>Ga0172443_1023_pt1 | contig 50288 bp, 47 predicted proteins | sample MayberryNE_Catta_6_FD_114741 | JGI IMG/M metagenome (GOLD analysis project Ga0172443, IMG submission 114741) | reverse complement strand
TGAAGAAATATATTATATAAATGGTTCCAGCAGGTGGGCATACAAAATCCCCGGGAGAAAAATCATATATTAAATTTCCATTATCTAAATGCCAGAATAATATTCCCTATTTTATTTAATTTTACTTCTTTTCTCCCCGTACCGTTATTACAGTCTGCCTGACAGGTATGGCCTTCCCAGCCTTCTTAATTGCTTCCTCGACAATTCTTTGCAGCCCGAAACAACAGGGAACTTCCATATTAACAAGCGTGATGCTCTTAAGGTTGTTTTTCTTGATAAGTTCGGTCAGCTTCTCAATATAAAAATCCACATCATCAAGCTTTGGGCATCCGATTATCAAAGATCTTCCTTTGAGGAAGTCCGAATGGAAATTAGGATATGCGAAGGGAACGCAGTCGGCCGCCACAAGAAGGTCTGAATCCATGAAATACGATGCTTCCGGGGATACGAGCGTCAATTGTACTGGCCACTGCCTCAGTTGTGCGCTTTGCCGTCCATGGGCCTCAGGAGTTTTTTTCTCACTTCTCATGTCCATGGCCATGCTTCCCGGGCAGCCGCATGGAATATTCTTTTCTGTCTTTTTCATAATAATTTTTGGCTCAGCAAGATGCTTTTTCGCTGCTTCTTCATCAAATTCCGTCGCATCCCTTTTTATTATGGTGATGGCATCCTGCGGGCAATGCCCCAGGCAGGCTCCCAGGCCATCGCAGAATCTGTCATCGACCAGTTTTGCTTTTCCATTGACCAGTTTAATTGCCCCTTCAGCACAATTTGGAATACACAAACCGCAACCATTGCATTTTTCGTCATCTATGGAAACAATATCTCTATTCATATATTATCAGATAATAAATGATTTTATAACTTATAAGGATTTTGGTTATAATTAATAAGGTAATTTTGGTAATATATAATAGATAATAGAAAACTATTTAATAATTCCTGTATGTATCAGGATATTATGAAAGAATTCCTTGACCTTGACAAAAGAGACCGGGAAATATTATCTATTCTTGAAAAATATCCCGAAATGTCCCAGAGTGAAATGGCAGAAAAACTCAAGATTTCCCAGCCCTCCGTTAGCGCAAGGATATATAAATTAAAAAAGAAAGGCGCCCTATCGCATGTGGTTGGAATGAACCTGAAAAAAGTTGGCTTATATATGGCCAAGGTTGATGTGATCGCGAATAACACTTCGTCTGTTCTTGATATTTTCAAGGACTGCCCTTATTTCCTCAATGGATTGATAGTCTCAGGAAAACACAATTTATGCCTTTTCTTTGTGGGCGAAGACATAGCCACACTTGAGGCGATCGTGGACGGGCATCTCAGGAGCAATCCCCTGGTCAGGGGCGCAGAGGTCAGTATCGTCATAGCAACGATGAAAGACCTTGTCATGCCAATTAAAATGAAGTTTGATCTTAGCGATATGCCGCCATGCGGTAACGGATGCAGTTGCAAAGATTGCGCACACCATATCTCTAACCGGTGCCTGGGGTGCCCTGTTACCAACAGCTATAATGGAAAGATATGGAAATAATTAAAGCTCTTCAATAATGCCCGTCATGCCCTTCTTCCTGACATCCCTTATGAGTTTCTGGTTTTCACGCAGGAATTTTGTTGCATCCGCTTCGATCTTTTTCTTATCTATCTTTTTGCCCTGACCTACTCCGGGGCAATCCACGACAGGTTTTAGCTTCATCAAAGGTTCATCCGAATATGAGACCTCAATGATCCTGAATGGAAGTAAACGGCAGATGAGAGGCTCATTCTCACGTATTATGCATTCAAGTTTTTTCCCATTGAAAAAGCACTTTCCTTCTTTTCCCTTTATTTTGAATACATTATTTTTTTCGTCAAAATCAAGGAAATCTTCCGGTAAATATCCCAATTCCTTAATTCTTTTTATATCCTCAATTGTAAGCTGGATACCCTCAGAGCAGCATTTAGCGCCGCATTTCTTATATTCGCACTTCCACTTATCGATATTTTCAAGGATATGAATCATATTCCTTAATTGATTTTCTTATAATTTAAGGATAACCATATCTGGTGAGCATAAAAAGGTGAATGGATTATTATAACGACACCGAGTAATAGTCTTCATTTCATATTGCCCAGGTCTTCCATATACAGATATTCCTGGGCATATCCGCAATACATCCCAAAATAACTCCTTGCAAATTCGGCTATTTCATCCTTCTTTTTACTCTTTGCACCTTTGAAATTGGAACCGTAATATCTTTCCATTATCTGTTCGATATGCGTATCCACTGGAAAAGATTCAAGCTTCCCGAATGCAAAAAGAAGAACACAGTCAGCGATCTTATTTCCCACGCCTTCTATTTTAACAAGTTCTTCTCGACCTTTCCTGTAGGATAGGTCCTTTATACCGTAAAGGTCAAATTCGCCCCTGGCCACAACATTTGCAATTTTCAGGACACGCGGGGAGCGAAAACCAAGCCTGCACTGCGACATCTCGCAAAGTTGAACATCCGAAAGCGCTTCCGGTGTGGGAAAAGAGTAAAACCCCTTCTCGATTTCCTTGCCGAAACATTCACTCATGCGTCTTATTGAATTGGTAATATTCCTGATCGTGTTGTTGCTTGAACACATATATGATACAAGACATTCCCAGGGGTCCTGGCGGATGATTCGAAGCCCTCTGTATTTCTTGATCAATGATCCGATCATTTCATCCCTGTTGATGGATCGGTAAATTTGTGTGATATCATCATCGAGCCTGAAATACCTGATAATGAAATCCTTATCCAGGGATGAGTCCACAATGATTTCCCCGCATTCCTGTTTAGCCCTGACAGAGGCCCCATTGACTATCCCTGTCCACCAATCATTTTTCTCCCACCTGAATACCTGGCCGCATGAGAGGGAATAATCCAGGTTAAAATCCCCGGTCTTAATTCGGTACACAATCAGGGATATTCGACCGGGCTGAAATACATTTCTATAATGAAATGATTTTATATATTGTGGGGCAGAGGGGCAGAGAAAACCTCATGCCTTCAGGATGAGGATGAATCGTGCCCCCTTTCATTGTAATACCTAACCCAAAAAAAGAATTGTCAAGAGTCAATTTAAGGGTTAGGCATAACGATATATAGTTTCAAACCAATATATAGGTTGTCAAGAGTCGAACATGAGAAAATCATTTCAATTTCGGATATACCCAAATAAAAAACAAGAAGTAGCTCTTGAAAAGACACTCACGACTTGCAGACACCTCTATAATGATTCTCTTGCAGAACGAAAGCGGCAAGCAGAACTTAACCGACTGAAACAATCATTCGATGTATTCCCGTGGGGAAAACCTGAATGGATTAATTACTATGACCAAGCTAACAAATTAACAGCAACAAAGACACCACAGCAAAAAGAAGTACATGCCCAAATCCTTCAAAATACCCTGAAACGTGTTGAGCGAAGTTTTCAGAATTTCTTTAATGGTGCTGGATACCCACGATTTCAGGGAAGGAATAGATACAATTCATTCACATATCCACAAGCCGGATATTCAATCAAAGATGATATATTAACATTGTCAAAAATAGGCAGTATCAAAATCATATTGCATCGAGAGATAGAAGGTAAAATCAAGACCTGCACCATTAAGAGAGATGTTGACCAGTGGTATGTTTCATTCTCATGTCAAATTGATAAACCCATTGTTCCCATAGAGGTTAAGACCATAACAGGAATAGATGTAGGCTTAACTTCCCTGATGACTTTCAGCAATGGTGAAAAGATTGAACCACCAAAATACCTCAGAGCCTCCGAGAAGAGACTTGCACGAGAACAGATACACCTGTCAAAGAAAAAGAAAGGCTCTAATAACAGGAATGGGCAACGTATCGTTGTTGCGAAAGTGCATCAGAGAATCAGGTTTCAAAGAAAGGATTTCAATCACAAATTAAGTAAAAAACTTGTAGAGGACTATGACGATGTAGTGTTTGAAAAATTGCAAATACAAAATATGGTTCAGAACCATCATCTTGCAAAGTCAATCTTAGATGCATCATGGTCGCAATTAATCGATTTAACTATATACAAAGCAGAATACGCTGGTAAAATAGTAGAATTGGTTAATCCAAACGGAACATCGCAGACCTGTATATGTGGCTATCCTGTGCCGAAAGACCTGTCGGTAAGGATACATAGATGTCCTTCGTGTGGTCTTGTCATGCCTAGAGACCAAGTATCAGCGATATTAATAAAAAGTAGAAGTAAAATGAGTACGGTGGGTATCACCGGAATTGAAGCCCAACTGAGCAATCCCAATAGGGAAGCTATGAAGTGGGAAGCCTCACAGCTTTAGCGTGAGGTAGTTCACACTTTCTTAAGCATTCAGGAAAGAATAAGGAATGAGCCTTCAAGATCAAACAATTACAAGTAAGGAAAAATCCGATTTCGCACAGGAATATTATGACCGATGGTTAAATATATACAAATCCATAATAGACAGACTCATCGAGATGCCTTCCGGTCAGGCACGTGAGAAATCCGAAAAAACGATGAAGGGCCTCTCAACCTTTATTAACCTTCATGCGGCCAGGATGGATATCAGTTCTGATTTAGAGGGCGTATTCGCAGAAGCAATGCGCAGGGTTCAGGAAAAAACTGCAAACGATATGGAAGGGGAGATCAGTCCGGGGAAATATAAGGAATTTTATAATATCTGGATAGAAACGTGCAGCGAAACCTTCAAGGAATTCTCGAAATCCGATCACTTTGCGTCTGATTTAGGGAAACTGAATTCCTATTTAATAGATTTCCAACAATATAACCGGGAAATGCTTGAGGAAAATTACCTGAAACCCATGAATCTCCCTACAAAGAAGGAAATCGACGAGATCAATAAAGAGTTATATTCTCTCAAAAAGACAGTAAAAGAACTGGTAAAAGAGATCAAAGAGCTAAAAGAGAACAAGTGAGCAGCTCGAAACCTTTAAGGGTTCACTTCAATGCCTCACTCACAATCTCGGCCAGATCCCGTACCTGCACGTCCGCTTTCATGCCTTTAAATCCATCTTCAAACATGGTCATGCAATAGGGGCAGCACACGCAAATGGTTCCGGGATTTTTCTTCAGGGCTTCTTCGGCCCGCTCTATATTGATGCGTTTGCCGGTGCTTTCTTCCATCCACATTCGCCCACCACCCGCACCACAGCAAAAAGATCTGTCATTACGGCGCTCCATTTCGATCGGCGCCCTGCCGGTAACCGAAGCAATAACGGATCGCGGGGCTTCATATATCCCATTATAGCGTCCCAGGTAGCAGGAATCATGAAATACAAGATTGCCCATGTCTTTTACCCCATTCAGCTTTAATTTACCCGACCTTATCATATCATTTATGAACTCAGCGTGATGGATAACCTCAAGTTCCATTCCATACTGGCGATAATCATTCTTCAGCGTATTATAGCAATGCGGGCATTGGGTAATGATTTTCCTGATACCTTTTTCCTTGAATATCTTAATATTTTCCAGGACCATTTGATCAAAAACGAATTCATTGCCCAGGCGGCGCAGGCTATCACCGCAACATAACTCATCTTTTCCAAGGATACCCCAGGAAATGCCGCTGGAATTCAGTATCCTGGAAATGGCGATCGATACTTTCCTGCTGCGTGCATCATATGCCCCAAAACATCCCACATAGAACAAATATTGCGTCTGGCCAGCCACAAAAGTCTTTACATCCGCCTGCGCAGTCCATTTCGCACGTTCTGCCGGCACAATCCCCCAGGGATTACTCCGCTGCTCCATATTTTCAAAAAGAGATAATAATTCATCGGGTACTTTTGCACTCATCTCCACAAGATTCCGGCGCATATCAACGATCTTAGGGACATGCTCAATGAACACAGGACATACTTCCATGCATGCCCCGCAGGTTGTACATGCCCAGAGAACCTCTTCTGCAATACTGCCTTCCTTGCCGTCACCGATCAATGGTAATACCGTTTCTTTCCTGTCGATGATCAGGGGAGCATTTTTCAGCAAATTGACTTTAATATCATGGATGACAAGGCGGGGATTCAATAGCTTACCCGTTGCAGTAGCCGGACAATTATCCGAGCAGCGGCCGCATTCGGTACATGAATAAGAATCGATCAAATCTTTCCAGGTAAAATGGTCAATTTTCCCGGCGCCGAATACATTGCCCTTCTTAAATTCCTCCCTGGGCTGTGTGTTGACCTTAGTGAGGCTTCTGAAAAAGACGTTTGGGATGCCTGTCAGGATATGCATGTGCTTACTAAAGGGGAGGTAATTCAGGAAACCCAAAAGCACGATAGCATGCAGCCACCAGAAAGCCTCGATATATCCATTCATGCTTCCCGGTGAGACATTCGAAAGAAAAGCCGAAGCTAAGAATTCCGATACAGGCATGTAAGAAACTGCTTCTTCACTTCCCTGTGCTATCTTGCTGGCATGTAAACCGAAAAATGCCAGCATAAGCAAAGCAATAAGACACAGAATAATAAAAGCATCCCTGCTCCTTGCTTCCATGTACGAAGGCGGGAAAGCAAGACGCCGGATGACCGCAATGCATACCGCCAGAAGTGCAAGAACTGATGCGATCTCGATCAGGACGGCCAATGGATGGTATATGTTCACAGGGAAGAGCGAGAAGCTTATGTAGCCAGGAAACAGCCCCTCAAGCAGGAATTCTGTGTTGGCTATCAATAGTATCATGAAAGACCAGAAAAGAACCAGATGGTTCCAGCCAAAACGATATCCGTGGGAAACAGTGCACCTCTGCCCAAATGTGTAATACAGCATACCCCATATACGCTTTCCTGCATCCTTAAAACGATCATCTGCTTTTCCGAGCCACAGGAGACGAAAGCGCCTGTAACAACTCCAGCAAAAAAGAGCTAGTGCGGCTGTAAAGACAATTGTACTGATGTTAAGCGACATAAATTACTCCTTCCTATCCGTAGCTGCGCGTAATTCCCTGATATTATCGATAATGGCCGGAACCACCTGAAAAACATCTCCCACGATCCCATAGGTAGCAACCTCGAAAATCGGGGCATATTTATCCTGGTTGATGGCGATGATAACATCTGAACTTTGCATACCTACCAGGTGCTGGATTGCGCCGCTGATACCGCATGCGATATAGATCTTTGGTCTTACGGTCTTGCCTGTTTGTCCCACCTGGCGTTCCGCAGGCATCCATCCGGCTTCCACTACAGCCCGCGAACAACCAACAACGCCTCCCAGCTCATCAGCAAGCTGCTGCAATAACGTGAAATTCTCGCCTGAACTCATGCCCCGTCCCCCGGAAACTATTACCTCGGCTGCAGCCAGGTCACATTCTGCCCTTTGGTCTTTGACTACCTCCAATACTTTGACAGCAACATCTTCTTCTTTGATCAACATCGACTCGATGACTATCTCCCCCTTTCGCGAAGTATCCTTCTGTGGCAAAAGCATTACGTGCGGCCGGACAGTAGACATTTGCGGCCTTGTGCGCTCGGTAAAAATGGTTGCCATGATATTGCCGCCAAAGGCAGGGCGTGTTTGCAGCAAATAACCCTTCTCATCAATATCAAGACCGGTACAATCCGCAGTCAGGCCTGTATTGAGTTTTGTGGCAACTGCGCCTGCAAGGTCTCTTCCCAGGCCGGTTGCACCCATTAAAAGTACTTCCGGTTTGTACTTTTTTACGAGATAACAGATGGCTTTGTTAAAAGTCTCAGTGCGATAGTAGTGAAATACCGGAGCATCTATTAAATAGGCACGAGTGGCACCATAGGCAAAGGACTCCCGGCAAAGTTTTTCCACCTTGTCGCCAATGACCACAGAACATAGCTCTACCTTCAGGGAGCTTGCCAGCTTTGCACCCGCACCCAGTAATTCCCATGACACGGTAGCAGGCTCACCTTCCGTATGCTCCACAAAAACCCAGACATTTTTGTATTCCTTGATCCCGGCTTCCTCAATACTTGTCCCTTGCGGTTCTTTTGAAGAAGAAGCTATTTGTGCCAGTATCTTTTGTTCCTCAGGGGTATAATACATCTCCAGGGCTTCTGCAGGGCAAACTTTGACGCACCTTCGACAGCCAATGCACTTTTCCAGATTGATGACGGGCTCACCCTTATCGTTCATTCCTATTGCATCTTCCGGGCAGGCGCTCTGGCAACGCGCTCCGCAAGCTATGCATTTTCCCGGGATAAGCTTAGCTACACCTCTGGGTTTGCGTATCTTTTTCTCCTCTTCCATATATGCCTCAATCGTAACCTATAAACACAGGATGTTCTTTTCTTTGAGCCTCTCGATCAATAATCCGGCAGCGATTTTTGGCTCTTTGACCCCGTCACCGATTATCTCGCCTCTTTCCCTCTGTGGTGAAAATATCTTTCGCACCTGTGTGGCCGAGCCCTTAAGCCCGATAGTGTCTTCTTTCAATCCCATTATTTTATTATTCCACAATGTTACAGGGGCGTCCCGTGCAAAAAGACGCATTGGCACTGTGGGATAGCGCGGACGGTTTATTTCCCGCAGCACCGCGATCATTGCAGGCAATGGCGCCTGCACGATTTCGTGCCTGCCTTCGAGTCTGCGCCTGACAACTATTTTTTTTGCCTTCAGGTCTACGTTTTCAATATGGTCTACCAGGGTCAATTGCGAATATCCCAAACGGGTTGCGATCCCCGGCCCTACCTGTGCCGTGTCCCCATCAATGGTCTGCCTGCCGCAAATTACCATAGCCACTTCTTCTGTCCGGCTGAGTTTCTTGATGGCTTCGGCAAGGACAAGGCTGGTAGCCAGGGTGTCAGCCCCGCCAAATGCCCTGTCGCTCAGTAGGATCACCTCATCAGCTCCCAATGAGAGGGCTTTTCGCAGAGTAACTTCAGTGTTGGGAGGACCCATTGAAATCACAACAACTCTGAATCCATATTTTTCTTTTAGCCTCAGGCTTTCTTCCAAAGCGTAAGTATCGAATGGATTTATGATGAAAGGCACACCCTCCCTGATCAAAGTGCCTGTGACCGGGTCAACTTTGACCTGGGTAGTATCAGGCACCTGTTTTACACATGTAACTATTAGCATTCAATCATCCCTCAGTACCCATATTTGAAAGTTCAATTTTGATTATATTCTACTTACAACTATAAAACTTATGCCATAAACCATATGGGATACATCCATATCGTCAATAAACTGTTAGATTTATATTCTGAAGAACAAGAATTAAAATACTCATAAGAAAACATACATAGTTTTAAGATGCGTTAAAGTCTATGGGGTCTGAATAAATGGAACCGCAGATAAACGCCGATGAACGCAGATTGAATGCTTTGTCTGAGAAAGTAATAGGTGCCGCTTTTGAAGTTATAAAAATGAATTAGTAGGAGATTATATTGCGGATATATTGGTTGATGGTGAGGTTATCATTGAAGTAAAAGCGGTAAAAGAATTCGATACTGTTCATTTTGCCCAGTGCTTGAACTATCTTAGAATAACAGGGCTGAAACTTTGTCTTATGATAAATTTCAGTAAGCCAAGAGTTGAAATAAAAAGAATTGTGAATGGCATTTAATTCCAATGAAACAAATCTGCGTTCATTTGCGTTCATCTGCGGTTAAAATATTACAAAGACCAGACGGAATAATTATGAAAAAATATAAGTTTTAGGTATCAAGACAACGGATTATGATGCCATAGGGATACATTATGGTTTTAAGCCTGGAGGACAATAAAAACTCGTGAATTTCAGGACAAAGCAATTCGTGCGAAAAAGGTTTGCGGATTATTACCAGAACAAAAATCTTGCCCTGCCTCATGATTTCACACGGCGCGAGTGGGGTTTCATATTCTTTGATGAACTTCCTGAAGTAGTGATGCGCCGCCACAAGGCTTTTTCCCGGGAAAATGAAGCTTTTGATTACATTCGCGCAATGGTCCCGGCGCATGCTTACCATTCGGCTGCGTATTATGAGTTCCCGGGCGCGGCCACGATGAAAGAAAAAAAATGGCAGGGGGCGGATTTGATCTTTGATCTTGATGCTGATCATTTGCCTGGGAAGGTACGATCATATGCCGAAATGCTATCCAATGTAAAATCAGAAACAGCAAAACTTCTTGACTTTCTTCTTGAGGATTTTGGTTTTTCGGAAGATAACACTAACATAGTATTCTCAGGAGGGCGCGGGTATCATATCCATGTGCATGACCCGAAGGTTCTGACGCTTGAAAGTGCCCAGAGGAGGGAAATCGTGGACTATGTGGGGGGGACGGGATTGAGCACTGATTTCCTGTTCAAGCCTGCAAAACATAAAGTATATGATGACGGAAAATTCAAGAAAAAAGAACTGGATTCTGCAAGAAAAATAGCATCCTTTGAAGATAGACTGGGGGGATTTGGCTGGGGGAAACGGATCAGTAAATACCTGGTTCAATTCTTAAAGGATATTTCAATTAAAGATGAAACAGCGGCGCAGGATGAAATAGCAGACCTTATGAGAAATTATTATTTGAAGAAACCCAATTATGATACTATTCCCGAAGATATTGCCCAACAAATAATCCGGATGAAAGACGAAAATCGTAAAATAGGAATAGAAAAAATTGCGCAGGAAGTTGGAATGAATAGGAACCGGGTTCGAAACTTCTTAATGACAAATGATCTTCTGGATTATAAAAGGGAAGCTACTATAATTTTCAAGAAGATCAAAAATATGTCGAACAATCCTGAAACATTTGAAAGGATCGAAAACCAGGGAATAATAGATGATTCATTTATTTTTGACGCCATTGTGCAAAAGGCGATCGAAGAAAATAGCATCAGTCTTGGCAGCGCTCAAACAGACGAACCTGTCACAGCCGATATCCGCCGTCTCATTCGACTGCCTTCCTCGCTTCATGGCGGCTCAGGGATGCAGGTCGTGCCATTGTCTCTTTCCGAATTCAGAAATTTTGAACCTCTTAATGAAGCCGTTGTATTCAGTGAAAAGATGACAGACATCGAGATCATTTCGCCTCTAAAGCCTCAGAATTCAAAAGTTGAGATGAAGGGAAAAAGCTTTACTGTGACAGAAGGTATGAACACCCTGCCTGAATATGCGGCAATATATCTAATGTGTCGTGGAGCTGCTGAATATGCCTGAAAAATCCCGGATAAACCTTGAGAACATCTTAAGAGTGGAAAGAGAGGAACGAAAGAAACTTGTTCCCCTTGAAGGGGATTTTTACGGGAAAGTCGCGGGACAGATCCAGGACCTTGAGGATGAAAAACGTAAGATCGATGACCCGTACAGTACAAAGCATGCTATTATCGAGGATGAACAAAAGACTGTCAAGAACGCTATTGAGAGCATAATCTATAAGCGAACGACCAAAATAATCAATGAAGCAAGGTATAACGCCGAAATGTCCCTTCATGAGACTTCAAAACAGAAGGAAAAACATAACCTTGATTCTATGACGCATGAAGAAAGGATCTTCTATAACAGGCTTCTTGAAGTGATGACCGAATGGAGAAGTGAAGTCGTCAATAATATATTCAAGAGAACTCATCATCAACCTGCAATTATGCAGGGGGAAGATAAGTTGCCCGAAATACTTCCCCCGGAGAAAAACGATACAAGCCAGGAACCTCCTGAAAAGAAGGATTATTCCAGCCAGGAACCTCCTGAAAAAAAGGATGTTTCCAGTAAAGAACCTTCAGACAAAAAGGATATAAGTAAAGAATACATTGTGGTGCGTCTGCTAAAAGACATCCCAACATTTGTTGGGGTCGATGGACGCAATTATACCTTTGCAAAAGAAGATGTTGCTGTTTTATCGACAATTAATGCTAAAGCATTGATCAATCGCAAGGCAGCCATTCAGATCATGGTTAAAAGGTGATTCTCATGAAAATACCCAAGAACTTCAATACATATTGTCCGTCATGCAAGACCCATACGCCGCACGTAGTTGAGAGAGTAAAAAAGGGGCAAGCATCGACATTGACCAGAATAGTAAGGCAAAAGGCCAGGCATACAGGGATCGGAAACTCAGGCAAATTCTCAAAAGTACCCGGAGGGGACAAGCCCACAAAGCGCATAAACCTGAGATATAGATGTAAAACATGTAAAAAAGCGCATCAGAAACCCAAATGCTTCAGGGCGGGAAAATTTGAGATCGTGGAGTCTTAATTATGGAACCAAAGAGCAGATTCTTAAAAGTCAAATGTAACGACTGTGAGAACGAGCAGGTCATTTTCGGATGCGCAAGCACAGCCGTAACCTGTCTTGTTTGCGGAAGAACACTTACCGAGCCAACAGGCGGGAAAGCGTTCATAAAGACACAGATAGTAGAGGTTCTTGAGTGATGGAAAGAAGCGGATGGCCCGATGAAGGTGACAATGTTGTTTGCAGTGTCAAGAGAGTAACCGATTTCGGGGCTTTCGTTGAACTTGATGAATACGGACATAAAGAAGGATTAATCCATATCTCGGATGTGGCCTCAGGCTGGGTCAAGTATATAAGGGACCATGTGAGGGAAGGCCAGAAGATAGTATGTAAAGTACTGTATGTTGATACGGCAAAGCATCATATTGACCTGTCGCTCAAGGATGTAAATGAGCATCAGCGGCGTGAAAAGATCCAGGAATGGAAGAATGAACAGAAAGCAGAGAAATGGATCGAGTATGTTGCCAAGACCGCTAAAATAAGCAATGAAGATCTTCTCAAGTTAACTGACTTATTCTATGACAAATTCGGCAGCGTCTATGCCGCATTTGAAAAATCAAGATTTGAAGGGACATCGATCCTGACAAAAATAGGAGTGGGAAAAGAAGTAGCCGATGCGATCACAAAAGTTGCCCATGATAACCTGAAAAAACCCCAGGTTGAAATTTCCGGTTACGTTGACCTGACAAGCTATCTTCCCGATGGGATAGAATATATAAAGAAAGCATTGAGCATAGCAAATAAAGTGGAAAATAATGAAATAAATATTGATATCAGTTATGTGGGTGCGCCAAGATACAGGATCCATGTAATAGCTCCCGATTATAAGAAGGCTGAAGGTGTTCTTAAAAAAGCAGCGCAATCGGCAATCAGTATCATCGAAAAAGCGGGTGGAAGCGGTGAGTTCCACAGATATAGTGAACAAAAAGCCGGATCGTAATATTATTAATAACCTGCAGTTATGGTATCAAAGATAAGAAAATGCGCCTGCGGGAGATATACGCTAAGGGAAGTCTGTCCGATATGCGGTTCCCCTGCAAAATACTCGCGTCCTGCACGTTTTTCCCTTGAAGACAGATACGGGAAATACAGACGGATTACAAAAAAGGTCGAATCATGATCAAGACAACTATTTTGAGAACTAAAAAACCTCGATTGAAAAACCCAGTACTTATTGAAGGGCTTCCCGGGGTCGGGCATGTTGGGAAACTTGTAGCTGAGCACATGATCGAGGAACTGGGTGCAAAAAAAATAATGGAAATTTACTCCCCACATTTGCCTCCACAGGTCATTGTTGAAGATGATGGTACTGTAAGGCTGGTAAAAAATGAGCTATATGCATATAAATCAAAAGGTAAACACGACATTTTAATACTCGTTGGGGACCACCAGAGCGCAACTAACGAAGGGCATTATGAATTAACAGGCGTATTCCTTGATATCGCAGAAGAATTCAAGGTGGAGAGAATATATGCCCTGGGAGGATACGGAGTTGGCCAGCTCGTTGAGACTGAAACTGTTCTAGGGGCGGCAAACAATATTAAACTCGTTAAAGAACTAAAAACCTATGGTGTTGAATTCAAACCCAATGAGCCGGGCGGGGGGATAGTCGGAGCTTCAGGATTGCTTCTGGGTCTTGGGGAGCTTCGCGGTATTGATGCAGTGTGCCTCATGGGTGTTACATCAGGTTATCTTGTTGATCCAAAGAGCGCACAGGCTGTGCTCAAAGTCCTGTGTAAAATCCTTGAAATAGACGTTGATATGCAGGCGCTGGAGGAGCGCGCATCAGAGATGGAAAAGATCGTTGCAAAATTGCGGGAAATGGAGCAGGGACAGATGCCTTCTTCAACGGATGAAGATCTAAGGTATATAGGTTAAAAAAATGATGGCAAAGCCACCATTATTCTATCTTTAGCGGTGTTTTCTTCTTAACCTCTGTCTTTGGCATTTTAATTTCAAGGACACCGTTTTCATACGATGCTTTTGATGTGTCAGGATCAACCGGGGATGGCAGGGAAATCGCCCTATAATAACTGCCGCTTCGCCTTTCCCTGTAAATATATCCTTTTTCTTCTTTCTTCTCTTCATGTTTTGTCTCGGCCGATATCTCAAGCATATCCTCAGTGACATTTATCTTGATGTCCTGTTTTTCAAGACCTGGCATCTCTGCCGTTGCAATTATTTCTTTATCGTTTTCTATCACATCTATGAAAGGTTCACGACGTCCGGCTGCAACAATAGCGCTTCCTTCACCCGATGGCAAAAGACGCCTGGAAGAAGGTCTTCCCCCGAAGTTCTCAAACATTCTGTTCATCATTTCTTCAAATCGTCTGAAATCATCCCATGGTTCTACCATGATTTACTACCTCCAATACTATTTTTGAAGTTGGTTGTACTTAAGATTAACGCCGTCAGATATTTGAGTATCCTTGTCGATAAACAATATGTGAACAGTGAGAACAAAATCAAGATATTTGGCATCTGCGCAAGTCCGAAAAAGGGCGCAACTGATTACATAGTCCGCGAAGCCCTGAAATATGCAAAAGAAAAATATGACGTAGAGACAGCATATTTTTCCGCCATGGGAAAAAAAATGAACTTCTGCATCCACTGCGATTACTGCATAAGGGAGAAAAAAGGATGCGTCCATAAAGATGATATGCCGGAGGTATATGATAAACTCAAATGGGCTGATGCGATCATAATAGGAACACCCGTATATCAGGGAATGGTGAGCGGACAGGCAAAGGTGATAATGGATCGGTGCAGGGCCATTGCCGCCCAGGACCTCCATTTTATCCTGAACAAGCCTGGTGCCGCCTTTGCTGTGGGAGGCGACCGCATGGGAGGACAGGAGCCTTCTATCCAGGCGATACTTAACTTTTATGTCATAAACGAGGCAATTCCTGTCGGCGGCGGGTCATTCGGGGCTAACCTGGGAGGAACTTTCTGGTCAAAGGATAAAGGAGCAGATGGCGCAAAACAAGACGAGGAAGGATTGAAAAGCATGCATAAGACTATGAACCGGCTAATGAAACTGACTTTAATACTGAAGAATGAACATTCTGAGGAAAAGTAGTTGAGATAGTGGGATATATTAAAATATATCCAGAAACAATATCTATCAGGACTTATGGGACTGAAGAGTAATTGGAGCCGTTGAATATAATTTACATTATTTTTCCCGGAATCCGGAGCTTTAGGTTATGGAAGAAAAAGAATCTATAAAACTGAAAGCATTATCGGATATAGCATCAATAGATATTTCGCTTGAATTTGAAACTATTTTGCAGGAAATACTTAAAATCACATGTAAAACAATGAATGCCCATTCAGGCACATTGATGCTTGTTGATGAAGAAACGGATGAGTTGAAGATGGTTTCTTCATTCGGCCTTTCAACCGATTATATCGAAAAGGTTTATAGAGCGGCAAATGAAGCAGGGTTATCAATATCATCAAGTCCATCAGGCACGGTTTTAAAGACGGGAAAATATTTAACGGTTCCGAATATTTATAATGAGCCAAAAAACAGGCCATGGTATCCTATTGCTAAAGAATTTGGCTTTTCGGCGCAAATATTCGTCCCCATTAAGAAAGGATTGAAGGTCATCGGTTTGTTAAATGTTTACATGGAGGAAGCGCATGTTTTTAATGAGGAAGAAATCAACTTTGTGAATATTGCGGCTTCACAGGCTTCATCGGTTGTTCTGAATAGCAGAATGTGCAGCCAGTTAAAACAGAATATTCTGGAACTCAGAGAGCATGAAGATCACCTTAAAGAAAGAATTAAAAAAACACATAACTCTTTATTTGAATCTGAAAACTATCTCAGAACAGTGATCGAATCTTCTAAGGATGGAATATTTGTTGTGAATGAACAGGGAAGGTTCGAGTTTGGTAACGAATCTTTTGTTAATATTCTAGGATGGCCCAGAGAAGAATTGATCGGGAAAAATTTTATGAAAGTAATTCCGGAAGATCTTACCGATTTCATGCTTGAGAGATGGCAGGAAATTCAAAAAGGGATTAAGAAACCTTATGAGACCAGGATATTTACGAAAAACAGGACAATAAAAAATCTCTTTGTATCTCATTCCCATACCATGATCAATGGAAAAAAGAAATACGTTGCCGTCATCCAGGATATTTCTGAAAAAAAGGAACTTGAGGCCAATCTAAAGAAATCCTATGAAGAATTAATTGAAGCAGACAGAGTCAAGACTGAATTCATTTCAAATATGACACATGAATTACTAACACCTCTTACATCCATAAAGGGTTTTGCGGAATTGCTCGACGATGAAACAATGGGTAAGATCAATCCTGAACAAAAAAAGAGCCTTGATATAATACTTCGAAATTCTGATAGGTTAATAAAGCTTATAAAAGAATTGCTGGATAGTTTAAATATAGAAAAGAATAAGCTAGGTCTGCAGTTCAGGCTTGTTTCCGTAAACAGCATTCTTTCAAAATCAATCCAGGACATCCATCCCCAGGCTAATGATAAACAAATTATGATAATTAAAGATATCCAACCACTTCCGGAAATTTGGGGAGATGAAGACAGACTGGTACAGGTAATAATGAATTTGCTCATAAATGCGATAAAATTTACACCCCGAAAAGGAAAAATTACAATCAGGGCTATAGAATATATAGAACAGGTCAAGATCAGTATTTCAGATACGGGTATAGGTATTCCGTCGGAAAAATTAAGGACTGTTTTTGACAGGTTCTACCAGGTGGATGGATCATCAAACAGGAAATACGGGGGCGTGGGACTCGGACTTTCGATATGCAAGAGTATAATAGATAAACACTATGGATCAATATGGGCGCAAAGCAATGGGCATGGAAGTACATTTCACATAATATTACCTAAATTAAGACGTGATTCGGGAGAAAATAATGTTTGATCCGGGAATTGAATCGGGAAGAATTGGCGCTTCTTTTTATAAAAGCTGGATAATAGCAAAACGAAATTTCTTCACAATTTTTGAGGTGATATTCTGGCCATTTATCGGCCTGATGTCCATTGGCCTCATGGCAACATTCTTTTCCATGGCGCAGACTACGGTCTCTTTTCTCCTGATAGGAGCGATCGCTCTTAGCATAATCCAGGTATGCCAGATAGATATAGCGTATGTGATGCTTTTTGATATGTGGAGCAAAAGCGTGAAACACACATTCATGGCACCCGTCCGGGGTTTCCACCTCATAACAGGTTCCCTTCTTTTCGGGATACTCAGAAGCACACTTGTGTTTATTCTCCTTATGGTTCTCTCCTATTATTTTTTTGGTTTTGATTTTCTTGTTGCAGGAGTCTGGCCCACAATGGTTTTTTTGAGCGGGCTTTTCCTGACTTCAGTCTCGGTGGGGATACTTGTTTGTATATCTATTCTTAAGTTCGGGCAGCGCGCTGAGGTTGCAGCCTGGACATTAACAGGGATAATGATGTTCATTTGTGGGATATATTATCCTGTCTCTATGCTCCCTACAGGTGTACAGATCATAGCGAAAGCGATTCCCCTTACCTATTTTCTTGAATATATGAGGTCTTTTTACGGATTCGGGGAGGCAAATGTAATGTCGGGTTTTGCGCTTGGTTTTTTTTATCTGATTATTGGCCTGTTAGCCCTTGACAGGGCTATTATTGATGCAAGACGTTCAGGAATGCTTCTGAAGTTGTCAGAATGAGCTGCTATGGCAGCCCGTACATATCTTTCAATCCATGTCCTGTGGCGATACACACAACAGTACCTCCCAGGTTATTTTTTATATAACCTGCATATGCAACAGCACCGCTGGGCTCAACAAAAATACCGTTATGAGAGAGAGAATTACGTGCCGATAGCGCTTCATCATCTGTGACCTTAACAGCGAAGCCTCCTGAATCCCGTATTGCCTTAAGGGCAGCCAGGCCATCTATCGGGTCACCGCATGCAATGGCTGTTGCTATTGTCTTAGGGTTTCGTACAGGGATTATTTCATTCATGTTATTTTTCCAGGCGTCCGCTACCGGAGAGCAATTTTCAACCTGGACACCTATAATTCCGGGTATTTTACCTGTTATTCCAACTAATGAAAGCTCGCGGAAAGCTTCATAGATGCTGTATATGAGGGTGCCATTGCCAATTGGGACTACAATATAATCAGGGACATGCCAGTACAACTGGTCTGCTATTTCAAATCCCACAGTCTTTGTTCCTTCCGAGCGCCAGGGATAATCCCCGGTAAGGAATGAATCGGTGTTAGCTATCACATATTCTTCTGCACGCTTCATGGCAACCGAATAATCCCCATCCACAGCTATCGTTTCTGCCCCGTATGCTTTTATCTGGGTTATCTTCTCTTTTCCTACGATATCAGGAATGAATACTTTGCATTCAAGTCCTGCAAAAGCCGCGTACGCAGCTACGGAGGCGCCCATATTGCCTGTGGATGCAAGGGCTACTTTTTTCTTCTTGAAATCAAGTGCTTTTGTTATTTCAAGGGAGGAACCCCTGTCTTTGAAAGAACCCGTGGGGTTCGCAGCTTCATATTTAATTAGCAGTCGACCTGTTTTTGAAAGCTTTTTATTCTCCAGGAGAGGTGTTGCACCTTCACCGATTGTGATGCACTTGGAAAGGTCTTTTACAGGCATGAATGCCCAGTATTTCCAGTGAGTCGGGGTAGTGCGCATAAATTCATCACGGAGTATTACTTTCTTTATTGATCTGTAATCATATTCAGCATCAAGAGCCGAGCCGCATTGGCATCTTGGGATCGGCAAGTTCTCTATTTCATGGGGTTTATAAATTCTACCGCACCTGAAACATCTAAATCCGGTTACATAAACCATGAATATTAATTCACTTTCTTTTGATAAATAGTGACCTGCCTGCAAAAGAATAAGCGCAGATAATTTTGCTGTAACCTGACACTAACTCAGAGATCTCACCCATTGGCTTTTGCCGTTGTCCGTCCCCGTTACCCTCGTGTCAGGTAATTTCGCGTGTACCGCGTTGGGGTTGTCTGTACGGTCATCGATTTGGCGTTGCCGTTCTCCCGCAAGGACCTATCAACACGATTTTCCAGATTTCGTAGGTCTGGAAACTTATAATTGATTTTTGAGTATATAGGCTTATTGTCCACCTGAAATAGGGGTCAAGATTTTCACACACGTAACATCTTCATAATGTCGTGTTTTGTAACAACACCTATAACCTTTCCGGTTTCCAGCACAAGGACGGCCGGACTCTTTTCAAGGATCCTTGAGACAGTGTTTGCATCTGTTGTCGGGGAGGTCGTGGGAAAAGAGTCGCCCATGATGTTTCGAACAAGAAGGTGGGAAACTTTCCTCAAGTCATGATCTGTCATTGAGCGAACTATCTGTTCTGTGGAGATGCTGCCAACCGGAACACCATTGTCGATCACAGGCATCTGTGAAAAACTATGCTCTTCCATAATCCTGGCAGCTTCCTCGACTGAACGATCCGAACTTGTATGGATAACAGAAGGATGCATAATTTTCCTGACATCGATCTTTTCTTTATGCGCTTCGTCAAAAACCTTGAATATTTTATGAAGGGTTGATAGCCTTGGGTCAACATCTCCCGATTCAATGCGGGCGATAAGAGGCTGGCTCACACCGGCACGGGATGCAAGTAAATGTTGCGTCAGGTTCAGTTCAAGCCTTAATTTCTTTATATCATCTGGAGTTGGAAGAAACATTATATTACTAGGGGTTATAAGTTATATATTAGGATTACTATAAGAATATTATTCTCTATCAATATTCACAAGATCATTCGGATGAGCCAGGAGATCATCGAAATAGAGTTTTTTGTTGGTTTTGGCCATATACAACCTGACAAACAGGATAGTTGTAAGTGGCTGGATGATTATTAATGAAATAAATTGGTTTATAGATTCCCTCAGGAAATTATTTGCTATAATTGATCCTATAATTGCATCAATAATAACAAAAATTACGCTAATAAAAAAAATAGCCAGGAGTAACAGGATTACGTCAATCTTATTTTGTTTGAAAAAGGAAACACTTTTCCACATACTTTCTAAAGGCCCAAGGTTATCTGCGACGAGAGCATAACTGAAAACCGCCAGAAGAATGCTCAGTATAACCAGATATACCATCCATAAAAAGAACCCACCTAAAAGTAACGCAACATTCCCCGTATTTTCCGAAGTCAATATTTGGGAAATATCGTTCCTCATTGCTCCCGGTACAATGAAAACTATGCCTGCGAGTGAAAGCAAACCAAAGAGTAACTGTGCAAAAAACATATTCACAAAATTCTTTTTTCCGGCATCTCTCATCGTGTTCAATGAGGATATTCCGGATTTGTTCGCCTGTATCGCCATCCCGATAGCTCCCGAAATGAAATATGCCTGGAGGAGAAGAACAACCAGTAATACTATCATGGCAAGGATAGCGATTTCCACTATATGCCCGGAAATAAGAGGGAATACTATGGCAGCAATAGCTTCAGGACTCTTTGCATTCTCAAGATTCGATATAGATGAGCCCATTATATTTGCAAATACCAAAACGATTATGATCATGGCCAGTGAGAACGACAGGATAAAATTAAGGACAAAAGGAATACAGATGTTCAGATTTCTCGTAAATGTCCCAAAGCCATTACTGATAATTTTGCCAATATCTTCCACCATATTCATTATCCTTTTGTGTTTTCTCTCAACGACTTAATTATTTATAGGCTTTTTGTTTTGACGATATCGCCTTCAATATCATCTATTTCCCGGATAAAAATATCCGCTATCTCTTTTGCAGGGGTTTTCCAGTCTTTTATCCCAAGATCAAGAAGCGCTGCTGTGCGTATATCATGAGGCGTCCCCTGTGTAGTGATATTTATCCCACAATGTATTTTTTCGCTTGTTACGCCGGCGCTGGCAATGCTCACAGTAAGCTTTCTTTCTATTACAAAAAGGTCATCACCATTGCGGATTGTTTTTATTTCATATTTTTCCAGTACATCCTTTATGCATACAATAAGAAGACGTTGCATGTAATAAGCAAGCCTCATACTTGCAGGTGAATCGAATCTCTCCACAATAAAATGAATTAAGTCATTACCCATAATGGTTTTACCTGCTTTTTCGTCCTCAAGGTCCTTCATGTTTTCAAATGTCACATCCATCGGACCATGGAAAACCACTACTGAATCACCTTTGATTCCCATGCTATAAGCCCACAACGGCGCGATCTGCGAACCGTCATATTTTATTGGATCTGTAAGGATTATTGATTTCATGATTCTTGGGCCACTATTGTTATTCCAGATAACGTTGAAACTATTAAAAAATTCCCCTCTTGTTTAACTATTTCTTATAAAAACAAATCGAAAGAATAATATACAATGCACAACACGAATCATCTAAAAACGGTTATTGGTGGATGATTTGATATGAGGTTTGGAAGAATTATTATTTTATTGATATTCATGTTTGTCGTATTTTCGACAGCAGCATACGCAGCGGAAGCGAACTTTTCAGCATCTTTACTGACAGCAGATAATGTCGATTGTAAGAAATGCCATACGGACCCACCGCATATTATCCACGCCAATAAACCAGTGGAATGTGCTGACTGCCATGGCCCCAAGCTTAATGTATCAATACCCCAATGCACAAAATGCCATAATGGGCCGATCCACCAGGTGCATGCCGGAAAAGTGGCCACACAGACATGCGCATATTGCCATAAGGATATAGCAGGGGTACATAATAATCTGATCAGCGATGCCGTATGCTCTCATTGCCACAAGGACTTGATAGATGTCCACGGAAAGGATGCCGCCTGTGTAAAATGTCACAAGTCCCCGCCGGAAATCGTAAAACCTATTAAATCGGAAGGAATGGTACTTATATGCCAGGACTGCCATGATGCTTCCAGTGTGGCCACCATCCATGCACCCGCGGATGAAAAGACAGGATGTTATGAATGCCACAAAGGTACATCAAAAGCAAATGGTAGCGAGATACCACACATGATCCATGCTTCAAAGGTGGATTGTAAAAGTTGCCATCAGGAGAACAATCAAGTTGTAGTACCTAAATGCACAAGATGCCATGATATAGACCAGCTGCATGCATTCAACAAGATAGGGAAATTAACTTCACAGACCGGATTGAAGTGCTCTGCCTGCCACACGGACGAAACGAAACTCTCAGGGCCGCAAGCAGCACCCGCACAACCTGACAAAACAGTGGTTTCACCCGCGGTAACGGGGAAAATAGAGAACACAACACAGGTCCCGCCTGCGGCAAAAATACCCGGATTCGAAGCCATATCTGCGACAGGACTTTTGATCGCTGTATATATGATGAGAAAACGGGGCTGAATTAACAAATTAAATATTTTAATGGGTTAAAAAAATAAATCTGATACGTTATTTACCCATTTTCACTCTCAAATTTTGAGAATAGGTTATTCCATTTATCACCTACAAAAGTAGTAGGTTAGAAAATGAAATCATCGAATGTACAAGACAAACTGAATTTGCCGGTTGATGATTTTGCAAAAAGTGATATTTTCGCCCGCATAGCCCTGGTATGCAGCGCAATTACAGTCGTCCTTGGTGTCCTGGGAATGATTGGCTGGTTGCGTGGTTTTTCTATGTTCTCTATCCAAGGCAAAGATTCAGCAAGATGTTTGCACTGGTTTTAGTATTTTTTATCTTGCTTATTTCACTATTTAACCTCATTCAATTTTTCACCGGCTCTCAAATAGGCATTGAAAGTAAGTTTCCGGTGCCTAATCCGGAAGTATATAGCCTTACTCTCGTGTCTCCCATTACAGATGCCTGTTTTCTTCTCGATTGCATTGCAATGATTCTGTTGTTGTTGGGACACCCGCGCCGTGTTGCAGGGTTATCAGGAAGCTTTTCATTTATTGTTATTTCAGTGAATTTAGTGATTTTATTGGGATATTTGTATGGAGCCCCGCTACTCTACGGGGGAGATATAAGACCGGTCGCGCTTCCTGTGGGAGCAACATTTGTATTCCTGAGCACGGGGCTCATTGCAGCATCTGGTGCAGATTACTCCCTTTTGAGATTGATCGTGGGTTCGTCAGTACGTGCACTTTTACTGCGTTATTTTCTTCTTGTGATATTTATTGTTGCCCTGACAGATGGTGTTTTTTATAACCTACTCCCACAATTTAAACTAGATATAACAATTTCCGAACTCCAAGGTCTTTCAGCGTTAATCTATGTTATAGCCGCTAGCGTGGTTGTTTTCCATCTATCGCATATCATCGGGGACGCCTTATATCGTTCAGAGACCGCTCGTAAGCAGGCTGAAGACTTAAATGAACTACTTCAGCGTGAAGTCTCCAATCGTAAGAGAGCGGAGGAAGAACTGGAGCAGCGGGCAATAGAACTCGCCCGTTCCAATGCAGAGCTTGAACAATATGCCTATGTTGCTTCTCATGACCTTCAGGAACCGCTGCGCATGATTACGAGCTTCACACAGCTTCTGGAAAAGCGCTATAAAGGCAGGCTGGATAATGACGCCGATGAGTTCATAGGTTATATCATTGATGGGGCAACCCGTATGCAGAGGATGATTAATGGTCTTCTGGCATACTCTCGGGTAGGTTTGTCAGTTAAAACCTTCGAGCTGACAGACTGCGAGGCTGTGCTCAACCAGGCATTGGATAATCTTAAGGTAGCTGTCAAGGAGAGCGGCTCTATAGTTACTCATGACCATCTGCCTTCTGTGATGGCTGATCCTTCTCAAATGATTATACTTTTCCAGAACCTGCTAGGTAACGCTATCAAATTCCGCATAGAAACTCCCCATATCCATGTCTCTGCCAAACAAAAAAGAGACGAATGGATTTTTTCTGTGCATGACAATGGCATAGGCATATCTCCCGAATTCATGGATCGCATATTTGTATTATTCTATCGCTTGCATAGCAGGGACGCTTACCCTGGCTCAGGAATCGGGCTTGCAACCTGCAAGAAAATCGTTGAACGCCATGGTGGGCGCGTCTGGGTTGAATCTAAGGTGGGAAAAGGTTCGACATTCTATTTCACAATACCAACAAAGAGAGGTGAATAATATAAACGAGAGAAAAAGACTTGTTGAGATTTTATTGGTGGATGATAATCCTGGGGATATCCGCCTGACAGTTGAGGCTCTGAAAGAAAATCTGATGCCTAATAAACTGAACGTTGTTGAAGATGGAGAGGAAGCGCTTACCTTCTTGTATAAAAAGGGCAAATATGCCGATGCACCCAGGCCTGATCTAATTCTGCTGGATTTGAACCTGCCTAAGAAGAATGGTCTGGAAGTACTAGAAAAGATCAAAAATGACACTAAACTTAAAAGGATCCCTGTAGTGATATTTACTGCATCAAGTGCTGAACAGGACATCCTTAATAGCTATAACCACCACGCTAACTGTTTCATCACCAAACCGATTTACCTGGAACAGTTCATAGCAGTGGTGAAATCTATAGAAAACTTCTGGCTTAATATCGTGAAACTTCCACCGGGTGATTAAAATGGAAAAAATCAAAGTCCTGCTAATAGAAGATAATCCCGGAGATGCCAGGTTAATAAAGGAAATGCTGGCTGAGGCCAGGAGCGTTTTGTTTGATCTGGAATGGAGAGATAATCTCTCAAAAGGATTAAAACGCTTAACCGAGAAGGGGATTGATGTGGTTTTGCTTGATCTTATACTACCTGATAGCTCCGGGGCTGAAACTTTCGCCAAAACACACGCCTGTGCACCGCATGTACCGATATTGGTGCTGACCGGTCTTGATGATGAAACAGTCGCAATCGGAGCTGTAAAGGATGGAGCGCAGGATTATCTTATCAAGGGGCACATCGACACTAATTTGCTTATACATGCCATTCGGTATGCTATAGAGCGCATGCGGATTAAAGAGCAATTACACGAGTCGGAAATCCGCTATCGCACTCTTTTTGAGCAATCCCCGGATGGCGTATTGATCATAGACCCTCTGACCGGAATCGCCATCGAATTTAATGAAGCTGCACATCGCCAGCTTGGCTATACGCGGGAAGAATTCAAAAACTTTCGGATTTTCGATTATGAAGCAAAGGAAAAATTTGACGAAACAAAATATCATATCGAGAAAATAATTCACGAAGGGAAGGACGATTTTGAGACATTGCATCGCACCAAGGACGGTAAACTCAGGAATGTTATGGTGACTGTTCAGAAAATCGAGTTATCTGGAAAAATGGTTTTCCACTGCATCTTCCATGATATCACCGACCAAAAACAGGCTGTGGAAGCGGTTCGTGAATCTGAGCATCGATCCCGCGAAATGTTACAGAATATACAGCTTATCGCTATTATGCTGGATGCAAATGACAATATAATTTTTTGTAATGATTTTTTACTCAAACTTACTGGCTGGCACCGTGAAGAAGTTACTGGACAGAACATGTTTAAGATGTTTGTTCCACAGGAACGGCAGGAGGGAAACAGGTTCGTATTTCATCAGCTGCTTGTCCGAGGTGCGACTTTCCAATTCGAAACCGAAATTTTGACAAAGAGAGGAGACCTGCATTTAATCTTGTTCAACAACGTGGTTTTGCGTGACCTCCAGGGCAGCATTACAGGCACAGCAGGTATAGGAGAGGATATTACAATGCGCACTCGAAAGGATTATAATAGATAATATGTATCCTTCTTTTATCTTTATATCTTTGATCTAACAAAAATACCTATGACATTAATTTCAGAAATATTTAACCAGGATTTATTTGGCGTATCGATCATAAAACTTGGAATGTTTTTTATTATTATACTTATTACTTTTATACTAAAATCTATTTTTTTGTATATTGTAGATAAAAAAATAATCACTCTTGTAAGAAAAACAAAACCTGAACTTCAAGAACTGCTGTTAAATGTGATAAAAAACCCAGTAGGTTACCTGATATTGCTGCAGGGTTTCTATTTAGCTATATTCTCTTTGCAATTACCTGAAAAGATCGGGCAATTTGAAATTACGTCAATCGTTCGCGATATTTACATACTTCTAATATCTTTTATAATGCTATATTTTATTTATAAAATTATAGATCTTATAGCTTATTATCTATATCAAGAAGCGAAAAAAAGCGAAAGCGCTCTTGATGACCAGCTTGTCCCTTTGATTGTAAAAAGCCTTCGCATCCTGGTCGCAATGATAGGAATATTGTTCATCCTTCAGAATTTCGGTTATAATGTAACATCTCTGATTGCAGGCCTCGGTCTGGGGGGACTTGCCTTTGCACTTGCCGCGCAGAATACCGTAAGCAACCTTTTTGGTTCCATTACCATATTTTCTGATAAACCTTTCCAGCTGGGGGATTGGATACAAGTTGGAGAAATTGAGGGAACGGTAGAAGATGTGGGATTCAGAATCACCAGGGTCCGAAGGTTTGACCAGGCGCTGGTTACGGTACCAAATAGCCAATTCATCAATACAGGAGTTATCAATTATTCGGCAATGAAAAAACGCAGGATATCTTTCAACCTCGCCTTGTCGTATGGGACTTCTACAAGCAAAATAAAGGAAGTTGTGGCAGGCATAAAAAAGATCATTGAAGAAAATGAAAAATTTGACCATTCATATTATATAGTACGTTTCACAGAATTTGGAGTATATTCATTAAACATATTTATTTATTGCTTTGCCAGTACCACTGATTGGGCAGATTCTCTCAGCATAAAAGAAGAATTTAATTTAAGGATCATGCAACTCCTTGAAAACCTGAGTGTTGAAATCGCCTTCCAGTCACAGACTATAAATTTAAAATAAGGGAAAGGGGAAATTAAAATGGCTATTTATGATGAAAAACAACAGGGAATCGCAGAAAAGATAAATCCAAGATCCAGAATATCAAATTGGAAAGATTGGAAGTGGCAATTAAAGAATTCTATAAAGGACATTTCCACTTTTGAGAAATTAACCGGTATTAGATTTGAAGAAAATGAAAGAAAACTTATTGAAAAAACTATTGAAAAGTTTCCTCTTTCCATAACGCCTTATTATTTATCTCTTATCGATGCTACGGATTATAAGAACGATCCGTTTTTTATTCAGTCATTCCCTTCACCTTTAGAATTGATAGTTGAAAAATATGAGATGCTAGACCCGTTATCAGAGGATAAAGACAGTCCCGTCCCAGGAATTGTACATCGTTATCCTGACAGGGTATTATTCCATATAAGCAATACCTGCTCTATGTATTGCAGGCATTGTACACGAAAACGAAAAGTGGGCGATCAGGATTCAATTCCCACTAAGGATGAGATCTTAAAAGGAATAGAATATATTAAGAAAACTACCGTTGTTCGCGATGTACTGTTATCGGGCGGCGATCCTTTTATGTTATCCGATGATTATATCGATTGGATTCTTACGGAATTGAGAAAAATTCCACACATTGAGGTAATTCGAATTGGCACCAGAATGCCAGTGGTCCTGCCATATCGAATAACAGATGAATTAGTCGCAGTATTAAAAAAACATCATCCAATATGGATCAATACTCATTTCAATCATCCAAGGGCAATAACTGATTCCTCTAAAGAATCTTTGAGAAAACTGGCTGATGCGGGGATACCTCTGGGGAACCAATCCGTACTGCTTGCCGGAGTAAATGACTGCCCGCGGATAATGAAAAAACTCGTACATATGCTTGTACAGAACAGGGTCCGGCCTTATTACATGTACCAATGCGATCTGTCAGAGGGATTATCACACTTCCGTACACCTGTGGGTAAAGGAATTGAGATAATGGAAAGTTTGATCGGGCATACCAGTGGTTTTGCAGTTCCGACTTATGTAATAGATGCTCCTGGCGGAGGAGGAAAAATTCCTGTCATGCCCAACTATTTGATCTCATGGTCAACTAATAAGGTGGTTCTCAGGAATTATGAAGGAGTTATCACTACATACAAAGAACCGGACAGTTACGAACCCATTTTTTGTGATAGGAATTGTAAGGACTGCAAATTACAGCTGAAACTCGATAAAGCCGAAGAAATACATGCTGTTGGTATTGAGAAATTGCTATCAGACTATGACGATGCTATTTCTTTGACTCCTGAAAAAAATGACCGGATGGATAGGAGAAGTGAAAGAAAAGATGATGATTGAAAAAAATAAACTCTCCGTGAAGCGTGTACTGGTCGTCGGTAGCTGGGCAAAAGAACAGATTACTATTGAAAATCTTTCCAGTAATCCCGGAATTGAGATTTTCTCTTATATGGATATTCGAAATCCAGGCATTATACCGCTTGTCAAGGGTTACCAGGCAGGAAGTCTTAATGACATTTCTGCTATTGTGAAATATGCCAGGGAACAAATGATTGACCTTGTTATTATTACGACCGCTTCCCCTCTTTCCGGAGGTCTTGTTGATGAATTGCAGGCAAATTGTATTTTAGCCTTCGGACCTGTTCGTCTGGCTGCCCAGTTGGAAGCAGATAAGGAGTTTTCCAGAAGACTTCTTCATAAATATCTGCCTTCCGCTATTCCTCAGTTTGAGGTTTTTGATGATCCTCAAAAAGCTATTGATCATGCTGAAAAACTGTGCTGGCAAGTTGCAGTAAAACCAATCGGGCTAACAGAAGGACTCGGGGTCAGGGTTTTTGGAGAACAGTTAAAAGATGAAAACGAAGCCAAGAAATATATCCGGAAGATAATTAACGATAGAATCGGAGGAAGTTCAAAGATAATTATTGAAGAAAAAATAGAGGGAGAGGAATTCACTGTTCAATGTTTTGTCCATGGGGAACGTATTCTCCCTACTCCTGCTGTCCAGGATTTCAAGAAGTTATTGCCAGGGGAAAAAGGACCGAATACGGCAAGTATGGGCTCATATTCTCAAAAGGGACATCTCCTTCCTTTCATGGAAGAGAAAGACTATGAAACGGCACTGGAAATTATTCAAAAAACCCTATATGGTTTCCGGAAAGAGACCGGAAGTGCCTGTTCTGGCTTTTTATATGGTCAGTTCATGGTGACTGCAAAGGGGGTTAAATTAATCGAATATAATTTCAGACCCGGAGATCCTGAATGGATAAATACTCTCTTCATATTGAAAAATAATATTCTGGATGTCATTCTCAATCTATTTCAAGGGGATGAACAGACACTTTATTTTGAGAATCAGGCAACAGTCTGCAAATACATAGTGCCTGAAGGTTACCCTGAAAAACTCTATCAGAACTTGAATGTGGATTTAGATAAGGAAGCCATTCAAAAAATAGAAGGTATCAGGTATTATTACAGCTGCGGTTTAGATAATAAAGGCAAATTGAATGTTGGGACGGAGAGGGGAATTGCTTTTGTCGCTAAAGCGCCCACAATTGAAGAAGCTAATGAGAAAGTTGAAAAAGCCATTTCCCTTGTGAAAGGGAAATTTTATTACAGGAAAGACATCGGAACGAAGGATTTAATCAATTCAAAGATAGAACATGTCAAAATGCTGAGCAGATGAGGATAAGAAAAGCAACTCAGGAGGACTTCTTAAGAGTGCATCAATTTACTGCGGGATGTCCACCCATGGAGAATTATCCGGAGCATGTTTATAAAATCATTTTGCGCTATTTCGGGGATTGTTGCTTTATTGCCGAAGAAAATGAGCAAATAATAGGGTTTGTTATGGGAATCGTTCCTCAGAGTTTCCATGGCACATATTTTTTATGGGATATTGGTGTAACTCCTTCTTATCGGGGACAGGGTATAGGAGGAAAACTGGTCAGGGAAGTTGAGAAAGAATTAGGGAAAATGGGATTTAAAAGAATTGAATTGACCATAGATCCTTCTAACATTCCCTCTCGAAAGCTCTTTGAGAAAATGGGGTATGAAAATATCAGTGAGAGAGTGGGGAAGACCATTGAGGTTCAAGGGAACATGGCTGTGAAGGATTATTACAAACCAGGAAGGCATTTCATGGTTTTTGAGAAACTTATCTGAGCTAAACAACACTGGAAACGTTTGAAATTTTATCCCTGGTGCCGATAAAAATAACAATATCCAGCGCCAACAACCCGGTATCACCGGAAGGATTGGTAATTGTCTCTTTGCCCCGCTGGATCGCCAGCACTGTAACCCCATACTTATTCCTGAAGCCAACCTGGGCCAGGGTCTTCCCAACAAGGGGCGAAGTTTCCTTAATTCTTATGGTTTCGATCTCAATATCAGGCAAATGCTGCTTCAATTCCGGAAATAAGGAGTACTTTTGCTGCACATTGCGAAATATCTCATAACCCCCCTTTCTGACTTCACGGATGTGTTTTTCTATCTCATCAGCAGGAATAAAATACCGGTGCAAGACCCTTGAAATTATCTCAATTGAGGTTTCAAATTCTTCAGGTATGACATCATTTGCGCCAAGTGAGTAGAGCGGATTGACCTCGTTCGTATATCGGGTTCGGGCGATAATGTAAACCGAAGGACAAAGCCTTCTGGCCAGTTCTACGATCCTTCTAGTGGTGGCCGCGTCAGATATGGCAATGACAACCGAAAGCGCCGCGGCTACATTTGCATGTTCAAGGACTGATTCTTTTGAAGCGTCGCCAAATAATATGGGAACGCCTCGTTTTTTCTCAATACGCACGGTTTCAGGATTCAATTCAAGAACCACAAAAGGAATACCGGATGCGGACAGCACTTTTGAGACATTCCTGCCATTAAGGCCAAAACCAACAATAATCACATGTTTCTTAAGCTCTGTTCTCTTGATTATTTCTTCATGAAAGCGCCCGAACTTAAGAGCATTGGATAATGGTAATCTTTCGAAATACTCTGAAAACCTTCCGCTTCCCTGGATCATGAATGGGGTGAACACCATTGTAATGATAGCAGAAGCAAGAAAAACCTGGTAATCATCACCTGTCAGTAAACCAAGATTTATTCCTTCCTTTGACAATACAAATGAGAATTCCCCGATCTGGGCAAGCGTTACTCCAACAAGTACACCGATCCGGATTGGATAGCCCAGTACAATGGGGATCAACATCCCGGCAGCAAACTTGATCACAAGAATTGTCAGCACTGCCAGGAGCACAAAAAATGGATTGCGAATTATGGAATTTATATCCAGCAGCATGCCAATTGACACGAAGAAAAGAATAACGAAAATGTCCTTTAAAGGAAGTATCTCACTGAACGCCTGGTGCCCGTATGCGGATTCAGAGATCACAAGACCCGCAAGAAAAGCGCCAAGTGCTAGCGATAAACCCACAAGCGAAGTTAACCATGCAGTTCCGATGCAGATCAGTACAATACTAATTAAGAACAACTCACGGCTGTGTGTCCGAACAATATTGTTCAACATTAATGGAACAACAAAACGGGATACCACGATCACAAGTCCCACAATAGCAAGCGCCCAGAAAACATTCAGCAAAAGATTGACAGCAGAAAAACCGGATGGGCCACCCAGCATTGGCAGAAGTAAAACTATCGCCACAATGCTAAGGTCCTGGAAGATCAATATTCCGGCAGATATGCGGCCCTGCGGAGAATCCATTTCACCTCGATCCGAAAGCAATTTAAATACGATAGCGGTGCTGCTCATGGCAACCAAAAGACCCATAAAAATCCCTTTTTCAATTGAGACACCAAAATAAAGAGAAATAAACAGTACAACTATAGTAGTTATAAATACCTGAAGAAATCCACCCAGGAATACGATGCGATTTATCCTGACAAGTTCCTCTATGGAAAATTCGATCCCGATCAAGAACAATAACAGGATAACACCCACCTCGGCCAGTACCTCGATCAGGCTACCATCCTTAACGATACCCAGCATGGAAGGACCAAGCAGCACCCCTGCGATCAAATAACCAACAACCGGAGCTATGCGAAGACGATGAAACAGGAAATTAATACCTATAGCAACTCCAAAAATAATTACAAAATCTCTTAAAAAACCAAGATCGCCCATAATAATAACGGGATTAATAAAGTGATAATACTATAAATAAGCCTTCTCAGACTTAGATATAAAATTGCATTTCCAGCGTTTCTTTTAAAGGTTTATCAATCCAAATCTATGAACTCTACATCTTCAAGCCCGGACTTTTTTAAAATATTAACCGCTTTCAGGCGTTCATCTACTGTCAAAGCCCTATTTATTTCAGGAAATTCAAATGCCCTGTAGTGTGGTGAATACCGGAACATCAGATTAAATCTCACATTCGGGATATTTTTTCTGGTCCATTCAATGGTCGGCCTTGTACAGCACCTGATATGGTTGGGAATAACAAGCAGGCGCAGCAGGATTTCGCTGCTAGTGTAAGCGCTCTTGAAATTTCGTGTGACTATAGGACAGTAATTTTTCACGTCTGAATATTTCCATGCGCAGTCATCATTCCCGTATCGCAGATCCCCGAGATAAACATCCACCATACCATCAAGAAGCCTTGCGACCTCGGAGGAATAATACATATTGGAGTTCCACACAACAGGTACACTGATCTTTAGAACCTTCAGGATTTTCAGGATAGTGTGGGTTTGCGGTGTTGGTGTCACAAAATTTACATTTCTTGAACCATATGCGCGCTGCAGTCTGATCTTTTCTGCAAGATCCTCCGGCAAAATTGCAGCCTGTGAAAAATATCGTATGCGATGGCACAAGTTCCGGCTCTTCGCCATAATGGCAAAACTGGGCAGAATATCGTGAGATATCATCCATCTGACAATAACCCTTCTCCTTCTTTTTGCGATTTATTCCGCATCTGCGTTCGCAGAAATGGCAACTCTGCAGGATCTTATCTGCAATGGCAATTTTCAGGTATCTTGGAAAATAAATAGGTTCACTCATTCTCATATCTGGGAATGCTTACTTTTAATAACGGCGTAGAGAACTTTTTTTCCACATGTTCCCTGTGTATCGTATTATAGGTGCAAAAAGGAATTATTCTCCCATCAGGTGTTGCATAATGAACTCCGCATCTTTTGATCCTCTCAAGATCCATATTATACAGATCCATGAAATGCATGGACCCGATAAAAAGAGTGTGTCGGTGGAATTCTTTTGTAGCTTCCCCTGTTCCCTCCTTGAGAACATCGATAAATAGTTTTTTCACATCGATCGATTTTGGCGCTTTTGATGAGTCAATGTACTTCGGCAATGCTGAAATCAGGCTGCTTATCCTCTTTATTTTTCCGAGGGACTTGCCGATCCATTTATCGCAGTTCAGCGCCAGGTCATCTATATTTTCAAGAAGCCCTTCCACATCGATAAAGCGGGTTATAGGTATCATTTTTCCATTTTCAACATAAATATAAGTGCCAGTACCGCAATGCGGATGTACTGTAAATTCAATATTCGGGATACCTTCTTCGGCGGCAACAAAATGTGAAATGGGCACAACAAAAGGTACAGGATAGAAATCATTCGCCGTTATAGCTCCATCGGTCTGTTCATCTATCAATCTAAATAAGTCAGAAATAGTAATTCGTTTTTCCATCCTTTCTTCCCTATTTATTCTTCCCGCAAAAGAAACAGGCTGGAAATTTATCCCTTTTACAGTATCCATATTCTTTATGCCAAAACGGATGATATCACCTACCTGCATGTCGTTTACGCCTTTTGCAAGCGTGGGCACAAGAGAAACGCTGGTAAGACCCCCCATTCTGCAATTCTCGATGGCCTTAAGTTTGATCGGGAACGCATTAAAACCACGGTTCTTTATATAAGGTTCTTCGGTCACACCATCGAATTGAAGGTAAACCGTATGAAGACCTGCATCATTCAATTGCCGGCATAATTCCGGACTCCTTGAAAGTTTGATCCCGTTGGTTGCCATCTGTATCTGTGTGAAATCAAATTCATGGGCCATTTTCACGATCTCTACGATATCCTCTCGCATCGTAGGCTCACCTCCTGAGAACTGGACAGCAGGACAGGGAACAGGCAATTCATTTCGAAGCATCTGTATCATTGCCCTTATCTGGGAAAGGGATGGTTCGTAAAGATAACCTGAAGCTGAAGCGTTGGCAAAACATACAGGACATGCCTGGTTGCAGCGGTTTGTGACATCTATGTTTGCCAGAATTGTAGTAGTCTTATGGGATGTGCAGATCCCGCATGAATTTGGGCAATTCCCATTCGGGCCGCTTGGATTAAGCACTCCGCCACCATCATGCCGGTACTTTTCAAAACGCTTGAACTGCACCGCATCAGACCAGTAGATATCTTTGAAATACCCGTGTTTTTCACAGGTTTTCCCAAGAATCATTTTTCCATTCTCTTCAAGTATCGAAGCATCGATAACGGCAAGACATTCAGGGCACAGCGATTTTGTTGATCTCATAGATTTCCACCCTTTATCCTATTTTCGAACAATGTTTTTCTGATATTTGACTTTTTTCCTGGTATCTGATTAGGATTATATTAACCGGATAACCTAAAACTCCTTATATATACAAACCTTTTTTAGTACTTAAAGTTATCATGTTTAAAAAGAATTGAAAAATAAAAGGATCGGTGATAAAAGTTGGTAATCGGAGTAACACTTGTGAATGTTGTGCCGGGGCAGGAAAAAGCAGCTTATAATGAGCTTGTAAATGTAAAAGGCGTCAAAGATGTATATCACGTATTCGGGGAATATGATTTTGTTGTCATAAGCAACGTGGAGGGATTGAGCGCATTGAACAAACTTGTCGATACGATAAGAGAAAGCGAAAATATCACAGCCACACAAACAATAGTGGGAGCAGAACTCTAAAGGGATGCTTAATGGTCATTGCAGAAGAACTCGCTAAAAAGCAAAAGGCCATTAGCATCGCCGAATTTTTTGAAAAGAACAGGCAGATACTGGGTTTTGATTCCGGAACAAGATCCCTGCTAACATCGGTCAAAGAAGCCGTAGATAATGCTCTTGACGCGTGTGAGGAATCGGGGATACTGCCTGATATTTTTATTAAACTTGAAAATACGTCCAGGACGAATTTAACCCTGATAGTTGAGGATAACGGCCCGGGAATAGTAAAAGAACAGATCCCGCGGGTTTTTGCAAAATTGCTTTATGGCTCTCGATTTCATGCGGTCAAACAAAGCCGCGGCCAGCAGGGTATTGGCATATCGGCAACTGTTTTGTATTCCCAATTGACATCAGGCAGGCCCGTAAAGATCATTTCTAAAATAGACCGGGATGCTCCGGCTCATTATTTTGAACTCCTGATAAACACCCAGACAAACGAACCTGAGATACTGGTTGATAAGATCGTGGATTGGGACAGGATGCGGGGAACGCGTCTTGAACTTGAGATGGAAGCCTCTTATATCAAGGGCAGAAGGCAATCTGTTTATGAATACCTGAAGGATACGGCGATCGTTAATCCCCATGCCCGCATTACTATCATTGAACCTGACAATAACCGGATAATATTTGAAAGGGTGACAGACAAACAGCCTGTGCAGGCCGTGGAGATACTTCCGCATCCTCATGGCATTGAACTTGGGACCCTGATGAAGATGCTGCGGTATTGCGAAACCCCCAGACTTGATTCTTTCTTGCGAAGCTCGTTTTCAAGGATTGGCGCAAAGACCTCAGATGAGATTTGCATGAAGGCAAGCATAAGCCCCGAAACCGATCCCAGAGCTATCGCACTTGATGAGGCAAAAAGGCTTCATGAGGCATTCAAAAAGGTAAAGATACTCGCGCCATCCACTGATTGCCTTTCCCCTATTACCGAGGAGCTTATCCGAAAAGGTATGGGGAAAGAACATACCGTGGATTTCATAGAAACTACTACGCGTCCGGCGTCAGTGCACAACGGCCATCCTTTCCAGGTGGAAGCAGGCATTGCTTACGGCGGCAATCTCCCCAGGGAAGAAAAGGTGGAGATACTCAGGTTTGCCAATCGGGTGCCTCTTCTCTATCAGCAGGGAGCATGCGCCATAACTCATGCCATAGAGAATCTCAACTGGAGAACGTATTCGTTAAACCAGCCCGGCGGTTCAATACCTATCGGTCCTGCAATAATCCTTGTTCATGTGGCATCAACGCATATACCCTTCACCTCGGAGTCAAAAGAAGCGATAGCCGATGTCCCGGAAATCATAAGCGAGGTGGAACTGGCCCTCAAAGATGTTGCACGAAGGCTCAAGAATTATTTGTCCAGGCAGGATAATCTTGAAAAAAGACGCGAAAAAGAAGAAATAATCTATTCGATCCTGCCCCGCATAGCAAAGAAAGTAGGTGAAATACTTGAGCTCCCCACCCCTGATATTACTCCGATCGTTGCAAAAATTATGAGAAATGTATTTTGCCAGCGAGTGGTCAGGAAGAACGCAAAGGGATGTGAAGTCGAAATACACTTTAAGAATCATGGTGATTCTGTGCATCATTTCACTTTTCATGAGACAATCCCCTATCCTATCGAATCGCCAAGTCCTGAACCCAAAAAGATCCCCGTGGGGGCACAGACCGATTACGTATGGAAAGTTTCACTCAAACCGGGCGAGCAAAAAGCCATCATTTACAGGCTGGATATAGCTCTTGAAGAGGCAGCAAAATTGCCGCAGCTTGTGGTTGAGGGTATCGCGAACGAACTAGTTACGGGTGCAAAGGCGGTCAATGTATGAATGAAACTGAGAAAAGCAATAAGCAGATACGTGATTCTATCTCAAAGACCACCCTAAAGAAACTTATTCAGGATTTCTACGAACAATTCGAGAGCGAGACTATCCCTCATATCATGCTGCCCTCACGCACCAAGAAGAACATTGAACTTAATGTGGACAGCGATGTGTGGGTATATGGCGACAGCGAGAGCATGCGCAGTGCAAAAACGGTGAAGGGGGCAACACAGCTTCTTAAGACCTCTCATGTGGTGGAACTTTTGATGAAAGGGCATCTTGACCAGAACAAGAGCTCAACCCTGAGAGAACTGTATTACATCAGCGAGAACTGGGATATCGCAAAATTCAATGAGCAGTCCGAAAGCGACCGCCTGATAGAAGACCTTGAGATAATAACCGGCTTGCAGCGTGAGGATTTCCATGTGCGCCCCGAGGAGAACGGCGCGACCCTGTACGGTCCTATTACGATAAAGGAATTGACAAAACGCGGCGATCGCACCATGCACTGCCAGGACGAGGTTGGCGAGGCGGGATACCAGATCCCTTACAATGTGGAGACCATAAAGTTCGTGGAACATGACGCAAAGTTCATTATCGCCATCGAGACAGGTGGTATGCAGGACAGGCTTATCGAGAACGGTTTTGACGAGAAATTCAACGCTATCCTTGTGCACCTGAAAGGCCAGCCTGCGCGAAGCACCAGGCGCATCCTGAAGCGCATGAATGAGGAACTCAAGCTCCCTGTTGTGGTTTTCACGGATGGCGATCCCTGGAGTTTTCGCATTTACGCAAGCGTTGCCTACGGCGCCATCAAGAGCGCGCATCTTTCCGAGTTCATGGCTACGCCTGCGGCAAAATTCATCGGTGTACAGGCTTCGGATATCGTGGAGTACGAGCTTTCCACGGATAAGTTGAATGACCAGGACATCAAGGCGCTTGAGAGCGAGCTTACAGATCCACGTTTCGATACGCCATATTGGAAGGAGCAGATAAACCTGATGTTGAAGATCGGGAAGAAGGCTGAACAGCAGGCTTTTGCGGGGAAGGGGCTGGATTATGTTACGGATAAGTATCTGCCGGAGAGGCTGACGGAGATGGGAGTGATTTAATTTATAAATATTCACGAATAATCTATTATTATGGTTGACATTTTTACCAAAGAACAAAGAAGCTACTATATGTCAAGGGTTCGTTCGAAAAACACCAAACCCGAATTATTACTAAGAAAGCTTCTTTTTTCAAGAGGAATAAAAGGTTATAGAGTCAATGCCAATCTGCCTGGGAAACCGGATATCGTCTTTACCAAATATAAACTTGTTATTTTTATAGATGGCTGTTTTTGGCACAAGTGCCCAAACTGTTTTGCACTGCCTCAAACCAATAAGGAATTTTGGATGAAAAAAATAGACGGAAACGTTGAACGGGACAAAAAAATCAATAAAATTCTTTCCGAATCAGGAACGCTGTAAAATGTGTGATGTAAATTGTATATGTAGCGAAAGAAAGGTTTGAAAAACAAGCAACAGGAATGAAACTCCCTTATCCTTTTGGTGGGTAGAGATTAAGCGAATCTGTCTATGCAAAACTCGAATTATGGCGTATAATCCCTCCTGAAACACCCGCGCCCGAACACAGCGCCGGTCAAAGCGCCCTCGTCCGGCTGCCCCACACCCTGCCCCTGGCGCCTTTATTTTCGAGAAAGACTTATCGAACTGTTCTTTTATTATAAGTTCGTACATTTTTAATTTTTATTTGAGCTCTGGATGCTGTTTTAGAAATTCCTCTTCGGTTATACTGGGACCCATCCTCGCTCGTTTTAACCTTTCAAGTTCCTCCAAAGTCAAGCTATCTGAGTCAATTATGGTATTAAGAAGGTTTACTTTTTGTAATAATTCATCACATTTACTTTTGGGTATGCAGACGGTTGAATCCATAATATTACTAATTACTATATCTATCGAATATAAAATCTTATCTTTCACAATGAGACCCCCTTCCTATGTATCACTGTGCAGGTTTGGCTGCACACATTCGGCTGCCCTGTGCCCCACCGCAACCTTCGCCCAGACGCATCTCCCAGGTATTTTCGTCCTTCGCGGTCCCTGACAGCCCGAATTATTTTTGCATAGAGGTGCTGCAAACCTCTTTTCGCTCTGTCAAAAAAACATATAAAAAGAACAACGAACTCGGACGAACTGAAACGAACTCATCCTACCGGAGTTCGTTCAGTTCGTTTAGTTCGTTGTTTTTTGAGGCGCCGCAAACCCCCCGCCCATCACCCGATGCCCGGCGCGGGTCGAAAAGGATATATTGCTATCATAACCGCTAAAATTATATAGTTTATTACTAATATACTTGTAATTACAATGCATGAAAGAAACATTATCGAAAGGAATCCATGGTGGATATCAGGAAACGTACCAGAAGAACTGATCGGAATTAAGCGCAAGGAATATCTTGGAAAAATAGAAGAGCGATTGAAAGACCATAAGCTCCTTGCAATCCTTGGAATAAGGAGAAGCGGTAAATCAACACTGATTTATCAATCGATCAAGTTTCTTCTTGATAACGGCACAAATCCAAAAAACATATTCTATATAAATGCAGATGACTTTGAAAAATCAGGAAGGGATGACCTTGAAGCTGCTCTTGATTTCTGCCAACAGAAAAACATGGTTTCCCTGAAAGATAATAAGATATATGTTTTCATTGATGAGATCCAGTATGTAAGAGGATGGCAGAAGTTATTGAAAAAATATTATGATCTCAAATATGCTTCAAAATTTATTGTATCAGGTTCATCTTCCAGTCTTATTTATAAGAACTCATCAGAGAGCCTTGCGGGAAGAATCACTTTTATTGATGTTTTCCCGCTTACATTCAGGGAATTCATGCAATTCAATGGGATCGAGATTCAAGAGGCTGAGCTAGATTTTCATATTATTGAAAAACTCTATTTTGATCTTTCTTCTAAATCAAATGAGATAATGGGTTTTCTGATGCAATACTTGAATATTGGAGGATTCCCAGAATGGTTCGATGTAAAAAACGAGGAAACATGGTTCAAAATACTGGCAGAAGAGTACACAAGCCTCCTGATATACAGAGATATTGTGAGAATTTACAGAATCCGAGACCCTCTGCTCCTTGAATCTGTTTTCAGGTTCGTATCCGCACATTCAAGTGAGCGTTTCAGTTACCTGGGGATTGCAAAACAAAATGATGGGGACAAGGAAACATCTAAGCAATACCTTTTCTATCTTGCGCGCTCGCATCTCATTAATGTATCTGATTTCTACACAAAAAGTAAAAAAGCTTCAGAGAAGAAAGAAAAAAAGATATATTTTTGCGATCTAGGTCTTAAGAATTCCATTGGTGGGCGCCAGGATATTGGCTTTGACGCCGAAACGGCTGTATATCTAAACTGCCTCAAATATGTTTCCCGTTATCCGATGGGAAAAATATTTTACTGGCTTGATAAAAAAAAGAATGAAACTGATATTATTATGAGCTGTGGTTCTCTTCTAATTCCGATTGAAGTAAAATACAGGTCTTACATTGACGATTCGGATTTGAAAGGTATCTTAAGTTTCTGTCAGGAGTTTAGCGTTAGAAATGCTTATGTTGTGACAAAAACGCTAATTAAAGAAAGAGAGATCGATGGAATCAGGTTTTCGTTCATTCCATTGTGGTTGTTCTTGCTGGTGTTTTAAGATTATTACCTTTAATTATTATTTGAGATCTTATCTTTCGCACCCTGCCCCTCCCATGTCTGCCGTCCCGGCGCCGTTCTTTATGAAAATAGGCTTGCTGCATACATCTTTTTGCTATGACAAAAAACAGACAAAAAGAACAACTAACTCGAACGAACTGAAACCAACTCATCCTCCCGGAGTTCGTTCAGTTAGTGTAGTTCGTTGTTTTGTTTCTGCCGTTGCCACATTTCCAACTATGGAGGCCACAACCTGAAACATCGGGCCAGAATAAAACACACTCATAGAATAGTCATATACCCCCATGCACATAGTCATGGCGCCGCCTGACAGCCGGAACATGGAGGCGCCGCAAACCCTTAATCAATTTTTGGAATTAAGTAATCCCTTACTTTATTTGTTTTATAAAGGGCATCCTGCACTTCTTCAGGAGTAGCATTGCCGCCAGGATAACGGAATTCTACTGCAAAATCGGTAATCCCTTCAACAAGCGGTTCAAGTTCTTGAAAAGTAATATCGTATTTTTCACAATCGATGACAAGTGCGGTCAGGTCATGGATCTTTCTTATTTCTTCGCCCTGTTTGATAAGATATGCTTTCAACCATTTTTCGATAGCCTGCTGACAGTGGAAACCTGTCTGGTTCTCAAGTCCTTCTTTCGAAGCCAGTGTTTTTGCAGCAATAAAGTCGCTGTTACCTTTGTCAACCCACTCTCGTACTATTTCGCGCATATATCACCTTCCCGTCCCTCAATATTTTATTTATGAAAGGATCACCAATATCCATCCTTTGTTGAAGTTCATCCGGAGTCCTGACAAGTATATCCATAGGAACATACAGGTCTCTTAAAACATGCCTTACAGATACAGCGCGCTTTATAGGTCTATCTTCGGATTCCATTACGATAAAAAGGTCAAGGTCGCTATCAATTTCCGGTTTACCCCATGCATATGAGCCAAAAAGGATTATTTTTTCAGGATTGAAACTCTGGGATATCTTTGTTGCGATCGCTGTAATGGTTTCTCTGGTTATCATAAAGGATTTCATAATCTATTGTTTTATACAATTATATATTCTTTCAGGTTGATTTTTTCTATGAATTCATGTCATGTTTTGCTATTACTATATTTAAAATCCTTTATTTTCGAGAAAGACTTATCGAACTGTTCTTTTATTCACACCCTTCCTCCTATAATATCACTGCGCAGGTTGGCCATTCGGCTGGCCCCACGCCACTCAGCAACCTTTCCCCCCGGTGCTTCCTTATATAGGATTTTGCACGTTTCTTAAATCTTTGCGTCCTTCGCAGTACCCTGAACAGCTACCACAAAGCCCTGAAAACAATAACATCACCAACCATTGAATAGTCACATGCCCCCATTCGCATCGTTCTGGCGGCGCGCCTGACAGCCCAAATTATTTTATATATATGCGCCGCAAACCCCCGCCTTCCCATCACCCAATGCCGGGCGCAGGTCGTGAAAAGAATACTATTAAATCTTGAAGAACTTGATAATATATTGTACCACAAATTGCTGGTGATCGAACCTGTTACTGAGAAAGACTGGGATAAAGCGATTATATATTCAAGAAAATATAATTATCAACAGATCGATTTGACGGATTGCCTGAGTTTTGCAGTAATGGAACGGCTTGAAATGAAGAATGTACTAACGTCTGATAATGATTTCAAGATACATGGATTCGAATTATATTTTTAGAACGCAATAATTAAATCCAGCTTAATAAGTCCAGAAATTAAGGAGGTGAGGTAAATTCCTAAATTCCCTGGCTTTTAGGCACTATGATTTGTCAGCAGATCAATACCAAAATTGGTTAATCAAAAAAAAGGAACCGCAGATAAACGCAAATGAACGCAGATTTGTTGCTGCGCATCTGCGTTTATCTGTGTTCATCTGCGGTTTTTATAGTGCCTATATGGGCATTAGCTATACTCTATTTCAGTAATACAAATCGATGTGTGGAGCAACTTTTAATAGAATACAGTGTCTAAATCAACGGGAATTTAGGAATTTCTTCAAAATTCGTTACACTCCCCAAGTTTTTTCAATAATGACGAACGTTTCATTATACCAATTTAAAAATGTGGTCAGCAGCGGCATATTGAGATATTTCTACCGCTGCCACCTATTCCCATTCAAACGTTATTTCATATGTGTTTGATTTCCATCAACCTAACCCTATGTATATACGCGAACATAATCTATATCCATATATACGGGAAGAGTAGTGCCTGTCGGACATCCGGGCCAGTCATTGGAACAATTACCCGCCCAGGTTCCTGCAGAAAATCCCATTAACGTTGGTGCGAATTTCTGCGTTTGGGTTGCAATCAAGTTACCGTCAACGTACCATTTCAATTGATTATTTTTCATTTCGACCGCATAAACGTGATATTGGGTAATATCTATCGCTAAACTGACTTCCTCCGATTTATCAGATACAGTTCCATCCCAATGTTGAGTAAAAGTCATTTCATTCTTGTTTGAACCAATTGCTTCTGCAAAATCAATTTCTGCTGTCCATTCATCGTTGGCTGGCCAGAGCAAAATATATGCTGTTGTACCTGCTCCTTTTGGAAATCTTGCTCTTGTTTCCCATCTACCCTGTGATAATATAATATTACTGGTAGAAGTAGCACTGGATGTGGTAGGAACCCCAAATCCCGCTCCAGCATAGTTATGCTGTTTGAGTTTTCCGCCATTTCCATATTGATCAGTACTATAACATGTCGTAGGTGTTCTCATAATCCCCAAATGAGCCATGCCGCCATTTACTGTAAGCGCATTTGGCGTGAAGCAAGAATCACCAAATGGCTCGGTTTCTCCTTCAAATATTTCCCATTTATTTGCATCTATGGAAGTTCCATCAAATTCATCACTCCAAACAAGATTCCATCCATTGACAGCTGGTGTTGGAGCAGGTGTTTGGATTGGTGTGGGCGTAAGTGTGGGTGTAGGAGGATTTTTCAAGCTTAACTCTACATCGTCCATCCAGAAATCCCCATAGCCATTCCAGATATTGGCATAGATGTAAAGATATCTTGTATTCGCAGAAGTCTGGAATTCTACTGTTCTTTGTGCCCAGTCATTTGTGCCCCTGCCGAAAACAGGGATGATGTTATTCTGTCGGATCCATTTCTGGTCTGCATCAAGCTCCACTACCCTGGCAGCCGGAGTATTCGAGCCGCCTGTATTTTGGGTTTTTCCCCAAACTGAGGCTGTATATGTTGATAGGGGCTGTGCATCTATTATATCCGATTGTAGATATCCGGAAATTACATTCGTTGTTCCGGGGATGCTTATTTTTATAGATCTTGATCCGCTGTGAGAAACGCTATCCAGGATCGGTGTGTTTGCACCTTTATTCACAAATGTCCAGTTAAGAGGTGTTGTTGTTCCAATTTCTAAACCTGGATTTAAAACAAGATTTGGAGCGGGAGTGGGTGTTGGGGTTTTTAAGCTTACTGTTACATCATCCATCCAGAAATTCCCATAGCCATTCCAGATGTTGGCATAGACATAAAGATATCTTGTATTCGCAGAAGTCTGGAATTCTACTGTTCTTTGTGCCCAGTCATTTGTGCCTCTTCCGAATACAGGGAGGATGTTATTCTGGCGAATCCAGTTCTTGTCTGCATCAAGCTCTACTATCCTGGCAGCTGGAGTATTCGAGCCACCTGTATTTTGGGTTTTTCCCCAAACGGAGGCCGAATATATTGATAGGGGCTGTGCATCTATCATGTCCGATTGCGGATATCCGGAAATAACATTCTTTGTTCCGGGGATGTTAATTTTTATTGATCTTGATCCGCTGTGTGATACGCTGTCCCATATCGGTGTGTTTACCCCCTGATTCACAAAGGTCCAGTTAAGGGGAGTTGTTGTTCCACTTTCTAAACCCGGATTCAATACAAGGTTTGTATCTGCAAGGACTGAGGGTGCTAAAATAGGGCAAGTTAATACCAAAAAAGAGGTTAGAAATGCAAGTTTCGTAACGTTCTTAGTTGTAAAATTAATTTTTCCTAAATACATCCCTATGGCTTGTACTATGATCGTGCTTATCATATAGTAGAGAATCTTATGGACATTACATAAGGTTCATGGCCATAAAAGATGAGGATTTAATGAAATATGATTTTTCACCTTCGTCGTCGTCATCTTCTTCCCTGTCTCTTCGTCCTCTATGTGCTACAATCTGCTCTTGAACTGCATATAATTCAAAAAAATTTAATGAATGTTGGAGTGGAGGGATACCGGGATACTAAGGATTAATTCAACACAGCATCTGCAAGAGAATCGTTATAGAGGTGTCTGCATGTTGTGAGGGTCCTCTCAAGAGCTACTTCTTGTTTTTTATTTGGATATATCCGAAATTGAAATGATTTTCTCATACTATCTTAACAAACTATATATGGTTTTGATACTATATATTCGTTATGCCTACCCCTTGAAATATTCACGGATACTTTCAGGTCGATAGCTATGATTCATAGGTAGCGAGAAAAACGAGAATATAAATATTTAGATAAATGAAAAGGAAGACAATTTTTCCATTAATTATAATGATTTGTTTTCTCATTAGCACATTATATATTTATATTGAAGAAAGTGAAAAGGAAATTCAGGGTTTTTATAATAGTTGGGATGGATACGATTATACAAATATTCGATATGACTTGTTGAATACTATTGTATATTCTCATGTTGATATAGACGCGAACGGTTCGGTGGTTTATATTAATAATAATAATCCATTGAATTTAATATCACATGCACATGATAAAAAAGCAAAAGTGGTTTTGATGTTTCAAGCTAAAGACGAATTTTCTAAAGATTCTATCCTTGGAAATCAAACAGTCAGAATGAAAACAATCAATAACCTCCTGGACGAGGTCAAAAAGTATGATTTTGACGGTGTAGATATCGATTTAGAAGGTCTAAATGTGACCAACTCAATAAACCGCCAACCAAACAAAAAATTAATGACAGAATTTGTGACCACTCTTAGCGATGAATTCAGAAAAGTTAACGGCGCTTATCGTATAAGCATTAACATAGGATTAAATTATAGAGATATGGACAACATTTTTGATGTATCCAAGATACAAAGTAAGGTAGATTATGTAATGATAATGGCCTATGATCAACATGGACCTCATTCATCTGTTTCAGGTCCAAATGCACCTATAAGATTGGATAACGGTATTGCCATCTATGACAGTATTGACCATTATAAAAGACTTATTAATAAAAAGAAACTTCTTTTAGGAATTCCTTGGTATGGATATGAATTTGCTACTGTAGATAATACTAGATTGTCTCCTATAAACGGTGATGTTAATTATATTTCATATAACGATTATATTAAGGTGGTCGGAAATTATAGTAGAAAATGGGATTCTGTATGGCAGACTCCATGGTATGTCCGACAAGAAGATTCACAATGGTATCAATTTCATTATGAAGATGTAGATTCATTAGGTATAAAATATGATTTAGTAAAATTAGAAGGTCTTGGAGGGATTGGAATTTGGACAATTAATTTTGGTTTAGATAGAACTGAATTGTGGCAACTTATTCGAGATAAATTTAGAACGTGAGGGTAGAGCGGCTAGTGAATTGTTTGATAAGTAAAGACTACGAAGGATTACACATACCATTATTGACTTTTCGGATGGGCTCTTAATGGTTAGGCGATTGGCTCGAAACGGTTCTTCCAATTCATGAAAAAGGAATTTTCAAACAACTTCTAAATCATCTCATTGCCCATAATTCTTTAGCCTTTGAAGCAATATGATACTATTCTATTATGTCCATAGATAAAATCATAATAAAAGGCGCACGCGTACACAACCTCAAGAACATAGACCTGGAACTGCCCAGGAACAAGCTTATAGTCATAACAGGACTTTCGGGTTCGGGAAAATCTTCCCTTGCTTTTGATACACTTTATGCCGAAGGGCAGCGAAGGTACGTTGAATCACTATCAGTGTATGCCCGCCAATTCCTGGGGCAGATGGATAAACCTGATGTTGAATATATTGAAGGTCTTTCTCCTGCCATCTCGATCGAACAGAAATCAACAAGCAAGAATCCCCGTTCAACGGTAGGCACCGTCACGGAAATTTATGATTACCTGCGTCTTCTTTACGCAAGAATCGGAAAACAACACTGCCCGAATTGTAAAAGTGAGATAACACCCCAGACCGTTGAACAAATAGTAAGCAGGCTGATGTCGCTTCCGGAAAGTACGAAGCTTCATGTTCTTGCTCCGATTGCCAGGCAGAAGAAAGGAGAATATAAACAGATATTTGCGGATCTTTCACAATCCGGGTACAGCAGGGTTCGAATAGATGGTAAGATCCATGAACTGACAGAAGAGATTAAGCTTAACAAACAGCAAAAACATGATATCGATGTTATCGTAGACCGCCTGGTAATAAAAAAAGGTATAGAAGAAAGGCTTGCAGATTCTGTGGCAACAGCACTTCGTGAAGGGAATGGCATCGCAGTGGCGCAGGTACTTGAAGGCAAAGAGTTTCTCTTCAGCGAGCATGCAGCCTGCGTAAAATGCGGAATTAGTTTTGAGTCTCTTGAACCAAACATGTTCTCTTTCAATAGTCCGCGTGGTGCGTGTCTTTCCTGCCAGGGACTTGGGAACACCATGGAATTTGATCATGACCTCATAATCCCGGATAAAAATAAATCCATAACGCAAGGGGCCATAGAACCCTGGGGATACGAGCATGGCTACTACCGCCAGATGCTACAGTCCGTTGCGAGACATTATGGTTTTTCGCTTGATGCGCCTTTTTCGGAACTTCAACCTGAACATGTGCATGTAATTTTGCATGGGAGTATTGAAGCGATACTTTTTAAGTATGTGCCCCGGGACCGGGACGGCCTGTGGGAACACAGGAGCGTCTTTGAAGGGATAATTCCGCACCTTAAAAGAAAATACAGGGAATCGCAATCAGAAGAAGCGCGGGAGAAAATCCAGCAATACATGAGCATCAACCCCTGTGCGGTATGTAATGGTGAAAGGTTAAAACCATCAAGTCTTGCAGTCACGATCATGGGAAAATCCATAATTGCAACTACTCGACTGTCCGTGAAAAAAAGTCTTGAGTTTCTTGAAGGAATAACTTTTTCTGAAAAAGAGAAGATCATATCGAAACCCATAATGAAAGAGCTGCGTTCACGCCTTGGATTCTTAATGGATGTTGGTCTTGATTACCTGACACTTGATAGGGCCTCAGGGACTCTTTCAGGAGGTGAAAGCCAGAGGATCCGGCTTGCCACACAAATTGGCTCAAGCCTTGTAGGCGTTCTTTACATCCTTGATGAACCCAGTATTGGTCTCCACCAGAGAGATAACGGGAGGCTTATAAGTATGCTCACCCGGCTTCGCGACCTTGGAAATACTGTGATCGTGGTAGAGCACGATGAAGAAATGATACGAAGTGCGGATTTTATCGTGGATATGGGGCCAGGGGCAGGAGTTCACGGCGGCCAGGTCGTGACGACCGGAGGACTTGATGATATAATCAATTGTGATAATTCCCTCACGGGTGACTACCTCAGCCACCGCAAATACATAAATGTTCCGTCCCACCGAAGAAAACCAAAAGGCAAAATAACAATTGTGGGAGCAGGAGAAAATAACCTTAAACAAATTGATGTTAATATTCCTCTTGGGGTCATGACATGCGTCACAGGTGTTTCAGGCTCTGGAAAGAGCACTCTTGTCAATGATATTCTGTACAGGGCCCTTGCGCAAAAGTTCTATCATTCAAAAGAAAAACCAGGAAAGCACAGGGGAATAATCGGTCTTGAGAATATCGATAAGATCATAATAATAGACCAGTCCCCCATAGGAAGGACACCGCGTTCGAATCCTGCAACCTATACCGGACTTTTTACGCCTATAAGGGATATTTTTGCAAAACTTCCCTCATCGAAAGCGCGGGGTTACCAGCCCGGGCGTTTCAGCTTCAACCTGAAGGGAGGACGATGTGAAGCATGCAGCGGGGACGGGATTATCACAATAGAGATGCATTTCCTTCCTGATGTCTATGTCCCATGCGAAGTCTGCCATGGAAAGCGTTTCAACAGTGAGACGCTTGAGATCACATACAAGGGAAAGAATATCGCACAGGTGCTGGACATGACCGTTGAAGAAGCCCTGACATTCTTTGAAAACATCCCCAAGATAAAACGGCAGCTTGAGACACTTTTTGATGTGGGGCTGGGCTATATCAGGCTCGGTCAGCCTGCAACTACCCTTTCAGGCGGTGAGGCGCAGCGTATCAAGCTTTCCACGGAGTTGAGTAAACGAAGCACAGGAATGACGCTATACATACTGGATGAACCTACCACCGGCCTACATTTTGCAGATATACAGAAGCTTCTTGATATGCTGTCACGGCTGGTGGATGCTGGCAACAGCGTGGTGGTTATCGAACACAATCTTGATGTGATAAAAGTTGCCGACCATATAATTGATCTTGGGCCGGAAGGCGGGGATAACGGGGGTCGGATCATTGCCGAGGGAACGCCTGAGAAGGTTGCGAAGATAGAGGGATCGTACACGGGATATTATTTGAAGAAGGCTTTGAAGGTATCGGAGATATGAACTTGTTTTTCAAGAAAAATATTCTTGTGGACAAGATGATCTGAACCATTCAACCATTTTATTAAGACCTTCATCGATATTGTATTTCGGTTTAAATCCGATTTTACTGATTTCTGAAATATCAGCGACACCATGCTTGATATCCCCACTTCTTTCTTTGGTATATGAAATATCTGATTTTGAACCGGTCTGCTTTATTATCTGTTCTGCAATTTCTTTAATAGAAGTGGCAATGCCATTAGCAACATTGAAAGTCATCCCGTCTCCTTTTGAGATCATTAATTCATTAGCGTGCACAACATCATTTACGAAAACAAAGTCACGCGTTTGCATTCCATCACCATATATCATGATTTTTTCATTCTTCAATGCTTTTTGTATAAAAATGGGTATTGCCGCAGCATATGGTGATTTGGGAACAGGAACCATGCCTTCTTTTTTAGGAAGCATGGGGGAATTTCCATAAATTGCCGCCGAGGATGCGAGTATCACTTTCTGGACATTTCCGGAAATAGCTGCTTCGAGGATATTGAATGTTCCTACAGTATTGATCTCCATGGTCAATTCATCTCCTAATGACGAACATCACACCAATATCAGGGCTTTTTCACGATCTCTTCCGGTGCAGCATCAAGATTAATTTGATTATAATGTTGTATAAGAACCAAAATTAAGGTTGCGAAACCAATAAAATATGAAAAAATTCCGAGATAATATGTACTCATGGTCATACCATTCCAAAAAGGAATCCCCAAATTAATTGCAGCCTTAAAAATGGAATATGGTCCAATAAAGAGAATATATGAAAAAGCATATAATAAAAATAATGTGCTTAAAAAAAATAATTTTTTCTCTATTTTGGTTTTATTTCCTGTCTTCTCGAATATTCCACTAAGCATTATGAAACCAGACAAAGCAATTGCTGTTCCAATGAAAAAATATATAGACTCAAAATTATCATTGACAATCAAATCCACGCAAGCAAAGAAAAGTATAACAAGAACTAATCTATAATAATTATACTTCTGAACGTTTCTTAAAATTTTAATTATTTCTCTCAATGTCATTTTACTTTTACTTTTCATAAAGG
>Ga0172443_1022_pt1 | contig 50604 bp, 52 predicted proteins | sample MayberryNE_Catta_6_FD_114741 | JGI IMG/M metagenome (GOLD analysis project Ga0172443, IMG submission 114741) | reverse complement strand
CAGCATCGGGTTTGTATTCTTTGCAAGTTGATATATCTCCTCAGGTGCATTGGCATACATCTGAACGAGCGGGTCATTACGGAGTTTTTCAAGTTCAGATTTTGTAGCGATCATAATTCCTTCCTTTCATTGGTTTGAGTGACTACGATGCGCTTGTTCTCCAAATCATAATCAATGTCTAAAGGCTCTCCCTTCTTCTATCTAAAGCCTATTTCAATCAGGAATTTATCAAAATAAATATAGGGATACTGTCTATCAGAAGTTTTTTGCAGCTTTGTTTTTGTCATTACGTACGTGTTATGTTATGTATAAATATTTATACGTTACGATTAAGATGAAGGAAATCAAAATAGGACATAGTTTAGAAAAGATAACAAAAATAGGACTCTTGCAAGACCTGGACACGTCCCGCCGGGTCCATTATAGCTCTCGTAATATTTCAGTATCCGCATAGGCTTTTTTGCATCTTCCCTTTCATTATCTCATCCAATCGTGCCTTTGTGTACCCGAAAGGCAGCAGCATGCTCTCTGCAGCCCTGAGCAGGTATTCGTAATATTTCACCCTGTCGTACTGTGTGTTTTCATCTGCAAGTTCCGGTATCATGACCCTTTTCTGCCAGCTTCTGGATTTATGATCCATTATTACATAGCGTATGCTCTGCCCCGCCATTATCTCTATACCTTCCTGCCTCAATTGTTTCAGAGCCGCAATCTGGTTATTAAACTGCCGGTACTCATCGCATCCTTTAGACACGTGTGTCTTGAATATCATGTCCGAAAGTTCACATTCATTATCAAGCACTTTTCTTGCATTTTCCCGCAATATCCCGATAGCTTCAGGTATCTTCATATAAAATTCGGAAGCATTTCTTGCCTCTGCAAGCTTTCCAAGCATGACATCCTGCATATTACTGATTAGTTTAGGCGTGTCGCTTCGCCTGGTTTCTATGCCCCGCACCTTCAGCTTGCCGTTTGTCATCACCCCATAATATCTGTTCAATGCTCCCACTCCAGTTGATTTATTGGGCAGGAACACGATCCATCTGAACTCACCTTTAAGTTCAAGAGGTATACCTATTTCGCGGGATGCAAGTTCACAGAGCTTCTCAGGTTCGCGTCCTTTCACCCAGAGACTGTCCACTATGCCATGAAGTATCTCAAAACCCATACCGTCTGCGAGCTCTATTGTACGAAGCAAGATCTCCCGTCCATATGCGGTTATAGATTCATGGCACTCTATCCTGCCAAAGCGCGCTTTGTTAAAACCCATGTACCCGAAGCTTGTCACCAGCAACCATTTGAGTACGTTCTGTTTCATCTCGTACTCCTCGGCCCTCGATGGGCATTCTGTAATGCGGTTCTTGTAGGTCATCCGCCTTTTTATCAAAGGTTTTAGAACACGCGGGATCAGTCCTGTGTGCTGCTGGCATATATTGTAGTGAGTAAACGGCACGCGCTTTTCCGAATCAGGGCAGCATCCGCACAGCACCGTTTCAGGCGAAATGTTATGCTTCACCATGATGTTGGGGAAGAGCGATGCAAAGTCAATCTCAAATGCATTCTCATGCAGTCCTACCTTTGGTTCTATCACTAAAGCACCCCTGTCAGCGATGAGCAACTCCTCGGCAGTCTTCCAATATTCTGCAAGGTTGCGCTTCCAAGGAACGAGCACGCCATCGCGCAGGGCCTGATTGACCTGAAGTGCCGTTACAGCGCTGCCTGGACTCAGGCGCGAGAGTTCCTGCATCGGTATCCCTGTTATGCGGGAAAGGTCAATTAACCCAAGAAGCCCGCCTTCCCTGAAAACAAAGATTGATCTGTCAAGATGCAGCCGTCCCGATAGCAGGTATCCCCTGGGTTTGTAGAGTATCCTGCCGTAGCTGAAATATGATTTCCCTTCACCTTCAGGCAGGACATCTTTCTCCCTTCCAAGCTGAAGGTCGATATTGTGCAAAGCTGCGCGGTGATGCAGGTACGACAGTTCAAAACTATCTCCCCTTTCTGTTATTATCAGGTCAGGGTTTGCATGGGCGACAATGAAGTTAAGTTCATTAATCATCTCAGCCTCATCCCTGTTTTCAATCACGGTATCGCCCAGAGTTATCTTACTGATGGGGTCGTCCATCGTGATAATTCCTTTATCCTTGTCTGGCGTTACCGATAATTCCATGCTTACAAGTTCGGGTACTTCATAGTCAAGGGCATACTGACTATCATCAAGAATGTCTCCTTTGAGTTTTGCAGCTGGAAATAGATTGAATTCAAGGAGATACTGTCTGACAGGATCAAGATCTATGTTATACAGGCTGCATCCCTTCGCTTCGAGCATCGAAGCAAGCTCGTAAATCGAACTGGATTCTATTTTTACCGATATTACTTTTTCCGGATTTTTGCCAAGCCAGGTACTTTTCTCATCCAAATATGTTTCTTTCACACCAGGCAGGCTTGCTATCAATGACAGAAGTTCGGGTTTGCCTCCTACGTATATTTTCGGGTAATAAACCTCACGTACTATCTTGCAATCTGAGCCGTCTTTAATCCATCTTGTTATCGTGCTATTCTCAGGGTCATACCTCACGTCCATCAGGAACATTCGCTTTCGCCTCCCGCAGTGAATTGATTTCTTTCTGCTGTTCGATAAGAATAGACAGGAACACAGCATCCATCGGATCAAGTGTGGGTGCAACCGTGCAGGATGAAGCGTGCTTTCTTGCCTTTTTCATGAGGTTATCGAATGCATCTTTATCCTCGCCGTGCAGCGCCCTTCTGAATACCGAAATCCCCACTATCATTTCCTCAAGCAACATCCGGAAGCTAGGCACTGTTCTGCCCATATGCATTACCTCCTGTAAAATCCGTAAACTTCATCTGCCCGGGCGGGACTGGCAAATACTCAAAAACTTGACCGTTATCGATTATTCTGATGAGCTTCTTTGAAGGCTGCTCGATGCGTATCACCCTGTCTGCCCCGGATGCAAGCAGCCTGTCTTCATGCGATTGCCCGCCGGAACTCGTGATTGCTGTAATAACGTCAGAGGATGCTGTCAGCATTCTTAAATCTTCAAGCAGCGGCTCGAACAGTCTCATTCTGTCTGAACCGGAAAATAGAGAAGGCAAATAGGATATTGTCAGTACCGCAGGGTTCCATTGTTCAACAGCATCCTGCAGTCCATGTATCAAAGCTTCCATCTGGTATTCGGTGAAGGCACGGGCGACATGAATGCGAGAGAATACTTTTCTTGGCTCTGCTCCGAAGGATTTTGCGATTCTTGATACGGAGTAGGGATTAAAACTATTCCCACCGTCCACAAATAAGGCATCCCTGTCTAATGATACAACCGAGTCAGCACAAAGGCGGAATAAAACATCAGGCACCAGACTGGATGAACCCTCAATCACAGTGATGCATGCAGGTTTAAAATCCCGAAGGTCAATGCAGAGCAATCCAGGAGGGCAGCGGGCGCTAATGCAGAATGACATATCGTTCACATCCAGAGAATAACAAGGTGGATGGATAAGCTTAAAAGCAATGTGAGAGCGAAGTGAAAGTAATAATTAGTTATGAGGAAATGGAAAGGTACGGAATATGAGTTATAATAATAATTAACATTATAATAATGAGCATAATCTATGGGGGCTCGTTATATCTAAAAATAAACCAATAGATATGTATGGATCCGAAACCTGAGAAGATAATTATTGGAATTGCAGAACTTGTTGTGGTTCATAACCCGGCCGTACTTGTTACTATTGGTCTTGGGTCGTGCGTGGCGATCTCAATTCGTGATCCGATTGCAAGATTCGGGGGACTTTCCCACATACTTCTTCCAAGTATAGCTGAATCAAATAATAAGAGCAACCCTATGAAATTTGCCGATTCAGCCATCGAAATGGTAGTAGATATTCTTCTGAAAAAAGGGTGCCAGAAAAACAGGCTGGAAGCAAAAATCGCAGGGGGAGCGAGTATGTTTAACATCAGCGGCAATACTATCAATATGGGAGAAAGAAATATTGCAGCAGTTAAGAAAAAACTCGACGAATTGAAAATCCCGCTTCTTGCCAGTGACACGGGTTCGAATTACGGAAGGACTGTGGAATTCCACATTGCTTCAGGGATCATGTATATAAAAAGCGCTTTTAATGGTGTTAAGGAAATTTAGTGACATAGTTCCATTGGAACACATTCTGCACATTCAAATTGCAGTGTAGTATGAATTATCTGGAATCTTTCCCTGACAGCCCGGTTGATTTTCATTATCAATAGCTCTGTCTGCTGCACATGGATCCTATCGACAAGCACATGCGCGCTCATAGCATGGATATTTGAACAGATGCTCCAAATATGGATATCATGTACCCCTTTGATCCCTTCAATTTCCATTATCAATTTTGTGAGGGTATCAACATCCACATGTTTCGGGGCAAATTCAAGAAGTATCCTGGCCGAACCAAAAACGAGTTTGATTGCCCCATAAAGGAGCATCAGGCCTATTGCAATGCTAAGAACGGGGTCGATAACACTATTCCCGGTGAAAATAATAAACAAAGCACCCACTATTACTGCTATTGATGCAAGGGTATCACCGATCACATGCAGGTATGCTCCTTTAATATTGAGATCATGATGGCCGTGCAATTTTATTGCCACCCATGCATTTGCAATAAGACCTGTAGTTGCAATCAACAGCACTTCAAGGCCTTTTACAGCAGGAGGATTCAAAATCCTTCCATATGCCTCATAACAGATTAAAACGGCAATACCGATTATTGTCAATCCATTGATAAAGGCCGCAAAAATCTCAAACCTGTGATAACCGAAGGTAACACTCGCATTGGATGGGCGCCCCGATATCCTGATCGCCCCATAGGTGAGCAATAAGGCTACAACGTCCATGAAAACATGTGCGGCATCAGAGAGAAGAGCAAGACTATTGGATATTATCCCGCCTGCAAGTTCAAGGAAAAAGATCAGTGCGGTCAGGAAAATTGCAGTTTTCAAATTCTTATTGATGTAGTCCATTTTACAATTTCTTTTTCTTTAAGGATTTTTTTAATGATTTAAGGCAAAGTTCCATCCCTTTTATTGCATTATTGCTTTCAGGAGCCAGTTCAAAAGCAGATTCAAAAGCTTTAAATGCTTCTCCACAATCCCCTATCTTATAAAGGATATTACCCTTATTTATTAGGAAAATATAGTCTTCGGGGGTTATTTCAAGCGCTTTTTCATAGCAGATAAGGGATTCATCCATTTTTCCCATTCTTGCAAGAGCAAGTCCTTTGTTATTCCACGCGATACTATTTTGCCCGTCTATCCTGAGCACCATATCAAAATAATCTATGGCCTGGTCGTATTTTCGCTTTGAGAAGAATGAATTTCCCTTGACCAGGTAATCCTTTGATTCTTCATGGATTTCAATCTTTGCCTCGACCGCATTTTCAGGATGAATGCAAGCAGGTATTTCTTCAAATGCTTTCTCTTCTTCGGGAATGGCAGATGCTATCTTTTGCAGATCTATTTTTTCACCAACCTTTCCCATTTTTGCGATAGCAAGCCCCTTATTACTCCATATTTTCTCAACTTTCGGATTGATTTCCAGAGCTTTATCGTAAGATTCTATCGCTTCTGATAGACGATCGAGCTTTACAAGAGTCAATCCCCTGTTATTCCAGACAGTTTCATCTTTCGGATTAATTTCTATCGACCTGTCATAAGCGCGAAGGGCCTCTTCAAACTTCCCGCTTTCATAAAATATATCTCCCTTTATACACCATGCGCCAGAATCCATTGGATTTTTTTCTATTATTTTATCATAACAGGCAATAGCTTCCGTTGTTCGCCCCAGTTTAGCCAGAGCGATGCCTTTATTGTATATCACTTCTTCATCATCCGGTTTAAGTTCTATTGCTTTATCATAACAAATCACCGCTTCTTCAAATTTGGCAATTCTCGCCATGGCAAGCCCTTTATTATTCAATACATCAGCCATTCCGGGATTCTTTTCAAGAGCCCTATCATAACATTGGATGGCTTCAATATACATACCGCTTTCCACATGATTATTGCCTTTGCTGATCCAGGTGAAAGCATCTGCGAGTGAATTGTCATTGGATATTTCCAGTACCATTGAAACTCCATATATCAGTCTCATATATATTATAAATTAATTAATATTGCTTATCCTATTTAATGTTTATTTAGATATAATGCAAGATTCCTCTTTTGATTTTTTTTTGAGCAAAAATATATACAATAAAAAGATAATTACACAAAACATTTGAAAGGCTGGTAACGAAATGGAAATATTCGCAATTTTATTGACCATTGTGGGTCTCATTATATTTGAGACCATCAGCAGCATAGACAATGCGGTAATTAACGCTGAAGTCCTTTCTACGATGTCACAGCGAGCCAGGAAGTGGTTCCTGTTCTATGGATTATTTTTTGCGGTTTTTGTAATAAGGGGAATGCTTCCATGGTTCATAGTCTGGGCAACCAATCCATCGCTGGGGCCCGTTAATGCCCTTACTGCCACCTTTAGTAATGATCCTGAGATAGCAAAAGTGATCGAGGAATCATCACCTTTCCTGCTTGTTGGAGGCGGGATCTTCCTCATATTCCTGTTCTTCCACTGGCTTTTTATTGAAGCCAAGAATTACGGCCTTCGCGGCGAGAGGTTTTTCCATAAACATGGAGTATGGTTCTTTGCAATAGTATCCATTATCTTAACCGTCACGGTCTGGTTCGCCTTAAAGAAAAATCCGTTTATGGCTATGGGGGCTGTTGTGGGATCAACTGCTTTTTTCATTACCCATGGATTTAAACAAAATGCGGAAATGCATGAAAAAGAACTTATTGGCGGCAGCAACATGAGCGATTGGAGCAAGATCCTGTATCTTGAGGTGATAGACGCTACTTTTTCGATTGATGGCGTTGTGGGAGCATTTGCTTTCACTTTGTCTGTTCCGCTTATACTGGTCGGTAACGGAATAGGAGCTTTTGTTGTAAGGGAATTGACGATCAGCAACATTGACAGGGTCAAAAGATATATTTACCTGAAAAACGGGGCTATGTACTCGATATTTTTCCTGGGGATAATAATGATGCTTGACAGTTTCGGATACCATATAAAAGAATGGGTGTCGCCGGTTATTACAATAAGTGTAATAGGTTATTTCTTCTATTTATCCAGGAAGAATTTGTGATTTACAAGAATTGAAAGGTGGTTACCAATTCATAGGTTCAACATTTAAATTTAACTATTTTTCACGCTTGCAGTGAACTACTGTATCAGTTACAATATGTAGTCATAAAAATAGACCGATAATTTTTAGTGTTCATTCCTCCAAATTTCATTTTAGCCAAAAAAGGGGGAATGAACATTGGAATTTGATGTAATTAAACAGTTAAAATCCTATTGGAACAAAATTGTCGGTTTGACCGATAAAGATAAAGAAGATGAAGAAAAGTTTATTGATGCGACCTCAGAGCATAGTGTTCGGACATCAAAGTTTTTAGAAGGGCTTAACCTTGACCCGATAATGTCTGAACTGAACAAGCATTACTCAGTTCCTGAAGGTGAAGAGGATTATCCGAGAAGGGCTATGTTTAAGGGTATGGTTTTCAGGAAAATCATGGAAATCAGGTACTACACAAGGACTCAAAATTATCTTAAAGATCATCCTGATGAGGCCATAGAACTTGGTTTTAATATTGATATGGATGGAAATGCTCTAGTCCCGGACCATGAGACGTTAAGGCATTTTGAGAAAATTATTAAAACAGACCTAATCCATCAAGTTCTATAACTATTTTCTCGACTGCTGCTTCTGCATCCTCTGGTTTCTTGCCGCCTGTCACCACAAGTTTGCCAGAGCCGAACAATAGCATGACCACTTTGGGGCTGGACATCCTGTAAACAAGACCGGGGAATTGCTCAGGTTCATATTCAATATTCTCAAGCCCAAGACCGATAGCAACTGCATTGAGGTTGAGCACTCTTCCAAGATCTGCGGAGGCAACGATATTCTGTACCTTAATTTCAGGCTTATCCAGGATCTGGATACCCATTCCTCTTAATTTTTCAAACACTTTTGAAAGACCTGTGTTTACATCGGCAATACTTTTTGCTCCTGTACAAACGATCTTGCCACTGCCGAAAATAAGTGCTGCGGTTTTCGGGGATTTTGTCCTGTAAACAACACCAGGGAATCTTTCTTTGTTATACTCTGCTCCTTCAAAAATGCTGATGACTTGATTCAGGTCAAGTTCTGCTCCAATAGCCGTAGATGCAACAACATTTTCTATTTTTATAGTTCCGAATTCTTAGACACCTCTCTCAACGTATCCGGGATTGTGAAAACCACATGACTGTGAGGGATTTTAAAAGCATATAATGTATCTCATCTGCCATAAAAAAATAAAATAATGAAACTTTTCGATACTACAATTTTATAGTATTGTGTTAAATCACGCCGAGATCATCCAGGGAAAGGTCAGGCCTCCAAATAAAAGCAATAAGTGTCAGATGTCCTTTTTCCACCGGAAATGGGGTGTGTGTATTGGGCTTCCGATGGAGATTTGACATAATGAACTTTTCCAGCGAGTGAGAGGTTGTAGCGATGAAAAAAAGACATCTTTGAATGATGAAACTGATTCTTTTTTATCCACGATTTCCTTTATTTTATTCCCATGAGTCGCCCAGGCAGCCTTGATACACCACCGCAGGGCCTCAGAAGCGTTATCAGTACCGAGCATCTTCTTGACCAGGTCTATTTTTTCAATCTCATCATCCGTGAGTTTAGCAGCTCTAATTGTGGTGTCTGTGCCTTTTTGTGATGGTAACGGCACTGATTGCGACTTACCAAGCAAAGCATCGATATTATCACCTTTCTTAAGATTGGTGCTTCCTAATGCCATTTGAATCAGCCCCGCCGGTCTATCAATTCATTTGAGAGTGACATATATGCTTTAGCTCCGATTGAGTAGGTTTAAATAAGGCATAAAACCAATATATGACCTGTAGTAAGATTCTTATATGATCATAAGTGATATGAAAATTTTGATTCACAGATATGAAAATGAATGCGCAAATCAAGGCTGAACTTATTTCTATCGGGGCAATTGATATTGATCCGTCAATTCTTGGCAGGCTGACAATCCCCACGGCAGGACCTGGAGCCGGGGGCAAGGCTTTCTTTTTCAAATCCGGCGGTCACAGGGTTCGGCTTGTGGTAGATGAAGGTTCCCCGCTTCGCGCAGTCAAGGATAACGGCGAGTTGGTTATCATAAAAGGCGGGAAGGAGCTTGTAAGGGGATCGATCGAAGAAGAACTCATCCACTGCCCGGAGCAGGCATATATAACAATGAGTGAGCGCTGCATTTATGACTGCAAGTTCTGCCCTGTTCCGAAATTGAATGGAAAAGTCAAATCTTCCGGGGAATTGCTGGAACTTGTCGAAAAGGCATTTAAATTGGGTAAGATGAAAGGTATATCCATAACGTCAGGAGTTGAAGTTTCACCCGAGAAAGAAGTGGAACGGGCAGCAGAGCTTGTCAGGAAACTCAAGAAATATAATGTCCCGATAGGTGTTTCAGTATATCCTACAAAGGACTCATCCCGCATACTGAAAGAGGCAGGAGCAAGCGAAATAAAATATAATGTCGAGACCATGGACAGGGAGCTTTATGACAAATACTGCAAGAAACCGCCTCTTGATTTTACACTTGTTTGCCTGAAAGATGCCGTCAACATATTCGGAAAAAATAAGGTCTATACGAACTTCATTGCAGGCCTTGGGGAGACCGATGAAACTATTGAAAAGGATTATGAGGAACTGGCTAAGATGGGTGTTATCCCGGTCATCCGCGCCGTGGGTGTTCATCCCCTGCGGTTCGGCGAACTGGAGGCTGAGCGCCCCACAGCAGAAAGGCTCCTCAAACTGGCAAAAATGTCCCGAAGGATTCTTGATAAATACGGGCTTGATGCACGGATGGCAAAGACCATGTGCCTGCCCTGCACCGGATGCGACCTGAACCCGCATATAGACCTTTGAACTCAGGATAAGAATAGTATGATTGAGGAACTCAGGATATCACAAAAAGATCTTGATCTGATCCAGGCAGAGCTGGAAACAAACAAACCATATGAGGCATGCGGTGTGCTGATCGGGACTATCGATGGTACTACAGCAAATGTTGAAAAAGCGCTTCCTGTGACAAATGTTAAACGCACAAGAAGAAGTTTTGAGCTTGACACGCAGCAGTTCTATAATGCATGGAATAATGCGGAAAAAAATATAAAGGAAATTTTGGGAGTATATCACACACATCCTGTGTCTTCTGCAGTCCCTTCCTTATGGGATAGGGAGACTATGGAGAATGACCTGTCAGTCTGGCTTATTGCAGGAACGGATGGAATAAGGGCGTATTTATGGGAGCATGGGGTTAAGCCTGTGATAATAACAGAATATTAGCCATCATGATCACATTAAACCACTTGTTTTTCTGAGAAGCCTCTCAGGCTTTGATATTTAAATATTTGTTCTTATATATAGTTTTAGATAATTTAGTAATATCACAGAGATTGGCCATCTCCGAACACAGCAATTGGGCATATTCAACTGCCGTTTCGCAATTCATGCTTATCTTTTTATTTAGTCTTTCATTGATCTCGCACATGTCAACAAGTGCAGGTGGGGATATAATTTTGAAATCGTTTTCTTTGATATACAGCGTTTCTATTTGTTTTTGTGAAAAACCTTTTTTTAACAATTTTACTCTTTCTTCAGAAGTCTCAAACATTATTATTCCTCGGCATATATTCGTTTTTTGAGGCACATCATCATGCTAATGTAGATTATGAGCATCATAATATAAAAGCTTTTGGTACTAAGTTGATAACTAAATTGGTAATTAGTTTGATAACTTAGTTGGTAACTATTAAATTTGATAATAAGTGCATATAATTATAATCCTGAAAAATTATGTGACAATATGACTCATACTGATCCGTCCCATATCGCCAGGTGCGCCCAGCTTGCCATGATCCTTGAGGTTTCAGCCACGCCCAAACCAGGCAACATCGACCGTGACCACAACTATACGGATACGCGCTTTGAACACTTCCTGGCAAGCGCTGTGGGAGTATATCCAATACTTGAGAAAGCGGCACGCTCGGATTCAGGGATTGGAGAGCTCATTCACAAATCCGTGGTTGAAAGCAGCAGATGGCAAAGCGGCGGAAATACACATTTCGGGGCATTTATCCTGCTTATCCCGCTTGTGATGGCAGGAAGCATGTGTGAAAACAAAACCTGCCTGAAAGAGCAGGCTAAAAAGATCGTATGTGAAACGACGGTGGATGACGCAGTTGAATTTTATAGGGCTTTTTCCAGGGCTCAAGTAAAGGTCAAACCGGTTGATGATCTTGATCTTTCAAATACGGATTCCATCGGGGAAATAAAAAAACGGGGATTGACACTGTTTGACATGATGGAGATTTCAGGAAGCTATGATATGATTGCACAGGAGTGGGTAAATGGTTTTGACAAAACATTCGATTGTGCCGCCCTGATCCGGGACAAAATAAAAAAATACGGTATAAATGATGCAGTGGTTCTCACATTCATGGAGCTTTTATCAAGAAACAAAGACACGTTTATTTGTACGAAGTTCAATATAAAAAAAGCGGAAGAAGTTTCAATTCGGGCAAGAAGCATTTTAGAGAAAGGCGATATTGACAGGATAAGGAATGAAATCCAACAATTTGACGAAGAGCTATTAAATGAAGGCATAAACCCGGGTTCATCGGCTGATATCATTATCGCGGGATTATTTGTTTCGCTTTTTGAGGGGATGAGATTTTGATAGACCTGGAAGAGTTCGGAATACGGGAAGGAATATCCGAAGTGATTTTCACAACCATATCACTGCAAGGCATCCCAAACGCTGCGCCTATTGGTTTGCATATGAAGAACGGAAAGCTTTTTGCGAGGATATATAACTCAAAAACACTGGATAATATATTGAGCAAACCTGCTGCCGCAGCAAATATTGTTGATGATCCGGTTTTATTTGTGCAGTCTGCGCTTTCGGATATCGAGCGAGAGAAATTCGAATACGCTGAAGGATTCCCCGTTCTGAAAGATGCTTCCGGGTGGGTTATCTTTGACTGCATATGCAGGAGAGGCGAGAAAATTTCAGTCGTTGAGCTCTCACCCGTCAGGTCAAATATAATACAGCGAAAGGTTAAGCCCATAAACCGCGGTTTGAATGCTGTTATTGAGGCAGCAGTTGATGCAACACGATATGTAATTCTAAAGGACCAGAAATATCTTGATCGTATCGATCATTACAACAGTATTGTCCGGAAATGCGGCGGACAGAGCGAAAAGGATGCGATGAAGCTGCTTTATGGTCTGATAAGTTAAGAAAATTAAAACTGTTTACAGAAATTTGGGCATTACGCTGTAAATGGGCCAAACCTGGCATAATTCCTTATGGTCTCTTCTAATTTTTTACGCTCGATAATATCATAGAAAGTCAATATTACACCTATAAGGTTATCCCTGTCATCTTTAATAGGTGAACCAATAACATCGACGGGTATTTCCTTTCGATTTTTTCTAATTAATATAGTATTAATAGCTAAACCATAGAAAGTTCCTTCCCGATAAACTTTGGATTTTGGATCTTCAACTTTTTCCCCTGTATTCCCATTAATTATATTGAATATCATTCCAAGCGGTTTACCTAACGCTTCTTCTTTCCTCCATCCAGTAAGCGCTTCTGCATAAGGATTTATGAGTTTTATCATTCCATCTCTATCAGTGGCTATTACCGCATCTCCAATACTATTGAGAGCAGCCTGAAGCCAATTCTTACTCTCTTTCAATTCTCTCTCCAGATTATGATTATAAATAGCGATTTCAATAGCAGCATGTAATTCCCTCTCTTCAAAGGGTTTTAGTATATAACCAAATGGTTTAGTAACCTTTGCTCTTGATAATGTTTTTTCATCTGCATAAGCGCTAAGATAGATTATAGGAATATCAAAACGCCTGTGGATATATTCAGCTGCTTCTATGCCATCTATCTCCCCATTTAACATAATATCCATCAGAATAATATCTGGGGAGGTCTCAACTATCCTTATTATCGCATCCTCACCTGAAAAAACAATCGCTGTGATAATATATCCAAGATGTTCTAATCGATTTTTTATGTCCATTGCAACAATGGATTCATCTTCAACGATCATAACCTTAAAATTAGCTTTTTTCAAATGCCACACCTTTTTTTTGCACAAATGTAATTCTAAATTCAGTCCCATTACTTCTGTTAAGCTCGATTGCTCCCTTAATCTGATTCACAAGATTTACCACTAATTGCATACCTAATGTATCTGTCTTTCTAAAATCTATTTCTTCTGGAAAGCCTATACCATTATCACACACAATCAATATAGATCTTCTACTATTATCTGAAGTAAGACTTATGGTAAGTTCCCCTTTATAACCTGCGGGAAAAGCATGTTTTAAAGAATTCGAAACCAGTTCTGTAACGATCAAACCACATGGAGTTGCCGTATCTAGATCCATTATGATATCACTGATGTCTATCTTCAATTTGATATTATCGGAATTTATGCCATACGAATGGAAAAGACTATTAACTATTTCCTGAATATATTCCTTAAAATCAATTCCAGCAAGATCTTTTGATTTATATAGCTTCTCATGAACGAGTGCCATTGATTTGATGCGGTTCTGGCTGTCTTTAAAAATCTCTAATGCATTCTTGTCATTAGTTTTCTGGGATTGAAGGTTCAGAAGACTGATAATGATTTGCAGGTTATTTTTAACTCTATGATAGATTTCCTTTAGAAGTAATTGTTTTGTTTTATTCTCATCTGCTTCCTCTAGCTGTCTGAGCATATTATTTATTTCTTTAGCAAGATGTGACAATTCATCACTACCTGTCATCGAAATACGCATTGAGTGGTCACCTGTTGTACCAATTGCATTCACTTTGGAATTCAGAAAAGCCAACCGTGATAACACATTTTTTTCTAAAAGCATAAGAGTGGCCATCCCAAATACAAGGCCGGATAAAATTATGAAAATCAAAAGATAATTACTAGTTTTTTGTCCTTGCTCGTGAATTTCTCTTGGCAGGTCTGTTTTTATCACGATTCCGGGGTTTCCTTCAATATCGTTAAGTAAAATATATCCAGTTATTATATCATTGCTCAAAGTTTGAATAAAGATTGGTTTTTCATTTGATAATAATTGAATTGCTAAACGATAATCTGGATTATTCAGATCATTGAACAGAGTAAAGTTGATTGATAAGTGGGTAATCTTATCCAACCGATCAATTTCTTCTTTATTCAGGAAACTTCCCATAATTAGTGTTCCCCGAATAGGGCCTTCATTCATACTTGTAATTATAGGTCTTGAGGCAATTAGCACTGGGCCTTCAGGGAGGATGATAATTCCACGAATACTGCTATTAATATGGGTATGATTTAAAAGGATATGAGTGGAAGGAATGTCATTTTGAAATAATTCAGGAGTAAGCGTTCTAACCTTATTTCTAATATCGATACCTTCACCATAAACTAAATGACCTGAAGTGTTATAAAAAATTATAAAATTTACTCGGATGTTTGCGAGAGTTGAGGGATCCAGATATGACTTAATATAGTCATCATTACCATTTTGAACAAAATTGTAACTATCGTCCCATTGAGCCCAATCACCTGTAACACTCTCCAACCTTTCAATAACATAAAAAAGCGCATCTTTTGCACGTTCAATGTTTTTTTGTGTATTTTGTTCTTCCAATTGATCAAAACTTTCCATCAAAATGATTTGTGAAAAAGCATATATTAATATCATTAGACCAAGCAGGGTGAGAAGGATAATCGATATTGTCTTCCTGCGAAGGGTCGTGAAGTCAGCCTCCGAAAAGATTATAGAAACAATAATATATTTTTAAAATGTTCATACCTATCCACAATATAATCATGATTATCGATAGGAAAAGTATTATAAATACTTTCTTGTTTTCCAAATCTAAAAAAGTTCTAATTCATTAAGTTTATTTTTACGATACTTTTATAAATTCATGCGACGACAAATGATGAATAACGTTACTGATAAATAGGAAAATAATGAAATGAAAAAGTGGAATTTGTATATAAGATCTTTTTTAATTCTTATTTTTTTTTATTTTAGCTTCACGGGCAGTGCTGCGTCAATACCAAGTCCGCCAGATGCCTATCTAATTGAAGGAGTAAACCAGCATAAACAAATGAATGCTCTAATGTGTGGTCCAGCAGCCCTTGAGATCTTATTTGATTTCTGGGGTGAGGACGTAAGACAAGAATATATAGCGAACGTTGCGCGCTCCTCCTCAAAAGGAACCTATACATGGGATATGGCACGAACCGGTCATTTCAGCTACTTAAGTGCTGCGAATGGTTCATACTTTCCTCATCGAGTTCTGACAGCTGGATTCACACAACGGCAAATAGGTTATGCATCTTTTAATTATTCTAATAATTCTATCTGGTGGAATGACCTCAAAGCACTTATCGCTTCGAATATACCTGTTATCTTGCTCATGAAATATGCACCCAATGATGATACGGGACATTATCGGGTAGTTGTAGGGTATAATGAAACTGAAGAGGTTGTTTATTTCGTGGATCCCTGGGATAGGGACCTTAAACGTGTTACAAATCCTGATGGGACGGTAACCTGGACGAAGCTTGACTTTGAAAATGCATGGAATTATAGCAAATACGGTGCCCCTAATCCATACTGGGGGGCTATTATAATGCCCTGGTCAATTAATTTAACCATGAAAGGTAATACCTCTGCAGGTTCAGTTATCAATATTACTGCGATAGTTACATATCCCTGTCCGCAGCCTTTTGATTGCACAGCTTATCCTGCTACTGATACAGTTGCAGAAATTATCCTACCTTCTGGTATGCATCTGGAGAATGGTTCACCAAGAATCAAAAATATTGAAAGTCTACATGCCGGTGAAACCACTATAGTATCGTGGAACGTCTTATTCGATAATAATGAAGAAGGTTCAAATATTATAGTGAAGGCAGAAGGGCTTGTTTCTGGGGTAGTACCAGATGTATGGTGGCCGGGGATATTTTATCCTACCTACAATTACAAGGATAAAATCGGAGGAGAGGCAAAACTCCGGATATCAAAATTTAATTAGATCATTATAATCATTATTCTGATTTCACAAGATTTATATACGCATACATACTACCCAGAATTATACCTTATGGATTGGCATAAGAAAATAATGTTGGATAAGGTGATAGATTTGAAAAACGGAAGCATGTTCATTAGGCCGTAATTGCTGGAAAATTTATAAATTAAGAATAGAATATCAAATGGTGTTAAAATGAAAAAAACTACAATAACAGCATTATATTATACCCTTTTAACCCCCATCAATGTATGGACCGGGTATGAACTGGGAATTGAGAATTATTCTCTTGCTATCCCATTAGTAATTATTGTGATGATACTGGAGTTTCACAGTGTGAAGTATTGGTTTGACGCTCAGACCGAAGAGATAAAAAATGTAGAAATTAATCGTGGATACTTAAAAGCTCATTAAAATTTTGTGAAAATTGAGAATTTAATTTTTCCTGAAGATACTGAGAAAAAAATCCATTATATTTTTTTCGAATGTCTGGAAGCTTCCAATCATTTTCGGTAATTTTTTTTCTGCAATTAATGGATCCACAATTGCATTTCATTTCGAATACAATGTCACTGCCAATAGATTCTGAGACAACCATTGCATAATCAAAAGTAATTTCCTCATTTTTTTTAATATGTCTCATTGCGACTAAAAAAATTTGTCCTTTGAATCCAGAGTTAGGTTCACAGCTATGGTTAAAAAAATTCGTCTCATCAAGCTCCGTTTCATCGTGAGACGGACCTAACACAAAACGTTCTTCAATTTGCATTGTATACTCTTTTAGATGTCCGGATAAATTTTTAATCTCATCTATAAACATTAATTTACCACCAAAAATTGCCAATCGTGTGCCCTGAAGAATATTTTCTTTAGCAAACACACCATTTCCTTTTATTTTCGATTTTCTTACTTCAAGTTTCGGACTCAGCCAATTATTTTTATTTTCCCAGCGATTTACCAGCATAAAGAGCATCTCTTTATTCCTTTTAAATTCAGTCTATCCAATATACCCTATGTTTTCAATCATAAATATATTACTTTCGCTTTTTCTGTTATTGGTTATAAAAACCTCAATTTTTTCCTGTGTCTAATCAACCGCTTTCTTCTGTTGCTCAATTAGTTGACTGATTATATCATTTAACCTGACTTTAAGCGTGTAAATCTTATATGGTCTACCTTTGTCTTGCTTCTTATCCTCATGTTCATCTATCCGGTCACGCTCCTTTAATTTCCTCATTGCTATGTTTATTTCAGGCTGTCGTAATCTGGCTGACCTTTCGAGATCGTTTGAAATTTATTTGTATTTATCATCAATTATCTCATAAAAGATAGGAGTACGGACTATTCTGAAATTATTTTGTTTAATATAAACCTTCTCAATTTCTTTTCCAGATAGACCTGCTTTTAATAATTTCACTCTTTCTTCAGGAGTATCTAACATAGCAACTTACAATAACCTTTTATCTTCAATATAATTATTGCACTCATTTTGCTATACGATCTAATCCATCCTATAGTTTTCAATAATTACTATCATGATGATACATTATTTAATACTTGTGGTAGCAATATACCCGCGGATAAAAATTATTTTATGTCCGCACTTGCTGGAATATTCTGTAATGATAGACAAATAAATTTTAAAATTCGAACCTATAAGATTAATTGCTCACCATTTAAAATTATTTATTTGCCAGATGTTTCCTGGCAGCCACTGTTGTCTCCCTTCCCTGCGGTGTTCTCTTTATAAATCCGATCTGGATAAGATACGGCTCATAAACTTCTTCTATTGTTCTTACCTCTTCACCTGCTGATATTGCGATCGTCTTGACCCCGACAGGACCCCCTCCGAAATCTTTTGAAATTATACCAAGGATACGCCTGTCAAGCTCATCAAGCCCAAGCCTGTCGATCCCAAGCATGGTCAGGGCTGCATCCGCAACGTCCTGCGTGATGTTCCCCTGTGCTTTCACAAGTGCAAAATCCCATACGCGCCGAAGCAGCCTGTTGGCTATGCGCGGTGTTCCCCTGCTTCTTTTTGCGATTTCAACGGCACCATCTCTCATTATGGATATCTTAAGGATGGAAGCGCTGCGGGAAACAACTTCTATGAGTTCATCCACTGAATACAGGTTAAGCCTGGAAATAAAGCCGAACCTGTCACGGAAAGGCGAGCCAAGGAGCCCCACTCTGGTTGTAGCGCCAATTAGAGTGAATCGTTCAATGGTCAATTTTATAGAGCGTGCACTTGGCCCTTCGCCTATCATGACATCGATCTCGTAGTCCTCCATCGCAGGATATAGCATTTCTTCAATAACTGAATTCAGGCGGTGTATCTCATCAATAAAGAGCACATCCCCCTTCTTGAGCGCCGTGAGGATAGCCGCAAGATCTCCGGGTTTTTCAAGTATGGGTCCTGAAGTGCTTTTGATACTGGAACCCAACTCATGTGCAATTATATGGGCAAGAGTAGTTTTTCCCAGACCCGGTGGACCTGAAAACAGGATGTGGTCAAGGGGTTCGCCTCGTTTCTTTGATGCTTCTATGAAGATTTTCAGCGACTCTTTTAGCGCATGCTGCCCTATGAACTCATCAAGCCTGCCCGGGCGGATGGTGAGCTCTTCTTTTTCTTCTTTTTGCGATATTGGGGTGATTATTCGCTCTTCCATTTTGATTTCCGATGTCTGTTTAATCCTCTTTTTCTATACATATCAATAATATCTTCGATAATACTTAGACTGTCCGCCGCACTCCCGAACAGGAACGGTGCGCTTACTCCAACCTTATCCCAGAGGAGCCCTGCTATTATACTTGAAACAAGAAAAAATATCAAAAATCCCCCAACCATTACATTCCGACGCCCGATCTTATCCGAAAGTATCCCGGCAGGCATGGACGAAAGAGAAAACGTGATATTGTAAACCACGCAGGTCAATACCACCATTGCGATAACCGCTATCGAACCAAAGTTCGATATGATTATTGGAGGAATACCCGAAATTTCAAAGAGGTTCTTTGCCCGCAATATCAGGAAAGCATTGCTTGAATTCCCAAGTGCGAAAATCAAGGTAATCAGGAGAAATAATGAGCTGGTATTTCCCGTTGAATAAATATAAGAACAGCAGAGCGAAAAGCGGCCATATGACCGCACCCAGTGTATCAAGCCCACGGTGAAAGCCAAATGCAAGGAGGGGTTTTGAGACCATCGAAAGGCTGTACCCGTAAATAACATAAGGTTTTCTTTACCCTGATTTATCCGACAGCCAGCCGGATACTACTTTCAGGATACTTGCCGTGCTTTCGGCGATGTCTTCAATTAATCCGACTATTGACATTGGTGCAGCAAGAACAGTGGTGAGGAAAATGGGAATAATCGGATAAAGCATCTCGCTGCTGATATCTGTAAAAAAACTCACAAGACTCAGTACGAACACGTTTTTCTTTATGCCTTTTATTATGTCTTTTTCCATGGGATAACCTGCAGTTATTAGATTTTATATTCTGATAATCCTTTTTATTAAATCCAATACCGAAGACTTTATCATTTATTACCAACTATAAGGGGATACTATTTTCACTCCAGAGCGGGGTAGGGTAGTCAGGATATCCCGACGGGCTCATAACCCGTAGATCAATGGTTCGAATCCATTCCCCGCTATATATAAATCTTTTCTGAAATTCTGATATCAGGAAAACAATTTCAAATTATGAACAAAATATTCGAAATCACCCATCGTGACACAGCAGCAAGGATCGGTAAACTGGTTCTTGAAAAAGAAGTGTCAACCCCTGCCATTATAAATCTTCATGACAGAAAGTGCCCCATAGCCGATTCCGGCTCACTCTGGAAAAGGTCTGAGCCTGTCGAACCGGATGCAAAGAAAATAGTCATCCTCCCTCATAGATCACTCCCCTTTCAGACAGAAGAAGAAATCATAAAAGAGCTTCATGTGCCGCATGGGAATGTAAATTGGGCACATACGGGCATGGTAATCCATCCATTCACCCATGAATACCCGAAATCAGACCTTTATGTCCTCGGCGCCGCAAAGCAGCTTGAGAACCGGGCGCGTGAACTTGTTGATTCGATCATCCGGCTCAAGGAAAATACCCGCGCGGACTCTCTTCTTTACACTCCTGCTCTTGCCACGCCGGAAAACCTGGCAGTGCTCATGTATCTTGGCGTGGATCTTGTCGATGAGACCATCCCTATTATCAAGGGATACCAGGATATTTATCTTACGAATTCAGGAGAATTCCACACCGACAGGCTCCGTGAATTCCCGTGCACATGTCCCGTATGTTCCTTACAAACACCGCAAGAATTACTTAAATTACCCAAAAAAGAGCGCGCTCAACTGATTGCCCGGCATAATTCCCTGAAGCTGGGCGAGGAACTCGGCAATGTCCGCGAGCATATTCGCTCAGGAAGTCTTCGTGAATATGTGGAGAGACAATGCAGGGCGCGCCCATGGCTGACAGCAGCGCTGCGTTTACTGGATGCGCAGTATGATTTTCTGGAGAAAAGAACCCCTGTTATAAGGTCAAATACGCTGTATGCAAATACATCGGAATCGCTAAACAGAATTGAAATAAGAAGATTCGCACAGCGTGTATCGGAACGCTATACTGCGCCTGGTCTTGATACGCTTGTGCTTCTTCCGTGTTCTGCAAAAAAGCCGTATTCAATATCGCTTTCGCACCAGAAATTCATCAATGCCCTGGGAAAATACCGCAAATACGTCCATGAAGTAATAATCACATCGCCTATGGGCGTTGTTCCGCGTGAACTTGAATTGATATATCCTGCAGCGCATTACGATACTCCGGTTACCGGTCACTGGGATCTTGAGGAGCGAGCATGGGTAGGTAGATGCCTGCGCCAGTACCTTCAAAAAAATAAATACAAGCATATAATCGCGCATGTCCACGGCGCATACAGGGAGATATGCGAATCAGCAGCAAATGAGCTTGGGCTTGAATTTATTTATACGGCTGATACGGGAGTAACATCACGCGAATCTCTCAAAAACCTGGAACTTGCTGTTGCGGGGCTAGAAAATACCAGAAAAAGAACAGCTGAACAGGGAAAACTTGACATGATGCGGGCAACTGCGGATTACCAGTTCGGGAAATGCGCGGGTGAACTGCTTGTTCCCCATGATGCGATTATCAGGGCGCCATTTCCCAAATTCCAGTTATTTGCTGGCAAGCAGCTGGCAACATTGATCCCCCAGAACGGGACTCTTGCCCTTACTATTGATGGAGGGATGCGGCTTCGTGATCACCCGTATTACAGGGTGAAGATCGGCGATTTCATTCCACACAGCAGCATCCTTGCGCCTGGAATACTTGATGCCGATCCACAGATCCGCCCCAATGACGAAGTGATAGTCCAGGGAGATAAGTTCCTGGGTGTGGGACGCTCGCTAATGAGCGGGTGGGAGATGAAAGGATGCGGGAGGGGTATGGCTGTGGAGTTGAGGCATTCAACGAAGGTTGATATTCAAAAATAGATAGCGATAACTACTCTAACTTTTTACAATATCATTAATCAGCTTTTCATATACACTCAGTTAGTATTTTATAACCTTGATTGTTATTAGAACAATGGTTATGCAAGATGGCTGAAAAGAAAAAGAGATTAAAAATTAATAATGGGAGGAATTCTACTACTCAAAAAAAACCTGACACCATCAAAAATACCAATGAGTCTGCTTCTCCTGCCCGGAATAATAGAGCGTCCATCAAACCTGATGAAGAAAGTACCTTCCCCATCATCGGCATAGGTGCTTCTGCAGGCGGGCTTGAGGCTTTAGAGAAATTTTTCATTAATATGCCGCATGACAGCGGTATAGCCTTTGTAATCGTCATGCACTTTGATCCTACGGCAAAGAGCCTCATGGCTGATATATTAAAGGGATATACAAAAATGGAGGTATATCAGGTAGAGGATGGAATGGAAGTTAGACCAAACTGTGTGTATATCATCCCGCCTAACAGGGATATGGCAATACTGCACAGGACGCTGCACCTATACGAGCCTGTAGTGAGTAAAGGTATCAGGCATCCGATAGATTTCTTTTTCAGATCTTTAGCAGATGACCAGAAAGAAAATGCCATTTGCATTATCCTCTCAGGAACAGGAACTGAAGGTACCCTGGGTTTAAAAGCCATAAAGGGTGAAGGCGGGATGGTTATGGTCCAGAGTACGGAATCTGCTGCTTATGACGGCATGCCAAGAAGCGCCATAGCCACAGAGCTTGTTGATTATATTCTATCACCGGAAAAAATGCCTGAGCAGCTGGTAAGCTATGTAGGTCAGTTTTACGCAAAAAAAATAACGAAACCTGAAATAATCGTAACCGAACAAATCGTCAATTACTTACAGAAAATAATTATCCTGATTCGAACCCAGACCGGGATTGATTTTTCCCAATACAAACAGAGTACTCTCATCCGCAGAATTGAGCGGAGGATGAGTCTTCACCAGATTAAAAACATATCCGACTATGTACGTTATCTTCAGGAGAACAAGTCTGAAATCCATATACTCCACAAAGAATTTTTAATCGGAGTTACCAGTTTTTTCAGAGATCCTGCCTCTTTTGGAGTTCTTAAAGAAAAGATAGTACCGGAAATATTAAAAGATAAAACCCATGATCAACCTGTGCGGGTCTGGGTTCCGGCATGTTCAACAGGTGAAGAAGCCTACTCTATAGCCATCGTCCTTAAGGAGTATATGGACGAGGTAAAAAGTAACTTCCAGGTACAGATTTTCGCTACTGATGTGGATCGGGATGCTATTGAAACAGGCCGTTTGGGTGTTTACTCAAGTAATATCACAGTTGATGTATCTCCTGAACGTTTAAATCGTTTTTTTATAAAAAATCCGGATACCTTCAGTTTGAAAAAAGAGATCAGGGAAATGGTTATCTTTGCTCCTCAAAATGTCATCGCCGATCCACCTTTTCTCAGGTTAGACCTGATAAGTTGTAGGAATCTGTTGATTTATCTGATTCCTGAATCACAAAAGAAATTATTACTCCTTTTCCATTACTCCTTAAATCCAGGCGCATACCTTTTCCTTGGCAGTTCTGAGGCGACAGGCGATTTCACAGAACTCTACTCTGTTGTCGATAAAAAATGGAAAATTTATAGACGCATAGGTGAAAGGGCACATTTACCTTTGATGGCAGGACATGGCACTCTAGCCCCAATGGCCCCCTGGGCCGAAGTTCCGAAAGCAGGTGAAATAAAAGCCAGAGCGATCAATATCGGCACAAAGATTGAAAAGATGCTGCTTGAGACTTACACCCCTCCATGCGCTATCGTAAATGAAAAAGGTGATATCCTCTACATCCATGGCAGGACAGGTAAATACCTTGAGCCTGCCCCTGGAAATGTGCGTTTTAATGTAATAGATATGGCACGTGATGGATTAAGAACCGAGTTAAATATTGCAATTCATAGAGTCGTAACACAAAAAAAGGATATTATCTTCAAAAATTTGAATGTAAAGACCAATGGCGCTTATCAAACCATTGATTTAACGGTCAGACCTATTAAAGAATCGATAATCCAGGGACTTATAATGGTCACATTTGAGGATGTTCCATCTACCAAGCCCTCAAGACCGGTCAAATCAACTTACAAATCAAAGCAAGTTAAAGAGCATATTGCAGATCTGGAAAATGAATTAAAGTCCACAAAAGAAAATCTCCAGGCCACAATAGAAGAACTTCAGACTTCCAATGAAGAACTAAAATCAGCCAACGAGGAACTGATGTCTGCTAACGAGGAACTGCAAAGTACTAATGAAGAACTGAATGCATCAAAAGAGGAACTCCAATCGCTCAATGAGGAACTGGTAACGCTTAATGCAGAGCATCAGGCCACAATCGAGGAACAGTCAAAAACCGTCAGCGACCTGAACAATGTGATCGCAAGCACAGAAATTGCCACGCTCTTTCTGGATAACGACCTGCGAATAAGGGATTATACCCCTGCGACCACCAAAATAATAAACCTTATTAAAACTGACATCGGACGCCCTGTCGGTGACATAGTTTCCAATCTGGAATATGAAGACATGCTTAAAGATGTGAAGGGAGTGCTCGATACTCTGGTTTTCAAGGAAAAGGAAATAAGGGATAGAAAAGGGTTCTGGTATTTAATACGAATCCTGCCATATCGAACCGTAGACAATAACATTGATGGTGCTGTTATCACATTCATTGATATCACTGAGCGCAAGGGGTTTGAGCAGATGGAGCGGGATGCCAGGATATACGCAGAGAGCATCGTGGACACGGTGCAGGAATCCCTTCTGACGCTGGATAAAGATCTCAGGGTAATATCAGCTAATTCGTCTTTCTACAGCACTTTTCAAGTTTCGCCAGAGGAGACTGAAAACAAATTCATTTACGACATAGGCAGCAGCCAGTGGGACATTCCCCAATTAAGAGAATTGCTGGAAGAGATCCTACCCAGGAATTCACATTTTAAAAATTTCGAGGTCGACCATGTGTTCCCCGGCATAGGGCGAAAGGTAATGTCACTAAATGCCCGCCGGATTCATCAGGAGGGAGCAGGCACAGAAAAAATCCTTCTGGCTATTGAAGATACCACTGAGCGCAAGCAGCAGACTGATGAATAACTGATTGGGGTGCTAATATATATTGGGATAATCACCATGTTAATATAAGATTTGGCTTATGGATAGATAATATAATGCAAGTGTAAATTGGGTTCAAGCAAAAATGGAGGTAAGAATACGTTAAAAGATGATGATGCGACCAGGGAACAACTCCTGAATGAGATGGTAAAACTGCGCCAAAGGACGGTTGAACTTAAAAAATCAGAGACCCTGCGCAAGCAGGCAGAGAGAGCGTTGAAAAATCAGACCGAAGACTTGAAGAAGCTATCGACTAAGGATGTCCAGAGTCTGGTTCACGAACTGCAGGTACATCAAATTGAACTGGAAATGCAGAACGAAGAGCTTCGCAGGATGCAAAGTGAACTTGAGAATTCACGTAACAGGTATTCTAACCTGTATGATTTCGCTCCTATTAGTTATTTTACTTTTGATAAAAACGGGCTTATCTTAGAGGTAAATCTTACCGGTGCCAATATGTTAGGTAGAGAGAGGAGCTTTTTAATCAATAAACCGTTTTCTTTTTATATAGCTTTTAGCAGCAGGGATGTATTTTATCTGCACCTGAGGAATGTTTTTAGAACCAATACCAGGCAAACTTGCGAACTTATACTTGTTGATATAAATAAGAATCAATTTGATGCTCAACTGGAGAGCCTGGCAGTACAAGATAGAGAGGGTAATTCCAACCAATGTCGAACAGCGATAATCGACATTACAGAGAATAAAAAGCTTGAATCGCAGTTATTGCGTTCTCAAAGGATGGAGAGCATAGGCACGCTTGCAGGCGGCATGGCGCATGATCTTAACAATATGCTTACGCCTATAATGCTATCCCTGCAATTTTTAAAAGAAAAATTCAAAGATGAACAGAGCCAGAAATTGCTTTCTATTCTTGAACGGAATTCCCAGCGCAGCGCTGATTTAATAAAGCAAGTCATGTCTTTTGTACGTGGGATAGAGGGTGAACGCAAACCTCTTCAAGTATCGCACATCATATCTGAAGTAGATAAAATTGAAAAAGAAACTTTCCCAAAAAACATTGAACTGCGAAATAATATACCGGATGACCTCTGGCCAATATCCGGGGATGTCACACAGCTGCACCAGGTTATAATGAACCTGTGTTTAAATGCACGCGATGCAATGCCCTATGGCGGTGTATTGAGTATCACGGCTGAGAATTTTTTTGTTGATCCGAACTATGTGCGTGCTCATAACGATGCAAAAGCTGGCTCTTATGTTGTCATCGCAGTTGCTGATACCGGAACTGGTATTCCTCCTAAGATAATAGACAGGATTTTTGAGCCGTTTTTCACCACAAAAGAACATGGCAAGGGCACAGGACTTGGTCTTTCAACAGCTCTTGCAATCGTGAAAAGCCATGGCGGGTTTATAAATGTGTATAGCGAAGTCGGGAAAGGAACAGCATTCAGAGTATATTTGCCCGCGATTAAAACCGAGATAGAAATATCAGGAGAGCAGCAGCCTGAATTGCCCGCTGGAGACGGGGGATGGATTCTCATTGCTGAAGATGAAGACTCGATTCGTGATGTTACTTCCTCGACATTGGAGATGAATGGGTACAAAGTGCTTACGGCTAACGATGGTGCAGAAGCAGTAGCATTATATGCTGAAAATATGGATAAAATCAAAGCCATTCTTATGGATATGATGATGCCGATAATGGACGGCCATGCGAGCATCCGGGCGATCCGGAAGGTTAATCCTGAAGTCAAAATTATTGCAGTCAGCGGATTAGCTGAGAAAGACAAACTTGCGAAATTCACAGATATTACAAACGCTTTCTTGCCGAAGCCTTACACGGCTGAGAAGCTGCTCAAAACCATGCATGAGGTTTTGAGTGCCAAATAAGGACTTTCAGAATAGAATCTTCCTTCAGTTCTTCAACCAATCATGCACTCGCATGCATTATTATTTTTGGCAAAGCGTTCCCTTTCTTTATATAGGCCCTTAATAGGAACCCGCGATACTATCCTTTTTTCAGGAACTTTGTATGCCCATCCGCTGAAACTGTCCACATACAATATTTCTTCATTGTAATTTTCTTCTACAAATTGAACCTGTCCTTTGTGCGTTTCATCTGAGCCGACTTTGAATTCTACAATATCTCCTCTTGAGTATTTCATATATTAACTCCTCCATTTGCTATTCAATTTTCGTTGCTTCCTTTTCTATACTCCAGGCCTTAAGCCTGCTATAAGGGATTACGCCCTTCGATGATTCTAAGCAGTACCAGAATGATAGCAATGACCAGCAATATATGGATTAAGCTACCAACCGAACCGACCATTCCCAATAGCCACAGAATCAACAAAACCACAATTAGTGTCGATATTATATCCATAATCTAATCTCCCTTACATCATGAAATTATAGGGAATGTGCCTTACTCAAGCACCAGTATCCCGATGGAATAAGAAACTGATGCAGGAATCAGGCACGATGAATTCCCACTCCCGTTCACATGGTGGTAAACATTGATACGAACGCTTGCCTACTATTTAAAACTATCTGATCGTTCATTTAATTTTAAACGATGGTATAATATGATTTCAAGGTATTTATGATTTTTTCTTACCTGTAGGCAGCAAAAAGGTGAATGTGCTGCCTTTCCCGTATTTGCTTTTAACTGTGATTTTGCCTCCGTGGAGTTCCACAAGCTGCTTTGTGATTGCAAGTCCAAGACCCGTACCCTCGTATTTTCTGGATATTCCAGTATCAAGCTGTTCAAACTTTTGGAAAAGTCTTGGTATGTCCTCTTCCTTGATTCCAATACCAGTATCAGAGACCGATATTTTTACCATATCGTCTTCTTTGCTTGCTGACACGGTAACAAACCCTTCACTTTGAACATTGAATTTAATCGCGTTGCTCAGTAAATTGAAAAATATTTGCTTGAGCGCCCGCCTGTCAGCTTCTATAAGCGGCAGATGCGGGTCGATTTTTTTCTTCAGGACTATGTTATGTTCTGCAGCATTCCCCTTGACGACCTTGAGTATCTCATTAATCGTATCGGAAACACATATTTCCTCAAAAACCATTTCCAGCTTTCCAGCCTCGATTTTGGCGAGGTCCAGAATAGCGTTAATAAGGTCAAGCAGGTGTTTGCTGCTGGTAAGAATATTATCTACAAAAAACCTTTGTTTTTCATTCAATTTACCATGGCTGTTCCCCTGCAGGATTATTAAATATCCAATCACGGTTGTTAGGGGAGTCCTCAGTTCATGGCTCATAATTGTCAGAAAATCCGATCTTGCTTTGTTTGCACTGATAAGGCGTTCATTCTCAACGCGCAGTTCTTCGAATTTTTTTCGTTCTGTGATACTCTCTGTCTCGCATTCTGTGGTGTCGCTTACGATTACCCTGCAATGGCTGGTACCCCCCTTTCCATCCTGCACTGAAAGGCTTTCCAATCGCGCATTGAACTGGAACCCATCCTTATCAACAAGTTTGAGTTCACAGGTTTGCCTGGTATTGGTCATGAAAACATGCTGTAAGTGCAAATAAAACATATCCTTGCTGTCAGGAGAAATAAAAAGGGAAAACGGTTTATGTATCAAAAGGTCTCTTTCTATACCTAATTTATTGGCGCCGGTGAGGTTTGCTTCTATGATAAGCCCGTTTTTATCAAAAGTGAAATAACCGACAGGGGCAAAATCATACAGGTCAGAAAGCCTGTTTCGCGATTTTTCGAGTTCCTTCTGTGTCCTGAGAAGCTTTTTATTCTGTATTTCCAGTTCATGGATCAAACTCTTATCATCTGCGGATTTATTTGATTTTGTTTTATACTTTTTCACGCCTCTACCTGAAATACTTCCATCTTTTTATGTCTTTTTGATTGGATATGCAACTATGTTTTACTATCGTTTAAAACTAAATTAACGTTTGGAAAGTTTTAAATACTAAGCAAGCATCCAGATTATTGTTCACCAGAGTAACAAAGGAGTGGGAACTTATTGTGCCTGCCTCCTGTGCCGCCAATACCACCGCAGCCCATGAGAAAGGCACCTTATATTTTATTCATTTGAAGAAGGAATTAAGTGATCATTTTTTCCGTCACCTTGCCATAAAGATGCCAGGAAAGAAAATAAGTTATCATCAGGACAGCGGGTCCGCCGGGAAACCAGAACGATCCATTGTACGCAAAAAAGTTGATTATTAAATGCAAAAGAGCGGCGATCAGGTAGAAAAACATGGGACGTTTTATTGCAATACCGTAGGCGGTAATAGAAGCGCTTGCTGCATGGAAAAAAATGGCGGGGAGTCTTGAATTAACAGATGCCCCCGCTCCTATTACATAGAAAAAAAATTCCGTGATGCCAAATCCCAGACCAACCAAAAAACCGAGAGTGAATATTGATTGTTCAGTTTCTCCATGGCGGTAGAAAAGTGGAAAAGCTTTTGCAAATTCTTCAATGAAAGGTATGATTATATTAGTCGAACAAACCATAGAATAGAATACCGGGACCAAAACACATAGGTGGTTGGAAAATATTCCGACATATAGTGTAAGCGGAACACTTACGATTATTCCGGAGGAAAAAAAGAAAAAGAGTTCTTTGTTATCGGGTTTATGCAAATGTATTATGATTTTATTATCCTCTGGCAGGTTGTTCTCTCCCATAATTACAATTACTCGCTAATATTTATTAAAGCAATTGGACCGGCATTTTATCCGAAACAAAAGATTATAAAGGTTGAAGCAAGAGGCGATACATGATGAAAATAGGCATTATTTCAGACACGCATGACAATTTACCGGCAATAGAAGAAGCTGTAAAAATATTCAACAGTCAGGGAGCAAGTCTGATAATCCATTGTGGAGACTGGAACGCCCCGTTTTCACTTGTAAAACTTGCCCCGGTAAAGGCTAAGATTGTGGGTATTTTCGGCAATGTTGATGGAGAACGAGAGTTCATGAAGGTGAAAGCAAAGGAGATGGGCGCAGAATTGCTTGGGGATTTTGGAGAAAAAGAGGTGGATAATATAAGAATAGCAATAATCCATGGAAAAGATGAACAGATTGTTAATGCCCTGGCAAAGAGCGCCGGGTACGATATCGTGGTAAGAGGTCACACGCATATATCAGATATCAGGAAAATAGGAAATGCGCTTGTGATAAATCCGGGGGAAGCATGCGGATATCTCACAGGCAGGAGGACAGTTGCGATATTCGATACAGGGAGCATGAACGTGGATGTAATTGAGTTTTAGGTGATGAATGTTTTTCAAAATGTTCGGTAATGGAGACCCATGCAGACTATTCATTGCAGGTATTCATGGTAACGAAGAATCTATAACCCGGCCTGTCCTGGAACTTCTGGCCCGTAATATCAATATCACAAACGGCAGGCTTATCATGGCCAGTTTTTCCGGCGAATATCCTTATATCAGTACGCTGGATAAAGCCTATTATGATTCGACAACCGGGAGGAAACTCCTGGATATGATCAATGAATACAGGCCCCGGATATATCTTGAGCTGCATTCATATCAAATAAAAAACCATTCGAATTTGACCGATCCTGACAGGAAAAACAAAATAGGAGTTCCTTCTTTTACTGAGCTTGAAGAAAAAGTTCTCATCGGTTCTGTTTCGCCCCTCATACGTACTTCAAAGTTCGATATGGATGATTTTTGCTTCACCCTGGAAATACCTGACCCTCATTCCGAAAAGGCGCTACGGGTGGCGCTTGATATCCTGAGGGTAATAGCATCATCATCCGACAGGGATGAGATCATCATTAAACTTCGTGGAAAATATCCCGGGCAGATTCGTGAAGCCCAGAGGAACTTTCACGAATTCTTCAGGGATATCAGTAATGTATCTTTTTTCTAATATTATTTTTTAAAATAAGAAACCAGAAGAAAAGTAGCAGAAAATCTCCTATTCTAAATATTAAATTCCTTATATCCCTGATAATATTGCTGTTAATCCTTTTAATCAACACAGCAAATTTAAGAAAAAACTTTATATATCGGGTAGAACAATCATTAATTTTGGAGGTTAGATAATGTTTAACACACATAGATCATATAGGAAATGTTCGAGTTGCAATGGTAAAGGATGGAAATACAAACCTGCTTATGCTCAGCTTGTTAAATGGGTGGGTTCACCAGGAAAAAAGCGCTGTGAAGTGTGCCATGGCATAGGGTCCAGATAATAATAGTAAAATTGATGCGAGGGGAGGGATTTGAACCCTCGAATCCCTTCGGAAATAGCCTCTGAAGCTATCGCCTTTGACCGGTCTGGGCAACCCTCGCACGAAAGTCTATGACAGCAATTTCAGGAGCAATGCCTTCTGGACATGCAGCCTGTTCTCAGCCTGGTCAAATATTGCCGAGTTTGGCCCGTCAACAACTTCTGCTGTGATCTCCTCGCCCCTGTGGGCCGGGAGACAGTGAAGCACCATCACATCATGCTTAGCTTGTTCTAAAAGCTTGCTATTGATTTGATATGGTTTAAAGTCACGTAATCTCTGTTCATGTTCTTCCTCGTCACCCATTGAGACCCAGACATCAGTTGAGAGGATATCTGCATTTGTCGCTGCCTTTATCGGGTCGCTGATAATATTGATTGTTCCTCCCAGTTCCCTGGCTTTCGCTGCGACTTCGGCATTCGGCTCATATCCTTCCGGACATGCTGCGGTCATTTTCATTCCCGTAAGAGCACAGGCGAGCATTGCCGAATTACAGACATTATTACCATCTCCGATCCATACGAAATTAAGTCCCTTGAATTTTCCTTTATATTCCCGTATAGTCAGGAGGTCAGCAAGAAGCTGGCACGGGTGTTCAAGGTCGGATAGACCGTTAATCACAGGCACGGTACCGTTCTCTGAAAGTCCGAGGAGCGTTTCGTGCTTATAGACCCGCGCCATGATCGCATGAACATACCGCGACATCACACGTGCCGTATCAGCAACAGATTCCCCGCGTCCGAGCTGCATATCCTTATAATTCAGGTATATCGCATGCCCTCCAAGTTCGGTCATTGCCACTTCAAATGATATCCTGGTTCGGGTTGAGGATTTTTCAAATAACATAGCAAGCGTTTTGTTCTTGAGTTCATCGCAGGTCTTTCCATGCGATCTTTTTTCCTTCAGGTCAGAGGCTATATCAAGTAAATTGATAATATCTGCATACGATAGATCTGCAAGGGATAAAAGATAAGACGGCAAAACCTGGAAACTCCTTTTCAGTTAATTATTCCAGCCTCATAAATGTAGATACTTATTTAAATTTCTTTTCCATAAGTATACCGAATAAACTTTTAACAGATTTTATCCGGGGGATAGAAAGATGAATAAAGAATACTCACATCAACTGGTGTCAGGGGTTACTTTCGGGGTAACTTCAGGAGTGATCACAGCTCTTGGGATGATCGTCGGCTTGCATGAAGCCACTTCCTCAAGATTGGCTGTGTTTGCAGGGATAGTGATCATGGCAATAGCTGACGGAATGGCGGATGCTGCCGGTTTCCATGCTGTCGAGGAATCTGAATTCGAGAATGGGAAACCCAAACATAATACAAAGGAAGTGTGGATGACGACCTTGTTCACGTTTCTTGCGGGTTGTGGTTTTAAACTGACTTTTGCCATACCGATTTTGATCTGGGAGCTGGGGTTTGCAGTCATTGTTGATATTGTCTGGGGTATATTGCTTCTGGTTGCGCTTAATACTTATATCGCAAAAATAAAGAACGAAAACGCAGCCGGGCTTGTAATCGGGCATGTTTTCCTTGCTTTAGTTGTTATAACGATCTCATATCTTACAGGAAAATTAATTGCCGGATGGATAAAAATCGCGCCATAGTCAGGCCCTGATAGGAGGATTTTTATTTGAGAAAGTCATTAATTGAATTATCATAATTTAAAGCCGGGGAGATATATATGAGTACACGACGAATCACAAAAAGCAACACGGATAAGGTTATTGATGGGGTATGCGGAGGACTGGCGGAATATTTCGGGATTGATTCTGTCATTGTCAGGCTGGTCTTCGTCGTGCTTGCATTTCTTCATGGTTTTGGTATACTGCTATATATAATTTTAATGATAATAATGCCAAAAGCTGACCAGTCCCACCAGCCTACAAAAGATACGATCCAGGAGAATGTGCAGGAAATAAGTGAACGGGTAAAGGAAGCTGGCGAAGGATTGGGTCGGGCTTTTTCAAAGGAGACCGAAGAAACACAATCAAAGCGTGTATTATGGCTTGGCATCCTCCTTATTTTACTTGGCATCTATTTCCTTCTTGGTAATCTTAATTTGATAAGATGGGTAGATAAAGACATTCTCTGGCCAGTCATTATTATTCTTATCGGAGCCTGGTTGCTGATAAAACGCTGGAGTTGATCCGATGAGACCCAGGTATATGGGACCGCTTCTTCTCCTCACCATTGGCTTTGTCCTGTTGTTCAACAATCTGGGATTAATTTCCTGGAAGATATGGGGCAGCTTATGGCGCTATTGGCCTGTGATACTTATACTGTCCGGTATACAAATATTGGCTGTACACGCCAGATCCCGTGCTATGTATATACTGGCTGTAATTCTCAGTATTTTGTTGATCGCCACGGTAGTTTTTCTTGCCTGGAACGGGTATCCCGAACCTGGTGCAGCTGGAAAGAACCTGAGATGGTATATCTATAATAACAGTCATCCTGGAGACGATGATTTTAATTTTGCCGATCTTGATAATGCAAATTTTAGCAATTCCGATCTGAATGGTGCTGATATGAATTTTGCAAGCATGCAAAATGCAAATTTTAGTAATTCAAGCCTGAATGGTGCAAATATGAATTTTGCAGACCTGGAATATGCAAAGTTTAATAATGCAGGTCTAAAAGGAGCAAATCTTAATTTTGCAAATCTGAAATATGCAGACCTTAGCTATGCGGATCTTAATGGTGCCAATATTAATTTTGTGAATCTTGAGGGCGCAAACATGACAGGCGCCCGGATAGAGGGTGCAAATCATGGATTTGCAGGAACTTCAAAGTCCACGATATGCCCTGATTCGAAAAATGGGCCATGCTGGTAAAATATATTTAAGAAATAAAAAACTTAAACACCAAAATATTCTTATAGTATGAAATATAATCTATTTACCGGGGTAATGTAACCACAAGCTAATAACATTAGTTACTTGGCCGGATGCTATATTTCCGAAGGGAGGTTACGATTACTCATACTCACATAAGATCAGGATAGTGGGGAACCAATCTGACCGGAAGTATGTAAGTAAATAGCGGGCATCAGTTAGCCAATCCGCAAATAGTAAACTAAATTCAGGGAGTGATTTGAAATGGCAAGAAGAGAAGAGGAGAGAGAAACTACGGAAAGTGCAGGAGAAAAGGAAATTTTTATGAGAGCAAGAGCAGGTAACTTAAATATTTCATTTTCAACTGAAGAGGAAGCTCAGAAATGGGAAGACCGTATAATATCAAAGTTGGAAGAAGATGGATATAAGGTCGGAAGCGAGTAAATTAGTAAATAGAATTAAAAATTGGGAGTGATATAAGATGGCACAAAAAGAGGAGAAGAGAAAAGAAGGGACAAAGGAAAGCGGTAAAATGACTGTGGAAGAGGCTGGACGCAAGGGCGGTGAGACGACTAAAGAGACACATGGCCGCGAGTTCTATCAAGAGATCGGAAAGAAAGGCGGAGAAGAACGCGCCAAGGAAATTCGCGAGGAAGGTATCTCACCTGAAACTCACGAGAAGCTGTCAGAAGCAGGGCGCAAGGGTGGAGAGGCACGTGCACGAGAAATACGTGAAGAGGGCGTCTCGCCCAGGACTCATGAGAAGCTTTCTGAAGCCGGACGCAAGGGCGGTGAGACAACTATGGAGACACATGGCCGCGAGTTCTATCAAGGGATCGGAAAAAAGGGAGGAACTTCCGAGAAAAGAAGATCTACTAAAGGAGGAGAAGTGGTCGTAAAACGCAGCGGCAAAGATATAGATGTCACATTCTCAAGCGAGCAGGAGGCCCAGGATTGGGAAAGCGGTATAAGGCCAATGCTTGAAGAAAGCGGATATCATTTTACCAGAGTGAAGCCTGCTGCAGAGGCTGCAGAGACTGCTGCGGGTGAATGATTATAAACGGCCGGTAAATCAACCGGCCACTTTTTTTAATATACTCTTGGGAATATAATCAATTTTGGTCAAGCTGCCTATATCCCATAAAAGGTCGTGGGGAAATAAGGGGAGATCCACTTTATAAATATTTTGTCTATGCTAAAGAGCAGCATTATTCCAATCAATATCAGCACCAGACCGGACAATTTCTTAAGAAGCTCCCCGTTTCTTGAAAACCATTTGTACCTGTTTGTGACCTTTTTCCCGTAATAAGCAATAGAAAGCATAGGGAGACTCATTCCTACTGAATAAATGAACAGCATCCATGCACCGTATGTCGTATTTCCTACTGATGCGACTAATGCAAGCACAGCCCCCAGGATAGGACCAACACACGGGATCCAGAGGACGCCAAGTGACATGCCGAGGAAAAATCCCCCCATCAGGCTTCCTTCAGGCATTCTGGAAGATAAATTATTTAAGAACCCGAAGTTCTGCCTTAAACCCTGTGTAATAGAACCTGATATTTTCATGAACTCCATATTTATGTCATTATCAAAAAGCACAAGACCCATACTTATTATGAACAGGATCGCAATGTTGCGCAAATAACTGGTATATCCTGCAAATGTAGCGCCAAAAGCAGAGACAAGTACACCCATTGTGGTAAAACTGATCGTCAATCCGGTAACAATAGCAAGGGGACGGAACCTGTGACCTCCTGAGCCTGAAAATATTACGGGAACAAGCGGGAGGCAGCACGGCTTCATGATAGTAACTACTCCTGCTATAAAAACAACAAATATTGAAAGTTCTGATGGCTGCATCTGTATTTTTAACCTGCCTTCTTATTGATTTTTTTCTTAGATATGAAACTATCCTTTACTTTACATATGATGTAAATAAAGTATAAATACCTGAAGGTACCAAATATGTTTACTTTACATTGGATGTAAATAAGGAGAAGAATATAATGAATCAAAAAATATTGATTTTAAGTGTGATTTTACTGTTATCTTCATTTGCGTTGCCTGCAATTGCAAATGAAATGGATAATATGGATATGAGTGACCATGATAAAATGAACATGGATGAACCTGCTGCTGCAGGACATTCCATGACCGGGGAAGTGAACTGGTCTGTGATAGGACTATTAGTCGCTTTCATCGGAGTTGCCGGATATTATGCTTCAAAAACAGAAAGACTCAGGCAAATGAATTTCCTGGATTATGCACCTTTACGATCTCTTCTTAAAAGCCGCTGGTATCCGCTGATTTTCGTCCTGCCAACAATAATAATATTCGGAATAATCGTAATGCAACTTTTCTTTGGCAGCGGTGAAGCATCTTATAATTTCGGCTCGGTCATGATATGGATATTGCTCTGGCCTGTTCTACCGGTTCTTTTCCTGCTGTTCGGAAGGTTGTGGTGCTCGGTCTGCCCCCTCTCAAGAGTTAGCGATGAGGTGCAGAAAAAAGTGGGCATGCACAAAAAAGTACCGAAATTCCTTCAGACGTATGGGGTCTGGATCATTATATTCGCATTTCTTATAATTACGTGGCTGGACGTAATCGTTGGGCTTGTCGAATCACCTATCAACACAGGCTACCTGATGTTATTCATATTCACTGGTGTGGTGCTCATGGGAGCAGTGTTTGAAAAGAGAGCCTGGTGCCGTTATTTATGTTTCCTTGGCGGTCTTTCAAGCAACTATTCAATGAGTTCGGCACTTGAACTGAGGGCAAATGGCGATATCTGTAAGACCTGCAAGACCCCTTCATGTTACAAGGGTAATGAAAAAACAGAGGGTTGCTCGATGTTTGAGTATCCAAGGACAATGGATTCCAACCGTGCCTGCAATTTCTGCTCCAATTGCATAAAGACATGCGATCATGATGCAATAAGAATAACCCCGCGCCCGCCCACAAGTGAATTGTGGTTTATCAAAAAACCGCGCTTTGAGGAATCGTTCCTTGCCACTGCTTTAATAGGGATCGTTGTAAGCCAGACAATGATAATGCTGGAGGTATGGGAACCTTTCATGCACTGGTTTGAGAAAACCACCGGAATCACGAATTTCACTGTGGCCTGGACTTTGATCTTTGCCGGGGCAATGCTTTTACCTGTGTTGCTGATGTTTGCCGCAAGTTTTGTTTCAAGCATAATCCCAGGAAAAACATCTAATTCCGACCTGATATCTGATCAGGGAGCAGAATTGGGTGTTGTATCGAAGGATTCCACAGAAACAACTCTTTCCGGGTTTGTTCGGTATGGATATGCTCTTATTCCCCTGGGACTGGGAATACACCTTGCCCATAATGCCAAGCATTTCCTCGGGGAAGGTTTTTCTGTTATATATAATTCCGCATCTCTTGTGGGATGGCATATTACAGGAGACCTGGCCATATTGAATATGCCGACGATACAGGTTATCCAGTATATTCTCTCCATACTTGGAGTCCTGGGCGCTATATATACCACATATAAAATATCCCTTAACAATCCGAATTCAAAGGCTTCGATACTGCCTTATGTTATCCTGATATTGATGTTCGGTATTATAGCGCTGTGGATGTATTCCATACCTATGGCTGCACGTGCACATTAAAAAATCAATACCAGTACAAACATGGAAGATTCGACAAAATCTTCCATTCTTATTCTTTTCCATAAATGGCAGCTATTTTAACTATAGCGTCATGATTCGCTTGGATATTATAAATAACAATCAATAAATACCTTCCACACTTGCTTCTACCGATAAAATACTCAGGGTATATAACAGCATTTAGGGATAAGAGCGGTGATGAATTCAAATTTAAATAATTTCACAAGCCAGATTCCTAATCGTGTGATTGGAGTTGTCAAATAGGAAAATATCCAGAGCAGAATGCGACCAGAAGCCTATAAGTAATGGGAAAAATAGAGCGCGATTTTGAATAGAAAGCTGTCTTTCAACAGGATTGCGCCAACTGTAAGGCCAAACAGTAAATGCGATATCCAAAATCCATATTTCCTGATATGTTAGGGGCTAGTCAAATCTTTGGCGCTGCAAATAATAGCAATACCTACTTCTGCCAGGATTGTCATACTTCTATCGGAGAAATCGTTCACAATATAATAACATGATAGCATACAGGCTGAATAAGGATGAGGTCTTACTTGTAAAAGGTCCTGCAATAGCCAGAGCTAAGAGGGGATGCATTTCTGTTTTAGGTATTCATATGGAGATTGACGGTGAGATAATTGTGAGGAGGAACAAAATAATACCATTCGAGGCTGATGAGAACGGTTCTCTAATAGAACTAATTTTAGAGGAAGAAGGAGAAAGCTGGATAACCTGTGATAACGTTGGTATGAAGGTATGGAAAGATTTGGAAATCTTCACTAATTTTAAACCGGGTAAAAATAAATTAATGATAATAGGGGAAACAGACTCAGGAAAATCTACTCTCACATCTTATCTGGCTAATATGGCTTTGATGAGGCATTTAAGAACGGTTATTATTGATGGAGATTTAGGCCAGGGCGACCTAGCGCCGCCAGGTTGTATAGGAGCCGCGGTTGCAAAGAACAGGATTTACGATCTTAGGGATTTAAAAGCAGATATCCTGGGCTTTGTAGGATTCACCTCTGTTTCTCATCGATCTGTTGAAGATTTGATAATAAAAAGAATGAAAAGAGCTATCTCTTACTTCGAAAAAAGAGGTTATGACCTATGCATAGTAAATACTGACGGTTATGTTAGAAATAAAGGCATGGATTATAAGATTGATATGATTCATGAGCTTTGTCCTGATATTATTATTTGCTTTAAGGAATTTGATATGGATTTGCTCAGAAAACTCAAAGATTTTGATAATCCTCCCATAGTGATCCCTGCAGATAAGCCTGAAGGTGTCATCAAGAGCGCTTCTGACAGAAGTAAGAGAAGGCTAAGCCAATATGTTCGATTTTTAAAAGACGCACAGAAGTCAAGCGTAGACTTAAATAAGGCCGGGCTGAACTTTATAGGAGATTTTTATGAATATAATCTATCCGGCATTGAATTAAATTATTATAGGCTCCCTTCAAATTTATTTGCAAAGAGATCTGATGGCAAAATAATCGTGTTCAGATCGAACATAGAAGATGTAATAGAGATATTCAGCAGATTTATACTATTTAATTCGAGCAGCTTAAATGGAATGTTCGTAGGATTAGGTTCCGGCAATGATGTATATGGCTTTGCCAGGATAATTAAATTATATCCGGATTATATAGCAACTTTAGATACAAATTTTAAGGGCAAATTCGACACTTTGTTTTTAAGTACCATAAGGATCTCTTCAGACCTAAAAACAGAATCCATACTGCCTATTTTCCGTTTATAACGTCATGTATGGTTTTTAATAATTTCTCAGCAGTGTAAGTATTATATATTAAGATTGCGGATATTTTTATATATTTATAACTAATATTTATGTATGGGTTCGATCAGATTGCATATTAATGAACCTGCCCAGTCTTTTTATTTACCAATGGTTTTGGGTAGGCATTGGTAACCACCATTAAAGGCATCGTCAGCAATAACAAATATATATCCCCATCGCACTAATATCTATTAAGGAGCCGGGCAGCATAAATAAAAGTGATTCTTTATGATAATCCCAGAGAAAATATTTTTTACAAAAGGAGTTGGAGTACACAAAGACAGGCTTACTTCGTTTGAGCTTGCATTAAGGGACGCAGGCGTTGAGAAATGTAACCTCGTTTCAGTTTCAAGCATCCTGCCGCCGAATTGTAAGATTATTGCAAAAGAGGAGGGGTTTAAACATTTAAACCCGGGACAGATAACCTTTTGTGTGTTTGCCAGGAATGAAACCAATGAGCCAAACCGGTTAATGGCTGTAGCGATCGGAGTTGCCATTCCTAAAGATACCAGTGTTTACGGGTATCTGTCCGAGCATCATTCATTCGGCGAAATCGCCAAAAAAGCAGGTGATTATGCGGAAGACCTCGCAGCCACGATGCTTGCAACAACCCTGGGCATTGAATTCGACATAAACAGTGCATGGGATGAAAGAAAGCAAATATACAAGGCTAGCGGTCACATATTCAGGACCTTTAATATCTGCCAGTCAGCCGAAGGTAATAAGGACGGGTTATGGACGACCGTATTTGCTGCTGCAGTATTAATAGGATAATATCACATCTTGCCCGATATTATTGATCTCCTGTCTCAATTCCCCAAGTGTTGATTTCCTCTCCGCGAACGCGTTATGCCTGTGGATGCTCTCCTCGTTGATCTGCTTGATAATAATAACGGAATCATCGGGCAGTTCAGGGAATTCTTTGACTATTTTCTGGGCCATCGTACGCACACAATCTTCCACGAATTTGGGATTCTTATGCGCCCTTTCCACGATCATAACTTCATCGGCCCGCTTTAATAGTTCAAACATCTGGGAACTCATGGAATTCTCGATGATATTGATTATCTTTTCAAGTGAGACAAAATGACTGTTATGAACATCGATCGAAATTATGCCCCGTCCTCTCTGGTTATGCGTGGGCATGGGCACATTGGTCAGGAATTTTTTAATGATAGCGGATTCCACACCCAGCGCCTTTAATTCCTTTCTTGCCTTATCTATCATTATTTCCTGGGCGCAGGGGCATGCAGTGATACCAAGGACTTCGGCGCCCACAAGTTTTCTTATAGTCAGGGTTTTTCCCCGGATAGCTTTTGCCTCTGCGAAAATATTCACTACTTCCTGGCAGTTCAATTTTGTCGCAGGAGTTTCTCTTTTCAGGACATACTCGCTCTTCATCCTTACTTCTGCGATCAACGCATATTCATGCCTGTGGATAAGCCTTTTTGCGACTTCGCTGCAAAGATCCTCGATTTCGTAAACCGGGGATGCGATCATTTCCTCCAGCACTTCGTCTATGGCCTCAAAATTCCTCGATAAATTCGCCCCTTTCCTATCAGAGGGCAGGTCAACAAAGATATCAAACGTGGATACAAGCACTATAGGACGTTTATCCTTTCTTGCCACCTCAACAAGTTTCTTGACGTCAGTTACCCCCACGCGCGTTAATGTTATAGCTATATCAGGCTGGTTCGCCTGTATGTCAGGTAGATGAACTAAAGGAAGTTGCATAAATATTTATCTCCAGAATCTTTTAAATATTGAGCATTATGACAGGCATTACGGAGGTTAAAGATGATAAGCCTTACGAAACGTGCAGAAGGATGATGTAATTCGATTAAATAAAAAAAGAAAAAAATCAACTTGAACCATTATTTTTTAGGCTTTGGATTTTCCTTGGATTTCTTTTTCTCCTTATTGGACATTAGATTGTTCGCCTCCTGACGCTTTCAGGTCATTGTTATTATGATTATAAGGATAAGAACTTTTCTGTTATAGCATGGACTGATTATTTAGGAATTACATGAGTTCAAGTTTGAAACTTTTCTAATAATATTTTAACATTATATAAAATTTCTTTCCTGCTTATAGACTTTTCCATATGGGCGTCAGCATGTGCATATTCAAAGCTTCTCCTTAAGGTCTCCTCGGTCTTCAGACCTGATAACATTAATATGGCCACAGGAATTGCCGGAATCCTTTCTTTAATCTGCTTGCATACATCCCAACCATTAATACCTGGCATATTTACGTCAAGAAGTATTAAATCCGGTCTGATGGAATCAAACTTCTCGATACACTCCTCCCCGCCTTCAGCTTCGACCACATCAAATCCTTCTTGTTCTAAAATTAACCTGAGCAAAAGTCTGTAGTCTTCATCATCATCCACAATATATATTAAAGCCATAATTACATTCCCCTTTTCTACTTTGGGATATATTCAATGAAAGCCTGCTTCTTAATTAAATTCATGTCTATTTAGGCATTTTGGAAGGTTGGCAAACTAATAAATACTCTTAATTATATTTTGTTTTCAGAGGCATATTATTAAATTCAAATCGAATGACTTTACCAGGATACTGGCAATTGTAGCTGGAATTGCATTTATTATGATCTCTGTTGCATACGGGATCACATATATATTCCGAACAGGAACCATTATCTTTCCTTTTAGACCATATTATTTCTTATTTATATTTTCTATTGGGTTCGTGATTTTCACAGTGTATTTCGAACGAGAGAAAAAAGCGGTTTATCCAAGGGACCTTATCGGAGGCGCGGTGGCATCCGCATGTTTGACTTTCCTTATAATAGTATGTGTGGCCGGAATGAAATATATATGGGAAAAAGGATTGTCAGGGATTGGTATTGAGACTCTTGCTTATGCATTTTCCATATCCATGATCCTGAGCCTTATTTTATATTTTGTCATAGGAAAAATAGAAATTAAATTCACTCACCGGGATGTTAAGAGGGTACTTTCCAGAGTTCTTGGTATCGCGGTTATGATGATGATAACTGTTGTCTATGGGATAAATTATATTATTAAGATCAATCCATTTCCGCTTAAACCATATATCCTGTTTTTCATATTTGCAATAGTGTTTGTCCTTGCTTCTGTTTTTTATGAAAAAAGGGGGGCATTATATCCATGGTTCCTTCTCGGCGGCGCCGTAGCCTCCGCATGTTTTGTTTTCATGGTCACGGCAATAATCGGCGGATTGAGATACGTATTTGAAAAAGGCTTTACTGCTCTTGGTACTGATACAATGTTATATTCTTTATCAATATGTATAATCCTTGGTATGATATTATATAATCAGTACAATATTATAAAAGAAAAGATTTGAGATTATAATAAAAGAATTAAAATTAAGGGCAATATGGGTAAGATACAGGTTCTTGATGAAGCATCGATAAATAAGATCGCAGCAGGAGAAGTGATAGAACGCCCCGCTTCCGTGATCAAAGAACTGATCGAAAACTCCATCGATGCAGGCGCGGATACTATCAGGACCGAGGTCATAAAAAGCGGAATAAGCTCTATTCGTGTCACGGACAACGGCATCGGTATGAGTAAGGATGACGCGGCGATGTCTTATATGAAACACGCCACAAGTAAGATCAGGAAAATCGAAGATATAGAAACCGTAAGGACAATGGGATTCAGGGGTGAAGCTCTCTCTTCCATAGCTGCCATAGCCAATGTAGAAATAATTACAAAAACAAGAGATGAATTATCGGGTACAAAGGTGATAATCCATGGCGGCAAACTGGCAAGTATTGCTGAGACAGGAGCACCTGATGGGACTACCATTGTGGTAAATGACCTGTTCTATAATACACCGGTCAGGAAAAAATATCTTAAATCCGATACGACAGAGCTTACCCGGATAGTCGATGTGATTTCCAGGATAGCACTTGGACATAATCACATTTCTTTTTCTCTTTTCAACAACGGCAAAGAGTTACTGCGTTCGCCGGCAGCCGAGCTTCATGACACTATTATACACATTTACGGGGAGGAAGTTGCAAGGGCAATGATCCCGGTCGATCTTGAATCAGCCATTGTAAGGATTACCGGCTTTATCTCAAAGCCTTCGCTGACACGAGGCAGTCTTGATTTCCAGTCATTCTATATCAATGACAGGAACATCAACTCAAGGACGATCGGTTTTGCGCTAAGGGACGGCTATGGTACACTTATGCCGAAAGGACGTTTCCCGATCGCTGTATTAAAAATTTATGTTGACACACGGGAAGTGGATGTGAATGTCCATCCCACCAAGAACCAGGTCCGCCTCAGTCATGAGAAAGATATTTGCGATATGGTCACACAGGCTGTGAAAAGTGCGCTTTCAAAGAAAGACCTGACTCCTGATATAAAGATACCTTTGCAGCAGGCATTATATTACGAAACTCCCATATCCGAACCTTTGCTTATAAAGGAAACGATCACTGATTTTAAACCTTCGGCAAAAGACACGGAAAGAAGGCTGAGGCGATCAGAAAGAGCAGGCATTGGAATTGAGAATAAACAGAATATTGAGATGCCTGATGTGAAAGTGCTGGGACAGGTAGATAACTTATACATACTTGCCGAGATAAAAAACGGTTTGATGATCATAGATCAGCATGCTGCGCATGAGCGTATATTTTTTGAACTCATCCGGGAATCAAAGCGGGATGATTCCCAGGAGCTGATCGTTCCCATTAACATTGAACTTGATTCCAGGGAGAAGGTCTTAATTAAGGATACCATACCGTACCTTGAAGAGTTCGGCTTTCGGATATCCGAATTTGGACATGATTCATTTGCAGTAACAGCTGTGCCTATTGTACTTGGAAAGCTTGAAGACCCCCAAATGGTACATGATATAATTTCCGATATCCTTTCCGAAGGAAGAGTAAAAGAAGAAACCGGAATCTTTGAGAGGGTAACCAAAAGCATTGCATGTAGAAGCGCCCTCAAGGCCGGAGCTGATTGTTCGCTCTCCCAGATGGAAAGTCTCATAAAGCAGCTTTTAAGGACAGAGAACCCTTATACCTGCCCGCATGGAAGGCCGACGATGGTATCTTTTAACAGGCAAGAACTTGATAAGCTGTTCAAGAGAGTGTGATTAAGAGATTTTCATAAATTATTTTGATAATCTTAATTACTACTTGACTTTGCCAGTTAGCGGGTAAATTTTATTTTTTTGTGTATGACTCCCTGTTTAAAACAAGTGAATTCTGAATTTATTTTACATTGTGTTTCCCCAAAAATGCTCATATGAGAAGTGATGAAATCTTCAAATAACTGCGAAAGCTTCATATATGATAAGTATCATTATGATAATTCGATTATCAGTCTGTAATTAAAAAATGGGATGATATTGCAGGTTGGTTTAGATCGCAGCAATATGACAATATGTCATAAACGGCAGGATTATGAACAAAATAATGAGAAGTGAGTAATTATGGTCAAGAAACAGGATAATAGCGCAGAATTCGAAGTAAATAAAGATACGTATAAAATGTGGTCAGATACCTATAGCGGCGTCTCAAAAATGTGGGACGAATCTCACTCAAGAATTATAAAACCATGGATTGAATTAATGGGAGAGATGTCTGATAAGACAAAAGAAATATCAATAGACGCAGTTCCGAAAAATTACAGGGAATTTTATGATGAATGGATGAAAACATACGAAAATTCTTTTGGGAAATTCTATCCGGTTTCGATCCCTACTCCTAAAGAGACACTTGAGAATTTCATAAAAATATCCGCAGAATCAAATAAGCTCTACAGATCATGGATAGAAGAATCGGAAGAAAATGCAAAAAAGACCTCTGAATTACTTAAAAACGGTGCTGACCCTGCAAAAATTAAAGAGTGTTATGAAACGTGGATGAAGTCCTATGATAAAATGTCGAACGATTTTATCGAACAACCCGCTGTTAAATACCAGAAAGAGATATTTGGAAATTATACAGGCATACCTGATTTCTATTCGGAAACTTTAGTGAAAATGTCAACGATGTGGAGAGATTCTTTTAATAAGTTGTATAATCCGTGGATCGAATCCATGCAGAAACTTTCCCATAATATAGAAAAAATTTCAAAAGGCAATGCAGGCCCGGAAACATATAAGGAATTTTTTGATATATGGACAAATACATACAAAGAAAATCATAAAAAAATGTTTGACCCTGCATTCACAATTTCATCCAAAGAAGCATTCGACAATTTCATAGAGAGCAGCGATCTTAGCCTGAATTTATATAAGTCATGGATTGTAGCCCTGGAAAAAATACACGAAAAATTCAAGGACCATTCTAAGGTCACGACCGACCCGGAAGCTTATAAAGAATTTTTTAATCTGTGGGTGAAAATGCATGAAAAAGCTCTTGAAGATGTCTTTGACAGGATGCCTGTAGTGTCTCCCGTAAAAGAAATGATGGAGCCAATCAGGGATGCATGTAAGGTCTATGCCAGAGCTTCCATAAGAATGTCAAAAATGTGGATGGACTCCTATACACGCGCTTCACATCCAGGGATTTGAACATGACATCCTTCGGTCATATCGGTGAATTACCTGCTGTGGGTCCATCGAGAGAAAAAACAGAAAAAATGATGAAAGTTTTTCCTCTCTTTACTAACCTTTATTCAGTGTGGATGGACTCTATTACTGATTTTCAGAATCTCTCCTTTGAGGCCATGAACAGGATGCATGATAAAACTGTAAATATGTACGGTGAAATCAGTCCCGATAAATGTAAAGAAATATATAATGTCTGGATCGAAATCTACAGCGACACCTTTAAGGAATTCCTGAGAACAGATCATTTCGCCCGGGATATGGGCAAATTCATGTCAGGTTTGATCGAAGCTCAAAAATACAACCGGGAAATGCTTGAAGAAACTTTTCTAAAACCCATGAACCTGCCAACAAGTACAGATCTGGATGAGCTGAACAGGGAGCTGTATTCTCTTAAAAAAACAGTAAAAGAATTGACCCGAAAAATCAACGAATTATCACAGGAAAAATGAGTTTATGATTCAAACGATGAATGGACTTAACGTATTTCAAGATACTTTTATAAAATTTATGAAAGGATCTGAAATAATTTCAGAAATAACCGAAATTTCAGTAGGGACAACTCCCCATGAGATAGTATATAGTGAAGATAAAATGAAACTTATCCACTATAAACCTGCTGTAGAAAATCCCTGTCCTGTCCCTGTTCTTATGATATATGCGCTTGTCAACCGTTATTATATACTGGATCTGCAGCCTGACAAGAGTGTAATAAAGAACCTGCTGGATAAGGGCTTTGACGTGTATGCCATTGACTGGGGATACCCTGCGGGAATGGATAAATATCTCACTATAGATGATTACGTGAATGGCTATCTGAATAATGCTGTGGATTATGTGAGGAAAGAGTCAGGAGAAGATAAAATTTCCTTATTAGGCGTATGCGTGGGAGGAACATTATCAGCGATGTTTTCCGCGCTTCACCCGGAAAAGGTGAAAAACCTGATTAGTTTTGTGGCGCCGATAGACTTTGATACTGATAAGTCACTGCTCAATGTCTGGGCAAAAGAAATGGATGTGGACAAAATAGTGGACTATTACGGAATAGTCCCCGGCGATTTCCTAAATATGGGATTCCTTCTTCTTGACCCTTTCAGGCTTATGATCGATAAATATGTAGGATTTTTAGAACGGATCGATGATAAGAAAACCGTGGAAAATTTTCTCCGTATGGAAAAATGGATATTTGACAGCCCTGGCCAGGCAGGTGAAACTTACAGGCAGTTCATGAAAGATTGCTACCAGAAAAACCTCCTCATTAAAAACAGGATGGAAATTGGCGGAAAAAGGATCAATTTAAATAAAATTTCCATGCCTCTTCTTAATATAATGGCACAATTCGATCATCTTGTTCCCAATGAGTCAAGCCAACCCCTGACAGAAGCCGTATCAAGCACCGATAAAGAGACCGTGGTTTTCCCGACCGGGCATATCGGGATGTTCGTTGGTTCAAAATCCCAGAATGAAGTTTGCCCGAAAATTGCACAATGGCTAAAACCAAGATCTTCCGCGGATGGGAATGAAAGTAAAATTGATAAAAAAAGCAAAAATAAGAAAAATAATCGTATACCAAAGGAGACTATGAAATGAGAGTTGAAAATAAGGTCGTAATCATAACAGGAGCAGGAAGCGGTATTGGCCGGGAGACTGCTCTGCTGTTTGGAAAAGAGGGCGCTAAAGTCGTTGTTGCAGATGTGAATGAGAAGGCAGGTGAGGAGACAGCAGAACAGATCAGGGAAAACGGAAGTGATGCATTTTTTGCAAAACTTGATGTATCCAACAGGGAACAATCAAAACAGGTTGTTCGCGATACAATAGAAAGATTCGGCAAAATCGATGTTCTGATAAATAATGCTGGAATTATTCAGGATGCACTTATATCAAAAATGACCGAAGACCAGTGGGATAAGGTTATTACTATAGACCTCAAGGGGCCCTTTAACTGTATCCAGGCAGTTGTTGAAGCTATGACAAATCATGGGACAGGCGAGATCATTAATGTATCTTCCATCGTAGGATTGTATGGAAATATCGGCCAGTCAAATTATTCCGCGGCAAAAGCAGGATTAATCGGTATGACAAAAACCCTTGCCAAGGAACTGGGAAGGAAGGGAATACGGGTAAATGCGGTCGCTCCCGGATTTATTTATACTCCTATGACTTCGGGTATACCTGATAAAATACTTGAGATGATGAAAGAAAAAACGCCGCTAAAAAGACTTGGCCAGCCCGATGACATCGCTTATGCGCTGTTGTATCTTGCTTCGGATGAGGCAAATTTCGTTAATGGGGCTGTGCTTTCGGTTGACGGCGGACTCCTCATATAGTCCGGGTGGCAGCTATGAAAAATGTAGTAATTGCTTCGGCAACCCGTACAGCAATAGGAAAATTCGGGGGAAGCCTTAAAGATTTTAGTCCGGGACAACTTGGTTCCGTAGTATTGAAGAAAGCCATGAATATGGGAAACACAGCAGGAAACGAGGTTAATGAGGTCATAATGGGAAATGTGCTTTCGGCAGGCCATGGCCAGAATGTTGCAAGGCAAGCAGCAATTGCAGCCGGAGTTCCTGTGGAAGTATCATCCTTTAGCGTAAATAAGGTGTGCGGCTCCGGACTAAAATCAATTGTCCTTGGCGCACAGGCCATAATGCTTGGAGATGCCGATGTAGTACTGGCAGGGGGCGTAGAATCGATGTCAAACACTCCTTATGCTTTAAAAAAGGCCCGCTGGGGAGCCAAAATGGGCAACGATGAGCTTGTGGACCTGATGGTTCACGACGGTCTCTGGGATATTTTCAATAATTACCATATGGGGGTCACTGCTGAAAACATAGCTGCAAAGTTCGGTATAAGCCGTGAGGCCCAGGATGATTTTTCAGCAATTAGCCAGAACAAAACAGAAGCTGCCATTAAAGCCGGCAAATTCAGGGATGAGATTGTTCCTGTGCCTGTCCCTGCTCCAAAAGGCGAACCTGTCCTTTTTGATACCGATGAATTCCCCAGGTTCGGGACAACAAAAGAATCACTTTCCAAACTGAAACCTGCATTCAAAAAAGATGGTACTGTGACGGCGGGCAATGCTTCCGGAATTAATGACGGGGCAGCTGCCGTACTTTTGATGTCGCAAGAGAAAGCAAAGGATAAAGGCATTGAACCCCTTGCAACCATCAAGAGCTATGGTTTATCGGGTGTGGCTCCTGATATTATGGGTACAGGTCCTATTAATGCAAGTAAAAATGCTCTCAAACGCGCCGGTTTGAACGTAAACGATATTGACCTTGTTGAGGCAAATGAAGCCTTTGCGGCACAGAGTATCGCGGTCAACAGGGAACTTGGTCTTGATCCCGGCAGGGTTAACGTGAACGGCGGCGCGATAGCCCTGGGACATCCCATAGGGGCAAGCGGCGCGAGGATCCTTGTTACTCTTCTTCATGAATTAAAGAGAAGGAATGGCACATACGGCCTTGCAACCCTCTGTATCGGAGGAGGACAGGGCATAGCCATTGTTATAGAGAGGTGAAAAAATGGGTTGCAGGAAAAAAGGCAAATTGGAAGGCAAGGTTGCCCTTGTTACCGGTGGCTCAAGAGGTATCGGAAAAGCTATCTCTTTACGTCTTGCACAGGAGGGAGCCGATGTAGTGATCAATTACCAGAACACAAAAGAGCATGCTGAGGCGGTATCAAAGCTCATTGACATGGTGGGCATGGCAGATGAGCTTGAAAAAATTGCCTTAAAAATCCACAAAATGGATAACAAAGAACATTCAAAAGAATACTCAAAACAGCTCGATTCCATTGAAAAGCACTCTTACATTTGCCAGGCAAATGTCAGTGATTTCGAGCAGGTAAAAAAGATGAAGGATGAAGTCATAAAACATTTCGGGAAGCTGGATATCCTGGTCAACAACGCAGGAATAGTAAGGGATAAATCCTTTGTAAAAATGACTTCTGATATGTGGGATGACGTCATGCATGTAAATCTTGATGGAACGTTTTATTGCACCAAAGCTTTCATAGAAGAGATGCTTGAAAGAAAGTACGGCAGGATAATCAATATTTCTTCAGTGGTGGGGAGGATGGGCAATTTCGGGCAGGCAAATTATACGGCTTCAAAAGCAGGAATGATAGGCCTCACAAAGGCGCTTGCTAAAGAATTTGCAGGAAAGGGAATCACAGTTAACGCAGTTGCGCCAGGATTTATCGAAACCGATATGGTAAAAGGGGTTCCCGGTGATGTAATGGATAAGATACTCTCAAAAATACCTCTTGGCAGGCTTGGAAAAGCTTCCGAGGTTGCAGGGACTGTTGCTTTTCTTGCATCACAGGAAGGGGATTACATAACAGGCCAGGTCATTGATATAAACGGAGGGCTGTATATCTAAAATATATTTATCATTTATTTCTACATATTAGTAACTATAAATTAATATACAGTACAATTATAATTTCAACGTATAGGAAACTATAAACACATATCCCAATCAGCGGCTAAATTTTTATCAGAAAAATTGATGTTCTTGGCTTTCATTCTTGTTTGTGTCTCTAAAAACAAAAGCCAAGACATCAGTAACGATTACGATAACAATAGCATTAATACTTTT
>Ga0172443_1021_pt1 | contig 51132 bp, 62 predicted proteins | sample MayberryNE_Catta_6_FD_114741 | JGI IMG/M metagenome (GOLD analysis project Ga0172443, IMG submission 114741) | reverse complement strand
CTCAAGTTTTTCGATGAGTATTCTTGATTTCTTTGGGATTTCTGCAAGACGCCAATTTGTGCCAATTCTCAATTTTTGAACTCTAGCCATATGTAAGATAACATCTTTTGGAGAATACTTACCTAAGAGATCCTTATCCACTCATAAAACTATAACCGATATTCTGTTACTTTATATAAAAACTCTTTTCATTTTAACTTCATTCGACGCAATGAAATAATACCGTTTTTTGTCAGAGTTCACTCGATAGCAATGAACTTGAACTCTGGACCGAAGTCAGGAGTTCAGGATGTATTGGCATAAAATCTTCATGGGAAGGAATAGAACCTATCACCTCAAGCGTTCGGATGGAAAAAGAAGTGCTGCTGAATGCTATCGAGGAGATAAAAGAGAAGGGAAATATCTGGAGAAGGACTGGCGGCACCCACTCATCGCTTATTTGCACAAAAGAAGGTGAAATCGTATCGTTTTGCGAGGATGTGAGCAGGGCGTGTTCTGCGGACAAAGCTGTAGGAGCGGCGCTGCTTTCAAAAAACATCGGGATGACACTTGTTGCATTTGTGAGAAAACCGAATTTATATGTATATTCTGGCGAAGAAAGGATATTATAAGCAGTCGTATGCTGCATATCGTATGAGGTAAAAGCCGTGCTTGATGGAAAACTATTGATCGCAGGAAAATGGAAAGCCTGCGATAAGAAATTCGAATCTTTGAATCCTGCTACAGGCGATGTTATCGGAAAAGCATGTCTTGCAGGAAATGAAGAAGTAACAGAAGCTGTAAAGGAAGCGAAATTAGCCCAGGAAAGCTGGAACAAAATTGATATAAGTGAAAGAGCAAAAATTTTTACCAGGCTCGGGGATGAGCTTCTAAAAAGATCACAGGAGATAAGCAATCTCATAACCCTGGAAATGGGTCGTCCGCTCTTTGAATCCAATATCGAAGTACGCAAAACCTCTGAAATGGTAAAATATTTTGCAAATGAGGGTAAAACATTCCTGGAAGGGGATGAGATTCCGATTAATCCTCATAACTTCAGCTTTACCAGGTTTGAACCCGTTGGGGTGGTGGGTATTATCAAGCCCTGGAACTATCCTTTATTACTTCCATTCTGGGCTATAGCGCCAGCACTTATTGCAGGCAATACCGTTGTTTTTAAACCCTCTGACCTGACCCCTTTTGTTGGAATAGAGATCGGTAAAATATGCCAGGACACCGGGATCCCGGACGGCGTGATAAATATTGTAACGGGAGATGGTTTCACGGGCAAAAGTCTTGTGAGTTCGGACATAGATATGATCTCCTTTACGGGAAGTTCGGATACCGGCAAAAATATCATGAAAAACTCCGCTGATAAATTGCATCGCATATCTCTTGAGTTGGGGGGAAGCGATGCTTTTATTGTTTTCAAAGATGCCGACATTGAGGAAGCGATTAACGGCGCAGTATGGGGAAGATTCATGAACTGCGGGCAGGTTTGCATTTCCCCCAAAAGGATCTTTGTAGAAGATGATATAGCAGATAGTTTCATTGAAGGATTTGTAAATAAGACCAGGAATCTCGTTATTGGAAATGGTTTTGATCCGGGTACGGATATAGGCCCGATGGTCAGTAAGGAACAGCGAGAGAGGCTTGAACTGCAGGTGGAAGATGCTGTCAGGAAGGGGGCAACGATCGAATGTGGTGGGAAAATACCATTGTTATTGAAAGAGGGGTATTATTATGAACCTACGGTTCTTACAGGAGTCGCTCCTGAAATGAGTGTAATGAATGAAGAAGTGTTCGGACCTGTTGCAGTAATTTCGATTTTTGAAAATATGGGTGAAGCCATTGCCCTTGCAAATGGAACAATCTATGGATTGGGTGCATCCGTGTGGACTAAGAACATGGATACTGCAATGCACATGTCCTCGCAATTGGAGTGCGGGATGGTATGGATAAATGAAATATGCACACTACACCCTCAATGTCCCTGGGGCGGGATCAAGCATAGCGGGATGGGGAAAGACCTATCCAGATACGGTATCAGGGAATTTGTCAGCATCAAGCATGTAAATATTAACCTGGGAACTGACAAAACAAGATCATGGTGGTTTCCGTATGGGAAAAATAAGTAGGATTCTGCAAATTCAAATCTTCTATCTTCGATTTGAAAAGGATTATGTATATCAAGTCTTATCTAATAATGTATGACAACAAATGCAGTACAAATAAGAATGCCATCTGTATTACTGAAAAGCATTGAAGACCTTGTTAAGCAGGGTTTTTATAAAAACAAAAGCGAGGCAATTATAGATGCTGTGCGTCATTTTGTGGGTTTTGAGCAGCCAAAAAGCGATATAGCGATATTCATAAGAGAATTTGAAAACAATTACAACCCTTAAAGAAGCACTTGAAAAAATAAAGCTGCTTAAAAGCGCATATTATTTCAAGCGCGAATCAGAAGATGTTTCCATTCCCGACTCCGTAGCCAGAGAACTCAGTGAAGATATTGTTGCAGATTATATGTCTCCGGAATTCGATATTTCTGGCATGGACGGGTTTGCTTTTCGATGTGAGGATAATTATCCACTGAAAATCTCCGGAAATATATATGCTGGCGATAGTATTGCAAAGATAAACAATGGTGAAGCCATGGGGATCGCAACAGGGGCATTGCTCCCGCAAGGCGCGGATAGTGTGCTTAAAATTGAGGATGCGCAGGTCAGAAAAGATCTTCTCTATGGAAAAAAATTAAAAACATGGGAGAATGTTTTCCGAAAAGGTTCGGATTACCATGCAGGGGACAGGATATTTGAGAAAAACCACTGCATAATGCCCCAGAGCGCTGCGCTTCTATACAGTCTGGGTCTCGAAAAAATCCCGGTATATAAAAAGATCAGGGCTGGCATAATATCTACAGGCACGGAAATTTACAATGGAATGATAAAAAATACCAATGCAGTGCTCATACAGGGATTCATGAAGGAAATGGGCTGTGAATCCAGATTTGTCGGCGCAGTCCAGGATGATTATAACAAAACAAAGATCATGTTGCTTGAAGCCTGCGAAAAATTCGACGTAGTATTTACCACAGGCGGGGTTTCAGTAGGCGAACGCGATTTCGTTGCGGATGTCATAACCGAGATCGGAGAACTCTTATTTCACAGGGTTGCCATCAGGCCCGGGAAACCCCTTGCCGTGGGTATTGTGAAAGACATTCCTGTATTTTCCCTACCTGGCAAGCCAACCGGGACTTTAACTGCTCTTGAGATGGTAGTGAGAAGCTATTTTACGGATATGCCAAGGGCAACGCGTGAGCTTATGATAAATGAGGATGTTATTCTCCCGGAAAAATATTTTGAATATATTCTTTTCGTGAAGATTGTAAATAATACAGCAAGCTCCATGGGCAGACAGCTGTTTGATAGGGAATATAATACGGCGATCATCTCGGCTTCTCCACGTTCTGCTGTTGTTGAAGGTTATGTCATGACAAACAGGGATATTGGAAAAGGTGAACTGGTGAATGTATATCTTTTCGATTGATGGAAATACGGATGAAAAAGGCGGGACATGAGCAGCACTGACTTTCTTATCCAGGGTATCATCAAAGCGTTGGAACTGATATTAGGTTTAAATCCTTATATTCTCAGCATAACGGGAGTTTCAATAAAAGTATCAGGCATTGCCACAATCCTTGCGACCCTGACCGCGATTCCCCTGGCATTTACAATATCCTTCATACATTTTCGGGGGAAACAGGGACTTATCACGCTCATAAATACAGGAATGGGACTGCCCCCGGTTTTTGTGGGTCTCTTTGTCTTTTTGATGATCGTGCCTGTTGGTCCTTTAGGGTTCCTGAATATTGTTTATACACGGGAAGCAATGATACTTGCCCAGTATATTCTGATAACACCAATAATTACAGGCATTTCTCTTGCTGCAATAAAGGCAGTTCCCCGATCTATAATCGAGACCGTTTACACTCTTGGTGGAACGCAAAAGGACGCTGTCATTGAGACTTTAAAAGAGGCAAGATTTGGGATTATCACAGCGGTACTTGCAGGACTTGGAAGGGCGCTTGCGGAAGTTGGGGCCATCCTCATCGTAGGCGGCAATATCGCCCGCACAGGAAGCGTTGGGGGAATAGGGGAGGGGCTTTCTGAAACCCGCACGCTCACGACCGCGATCACATCGGAAACGAGCAAGGGGGGAGATTTCTCAACGTCCATAGCTCTCGGATTCATCCTCATCTGTCTTGTTCTTGGCGTGAATATCCTGGCAAACTTTTTCCAGAGGAGAGACTAAAATGGAAGAATTGATACTGATAGAGAACCTCCAGAAGATATTCGGTGAAAAAGAGGTCTTAAGAAATATTGATCTAAGAATCCTTCAGGGTGAGATCTTCGCTTTTATCGGACCAAGCGGCGCCGGCAAGACCACGCTTCTTCGCATATTGAATTTTTTTGAAATACCGGATAAGGGAAACATAAAATTCAAGGAGATGAACCCTGAAGTAATCAATATCAGACGCAGGATGTCCCTGCTTTTCCAGACCCCTGCAATATTTAATAATTCCGTATTTGAAAATGTAGCGTATGGATTAAAAGTGCGCGGCATTGATAAAAAGATCATTGAAAAAAAAGTGGGTGATGCTTTAAATATTGTGGGACTTCCCGGCATGGAAAAACAGAATGCTCGGACGCTTTCAGGAGGAGAGGCACAGCGTATGGCTTTTGCCAGGGCCATCGTCTACGACCCGCAAGTACTTCTTCTTGATGAGCCCACAGCGAACCTTGATCCGGCCAATGTTATGAAAATAGAGGAAATAATAAAACGAATACGAAACGAGCGCGCAACGACTATTGTAATTGCGACGCATAATATCCCGCAGGTCAGGCGTATTGCCGACAGGGTGGGAATTTTATTGAACGGGGAATTGATCGAAGTCAACAGCAAAGAAGGAATTTTTTCAAAACCCAAAGATGCAAGGTCTGAGGCGTTTATAAATGGAGAGATGATATATTGAAATGACGACATTTGACGGTAAGGTAATTTCTTTTTATTAAACTCTGTCAATTCGAATGAAGTGGAGATTTTTTATGATGTTCTGGTTTGAAAAACCGCAGATAAACGCAAATGAACGCAGATTTGTTGCTGCGCATCTGCGTTTATCTGTGTTCATCTGCGGTTTTTATAGTGCCTGTATGGGCATTAGCTATACTCTATTTCAGTAATACAAATCGATGTGTGGAGCAACTTTTAATAGAATACAGTGTCTAAATCAACGGGAATTTAGGAATTTGCCTTTTGATCATGATAGCACCGAAAAACCCATCAGTATTGTTTATATGTGGCATTGACCTGAAGAACCCATCTTCAGAGATTAATTTGCCAAATCCAAACATTTCCGATACCGGAGCTAAGCAAAAATCCTTATTATCATTGAGAAAACCGCACACATTGTCCTCATTTTCCTCTTTGCTTATCGTACATGTGGCATAGACCAATCTCCCTCCGGGTTTAACAAGCCCGCTGTATTCACTCAGTATCTCTTTCTGTTTTGCTGCAAGCTCTTGAACATCATCCGGGGTCAATCGCCATTTCGAATCCGGGTTTCTCCTGAAAACACCCATGCCTGAACACGGCGCGTCTATGAACACACAATCCCCCTTTCCATCATATTCAGTCAGCGACTCTTTGTTCGCTGTCTTAATATTAAAGACGCCTGCCTTTGTTGCCCTTTTTCGCAGGTTCGCAAGTTTCACCGGCGACATATCTGAAGCGATTATGGTTCCCCGGTTTTTCATCAGGCTGGAAAGGAAAAGGGATTTTCCCCCATTTCCTGCACATGCATCGATAACGAGTTCTCCCGGTTTTGCTCCTGTAAGCAGGGTAACAAGCTGGCTCCCCTCATCCTGTACCTCGAAAAATCCCTCCTTGAAAGTCCGGGTTTTGAAAATATCTTCTTTCCTATCAATAACAAGGCCAAAAGGTGATAATCCTCTTCTTGAGGAAGAATAACCCTCTTCAGCAAGCATTTTTTGAAGTGATGTGATTTCGGACTTAAGTGTATTCACCCTGATCGTTAATGGCGGTTCCATATTGTTGGCACGGCACAATGCCTCAACGTCTTTGGCCGATCCCAACTCTGTGATCCATTTTTCCACGATCCAGCGCGGGTGTGAATGGTATGCCAGAATATATTCGATGGGGTGTTCAGGGAAGATGACACTGTTCTTATTTCTTATTATTGCCTCAACTGTCCTTTTTGCAAATCCGCTCAATTTCGCATTATGCGATGACATCGCTACAATATTATTTACAATTCCTGCCGCTGATGAATCGGAAAATATGGCCTGGTATGCGCATATCCTGATCGAATTCAGTATATCAGGAGAAAGATTTGTTATCCTGGCACATGATGTGTGTTCAATTATATAGTCAAGCCTTCCCAGATGGCGTAATATCCCATAGACAAGTTCAACGATAACAGTTTTTTCACCTGGGGAAAGATCTTCCCGTCTAAAAAGCTCACTGATAAGCACATCAGGATATTTTTTTCCCGAAAATATTGAATCCAGGAGCAAAAAAACAGAGTTATACGTCTTTTGCCTTATCAGGACATTATTCTTTCTCAAACACGATCATACCCGTCTTAAGACAGGCCGCCTCTTCGTCGGTAAGTTCCCAGTGCTTTGCTTTTTCTGCAATAATGGCGCTATTGCCCATGGGGTCTTCTAAAATAACCGTAATTTCGAATTTTCCGGCCTTGATCTTCTCAATAGTGGATTGCAATTCCTGCGCCCTCCTGGTTTTACCTTCTTCATCCCATCTTACTACCATTTCCAGGATATCGCTCACCCTGTCAAGCACGCCTTCGATATTTGAAATAAAGGATTCGGAAGCAGGCCCTGGCTCTATATCGATCCCCAGCTCAGGTATCCTTATTGTTCCTGAAGTTGAATGCACCACACGCGCATCAAGGTCGTCCTGTGTCCTTACTCTCATCTCATAATGAACGGGTTTGCGCTGGGCCATGATCATGGTATCGGAATATCTCAAACCGCATTCACATTTTGAGGTAATATGCATTACTTCACCAAAAAAAGGAATATTATCTTTTACCCAGTTCGTAACAAGTTCTTTACTACAAAGTGGGCAGACGCTTTTGGTTACCGTTAAAATAGTACTGTGTTCCGAGTTCACTTTAACTTTTGTCTGTCTATCCGCATGCCACGCGGTGTCACGATTACCTGGTCTTCCTTGATCATTGCGATATCTCCATGTACGTCGTTGACTACTTGTTTTAAATCTTTTATCGCCCTGTCAAAAATCAATTTATCCTTTCTTGCGGGCGAAACATCGATCATCAAAATATTGCCGTCATAAACCTGTTTTTTTAATTCGGGCATCATTTCCAGTCCCGTAAGTTCAGCTATTCTTATGTAGGTGCTGGCAGTTTCGTTCCCTAAATCATCTTCATATTCAGAAAGATCAAGTTCCGAGTATTCGTCAGCATCTGTTTTTGCCTTCCCGCCGCCAATAAGCCTATCTATAATTGATTTACCCATTAAATAATCACCTTCACTTTGTACTTCTTACAGTTTATATCTATTTATTTATTTCTGTTCAAGGTTCCAGATTTCATCCCCTACATAGTGTATGGACTTTACTGCCTTGCCTTTTCCCCCCACCATTTCCTTTCCCCCCATAATGGCCCTGCCGATTCCGATCGCTTTTCCATGAACTTTTTCCACTATGACAACAAGATCGCCTTCTTTTATTTCCGGGTCAGCTTCAACTATCCCGGGACTCATGGTGTCTGCTCCGTTGATAATAAACTTGACGGCCCCGGAATCAACTATTACTTTGCGCCGCGTGAGATTCAATTTGAGAGCCCCTTTTACTGTGGGAAATATCTTCCCTTTTATCTTGAATAAAAGCGGTTCACCGTCAACAAAAATGAAATCCTGCCCGTCACTCTCAACATATTCAAGCTTCCTGTTCTCAAATTGGGAAGCATCACCGAAGGCTTCGACAATATCATTAACAAGAGCTTTCTGGTCTGTCTTTCTTAATACATTCCTTGATTTTATTTTCATTATACACCAATAGTTTTAAATATTGTACGAACTACTTTGGTGCACTATTAAATTAATGGTTTATTAATATTAGGAGCGTTTTTATGGGAAACAGACCCCTCGACATTCTAAACAATGCGTTGAATAAATCAGTACTGATACGGTTAAAAGGCCAGAGAGAGTTCAGAGGCGAATTACAGGGATATGATATACACATGAATATCGTACTGGAAAATGCCGAGGAAATAAAAGAGAACGGAACAAAAAAACTTGGAACAGCTGTAGTACGCGGGGATAATATAGTGTTTATTTCCCCATAAGATAAAAAAGGTGATAAAATATGTCAAAAGGTACGCCTTCATTTGGCAAGAATCAGAAGAAAACCCATGTTGTATGCAGAAGATGCGGAAAGGCTTCAATGAATACACACACAAAAATGTGCGCAGCATGTGGTTTTGGTAGGACTGCACACATGAGATCCTACAAATGGCAAGAAAAATGCGGTTATTAAGGTGACCTGGGTTGCATGAAGAATGCGGTATAGTTGGTGTCTCTTTTAAAGAGGAGACATCTGCCGCACTGTCGATCTATTATGCACTATTCGCCCTCCAGCACAGGGGACAGGAATCCGCAGGAATTACAGTTCATGATGGCAGTCAGGTCCGTACCTTAAAAGGTATGGGTCTTGTGCCCGATGTTTTTAACAGGGCAGATATACAGAAACTTAAAGGTCATGTGGGAATAGGACATGTCCGGTATTCCACTACAGGCAGTTCAAAAATCGAGAATTGCCAGCCTCTTCTTGTAAGTTTTAAGAGTGGGACTATAGCCATAGCCCATAATGGTAATCTTGTAAACTCAAAACAATTGAGGAATGAGCTTGAAAAAGAAGGGAGGATATTCTTATCGGATTCGGATACCGAAGTGATAGCTCATCTCCTGGTCAAGGAACTCCTGCACAGCAGGCTTGAAGATGCCGTAAAGGAAGTGATGAGGCAGCTTGTAGGTTCTTATTCGCTTGCTATCCTGATAGACAAAACACTTATTATTATCCGTGACCCCCTCGGGATCAAGCCTTTATGTCTTGGTTGCCTGGATAACGGATATGTAGTAGCCTCTGAGAGCGTTGCCATTGATATTTTAAACGGGCAATTGATACGTGACATAGCTCCCGGCGAAATGCTGGTTTTCAGCAATGGGTCATATGAGAGCCACCAGTTGATAAAATCAAAAAATACCGCCCATTGTGTTTTTGAATATATTTATTTCGCAAGGCCTGATTCAGTCATAGATGGCCAGCTTGTCTATAATGTCAGGATGCGCATAGGGGAGATGCTTTTTAAAGAGCATCCGGCAAATGCGGATATCATTTCGCCTGTTCCGGATTCAGGAATCACATATGCGATTGGTTTTTCAAAAAAATCCGGCATTGATTATATGGAAGGGCTTATGAAGAACCGCTATATTGGGAGGACTTTCATTATGCCCGGGCAGGATATGAGAGAAACGGCTGTCCGTCTGAAATTAAACGCCATAAAACCGAATATTGATGGGAAAAGCATCGTTCTCGTCGATGATAGTATTGTGCGCGGAACAACTTCGCGGCGCATAATTGATATGATCCGCAAATCAGGGACAAGGGAGGTCCATATGCGGATTGCAAGCCCCCCCATAATTTCTCCCTGTTATCTCGGGATCGATATGGCAACACGTGAAGAACTCATAGCGGCCCACAAATCAGTCAAAGGTGTCGAGGTATTGATCAATGCCGATTCCCTGGGATATTTGAGTATTGATGGACTTGTGAAATCCATCGGGATCCCAATAGATGACCTGTGCCTGGGGTGTTTAAGCGGGATCTATCCTGTTGAGATTCCCGGCGAGAGATGCATGAAGAGGCAGCTTAAATTGTCCGAATTCTAAGGGAAAACTAAAAAAGAGGGAACTTCTATTAAACAGTGAGGCACAACTATGGGCATAATAAAAAGGCTGGGACTGAATTTTTCCTGGTTGAAAAAATTATTCAAGAAAAAAACACAAAAAATCGGAATATATGGCCCTCCCAATGCTGGCAAAACCACACTTGCCAACAGGATCGTCCGGGATTGGACAGGTGATGCAATGGGTTCGGTATCCCATATTCCTCATGAGACACGAAGAGCAAGAAGACGAGAAGACGTTACCATTGTGAGTAACGGATCGTCCGTTAAACTGGATATTATAGATACGCCGGGAATTGCAACCAAGATTGATTTTCATGATTTCATGGCCTTCGGTCTCCCTGAAGAGGAATCGAAACGGAGAGCTAAGGAGGCAACCGAAGGAGTAATGGAATCAGTAAAATGGCTTGAAGACTTAGATGGCGTAATATTGGTAATGGATGCAACTGAAGACCCGTATACCCAGGTGAATGTGGTCATAATAGGAAATTTTGAAGCTCGAAAACTTCCCATATTGATAGCTGCGAATAAGATAGATCTCCCAAATTCGTCACCGGCAAGGATTCACAGTGCTTTTCCGCAGCATCCGCTTGTTCCCATATCAGCTCTTGATGGGAAGAACATAGATTTACTTTATAAAGAAATTGCAGACCATTTCGGGTGATTATATGAAAGGAATTCAGATGGATTTAATATCGGAAGAAAAACTTGATGGCATGACTTCCATGGAAAAAGTGAGGTTGATTCTTGACGAAGTGCGAAACGGAAAGATACTCATACTTGAAAAAGGGCTCACTCCCAGCGAACAAACGAAACTAATCGAACTTACAATGGCAGAGATAGAACCGGATGATTTTTCCGGAATTGAGATCGAAAGTTATCCGGTAAAACAAAACGATAATTTTCTGAACAAGCTCTTCGGAAAAACAACACTCAAGACACGTCTTACAGTTATCGGTCCTGCCTCACAGTTAAAGACCATAAGAAAGGATAGGGATTTGATAAGCGCATTAGTCTCACCGTAAATCATGCCACATAAATGCACAAGATGCGAGAATATATTCAGGGACGGCGCAGCTATAATATTGAATGGCTGTCCGAAATGCGGCTGGAATAAATTTCTTTACGTGAGGGATGAATCACCAGCTTCCGGATCAATTGCAAAAACCGAGGTCAGTACGAACACTGCCCGGATATCACCTGAAGCGTCGAATTTTATACGAGAAGTCGATGAGCTCCTTGGAATTAAGGATGAAACGCCTGAATTAAAAAAACAACCTGAGACCGAGACAAAAGAGGTTGGAAACCGGATTGAATCCATAAGGATATTATCACCCGGGCAGTATGAATTGAATCTTGAATCTCTGCTGGAAAGAAAAGAAATTGTCATGGCGCTCAAGGAAGATGGTACATACATCGTAAATTTGCCTTCTGTCTTCAAGAAAAAGAAGGATCACTAACTATAAAATGTATTTTTTGTGGCATTGAGGCCGAAATATTTCGCAGGCTGCGGGTCCCCGGGGATGTAAATGGTTATAGTATTTATCCGTATCCCAAAACCGATCGAATCATGCAAATAATAACCCTTTTCAAACCGTGAGATGTTCTTTACATGCAGAATTGCCTTATCCTGATCCATTTTTATAATTTCATAATCAAAATTCGAGAAAAGTTCTTTCATCTTTGGCTCGATGCTTTTTCCTCCCATTAGAAGAATATACATTTTCGGGATCATGCCAATGTCGTAATTCACCGTGAATTCAGCATCCGTCTTCTGGAATTTTATTGTGAGCGATGAAATCTCAAGAACACGTGTTCCTTGTGTTCCCCCCGATAGCGGGAGAAATGATGTTAATATTAAAATAATAACAAGTGCAGGGATCGGATTTTTCATCAGGGATTTGTTATGCACTCTGCGGATATATCTTTTGCCATGCATAACCATTATCGTCCATGAACCACCTTCATACAAAAAAACCAGGTGACATCAAATGCCAAGAATCACAATTATCGGTGCCGGAGCGGTCGGTGCGACAACTGCGCAGAGAATAGCAGAAAAAGAACTCGGGGATGTGGTCCTGACAGATATAGTCGAAGGGCTGCCTCAGGGCAAAGCTCTTGATCTTCTGGAAGCGGGTCCGCTTTTCGGATATGATTCAAATATAATGGGAACGAACGATTACGAGGATATCAAAGGCTCTGATGTTGTTGTCATTACGGCCGGAATTGCAAGAAAACCGGGAATGACAAGAGAAGACCTGCTTAAAATAAATACAAAAATAATTACGGATGTTTCGCAGAATATAAAGCTTCATGCACCTGATTCTGTGGTTATAACTGTCACGAATCCGCTTGATATAATGACATATGTGGCCATGAAAACCACGGGTTTTGAACCCAATCGTGTTTTCGGGATGAGCGGTGTCCTGGATTCCGGCAGGTTTGCCGCATTTATTGCCCTTGAACTTGGCTGCTCAGTCCGTGATATTAATGCGATGGTACTTGGGGGACATGGAGATACAATGGTGCCTCTTCCCAGGTTTACTACGGTGTCCGGAGTTCCCATCACAGAGCTTATGTCCGAATCAACCATCAAGCGCCTTGTTGAGAGAACGATCAATGGTGGCGCAGAGATCGTAAACCTGCTGAAAACAGGAAGTGCGTTTTATGCTCCATCAGCAGCGGTAACAAACATGGTTGAAGCTGTGATAAAGGATACAAAACGCATTTTCCCTGCCTGCGCGTATTTGAACGGTGAGTACGGAAACAAGGACATCTATCTCGGGGTCCCGGTCAAACTCGGTAGAATTGGTATTGCGCAAATAATCGAACTGAAACTGGCCAGCGAGGAGAAAAAAGCCCTGAATAGATCTTCAGATGCTGTCAGGTCAGGAATTTCATCTCTGAATGCTTTAAGTTAAACCGTTTTCATTCTTCATCTTTATTAGCCAGATCACATTTTAAATAATGGTAGACTGCCTTTACGATGGCTTCTTTGACTGAAGTCTCGCCGGATTTTGCTTTCAAAGCAATTATATCTTCCTGGGGGAGTACTGATTGAACATGTACATATTTCATAATATCATATCCTGAGATAAAATCAATTTTATCTGCCAATGAATTATTGAAATACAATTATCGTTTTAAATATTAAATGTATCGCAATAAAAAAATAATAATAATCATTTTCATTGTGAGCATGCATCAAAATTTATAATGTAATCTCGCAAGTATTAATATGCTGTGAATTCATATATATATTATGTTCACCCTGAAATCCGTTCTCACAAACGCTTTTTGGATGAGCATTTGAGCCCGTTTTTGTAAATATATAGACAGGGAGAGGAAAACCATGGAAATGAGCGAACAAATATTCGAAATAACAGATGAAATCGGCCCTGAAAAGATTATTCATTTATATGAACCGCGGACCAAAATGAAAGCCATTGTTGTAGTGGATAATGTTGCGGCAGGTCCTGCTATTGGGGGAGTGAGAATGGCTTCCGATGTAACACTGAACGAGGTAAGAAGACTCGCCCGTGCAATGACCTACAAAAATGTTATGGCAGGTCTTCCCCATGGCGGTGGAAAATCCGGGATCATTGCCGACCCGAAGATCGTGAACAAGGAGCAGGTGATAAGGACATTTGCCCGAGGAATAAAAAATCTCCTGGAGTACATTCCGGGGCCGGACATGGGTACGGATGAATCGAGCATGGCCTATGTTTATGATGAAACCGCCCGCGCTGTCGGCCTTCCGAGAGAACTTGGAGGTATCCCGCTTGATGAGATGGGCGCAACCGGATATGGGGTAGCTCAATGCGCCGATGTGGCGAAAGATTACATCAATCTTGATCTTAATGGAGCCCGTGTCACCATAGAGGGATTTGGCAACGTGGGAAGACCCGCAGCGCGTTATCTTGCCGAGAAGGGTGCAATACTCGTAGGTGCAAGCGACTCAAAAGGCACGATATATAATTCCAGGGGCATTAATGTCGAAGAATTGATACGCATTAAGGAAACCACTGGTTCGGTAATAAATTACAAAGATGGAGAAGTTTTGAAATTAACAGATCTTTTGATGATTAACACGGATATCCTTATTCCTGCCGCCAGGCCAGATGTTATAAGCGATGCAAATTCGGATGTAGTTGATGCAAAATTGATAATAGAAGGTGCAAATATTCCGATAACCGAAAGTGCAGAAAGGCTGCTTCACGACAGGGGTATCCTGGTGGTTCCTGATTTTGTAGCGAATGCAGGGGGGGTTATAACCGCTTCGGTAGAATATCATGGCGGAACTGAGTCAGTTGCACTTGACAGGATAAAAATGACGATCAGAAGGAATACCAAAGAGCTCCTGGATAAAGTCTATAGCGACAAAACATACCCCCGTGATACTTCTGTAATGATCGCAAAACAACGCGTCATGCGCGCGATGAAATACAGGGAATGGATGTAATGCTCTCATCCATATTTGAACCGGAGTCAGTGGCAGTAATAGGAGCATCAAATAATGAGACAAAATGGGGAGGCAGGATACTCAAGAACCTGCTAAGCGGCTTTGCTGGAAAGATCTATCCCGTCAATCCAAAGGAAACTATCGTCCAGGGACTTGATTCATTTCCGTCCGTTCTTGATATTCCAGGAATGGTGGAACTGGCAGTAGTGGTAGTTCCTTATGCGATCGTGCATTCTATAGTGGAAGAATGCGGAAAAAAAAAAGTAAAAGGGCTTGTGGTGATAACTGCTGGTTTTGGCGAGGCCGGAAATGAAAGCGGTGAAATTGAACTTGTATCTATCGTACGAAAATACGGTATGAGAATGATAGGACCCAATACCCTTGGTATCGTGAATGAGCGCGCAAGACTTAATGCAAGCATTATCGGCAGGCTTCCAAAACCCGGTTATATATCTTTCATAACCCAGAGTGGATCGCTTGGACTTGCGCTTGCAGAATGGACTATCGCCACTGAAATGGGTTTGTGTAAAGTGATAAGTACAGGCAACAAAGCACAGACTGATGACGTTGACTTTATCGAATACTTAAGCGATGACCCTTCAACCGGCGTCATAGCAATGTATGTTGAAGGCATCAAGCAGGGAAGGAAGTTCCTTGACGCTGCCAGGAATATCAGCAAGCCTATAGTCGCCATCAAGACCGGAAGGTCTAAGCGCGGAGCAAAAGCGGTTTTTTCACATACCGGCTCCATTGCAGGCTCGGATGAGGTTTATTCGGCGGCTTTTAATCAGGCAGGAATATTGAGGGTGGATACTATCGATGAGCTTTTTGATGCTGCTCTTGCTTTTTCATGCCAGCCTCTACCCCGGGGAAATAACGTTGCGATCTTTTCGAATGGCGGAGGAGCATCAATAGTCGCAGCTGATGAATGTGAGAGGCAGGGGATAAATATTACAGACCTGACAGAGGAAACCCGGGAAAAAATAAGAAAAATCCTCCCGGAATTTGCATCGGTTTCAAATCCGATAGATACGGCAGGAACGGTTTCGTTCAAGATCTATAATGATTCTATTAAGGCGCTTCATAATGATCCAAACGTGGATGCCATTATCGTTATCTATGTTCATACAATGATCTCAAATGCAATGCCTCCGGCTGAAGCAGTGGTGGAAATGAAACAAAAATGTGACCGGGAAAAAGGCAAAAAACCCATAATCGCATGCTGGATGGGTGGCCTGGGGACAGAAGAAGGGGTGGATCTTTTAAAGAGCGGATGTTTCCCCAACTATCCTGTCCCTGAGAGAGCTGTAAAGGCTCTTTCCGCCCTTATTAAGCACAGGGAATTCCTGGAAAAGGTCAAGATCCGAAAGGGGGATTGATCATGAAAATACTTACGGAACATGAGGCAAAAAAGCTCCTTTCCAAATACGGGATACCCGTTACCAAAGAGAGTATTGCAAATAGCCCTGATGAAGCATTTGCAATAGCATCACAAATCGGAACTCCTGTGGCAATGAAAATATCATCACCTGATATTTCGCATAAAAGCGATGTGGGCGGCGTAGTTCTAAATGTAAGTGCGCATGAGGCAAGGAGTACTTACGATAAGATCATATCACAAATTAAAAAAGTGGCACCTATTGCAAGGATAGAAGGGATACTTGTCCAGCAGATGGCACTCCAGGGCCATGAGTTAATTGTTGGCCTCAAAAAAGATGCGCAGTTCGGTCATGCGCTGATGTTCGGCCTTGGAGGGATATTCGTTGAAATATATAAAGATGTTTCATTCAGGGTCGTGCCCATCGAAAAAAGAGAAGCTCTTGATATGATATCGCAGATAAAGGGATATCCTATACTTAAAGGCATCAGGGGAAGGAAACCTGCGAATATTGAGGCTATAGCTCAAGTTATTGTTTCTGTTTCCCAGATGGCGGAAAAGGAAAACATTATCGAGCTTGACATCAATCCCCTGATAGCGAATGAAACAGGAGCTGTAGCAGTGGATGCAAGAGCGATGATAGAGAATTAAATATTATGTTCAAGAATATTCAACGCATCGGGATAATCGGGGCAGGAACTATGGGCGGGGGAATTGCCCAGGTAGCAGCGCAAAACGGGTTTGATGTGACGCTCGAAGATAAGAATGAGGAATATGTTCTATCCGGATTCACAAAAATAAAACAACGACTGGAAAAACGTGTGGGTGAAGGAAAGCTTGAAAACAAAGAAAAAGAAAAGATATTGCAAAAAATAACAACGACTGCAAACCTTGAAGATTGTAAGGATTCGGACATTATCATCGAAGCTGTCATAGAGAAAGAGGATATAAAAAAGAAAATATTCCGTGAATTGGATAAAATGTGTCATAGAGAAACTATTTTCACCACAAACTCTTCTTCTATTTCCATAACAAGGCTTGCCCAGGCAACAAATAGGCCGGAAAGATTTGCAGGAATGCATTTCATGAATCCTGCGTTCATAATGAAACTGGTTGAAGTTGTTAGAGGTATTCGTACATCCCAAGAAACCCTGAATATTATTACAGCTCTTGCTCAAAAAATGGGGAAGGTGCCTGTTGTTGTCAATGATTCGCCAGGGTTTATTTCAAATCGAATTCTTATGCCTATGATAAATGATGCGATCTATTGCCTTCAGGAAGGAATAGCTTCTAAGGAAAGCATTGATCAAATGTTGAGACTTGGTGCGAACCATCCCATGGGGGCTCTTGAACTTGCGGATTTTATAGGGCTGGATGTTTGCCTCGACATCCTTGATATTCTTCATGCTGATCTGGGTGAGAAATACAGGCCATGTCATTTGCTTCGGAAAATGGTAGCGGCAGGAAAGCTTGGAAGAAAGAACGCAGAGGGATTTTATGAATACGGGAAATGAATCTCTAAAGATAGAACGGGAAAAAGATATCACAACGATCGTATTAAACAGACCTGAAGTCAGGAACATCCTTGATACAGAGATAATAAATGAACTGGGAAATTATCTTACCGAGTTTGAAAATCATGACAAGACAAGAGTTATTATCATAACAGGGACTGATAATTTCTGCGCAGGGGCAAATATAAAGGAGTTGATGGAAATGCATCCGGTGGAAGCTGAAACTTTTTCAAGGCTTGGTCATAAGGTTTTTAACCGGATCGAAGATATGGGAAAGCCTGTGATCGCTGCTGTTAACGGTTACGCCCTGGGTGGAGGTTGCGAGCTTGCACTTTCCTGTGATATGAGGATCGCTTCAGAAAGTGCAAAATTCGGCCAGCCTGAAATAAATGTTGGCCTTATTCCAGGGTTTGGGGGGACGCAAAGGCTACCGGGACTTATCGGAATAGGCAGGGCAAAGGAATTGATATTCACAGGCAGGATGATCGATGCAAAAGAGGCGCAAGCCATAGGATTGGTAAATAAAGTAGTGAAAGATGGGGAATTAATGGAAAAAACAAAGGAAATGGCACGGGTCCTGGCGCAAAAAAGCCCTCTGGCACTTAAAATGGCGAAGAATTTGATAAATAAGAATCCTGAGAATAAGAAAGCATTTGAGAGGGAAATTATTTGCTTTTCAGAGTGCTTTGCATCTGAGGACCATGTGGAAGGAATAAAGGCATTTCTTGAGAAGAGAAGGCCGGAATTTAGAGGTACTTGATTTGAAAAATGTCCGAAAAATTTGATGTCATAATCGTGGGAGTCAGATATTAAATGCCAGGTAACATCGATATAATTTATTCGAAAGTTCTTGATCGTTACATAGAGATAGGATATCATACAAAATTGCATTCAGTCAGTTTTGTCCCTCCGGGAAAAAAGCTTAAAGAAAAAAAGACAAATGACGCCACTTTTGAATTAGAAAAATATTTTAATGGCATGCAAATTGATTTCTCATCAGTTGTTGATTTATCCCATCTATCCGCCTTTGAGCAAAAAGTCCTTACCCAAACCAGAAAGATCAAATATGGTAAGACGATAACCTATTCGGAACTGGCAGAAAAAATAGGCAGCAGGGCATATCGGGCAGTGGGAAATGCGCTTGGAAAAAATCCAGTCCCAATAATTATTCCCTGCCACAGGGTCTTGGCAAAAAAAGGCATGGGCGGATATTCGCAGGGTTTAGATATAAAAACCAGATTGCTTGAGCTTGAAAAAAGAAATCTCAATAACCTTTAATATGTCAAAAAGGAATGTGGGGTCAGAGCCCCGATGGGGTAGCGGATATCCTTTGAGATTGCGGATCTTAAGACCCGGGTTCAATTCCCGGCCGGGGCGCTCAAAATCTTTAGCCTATCATTTCCTGGGAAATGAGGAGTTATATCCATTGTCGTACTTTATTTTTATACTCCTTGTACTGTTCTCCAAATATTTTTTCTAGCTTCCGTTCTTCATCTGGAATAAGTAAAGTTTCAATTATCAATATGAATAGGGCCGGGAATATAAAAGTAACCAGTGTTCCTAGAAATATAGCGATACCTAATAGTATGGCTGCCATTCCAAGATACATAGGATTTCGGCTTATATGAAAAGGACCTGAAGTCACAAGTGATGTAGGTGATTCATAAGGCGATAGTGTTGTTTTACTCTTTAAAAATAATGAACGGCTCCAGAGGCCTATGGCTATTCCGAAGCCGATGATTATTATTCCTAAATATGTGTATGGAGCATAAAGGATCGCTCCGATGGGGAATATGAAATTTAACCAGATGGACATGATTAGAAGGATTATGAAATAAGATTGTCCATCTGCCATAGATATTGTCTCTTGTCTTTTGTTTTCAGCCATATATATCAAAATATTAGTATCAATATGATATATCTTTCTGTCAACCTGATAGAGATAAAAGGGAATGACAAATGAAAACATTGCTAGGGATATTGAAGTATTCCCATAGAATTCCACATAGCGATAGACATTTTTAACTAGCAATTCATACGAGGCCTGAGACTCTGCTGGATTCTTACAGTATGGGTTCAAAGGGGCAAGAAAGCCCCCGACTTCAGTCGTGGGGATGAATTGCCCCTTTGCAATTGTAATACCTATCCCCGAAAAATCGTTTGTTGAGAACGCATTTAAGGGATAGGCAAAAAGATAATATAGTACCAAAACAATATATACATTGTTGAGAGCGCAATGATAGAAGTAACTAGATTCAAGTTATATCCGAACAAGGAAGTTGAGGGTAAACTATTTTCCAATCTTCGTATTTGCGGTTTTGTATATAACTGGTGTCTGGAACATAATATTTGGAAAGATTCTGTACTACCACGACTCAAAGAAGTGTATCCTGATGTCAAGAAAGTACACAGTATAGTCCTGCAAAATGTAGTGCATCAGATTAGGTATAATATCATAGTTTTATCAGAACTGAAGAAAAAAGGTAAAAAAGTGGGACGGTTGAGGCATAAACCAAGACACAGCATGATATTTGAGCAGTCGGGATTCAAAATCGATGGAAATCTATTAAGACTCAGCAAAATAGGAGCAATTCCCATTGTGGTCAGTAGACCGATAAAGGGGAATATAAAACAGATAATAATCAAGCATAACAAGACCCATAACTGGTTTGCAATAGTTGTTTCGGGTTCAAATGAGATAGACGACTGGTTCGCATTCCGAAGAACATATCAGAAATCTGTCAAGCCTACTTTCAAAGTGGTGGGAATCGACCTCAACGTATCCAATTTTTCTACAGATAGTGATGGTCTTGTTATCGAGAATCCGAGGAATGTCAGGAAATCCGAAAAAAGATTAAGGAGACAGCAGAAGAAACAATCACGGAGAACTAAAGGAAGCAACAACAGGAAGAAACAGAAGCGGATAGTAGCAAAGGTTCATGAGAGAACAGAATACAGAAGAAATGATTTCCTGCATAAAATAAGCAGGTATTATGTTAATAACTATGACGTAATTGGTCTTGAGGATTTGAGTATAGCTACGATGGTTGAAAATGGGAACAGTGGACTATCAAAATCTATCCTTGATGCTTCATGGGGTAAGTTTGCGGACTATGTATTGTACAAAGCCGAGAACGCTGGTAAATGCGCAGTTCATGTCATAGCAAAAGGAACTACACAGGATTGCAGTATATGCGGTAAGACTGTATCAAAAGACCTTTCAGTAAGGGTTCATAACTGTCCTTATTGTGTTTCAGTCATGCCGAGAGACTACAATTCTTCAAGAAATATCAAGTTCAGAACAATAGAGAAGGTAGGGTGGGGCACACCCGAACCGAGTTTCATCGGGAAACTGAATACGCTTGCCGAGATAAGAACCTCTATTCTGGGTATCAACAATCCTGAACAAGTTTTTATCAATGACCCAAGAATTTCCCGGCTTTAGCCGTGGGAGAGTGTCAACCTTCCGGCAGGTTTAAATTTAATGATGGCAAATCCTTATAATACTTATGAAGACAAAAGTTATAATAATGGGAGCAGCAGGGCGCGATTTCCATAACTTTAATGTTTTTTTCAGGGATAATGCAGATTACGAAGTTGTGGGATTCACGGCAGCTCAGATCCCTGGCATATCCGGGCGCACGTATCCGAAGCAACTGGCGGGGAGGTTATATGAGAAGGATATACCTATATACCCTGAAGAAAAATTAACACAGGTCATTAAAGAGAATGGCATAGATCAGGTCATACTTGCTTATTCTGACCTCTCGCATGCAGATGTCATGCAAAAAGCCTCTCTTGTTCTTGCCGCAGGTGCGGATTTCCGGTTGATGGGGACAAAAAGTACAATGCTTCGATCAAAGAAACCGGTGATATCGGTATGCGCGGTCAGGACCGGTTCAGGCAAGAGCCCCACTTCGCAAAAAATAGTTGAAATATTAAAAGAAAAGGGTATCAGTGTAGTTGTTGTACGCCACCCGATGCCGTATGGGGACCTCTTGAAGCAGGAGTGCCAGAGGTTTGCATCGATGGAAGATTGTTTGAGCAACGAATGCACGATAGAAGAGAGGGAGGAATATGAACCTTATATCTGCTGCGGGACCGTTGTTTACAGCGGAGTTGACTTCAGTAAGATACTGAAAGCCGCCCAGGATGAAGCTGATATGATCATCTGGGATGGCGGGAATAATGACATCCCATTTTTCAAACCCGATCTTCATATCGTTATCGCTGATCCTCTCAGGCCAGGCCATGAACTCACCTATTACCCCGGGGAAATAAATGTTCTACTTGCGGACGTAGTGATCGTCAATAAAGTGGACTCAGCCCGGAAGGAAGATGTGGAAACCGTGATCAGGAATGTAAGATCCATAAATGATCATGCAAGGATCATAAAAGCCAATTCTGCAATAACCGTCGAAGATCCGGAATTAATAAAACGAAAGCGAGTTCTTGTTGTAGAGGACGGTCCCACACTCACTCATGGGGGGATGGCATTTGGCGCCGGTACGATTGCAGCAAAAAAATTCGAAGCTTTTGAGATCATTGACCCGCGTGTAAACGCTGTAGGTTCCATTCATACTGTTTATCAGGATTTCCCACATATTGGTGCTGTCCTGCCTGCCATGGGATACAGCAGCGACCAGATGAAAGAACTGGAAGATACTATCAATGCTTCGGACTGCGATGTTGTCATAGCAGGCACGCCTATAGACCTTGGAGGGCTATTGAAGCTTAATAAGCCTGTAATCCGGGTAAGATACACGATTGAGGAAGTAGATGAAACCCTCGAAGAAATTATTGACGAATGGTTAAGATCGCGTCAATGGCCGGGTATTTGAAAAGGCCATAAAAATGGAATTTTGATATTAAATATTTTCTTCAATCGTTGTAAATATCCAAGGGACAACGAACATCGAGGAAAATCCAAGTGCTCCATACCTGACATATATAAGAATAGGATTTATTAAAGACAATATACCTGATATTAAGTAGATCAAGCCTAAAAATAAAATTCCGATAAATACCCTTTCAATTGCCTGTTTCTTATTTTTCACATCCGAAAACCTGATTTTTTCTTCCTCCAATAAATAACCAAAACCCACAGAACCCATCACCAGGCCCAATTCGATCTGTTCTTTCAAAAGACCTCCCTGCAATGAAGCTATCAAAAAGAGTATTACAGGCAGACACGTTGCAATCAGATATTTTGTGTTGCGACCTTGTCTATTTATTACATTGAGGATCTCGCTTTCACTTTTATAGGAAATAAATGCGACCATAAGACCGAAAATGATCCCGCCAACAACATCACCCGTATAATGTACACCCAGATAGATCCGCGATAATGAAACCAGAAAAATCGCAACGGCTCCCACTATTATTATCTTTGTTCTCTTACTTCGCAACCCCAGGTAACCATAAAAACCAGAGGATATCTGTGCATGACCGCTGGGGAACCCAAATTCATTTTCAGTGACTTTATGAAGATAACCCGGAGGTCTTGGCATACCGAAAAAGTTCTTGGCCAGAATTGCCAGGTATGTAGAAAATAAAATTATATACATCGCTCTTATGCCCGTTTTCTTGTTAATGCACCAGAAAATGATCGAAGCAAGAAGTATATATGCAGGTTCGCTGCCGGCATCGGTCAAAGCCTTGAATAACATATCCAGTAGAGGAGTTCCAATATTCCGAAAAAATACATTGATATTTTCGTTGAAAAGGAATTGAAACGATCCCGCTGCCATGTTATGAACCCAACAGACAATCTACCTGCAGTATCAATTCCTTATTTTAAATAATATATTAACCGCAATGAAAGCGGATAAACACAGATTGATCCTGTGTTCTTACGCTGCTGATTATTTATGATCCTTTTACAATAGCTTTTGGTGAGCGGGCTATCTTCTTGCGTTTTGCGCCTGCAGAAGTATATCGCTGCATCGGACCGGGGCGTTTATGACTGAGTTCAGCTTCAGGGACCATTATTATATTCCCTTTTCGTCCTTTTACTCTGCCCCATTTTGTTATACCGGTTTTTCCCATGTAATTGTTATCCTCCAATGATTTGGTTTGGCTTCAGAATACTTCCGTTTATTCATAAACCTTTCCCCGTTTCGATCCTCATGGAGTGTGGCTCAATAACTTTTATTAAGCCTTTCAGGGGAAGTCCCGATGCCTTCTATTTCCTTCAAAACGTTTTCGTTCTGAATATGTGCCGGGATTTTTTTCATCCACCCTCGATATTATCCTTTTTTCAGGGACTTTGTATGCCCACCCGCTAAAACTATCTACATACAATATGTTCTCATTGTAATACTCTTCGACAAAACGAATCTGCCCTGTATGTTTTTCATTTGATCCGATCTTAAATTCCACAACATCTCCTCTTGAGTATCTCATAATCCCTCCTGATATTCTTTTTTACGTCCCGATTTATACCCGTTATGAAAGGGAAGGAAAGGAAGAAAATCCTTTCCCATAAGTTCCCACTCCTTTGGGTCTTATTGTTTTGTGTACATTTCTTTGTACAATTCAATAATACTTTCATACCCGGATATTTCTTGTTATTACAAAAATTCATAACTTATTAATCATGATAAATTTAATACAGAAACATTAATCTATCAGTTTAATATCTAAGTTAATGGTACCATGAAAGATGAAGCCTACCTGTTGCCAAAAATAACTTTGGAAATCAGTGAAGCCAAAGATTTCCAATCCGCAATAGAAGTGGCATTGAAGAATATATGTGAGATCACAGGCTGGAATTATGGGGATGCATGGATCCGAAGCAAGGATGGAGCAGTGCTTGAAAGTATTCCTGCAGGATACCGCAGTTCCGGCAGTCTTGTAAAATTCAAAGAATTAAGCGAGAAGTTTACATTTCCCCTGGGCACCGGGATGCCAGGGCGTATCTGGCTTTCAAAAAAGTATGAATGGGTGCCCGATGTTTCAATAGTTTCCGAAATAGATTTCCCCCGTGCCCAATTTGCCAGGGATGCGGGTTTCAGGGCATGTCTTGGGATTCCAATCATTGCAGGCGGCGAAGTCCTCGCGGTTCTCGTCTTTCTCATGTTTGAATCCAGAGAGGAGGAAATGCAACTTGTTGATTTCATTTCAGTGGCTGCAGCCCAACTGGGTTCTGTAATCCGGAGAAAACAGGCAGAAGAACAGCGCCATGTGGCTTCATTATATGCAAGGAACCTGATAGAAGCGAGCCTTGATCCTCTGGTCACCATAAGTTCTGAAGGTAAGATCATGGATGTGAACAAAGCCACAGAGATCATAACAGGAGTTTCCCGTCTACGCCTCATAGGTACGGATTTCTCTGATTATTTTACAGAACCGCAGAACGCAAGGAGGGGTTATCAGCAGGTGTTCTCGGATGGGTATGTCAGAGATTATCCGCTCCGTATTCGCAACATCTCAGGAAATATAATCGACGTATTATATAATGCTACGGTTTATCGTGATGAAAATGGGCAGATCATGGGTGTATTTGCAGCAGCCCGCGATATCAGCAAGATCAAACAGGCAGAAGAAGAGATCAAAAAGCTTAATGCCCAGCTTGAGCAGCGGGTAACTGAACGCACCACGCAGCTTGAAGCCGCGAACAAGGAATTGGAAGCATTTAGCTATTCGGTTTCACATGATCTTCGTGCTCCTCTGCGGAGCATCGATGGGTTCAGCCAGGCACTCCTGGAAGATTATGGTGGAGTACTTGATATTCAGGGTAAAGATTACCTGGCCCGGGTGCGTTCGGCAAGCCAGCGCATGGCACAGCTCATCGATGATATGCTGGTGCTGTCACGCGTAACGAGGCGTGAGATGAAACGTTCTGCAGTGAACCTTAGCGCACTTGCAAACATGATCGCCGCCGAACTTATGAAAACACAACCACAGCGCCTGGTGGAGTTCAATATAGCGCCCGGATTGGTGGTGAATGGGGATACTGAGCTTCTAAGGGCGATGCTTGAGAATCTGCTTGGGAATGCATGGAAATTCACGTCAACAAAGCAAAGCGCAAAAATAGAATTTGGTTTTATGGAAATCGAGGGTATACCTTCATACTTTGTGCGCGATAACGGTGTGGGGTTCGATATGGCTTATACTTCTAAACTTTTTCAGGCTTTCCAGCGACTTCATTTACAAACAGAGTTCCCGGGTACAGGTATAGGTCTTGCTACTGTAAAGCGTATTATTAACAGGCACGGTGGGAGCATATGGGCAGAAAGCGAGGTAGGAAAAGGTGCGACATTTTACTTTAATTTATAACAAAGGAGGAATTAAATGATCAAAAGAAATATATTGCTTGTAGAAGACAACCCCGACGATGTTGCGCTTACACTTCGCGCCTTAGATAAAAACAATATTGCAAATGAAGTGATAGTTGCCAAAGATGGGGTCGAAGCCCTGGATTATTTATTCGGCGAGGGAGCTTATGCCGGCCGCGATGCTACCAGCATCCCGGCAGTTATACTGCTGGATCTGAAACTGCCAAGGATAGACGGTCTGGAAGTGCTGGAGCGCCTGAGGAAAGATGAGAGGACAAAATTCGCTCCGGTTGTTGTCCTGACCTCATCCAAAGAGGAGCAGGATCTTGTCATGAGCTATAAATTGGGAGCCAACAGCTATATCCGCAAACCTGTGGACTTTATCCGGTTCAGCGAAGCGGTGAGGCAATTGGGGTTGTACTGGCTGGTACTGAACGAGCCTGTACCGTAAAAGGTGGGATTAAATGGATTCACCTCTTCGCATATTGCTGGTGGAGGATTCGGAAGATGACGCCCTGCTGCTGCTGAGAGAACTTCGAAGGGGCGGTTATAAGCCAACTTTTGAAAGAGTAGATACTCCAGAAGCCATGAAAGCCGCACTTGCCAGGGATTCCTGGGACGTGGTCATAGCAGATTATGTCATGCCCCGCTTTTCAGGACTTGATGCGCTTTCATTATTGCACCGGAGCGGGCTTGACCTGCCATTTATAATTGTCTCAGGGAAGATCGGTGAGGAAATAGCTGTAGAAGCTATGAGGGCTGGAGCACATGATTATTTTTTAAAAGGAAATCTGGCACTGCTCATCCCGGCAATTGAACGGGAACTGCGCGAAGCAAAGGTACGCCATGAACGAAAGCTGGGTGTGGAGGAACTTCGAAGGGCTCATGATGAATTAGAAAGAAGGGTAGTGGAGCGTACAGCAGAACTTGTAGCTGCTAACGAGGATTTGAAGGCTGAGATGGTGGAGCGAAAGAGGATAGAGGATACACTGCGGGAAAGCCAGGAATTGTTGCAGGCCATCATTCAGGGCACAAATGACGCAATCTTTGTAAAGGACAGTGATTGCAGGCTCATTATGGCCAACCCTGCCACCCTGCGCGTTATGGGCAAAACAGCGCAAGAGGTTCTTGGCAAGAAAGATACAGAAATTTACACAGATCCTGAAATTGGCCGCTCGACTATGGAAAACGATTACCACATTATGGAATCCGGTTTTTCCGAAATAGTAGAGGAAATTATCGAAGGGTCCCAGGGACAGCAGACATTCCTCACTACCAAGTCCCCACGATTCGATGCTGATGGCAGGATCATCGGGATCATTGGCGTTGCATGTAACATTACAGACCGCAAGCTGGCCGAGAAGGAACTGCGCAAAGCCCATGATGAGTTAGAATTACGTGTTCAGGAACGGACAGCACAGCTGAAAGACTCTCTTAAAGAAAAAGAAATATTGCTGCGTGAGATCCACCATCGGGTCAAGAACAATATGCAGGTCATTTCCGGTCTGCTGATGCTCCAGGAAGAATTCAGCAATGATGAAAATGTCAGTGAAATGATAAAAGAGAGCCAGAACAGGATTGCTTCTATGGCCCTTATTCATGAGAAGCTTTATAGATCCGAAAGCTTATCAAAAATTGATTTCAAAGCATATGTCAATGACCTGGTAAGCGGCCTGTTTGAGTCCTATGGAATCACTGAAAGCAAAGCTGGGTTCAGGGTAAATGCAGAAAATATTTTTATGGGAATTGATACTGCAATCCCGTGCGGATTAATAATCAATGAACTGGTCTCGAATTCCCTGAAACATGCATTTCCTGATGGGAAAAAAGGTGAAATTGAAATATCCCTGCGTTCAACAGATGAAGATATGATTGAACTTTTAGTGCGGGATAACGGTATTGGTATCCCCGAAGGCGTTGATTTCAGAAATACCGAATCCCTTGGTCTTCATATTGTTAATATACTGGTGGAAAATCAATTGCATGGTGAGATAACAATGAATAATATCAACGGAACTGAATTCAGGATCAGGTTCAGGAGAATGAAGTGATAATTTTAGCAAAGATACCTTTAAGAAGAAATTTTACTAATTAATAAACGTAAATGGAAGAAAGAAAATGACCGATGAGAAAGTAATAGCTTACATAAAAAAATGCCTTGATGCGGGAAAGATGGCAGAAGCAATAGATACGTCAAAAATTACCGGAGCGCCTCTCTCGAATGAACAACTGGAAATATACATCAGGAAATATCTTGAGAACGGGTGGATGCAAAAAGCCATCGATGGAGCAAAAGCAGCCGGTATAGAACTTCCAAAGGATTTGCTCAGCAAATATATGGATAAATATCTTGAAGATGAAAAAATTTACTCGGCAGTTGATGCTTCAAGAATAATAGGAGTACCTCTTCCGGGGGAAAAGATCGCAGTTATCGCGAAAGAATGTCTTCACAAAGGAAAGATCACATCAGGTCTTGAAGCATATAAAATCATCAAGGAAAAACCACCCGAAGAAGAGCTGATCATTTGCGGTAACATTTGTTTCAGGGATGCAAGGTTTGCAGATGGTGTGGAAGCTTACAGGCTTGCAAATAAGGCCCCGCCAGAGGACGAACTAGTCATATGCGGCGACATGTGTTTCAGGAAAGGACTGATAACACCCGGTCTTGAAGCTTACAAACTGGCAAATAAAACCCCTGCAAAAGAGATTCTTCGTATATGCGGCGAGGCGTGTCTTCTTGAAAAACGCACAGATGATGCAAGAAAGGCTTTCGTTGCTGCGCAGAAAGTGGATGACATCTCAAAACTTGAGGTCAGGGAAATTCCTCCTGAGGAATTGAAAAACTTAAAAATCGATGCTAAAGAAAAGTATTTTGAAGTATCAAGATGTCCCCAAACAAAAGAGGAAGAAGAACAGCTTGATACGATCATGGAATCGCAATATGGGATCAAGGACTATTCTATTGAGATGGATATTTTGGGCGGTGGCAAAGGATTGATCACCTCCCAGAATGTGGTTTTGGCGGATGAAACGGATTATGTGGAGATCAGGGCAAGGAAATAGGCAGTCATGATTTTTCGCTTAATGGATGACATACGGAATTATATCCCGTTTATGCCATAAGACTCCAAAATTACTTCACTATTCAGGTGACCTGCGTGGTATGTCTTACCCGTTTCAAGGTCATTTACGGTAATTTCAGCCGGTGCGAACACATTGGCATCGATCTTGAAGAAATCATATCCGGCGTCCTTAAATGTCTTGTAGAATGGTTTACCATAATCCTTCGAAGTGCTGGAAGGTACCATCTTGAATTTATCCTCTTCAAATCCCCTGACAGTAAGGAATACGGAGCCATAATATATAACGCTGTCATTGGTGCTTCCCATGGCCTTCAGATCATCTTTGACGACCGGGGCGATTGGGGCGCATCCTGTGCCGCTTATTATTTTTGTAGTATCGTATCCCAGTTCATTAAGTTTGAATATTGCTGTCTCTACCACGCGTCCTGAAACCTGTACTGAACCAACTATACTGGCTGTGGGCGCTACAAGGGCGATTACATTTTCCGGTTCAACATGGCATGCTTCTGCTATCGTGTCAATTACTTTATCATCAGGAAGCTGGTTTGATTCAAGTGCTATAACAGCATACTCATAATCATCTTCATATTTTATACGCTCATACGTTTTTTTGGGTTTTAGCGCAAGCGCCCTTGCAGGACCTGAACCCATTGCGAAATATTTATCCACACTTATTCTCCACCCAGCTTTTTGCGCCCCAAGGCATGAAATCGCAGGATGGTCCGTTGTAACATCTATGAACGCAAGCGGTATATCACTTATTTTATGCACTGATACTGAACAACCTCCGAACCCTCCCATACATATCTCAGTGAATAATAGACCGGCTTCATACCCTCCCGGCACGTTTATTCCGCAATCTATTACTTTTCCGCCATTTTTCAATTCCAGAGCTTTTATTTTTAATTCTTCTGACCAATCCATCATTTCTTCTGCAATTTCCATAGCTTTTTCATTGACACTTAGCAAAATAATTCACCACCTTGTAGTACGTGTAGTTAGTAGGAAAAACATGTTTATAAGGTTTTTGACTTATCAATATTGACAGGCAAATTATTGATGGTGGCATCATATTACCCGTTTATAAATAATGAATTCTATTATTAACTTCGTAAATGAAAAGCTGGGTTTCTGATCCATTTATTTGCTCTGTTACCTTTTTTCCTACAATCCTGCTATGAATAATAAACCAAACAGGATAAACAACGCGCCTGCACCCAGCTTGATCTTTGGTAGGGGAACTATTTCACATAGTTTTTTACCGGCAAGTATCCCCAGAAGACTTATTGCCGCAAGGGCAAGAACAGCGCCTGTAAAGACCAGGTAAGGTGAATTATATTTAGCTGATAGTGTAATTGCAGAAAGTTGTGTTTTGTCACCCATCTCTGCAAGAGCTATCATACTGAACGTCGAAATGAACGGGTTCAAAACAGGCGAATTATTATTTTCTTCGCAATCTTCTTTTGATCTCAGCATCAGGACCCCGAAAATAATGAACATAAGGCCTGCAATTATTTTGATAATATTTTCCGGGATCAATCGTAATAGTCCTTCTCCCACAAGAACGCCAAGCCCTGTCACAACAATAAAGGCAAGTACCACACCTGAAAAGACTTTCTTCCGGTCATATCTTGCAGACAAGGCTATCACGGTGAGTTGTGTTTTATCTCCAAGCTCAGCAAGCGCAATAAGGCCAAATGATGTAAAAAGGGGCGTCAGTTCCATATATCTCTCTTATCTAATACGTTTTTTAATTATACTTTCTTAAACTTCTTCTTGCTGATATTTGCAGTGAACCAACAAATATTTATGCATGCTTTGGTTTGGTGGACGAATAATAATCCTTATATCCATAAACATCATTATGGTTATTATGATTATGAAAGAAATGATCCAATATGAGTGTTTGGTATGCGGGCACCATATTAAGAGTGATCAAAATTAAAAGCAAAGAAAAGAGATAAAAATGAATACAAAAAAACCGAAGTTGCCTGATGACTCAAGAGGACTTCAGAATATCCAGCATATCGTTGGCGGAACCTATAACATTTTATTAGTTCTTGTGGGCGTATCTTTCGGAAAGGACAATACATCACTTGGAATTGTCATGGCCATTCTCACATTTATCGTAGCGAGATTATCATCTGAAATATCTTTCCAAACCTCAATAAAAGTAGTAAGGGAATATTCCAATTCCAAGGAGAATTAAAAGAAAAATACCAGGAAACTGGAAAAGACTATTTTCGCCTCTCAAACTGCAGCATATACAGATCCGGCCTTGGCATTTTCCCCTCGCCTCTTGCGAATTCCGGGTAACAGCGCATGCAAAGGGTGCGCCAGTTAAGCGATGCCACAATGGAACTGCCAGGCACAAGTCGTGCAAATGTCACGGTGGGTTTAATCTCGAATCTGGCAGCCATTTCTTTGACGAGCTGCAAAATTTGCGGTTCAAAAACTTCAAGGTCATCAACTTCAAGACCCCTCATATTCGCTGTAATTCCAGCACATCCGCAGGGAAGGGCAAATATATCAAGCTCGATTAAGAGTACCGGTCTGCCTATCAGTTTTCTTGTCTTATCTTCAAAATCAGCCCTGTTTTTCAAAATTTCTTCTGTTATCATGTTTCCACCGCTATTGTTTCCCATGGCAAGCACTTCTCTAACTCTGTTCCGCCATTTGAATAGACCTGCACGACTTTCTTTGTAAGTGTCCTGCAATAGCCGCATTTATTGCATACCTTCTTGCAGTTCATCCACTGTTTTTCAAGGATGCCATCAAAGCTCTTATTGGGTATATTGTAGAGGTCTTTCAGATCCTTCGGGCAGTCAAGCAGGTCCATGAGATTCCCATCATAGCTTTCATTATAGTATGCATTGACACAATTCAGGATCCAGTCCACAAAATGTGTCCTTCCGCCGATCTTATAAACATCAGTAATATCCCTGTAGAGCTTGAGATCCTCAGGTCTTATCCATGGGGATTTTGTTATCAGTTCAGGATTTTCGATCCTCAATTCGAGACATTTCAGGTAATAATAATCATCCAGTACATTGGGTCTTGGTTCAGGTCCGAAAGCATGAGAAAAGAAATTAAAATGAGCATACCTGAATGGACAGCGGTAAAGGCAGCCTTCATTTACGAGGAGCTTTAATTCGCAATCCACAGAATCCCTGATTGCATGAAGGATATCGAAATGCCGGTTGACATTTGAATCGATGACAATGGATTTTGCCCCCAGGTTTTCGAAGAATTCAGCTTTCTGTGGCGAGTCCACAAAAGCAAGGACTGAAACCACAACATCCACGTCAAAATCCCTTGAAATGGTCTCTACAAGATAAGGGTCGGCGACAACAATCGAATCAATCCCGATATCCACCAGTTTTTCTATATACCAGTGGTTTACCCTGAATCCTTCGGGTGTAAGCTGTCGTCCTCCCATGCAGCTTGAATTCAGTACAAGTTCCATCTTAACACCGTTCTTATGGGCGAACTCTGTCTGTTCCTTAATATCTTCAAGCTGGGGAGACGCAAGATTACTCCTTCCCGTGCCGATATAGTCAGGGGAACCTGCCATGAAAATAGAATATATCTTCTCCTTCTGCTTCAATAATTCCTTAAGACTGTCGATATGTCCCGGGGATGGAACGAAGAGCTTCATGATTTTCCCTGTTAGTTCCCATTATGATAAATGTTTTGCAGGAATTTTATGGATCGTTCAGGATTGCCTGGTTTTGTCGTGCCTTCAGAGTTCGCCCGAATGTATCGAATTATTTCAGAAACTTTCTTCCGTTCTTGAAATAATACGCCGCTCCAACTGCTCCAATAACAACCACAAGTCCTCCAAACGTACCAGCGGAACTCAACGGTGAGCTTTTCGCTGCTGGAGTCACTGTAAGCGGTACCGTGCGCCTGAAGATCACCACATTGTTTGACTCGTCGATCCCTCTTAATTCCACATCAAGAAGGTACTTCTTTGCCGCTGCTTTCGAGTCAACTGTAAATCCCAGAACAGCATCACCGCTCTCGCCTTGCTCTAATTTTCCCACGAAATCAGACTTTTCGTTGAACTCAAACGGTTGGGAAGCATCCTTAAATACACGCATGGAAACAGATTCAGCCTTTTTATTTCCTGTGTTCTTAACGGTAATATGAATTTCAGAGTTGCTTCCTGCTGTCAGGTTTATCGGAGTTGTTGTTACAGAATCCACTATGAGGTGAGGGGCAGGCTTTATGGGTATGTTGAGTTCAAGGGTATTTGTCCTGTACGTGGTGCTTTCATCATTTTCGTCCTTATATGTGATATTAAGTTTAGCCATGTAATTCCCTTCATTGATATTTTCATCGACGTCCGCATAGAAAGTCGCTGTTTTACTGCCGTCCTTTGGGATTATGCCAAGGCTATCCTCGTCAGAATAACTGTAACTGGAATTGAAGCCTTCAGGCAGAATGAGTTTAATTTTGACATTCTCTGCATTGCCCTTCCCTATGTTGTTAATATCTACGGACAGCTTTGCCTCTTTTGTATCAGCTATCAGCTTTTCAGGAGATGTTACAAGCGCTCCTACTACGAAATCTGCCTTTTTAGGATCAACGTATATGGGGAATTCTTTCTTTGTATATCCATTTCCCGTATCCCAGTTCAGTGTGACATTATATGTTCCCTTGATAGCATTATCAGCTACCCTCAGTTTGTAGTGAAGCACATAAAAAACCTGGTTATCGTTTGTGCCTACGGATGGTCCAAAGTCCTTATCCGGAGAATCCCCGGCCTCAAATAAGAATGGATATTCAGCATCCAGATGGAATCTCAAGTTGTCTGTCGTGCTTGAAAGTGAGTTATATATCTGCCATCTTAAATCTACGTAATTTCCGGCATCTGCAGGATCAGGGTCCTGGCTCATGAAATTTGCCTGGATTCTGTTTCCCTGCACTCCCTTGAGGGGTTGGCCGAAAACAGGACTGACCATTACCGATAGGAAGATTATCAGTATAATGAATCCTATGCTCTGCTTCACTATTTTGCTCTTCATGTTCTTACCTCAAATCTGTTCATTAATTTTTTATATATATTTTTCATATTCACCTGATCGATTATGAGAATAATTGCAGGCACAATGGTTATAGCTGCGATCATGCTCGCCGCTACTCCGTAGCTCATCATGGTTCCCATGTCCCCCAGGAACGTCAACCTTCCAAGAGACATCGCCTGGAAACCTACCAAGGCTGCAAGCGTTGTTGTTAACATGGGGATTATCACATTGTTAAGTGTCACTTCCATTGCTTCCCGGTGTCCAAGCTGGAACTGCGGGTGATGCTCATTCAACCTGGACAGGTTTTGCAGTTCAAGCCTGTACCTTGTTACAAGCTGTATCCCGAAATCTATGCCTATACCCATTATCATCGATGTAACTCCCGATGTCTGGGAACTCAATCCCATTCCTATAAGCCCGACGTAGCCCATTGTCCAGAGGGTTCCGAATATTATTGTGGTCATCGGAGTGAACCCATATTTTATCGAGCGAAACAATACGAGTACGATTATCAGGATCCCTACAAGCGAATATAAGGATGTTTTTGCCATGTCGGGCTCGATTGCAGTTTGCATTTTCTGGCTTTCCATCACACTGCCGGCAAGGTTTGCCGTTATTCCTGGCGGTTTCGGAACTTGTTGTAGTATTTTCTCAAGTTCAGGCTCAAGTTTTGAGAGGTCCACATCATCGGTTGTGCGGATTGTGACAAGGGCTAAAGTGTAATCCTTGCTGATATACCTGTCAAGAAGCCCATTCTTATTTGCAAGCTCCTGAATCTCGCGGGAGGATTGAGGCAGAAGCCCGCCGTTAATGCTCTTCAGAATTGACGCAGGGCCTGTGACGTCTATCACGTTATCGGTATGTAGCGCCAGCTCCGAGAGCTGGTTTGTATACTGTATCACCCTGGGGTCTCTTACATCTCGAACCTCGTCCGAGCTTGTATACAACGGGTCTATCTCCACTGCAAAAGACACACTATTCGTGCTGCCGAACTCGTTCTCGATGCTATTCAGGGTTTTTATAGCTTCGACATCCTGCGGAAGCATCGATTTTGTATCGGATTTCTTCGTCTTGATTGTGCCTGCCATCTGGATTGCAAAAACGGAGATTAAAAGCATAATGACCAGTACCAGGACCGGGAATTTTGTGATAAAGTTTGAATATATTTCGATTATCTTATTACTCATCGTTACCTGCCTCTCTGGGTATGCATTTCTTTTTTAGCTGCAAGTTTTTCAAGCTTCCTGTGGGTGTTCCAGTATTCGTAGTCCTCTTCAAGCAGTATGAACACCGGGTTTACAAAAAGCGCTGCAAGAAGACAGAAAGCTATCCCCAGCGCAAGGGTTTCACCCAGATGCTGGATCATGGGCACGGTAGCGAATGCGAGGACTCCAAAACCCACGATTACAGTAAGCCCGGAGCCTATAATGGCTGCACCTATCCCCCGAACTGTGGTTCTCAATGAATCAAGCTGGCCGATATTTTTGGCTCTTTCCTCATTATATCTGCTTAACATGAATACTCCGTATTCAACGCCAAGACCCAGGATCATTGAACTGAGACCCACTGTGGCTACAGAAAGTGGTATTCCAAGCCAGCCGAGTGTTCCCATCGTCCATATCAATCCTAAAGACAGGGGGGCAAATACCAGAAGGCCCCGTGTATATGAGCTCTCCATCACGAAAAGCAGGAGGAGTATAATAACTGCGGCAACGATCAGAGTAAAAACAGCATCGCTCTTCAGTAAATCAAAAATAGTTGTCCTGAGGGTAGGTCCGCCTGTTATGCCAAACTTTACACCGGGCGGCTTTGGAGTATAATCAATGCGCTTCTGGATGAACTCATCAAAATTATTTATCTGCTCCTCTCCAGAACCGATATCTGCAGTAACGTACATTAGCGTCATCTTATAATTCCGGCTGAAGAAAGCATTTGCCTGAGGGTTACGAAGGGTCTGGGTTATTTCCTCCGGCGTAACTTCACTTTTTCCCCTGAAAAAAGTGGCAGGTGAGGTGACACTGGTTATACTTGACTCATCCCTCAGCACTCCATCCAGAAAAATCAAGGATTGTATCACTCTGGGATCTCTTATATCCCTGACCGCACTATTCAGATCAACTGAATCGTCAATCTGCACTGCTATGACCACGGTATCCTCACCGCCAAATTTAGCTGATATCCGGTCGTTAAGCGCAAATATCGGCAGATCTTTTGGCATCTCTTTCCTGAAATCGGAGTTGATTGTCAGATCCTTAAGTCCAATACCTAGTATAATTGTGAAAATAATCACTAATACAGCCAATAATTTTGCGTGTTTTCTTTGCATTTCTGCAAGTCTTACAAGTGATTTTTGCAGGGGGTCCATTTACCTCTTTAAAGTAAACTTAATTACTCAAAGGTTCATATAAAGATTTCACTCTGAAAACAACTAAATAATAGGTTTATTTTGAAAAACTTTATATACAACTCTTGAGCTTAGATTATTGCATGCTGGAAAAACTCAGAAGTTTTGGGCTTACAAAATATGAAGTCGATGTCTATCTCAGCCTTATACGCCTTGGCTCTGCAGATGCCAATGCCATAGCGTCAGCCTCAGGCGTTCCTTTGGGCAGGATGTACAGCATCCTCAACACCCTCCATGAAAAAAAAATCATACGGTTACAGGAAACAAGACCCCGCAAGTTTGCATCAGTAGAGCCGGGAACCGCATTAAAATACCTGCTCGATGCCCAGCGTTTTAAACTCCAGCAGGCATCTCTAGAGCTCAGTGAGACTGCTAAAGAGCTTGAAAATGAGTTGCTTGGAATTAAAAAGTCGCCGCTAGAAAAGCAATTCTGGACTGCTGCCCTGGGCTCTGAAGAAACTCGTGATCTCATTATAGAGCAAATAAACCAGGTAAACGAAGAAATGTGTCTGACTATAGGTTACCCGGAGTTTTCAAAATATCTCCCATCTGGAAACGAAGAAAAAAACGATACCAAAAAAGCGCTCCTGAGAGCCCTGGAAAGAGGGGTAAAGTTCAGGATGCTGATTGACAGGAGTATCAATTACCCGGATATGCCAAAGGATGAGACCGTAAAGAGCATATTTAAATACCTTAGCAAGAGCCTGCAGTGCAGAGCGATAAATTTTACCTCAACGCTTTTTGATATAATCGATGACGACAGGATAAACCTTAAGATCAGCAGCCCTGTAAAGAAAGAGGAACTTTTTGCCATAGTACATGTGAGGGATAAGCAGCTGGCTGCTGAAATGAAAAAACACTTCGAGGATATGTGGAAGAAGGCGGAGCCGTTGATAGTGTAAGCAAATACACAGGTCTACAATGCATATAAAACCCCAAATACGGATCCTTGCCATTGATGACTCACCTTTGATAAATGAAAAAGTTATTATCATCGGGGCTTTTTTCCGAGGCGGTGAGCAGCTTGACGGGATATTGAGAGCAGAAATCACAAGAGATGGGATGGATGCGACTGATATCTTGATCAGGATGATAAAGGATTCAAAATATTATACCCAGACAAGGATAATTATGCTCGATGGCGTAACCTATGCAGGATTTAATCCGGTGGATATAACCAGCCTCTTCAAAGAAACAAATTTGCCAGTCATAGTTTTCATGCGTTCGTGTCCTGATTTTAGGAAAATAAGGCTTGCTCTCGGGCATCTGCCTGATCCTGAAAAAAGATGGGAAATAATCCGGCGGGCTGGAAAGATCCATAAAATAGAGCAGGATAATCCTGTTTATATCCAGTTGTGCGGCCTTGATAAAAAAACTGCGGTCGAGATAATCCGCCTAACTTCAACCCACAGCAACATCCCGGAGCCTCTTCGTGTTGCACACCTTATAGCGACAGGAGTTGTGCTGGGTGAGTCAAGAGGTAAGGCATGATCAGAGTCAAATCCTCTGTACATACACATTAAATATCTTTCCATCCTGCTTTACCGCAAGAATCTTATTGCCGGATTTTTTCGCCCATGAATCAATATTCTGCGGCGCCACAGGGTCATCGGCAGTTATAAGTAAGATCTCACCGCTTTTCAATTGCTCCACACGTTTTTTTGTAAGTATGAGGGGATAAGGGCAGCATTCGCCGCGCACATCCAGTGTATCATCAGGAATAATCTCAGACATAGGGTACCCATTTTAACTCATGATTATTTATAACTGTCTGGCAGAAATTATTTCGCCTAACCTTATATCCTTCTTTAGCATTCCTGAATCAGAGTGATCCAATGAAACGAATAGAAAAAGCTTCAGGCATCGGGGGAATGCTCACAACATTCCGGAAACTTGCGCGCGGAAGGAAAAAGATAATTTTCATAGGCTGCCCGGGCTGGTGCAATCCCTTCGCTGAACTTCTGGGCTATGTTTTGAGAGATGCCGGAAAAGAGATGGTATTTATTCCGAACATCAGGAAAGACCTGGCTGCAAAGGTCCAAATGACAGATTACGGTATGCAGATCGGTGAAAAAGTGGATCCTTCTTCTGATACTGTTGTGCTTCTCGGAGGGCTTGCCATGCCCAAAATGGAAGTGGATGTAAGGGCTTTAAATACAATGATAGAAGAGATTACCAGGGGGCATCCTGATCCGCAAATCCTGGGTGTCTGCATCGGTGGGGTTTTCCAGAAAGCAGGCTGGGATAAATTGATCGATTTTGATTATCTCATGGATGCCGATATGGAAGTTGTGACCTACGAATTCAAATCAAATTAAGGTCCAAATAGAATTATGAACAAATTAGCAAGATTGTTTATCAAAACAAGCCTGGTTTACCTTGCTTTGAGCACGATCCTGGGTATTCTCATAACCATTGGCCCCGGATACAGTTTCATGCATTCACATTTTGCAGTGGTGGGGTGGGTATCATTCATGCTTTTCGGGCTGGCTTATGAAAGCATCCCACGCTATACCAGCAGGGCGCTTTTTAGCAAGCAACTTGGAATGATACAATTCTGGCTTGCCAATATCGGATTGATCGGCCTTTCGCTTTCATATCCCTTCATGGGAATGTATATGCTGAAAGAAAAAGATTATTCCGACGCCGTTATTGCTGTAATGATCTTTGGCGTTGTCGAAGCTATTTCATGTTTCATATTCATATATAATATATGGAAGTCCATGGGAAACACAGGTCCTTCAAAGTGAACACTAATTTGAGATACAGAGGTAGTTAGAATGGAATGGAAGGCGGATGCATTAAAAGAACTTGAAAAAGTACCGGAAAATGTCCGGAGTATGGCAATAATGGGAAAAGCTGAAAAAGAAGAAAAATCAACAAAAATTGCAGTGGTAAGGTGCGATATTGTGAGTGAGACATGTCCCGGAGTTGCCTGCTTTATGGCATTCAACAAACGAAAGGTACATTTCGAGCAATATGGGGAAGATGCCCGAATAATAGGATTTTTCACATGTGGCGGATGCCCTGGCAGGAGGATTTTCAGGCTTGTGGACAGCCTCCTGAAACATGATATAGATGTGATTCACCTGAGCTCATGTATGCTTCTTGAGAAAAGTTATGCTAAATGCCCTCATATTGAAGAAATAAAGCAGATGATAACCGGCAAGGGTGTAAAAATCGTAGAAGGAACGCATCACTGAGCAAAAGCTTTATTGATGTTCGTGACCATACGAATCTATTGGGAGTCTATTATGACAATAACAAAAGACAATAAAATAGAAGAAATAGTAACGCAGTATCCGGAAACCATGATGGTCTTCATGAAACACGGCCTTCATTGCGTGGGATGCCATGTCTCGGCGTTTGAAAGTATTGAAGAAGGCGCAATGGCGCATGGCATTGATGTAGATGCCCTGGTCGATGACCTTAATAGGGTCATCTCATCAAGACCTGAAAATCAAGGATAATAGCGTTCACTTTTATTAGATCCCTAAAGCTTGAAACACTGGCAATCGATATGTCTTTCCTTGACTTTTTCCAATACCCTGTCAGCCATGCCACCCGATGCAAAAACCGTTATGTTAAGACCCCGAAGTGCTGCAAGCATTGATGATTGTATCACATCAAACTCAAAATCGTATTTCAATCCTATTTTTTTCAATAAAACCTTTGCTGATGTGCCCATTGCCCCAATCTTCTGATTCTGTTTATTCTCAAGAAAACCACGGATTTTTTCCACATCAGCAGCTCTTGATCCACCTTCAATTATCCCCGGTACCCTGAACACGGTTATTTTTCCTGTCAGTTGCGCGATATCCTCCGCTACATTCTTTACAGCGATATCTTCACCACATCTGCCATCAAAAATCGCGACTCCTGCTACGCCTTTTGACACTTTGTCCGCAACAAGCATCCCATCCTTGATCTGGAGATATACCCTATCCCCGGCCCATATTTCACATCCTGCGACAGCGCACCTTATATTCATTAACCTGACACTGTCAACTGAATCCATAAAATCAAGAACTGAAAGCGCAAGCTCACCCTTTGAAATTCCTCTTGCCCTGAATTCACGATATGTCTGTACGATCACAGGCTGCCTGACCCCGGCGTCCGAAATAATTTTTTCATCGGAAAAAATATGTCTTGGAATACCGGATTTGAATACCTTTCCTTTATTAAGTATATATATTCTGTCAGCCCAGGAGGCTGCAATCTCGGAATCATGTGTGGAGATGATGATGGTTTTTCCTTCGTTGTTCAGCTCTTCAAGAATTCCCAGCGTATCTGTGATCCCTCCTGCATCCAAACCGGATGTCGGTTCATCAAGAACAAGAACATCCGGCTCCATCGCAACAACACCTGCGATAGCTACTTTCTTTTTCTGGCCTGAACTCAGATTTGCCGGATTTTTGTTTGCAAGAGCCTCGATATCGAACCTGTTCAGTACGTGAGAGACGCGTTCTCTTACTTCATCTTGAGATAATCTCAGGTTACGCGGACCAAAAGCGATATCTTCAAACACGGAGTGTGCAAACAACTGGCTGTCAGACTCCTGGAAAACAAGTCCCACCCTTTTTCTTACCTCATCGATATCGATTTTAGTGATATTCTTACCGAATATCCGCACTTCACCTTTTGAAGGTCTGATAAGCCCGTTAAAATGATAGAATAATGTAGATTTTCCGCTTCCGTTTGGGCCAAGAATAGCGACTTTATCACCTTTTTTTGCCTCAAAATTCACGCCTGTTAGGGCTTTTGTCCCATCCGCATAAACATATTCAAGCTCGATCGTCTGTAAAGCTGTCATGCTAACATCACCCTGTCTATTCCAATCAGTATGATGATCCCTGTTAAAAGTATAAATCCTATTAGTAAATCCATCAAATTTAATGCCTGCGCCCCTTCAAGAGATAACTGACCATGCTTCCAGCCCCGTGATAACATAGCTCTATAGACCAGTTCTGCCCGAACCAGTGCCCTAATAATAAGTGCTCCGGTTATCGAGGCGATATCATGCATTTTCTTCAAGTATCCTGATCCTCCGGATAAACCACCGCGGGAAATTTGTGCCATTTTCATTTTTTTTGCTTCCATTGAGAACGCTCTAATATACCTGCTCATTAATGAAGAAATATCAAGCATGGTAATCGGTACCCTGTACCAGCGCATTGTTTCTATTATCTCATTTTCAGAAGCGGTTGAGAGAAAAAGAATTGCCAGGGATGCTGCTGCGACCACCCTGGCAAATATCAGGAATCCGGACTCAAATCCTTCTTGTGATACTGAAATAATTCCATAATCGATCTTATTTGTTCCGTTAGCCAAAGTCTGTATCACAAGAATGAAAAAAGCCAGAAGCACCGGGAAAATCAATTTGCTTCCAAAAATTCGAAATATGGCCAATCTTAATGAAATGAAGATGCAAATGACCAGGATCCCGATTGGGATATACCAGTGTCCCATCAGTGTAATGGAAATTATTAGAAAGAACAGGAAAAGGATCTTAATCCTGGAATCTATCAATTTGCTTTTATTTTCACCAGCTCTTTTTATCCTCAGATACCTGCCTATTATTACTGAAATGAAGAAAGTGATCGTTATTATGATCCCGTTTAAGGGGTCAGCAGAAAGCCATTCCAGCATCAGGATCTTCTCCTTAATTCACTCCAGAAATATCCTGTAATTAGACCGCCTGTTATCCCGATCAGGGCAAAACCCAGTGGTTCTCCAATGTAAGATATCAATCTTATGCCCCCACGTGATGCCGAAGGTGCGGCCATTGATTCAACTGTGCTATCGGTTCCGGCCATATTTACGCCGCCCAAATATCCGATATAAGCGCCTATCGCAATAATTGCTGCAATTGAAAACATGAGCAACAGGGCATTTCTTGAAAATCGGTCACCGGGATAACCCGGGGAGATATTTTCCATGCACCCTGTTTCTGATATATATTTTATAACATATGCGGTGAAAGCGAATTCAGCAAATGCGAGCGGGAGCTGGGTGGGAATAAATCCAAGGGAATATAATTTCCAATAATACAGGACATTTCCGGGATTGAGGGAAAGGGCAAGCTGCAAAGCCGTTGTCAGGTAAGTAATGATACTTCCGGCAAGTCCGGCAAGTCCGGCAGAGAACCATAATGGAGATACATTTTTCAGGAGCCTGTAAACGAAATAGCCTCCGAAATTCCCGGCAATTCCCATTGAAAAAGTATTTGCGCCGATAGTCGTTAGCCCGCCATGAGCTACAAATGCCTGGAAAAATAGAGCAATAGCGCTTATCACCACTGTTGCAGACGGCCCAATGATTATAGAAGACATTGGCGTTCCTACAGGATGGGATGAGGAACCAGTAACGGGGACAGGGATATGCCAGACTGAAATTACAAAAACAACAGCACCCATCAGGGATAACCTGGGGAGATATACTGGTTCCTCTTTGACGCGTTTATTAATTATCCGGAGGCCCAGACCAATAAAAAAGATAGATATTGCATACCAGAAGAAAATCCATTTTGGTTCCAGAATCCCGTCTGAGATATGCATGTCCGCTCCTAATCAAGTAAATTTGTTTTCACTAAAGTTTACTTGATATAAATAGTTGGCGATTCTCTAGTCGTTTTGAAAAAACAGAAATGGGCTTTCCCCATACTCTCGGCTTTTGAGAGTTATAAGTTTTTTATCCAGTATTTTTTACAGAAACGGGTTCAAAGGTGCAAGAAAGTTTTCGTCTTCGGCAATGGAGAGTGTCAATGCCATCATCATCGGACCGGATCATTCTCTTGCAACTTCTCTTACTATATCACTGGCGCTCAATATTCCGATAGGCCTGTGTGATGCCCCAACTCCCCCTTCTGAAAAAACAAGTAGTCGGTGAATATGTTTTTCTCTCATGATAATTGCAGCTTCGGTCAAAGTGGATGTCGGTTTTACGAATTCAAGATTGTGGGTCATGATATTTTCCGCTGTTATGTTCTCCCAGTTACCTTTACCTATGACTTTTAAAATATCCGTATCCGATATGACACCCATTGCTTCACCGTCATTGTTTGTTACGATGACGGATGCGATTTTTCTCCTGCTAAGCAAGGTTGCAACATGCTTTAAGGTATCATTCATCGGGACTGTAATAACATCCCGGGTCATTATATCTCTTGATAATCTATTTTCAAACCTCATTTTAACTTCCTTCTTCGATATTTAACTTTTATCGTTCTTTTGATAAATAATTAATTGATATGATTAATAATAAATAATGATTAATAATAGAGATTTCCGCTTAAGTTAATCCTTAATCCGGAGTGAAAAAATAAAAAAAACTGTCTGTCAGGCTGATGGCAAATACGAATAAAACTTACCTGGAATAAGAAGGGTCACTTTTTTCATTCATTTGTCTCATTGCCTCTTCGTATTCCAGGGAATGCTCATGTTTCATCTGTTCCTCTGAAAGGTTGCCAGTAAGCCATGCTTTTGACATGGGGAATACTTCGGGGCTATAATGGACATTCCACCAGTGAACAATAAAGATAAACAGCGTAGCAAGTAATGCTTCATCGGTATGTACAATAGTTGCCAGATGAACATATGCGTATGGAATTATTTCCATAGCCTGGAATGGAAATAACATTATAAGACCCGTTACACAAAGCATAACCATTCCCCAGAATGCGCCCCAATAATCAAATTTCTCCTTCCAGCTATATCTGCCATATTTTGGTTGTTCGGCTTTACCAAAATAAAATATTATTGTCTGCCAGAAATCCTTAGCATCCTTCAGGGTAGGCCATACTTTTCTATCAAGCAATGATTCCTTATCAACAAAAACATGAAAAACGACATGATATACCCCGAGGATAACCATCCCTATACCTGCAGCATGGTGGATCTGGGTTCTCATTCCAAATCCTCCGAGTAGATTTATGATTACAGGTGACCACCATGCATCCGGGAATTTCAGAGGCATTCCGCTTACCACTAAAAGCATGAAAGTCCCGATCATTATCCAATGCTGTGCAAGTTGATTGAAAGTAAACCTCTTAAAAAAAATTTCACCCATATTTCTATCTCCGATTTTCTTAGAATCCGAAACCTCTATTAATTTTTGCCGGGACATATTCTAAAATCTCCTCTGTATCCTGAGTCTTGAAAAGAAATCAAGAATGACCATCCCTGTAAAGAAACCTATTACGGTAGTGGTCAATATTTTGAAAAATATTGCTATCCAGTATGCAAGATCAAATGGACCCAAATAATAATCTTTCATATGCGGATCCATATTTGTCTTATTGAATACAAGTTCCCCTGTATGTAAAGACTCTTTATCATGGACAAGGCCCCCCGCCACATTTGCGTCAAAATTCACACCGGCATGGCAATTCTCTTTTCCACATGTTTTAGGAAGATTTTCTGGGTATGTACTTGATGTGGGATCTGTATGGCTTTTGGTTTTGTGATTCTCGTGGCAGTCAGCGCATGTTGCAACAAGAGTATAGCCCTTATCAAGAGCCCTCCAATGGAACGATTCTTTATAGGTATCGAATCGATCTGTCTTAATACCGTAATACCATGCGCTCATCATTTCCTTGTTTGAATGACACTTCGCACATGTCGCAGGGCTGTTTTGATGATTTGAAGATGAATTCGGATCTTTTATGGCGCGAATCTCATGTATCCCATGGCAATCCGTACATGTTGCAGCTTCAGGATGGCCTTTTTTAATTGCATCCCAATGAATGCTCGTCTTATAATCTTCGGTCTCCTTTACATGACATTTTGAGCATATATCTGTTATATTATTTCTTGTAGGCCTGCCGATGAAATCACCTGACATTACAGAATCCGAAATTACACTGTTCTTCGATGTTTCCGCCCCTCCATGACAATTGGCACAGTTAAAGCCTTTATCATAATGAATATTATTCCTGAATTCAGTGACCACTTTGGTGTGGCAATGATAGCATGACACATCTTGTTGAGCTGCAGTAACACCAATAAATAGCGAGAATAAAATCGCTAAAATCAATACATATTTATTTTTTAATAAATAACGAAATTTTTTGAATAGAGACATTCAATGATACCTCTCATACTTGTACTCCTTTTCTTCAGACCCGTTTTTCCGTTTTTGATAAATCAATCTTAACTTGATGCTTTATATAATTTATCATTTTTTTTTATCATTATTTATTATGTTCTTTCAAATGACATAATGAAAGAAGAATATAAATAGATGATAACTGCTTATCAGAAAAAAATTGACTAGATTAATATTGAAAGCGGTTGATATTGAAAAAGAAATCAAATGCATAAGTTCATTTCCGGATGAAGATTATATAAAAATCATCCGTGAAGTGGGGTTTGAATGCGATCTGTGCGGTAAGTGCTGTACCAGTGAATTCAACGATCATGTCTTTCTGCTCGATGATGATGCGCAAAAGATAATCGAACGTACCGGCCGGGAATTCTTAAGGCCTGCCCCATATTTTGATCTTTGTGACAATCTTGGAAGATTTTATGTAATGGGTTATGCCCTCAAAACAAAACCAAACGGAGATTGCATTTTCTTCAGGGATGGAAGATGTGAACATTATGAAATTCGTCCACGGATATGTAGAATTTATCCTTATATGCTTCACAGGGAAACCGATGACATGGGGAATTTTGAATTCAGGCAAATCAGCGGTCTGAACATGCATGGATCATATCATAATGAAATAAGTGAGAAATCGTGTAAAGAAATACTGAAATCCGTAAAAGAATACGAATCGGGATTCCAGAGACAAAAACTTGGATTTATCAAGGAGACCGGGAGATATTTCAAAGAAAATAATCTCAGGAACAGCCAGCAGATGTATGACAGAATGATGAGAGAGTTCCATAAAGGAAAAGCAATAGAAGTCAATATATTCTTCCTGGGCAATTTTGAAAAAGAGATTATATCCAAACAAATTAATAACCCTGGATGATATTAAGATTATTTAAGTTTGAAAACATTGATATTTATGGCGAAAGAATGTTATTACTGCGGTTTCAGGGACCCCATGCCGTTCACATGCAAATTCTGCGGCAATTCATACTGTTATAACCACAGACTTCCCGAATCACATAATTGTCCCGGACTTTTGGAATATAAATCAAAATCAAGCGATTCCGGAATCTTTTATAAGAGGGATTCCGTGGTAAGAAGAAAACCGAACCCTCTCCTGAATTCGTTCAATAATATCATGGCTGCAATAAAAAGTAACTACTCATTGACTATTCTGATAATTGTCCTGATCTCTTTTGTTTTGCAGAATATAATAGGCAATATTTATTCAAATTCTCTTGCACTTGTTCCATCGGATATTTTCACACGTCCATGGATCCTTTTCAGTCATATGTTTTTGCACGCTAATGGGATACATCTTCTTTTTAATATGATGTTCCTGTTTTTTTTCGGGCCTGAGCTTGAACGCAGGATCGGAGGGAAGAGATTCCTGTATGTTTATTTCGTATCAGGATTGATTGCAGCGCTGGGTTATTCGTTTTGGTCGATTTATATAATTCATCAGAATACGCCTGCAATAGGAGCAAGCGGCGCCCTGTTCGGAATATTTGCATGCCTTGCTGTCCTTGCGCCTGATATCGTTGTTTATGTTTATTTTATTCCTATGAAAATAACCTATGCGCTGATATTTTTCGCTCTTCTTGATCTTTTGTTCATAAATTCAAGCGGCGACCTGGTAGCCCGAAGCGCACACTTAAGCGGAGTTGTTGCAGGTCTGTTTTTCGGAAAATATTTAAAAAAGACAGGACGTTACCTGCGTTAATAGCTTTCTATATTTCTGCCGGTCCTGCCACTCTTTTATAATCGCTATGATATTCGTATAATTTATTGTCTGCTTTTAATATTATCTTGAAACCCGGGGTAATTACCTGTGCATACATTTTACCTTTTTCAGGATAGCCAAGGCTTGTATCCGGCCAATCTACCGGTTCCTCTTTTACCAGGGAAATATCCGAAATGGGGATCTGCAATCTTACAGAAAGGTCTTTCCTGGCAAGATCCACAACAGGCGAATATTCAGGAAGGATAGAATTATTATAATTTTTTGTCTCATTTTGATTTTGTTCCACGCATCCGGATATATAAATTGAAAATATAAATAAGACCATTAATCTTTTCATAATATTATCTATCTTTTTCCTCCCATAGGCCAATAATATTATTTTCAGTATCATAAAATTTTGCATGAAATCCAATATTTTCAACTGGTGTTTTCTTGGCTATAATTTTACAGCCAGCTTTTTCTATCTTTTGAAGATAATCTTCTATAGATTTGACTCTAATTACTATTGATATAGCATCTTCAGGAGTTTCTCTGGTAAATAATGCTCCATTTATTCCACCAGGTTCTTTAGGTCTTCCGGTATCGTCTATTGGTGTTGTAATTGCCAATTTATAATCTGTATCGGTTTTTGATATTTTCCATCCGAAAATATCGCTATAAAATTTTCTTGCTCGATCCATATCATTTACTGGTATATGGAAATGACTTACTTTATTCATTTATTCCTCCTATCTATCTATTTCCCCGATTCATGCAAAGCCAAGTTAATAAGATGCATAGTACTGATATTATTGTATCCATCCACCTATTAATTTTCCTGTAAAATACGAGATGCAAGGTATGGATATTATAGGATTAATGCTACTGTGTATGTAAGATATTTATATCAATTAGACTATATTAAACACTTATAATGAACGAAGGATTTACTGAAATTATCAAAACATCGAGACCGTCTGTAGCCGTTATCGGTCTTGGGGGCGCCGGAAGCAACATCATTTCCTTCCTTTCTGAAAAGAACATTGCGGGCGCAAAAATTATTGCGGCAAATTCCGAGATCAGCCATCTTATCCTCCAGAAAGCGAACAAATTATTGCTGCTGGGAAAAGAAACAAGCAAGGGTAAAGGATGCGGCGGATTCCCGGATATTGGAGCGGACTGTGCAAGAGAAAGCGCAGATGAGATCCGGAAAGAGCTTGAAGGTGCAAATATTGTATTTATCGTTGCAGGCCTGGGAGGAGGGACTGGCACGGGCTGCGCACCTGTTGTTGCTGAAATTTCACATTCCATGGGCGCACTAACAATTGCATGCCTGACAATGCCTTTTGAAATAGAGGCTATGAGGCGTGAAAACGCTAAAAAGGCCATACGTGCTCTTTCTGAAACGTGTGATTCGGTGGTTTTAATAGATAACACAAAACTCAGGCAGATGGCAGGAAATCTGCCTCTTAAGACGGCTTTTGGTGTGGCGAATTCACTGATCGGATCATTCATTAAGGGTGTTACGGAAACCATCACCATACCAAGCCTTATGAATCTTGATTTTGCCGATTTTAAAGCCGTTCTTGAAAAAAGGGGTATTTCTTCATTCGGGATCGGGGAATCGGAAGGTCCTGACCGTGTGAAAAAAGCAGTGTTAAAAGCAGTGTCTGCCCCCCTTCTTGATATTCCTGACCTTGGATATGCGCATGGTTTATTGATCCATATTACTGGCGGAGGGGATCTAACCCTTGAAGAAGTGGCGCACGTTGGTGAATTAATGGCAGACCAACTCCCCGGGACAAAAAGAATAATCTGGGGTGCCAACGTGGATGAGACCATGACCGGACGCATCCGGATCATGGCCTTATTCGCAAGTGTTGGCAACCCGTTTGAATGAAATACAGTTATTCAAAGAGTTATTAATTTTCAATGTTTATCGGGTTTAGTGTTGATGGAACACGGATTGCGCGGATCTTCACGGATCCGTGCGTATCCGCGCGATCCGTGTTCTATCGTATGATTTTTTTCTTAAAGAATTCTATTCAGCTTTCATTTTTTGGGCAAAAGACCTTCCGAATTCCACACATTTTTCAAGCTCCTCTTTTGAGGGCTGCCATTTGAATTTTATACCTTCCATGAGGATCTTTATCTTTGCCTTAACGAGTGTTTCCTCAATATGCTTGACATTTTCACCGCTCCAACCGAATGATCCGAAAGCTGCACCCACTTTATTCTTGAATTTCAAGCCTTTTAGGTCTTCAAGTATGGGCTTTATTGTGGGCAACAGGCCATTATTCAATGCCGGTGAACCGATAATAATACCTTTTGTCTTGAAGATTTCTGTAAGCACATCGTTCCTGTCGCATACTGCCATATTGAAAAACTTATATTTTATGCCCTCTCTTTCAAGCCCATCTGCTATGGCCTGCCCCATTTTTTCAGTTGCTTTCCACATGGTATCATAAACGATCACAACGGAGCCATCGTTCTTACCCTGTGCCCATTCATAATATTTCTGGACTATCTGCATGGGATCTTTTCTCCATATGATCCCATGACTTGGGGCAATTATATCTACGGGGATGTTCAATTTCTTGAACTCGTCAATTTTCCTGATGACAAGATCGCTAAAAGGCGTGAGGATATTGGCGTAGAATTTTATTGCTTCCTGATAGACCTCTATCTCATCCACTTCATCATTAAAACGGGAAGATGATGCAAAATGCATTCCGAAAGCGTCGTTGGGCATCAATATATTTTTACCGGTTAGGTATGTGAACATGCTGTCCGGCCAGTGAAGCATAGGTGCGGCCACAAAAACCAGGCTGTTCTCGCCCAGGCTTATGCTGTCCCCGGTTTTTACAACCTTGAAATTCCAATCTTCATGGTAATGCTTTGGAATACTTTCCCTTCCTTTTTCCGAAACGACAACAGTCGCATCTGGGATAAGCTTCATCAGGTCGGGAAGGCCTCCTGAATGATCAACCTCTGCATGGTTTGCGATCACATAATCTATCTTTTTGACATCAATGATCTTCCCAATGTTCTCTATCATTTCCTGCGAATACGGACTCCAGACCGTATCCACAAGGGCGATTTTTTCATCAATTATAAGGTATGCGTTATAAGTCGTGCCCCTGTGCGTTGAATACTCATGCCCGTGAAACTGCTTGATATTCCAGTCCACAAATCCAACCCAGTACACTCCTTCTTTTAATTCCACTGTCATTTATTTCACTCCTGTTTTTTGATAATAGCTGTACTGGAATTTTAGTGTTGATGATATTAAAGGCTATCTTATGCAAGAGATTATATCAGTGTCTGGCTATGAAGCTGCATGATTTATGAGGATACATTAATGTCAAAAAATCCTCTGCCGGATAGAATCCAGGCTATTGATTTCATAAAGGGTATTAATATCATACTCATGGTATTGTTCAACTATTCTATCACTTTAGATTATTTCAAGTTGATAAAAATACCTTCAGGTTATTTGTACCACTACATTCTTCCGATTTCAATCGCTTCTATTTTTATTTTTATGTCAGGTGTTACAGCTTATGTAAGCTATGAAAAACACAGGGAAAAATTAACCAGGAGGTATTTCATGCGGGGAATGAGGCTTCTTTTTTTTGCTTTCCTGATCACCTTATTCACTTATGTTTTTGTACGACCGAATACGATATTTTTCGGCATATTGCATTTTTTTGCAGTTACTTCCTTTCTTATTCCGATTTTCATAAAATATCATAAGCTGAACCTTATTGCAGGTTTATCGATCATTTTATCAGGGATTTATTTACAGCAACTAACTTTCCATTATCCATACCTTTTCTGGGTTGGTTTCGTTCCTGAAAACTTTTCCACATTCGATTATTTTCCCCTGATACCATGGCTGGGCGTCATTCTACTTGGCATTTATTACGGTGGATATATCGTAAAAAAAATTGCTTGCATTAAATTTAGCAGCGGATTTCCAAAAATATTTATGTTTTTAGGAAAACATTCATTATTCATTTATTTGATTCACCAACCAGTGCTTATACTACTTTTATTAGTATCCGGATTTAAACTTGATTTCGCCAGTTAGGAGACTTTGTTAATCTTCTTATACGAAAAAACCACAGGGCACATAGAGAAACAATAACTCT
>Ga0172443_1020_pt1 | contig 52918 bp, 60 predicted proteins | sample MayberryNE_Catta_6_FD_114741 | JGI IMG/M metagenome (GOLD analysis project Ga0172443, IMG submission 114741) | reverse complement strand
TGAATCAATCAGATTCATAATCTGATATATTTTATCCTCAACAGACTGAATCTGCCCATCATATAATTCAAGTTGAGTGATCAGGGTTTTAATTTCAATACTGACGATTGGTTCAATTTCAGGTATAGTCAAAATATTTCCGGCATTAGCATAAATTTCTTCAGCTTTAGTGCGAGATATCTTCGATCTACTTGTCTTACGGACAAGTTCATAAAATTGCTCGAAAGATTTTCCGATCATTTTAGAAGGTACAGTGTATTTTTTCAATACTGTTATTGATGTAGTTCCAAAAACCTTAGGCATTAAACTTACATAATTTGGCCAGACCATATCGATATTTCGGATCATTTGCACTTTACACACAGTTTGTTTTTCAATAAGACGATGCCGAATCCGAACTAATTCTCTCAATTGATACAGGTTCAAATCCTTGATCTCATTAACTTGAGGTGTTTCTGAACTACGCATCATATCAGCAATAATAGATGCATCAATCGGATCAGTTTTGGTCTTGCGGATTCTCATTTTCCGAAACCCGTTGGTTTGGATGGGATTATAGAGCTTGACCTTATATCCATCTCTTCTAAGGGCTGAATATAATGGTAAAGAGTAGATACCAGTTGCTTCCATTCCAAAAACTACATCACAATTTTCTTGAGTTTTGAATTTTATTCTTTCAATTGTTTCATACAACTTGGCCAAATCTGCTTTAGTGTTTGTTATCTTGAATCGCTTAATCAAATCGTTCCCTGATTGGTCTTTTATGCAGATATCGGATTTGTCTTTTGAAACATCTATTCCGACATATAGTATTGTTGTTGTGTTCATTTTATCGACCTATTTTATTGTTGTTTAAGTTAGGTCAAGAGAGTCAGGTCCCTCTTACATCCTCCAGTACACAAGTTCGCCAGTTATGCGTGGAACATTTATATATGTCCAAAACGTACTTATTCGTGTATTCAAAGGATGAGAGGGCAACAGGTTATCACTACGGGAACGGGTCCCAAACAGAATTTTTGTTACCCTCTCGACCTACTTTTTATGTAGGTGCAAGAATGCTTTATTCTTCTCGCAAAGATGTAGTATATACGAACAGGATTTACAGGATGACTTTTCAATCCAATCCTGTCGATCCTGTAAATCCTGTCTGAAATATATTATTTCATGGGGATTACTTCATTTCCCCCATCTCTCATCCACCGGAAAACATTCATTTATCCACATCAGTACGTTGTTTTCATAGATGATCTTATACTCCCTTGAAAGAACAGGCAGCTGTCCGAAAAAATCCCTGTGCAAAATCCGGATATTTAGAATATCACGCCTTGTCTCAAGCTTGTGCTCCCTCAGGATTCGCCCTATCGGAATATCCGCCCGCATGAGGTCATCCCTTATACCCCCTGGCATCCTGTTTATAGGAGCAAGGGATTTTGCCAGGACATAAACGATGTCATCAACCTTCAATGTGACAAGACGATCATTGACATCATCACCGGTTTCAATGCCAAGAAGTCCGGCAATTTGGGGTGATGCTTTAACAACACGCTGGTAAATCGTTTCAACTTTTACACTTTTTCCAGTCAGCACCTCAAGAAGCTGGGTGACCGAACCATCAGTTCCGGCGCATATTCGAAGGCAGGCGGGAATATCCGGTCTCTTGAGGACATCGTTCAAATTCAAGCTCCCTGGACGGCTTTCTTTGCCTGTTTGAGGCGTTCTTTGGCAGTGTAGCCTGTTGTCTCTTCAAGAAAGATCCTGAAACGCTTATTGGTGTCAAGAACTTCATTGTCTTTTATTTCCTTATTTGATTCTGAATCCACACGCAGTTTTTTATTTTCAATTGAGACAGAAAAACGATTAAAAGCACCGTACGTTATCGTTAATATCCCGTTTTCCTCTTTGATCCCGGCTGGAAAATTCTTCTCAAGCACGCTTCTGATTCTCCCAATATCCTGGGAAAAACCTCTTTTAAATGAGTACTCCTGAATAATATCACCTTCATATCACAAGTGTTCACATATGATTAAAAGATTACTGAAAAAATCATGTCAAACAAGTTCAGCATCATTATAAAGCTTGATTGCCATAATGTGCCCGTCATACCCATTTATTTCTATTACTTCACGTTTGCCTTTTATCTCCCAGAAAGGAACATACAGGAGATCTAGCTTAATATTTATTTCAGATGGATCAGGTGCAAAAATCTTATTTTCAAAGACAATAGTATCACCTATCATTTCATTCAGCCTTACTTCTTTTGTGTGTTCCCTGATAATGGAATTCAGGGCTTTTCCCGCCGCGTCCTTTTTTTGGATGAAAGGCTCCTTAATCTCATAATTCTGGGTAGGCATAAGGATATTTTCCTTGATGTCACTGTATTTGTTAAAAAAATTCTCTCCGGTTATAGCATGGATATATCCTTCACCCTCGCCAGAAAGGTCAACAATTTTTGATTTGTATTTCTTCTGGACATCAAAAGAATAACTATAATACCAGACAGGTATAAATTTCAATGCCTGGCTTCTTGGTGTCCCTATTTTTGCTTCTGCTATTGATAAAGCATCCTGTCTTCCGATATTTACAGGTACTGAACGCAGCATTACTTTGATGGTCTTTTTATATTCCTTTTTTCCAGATTCGTTTGATTCCGGCGGCATTGATGAAAAAACACTATCCTTATGAGATGATCTTTCTTCATACTTTTCAAGAGCTCCTGCCAGCACTGCTCGCCCAATTTGCATTTCAAGCTCACCCCTGTCCCACAGTTCAAGTCCGTCATCAAGCGCAAACCTGCGTATTTTTTCTTCAAAAGAATCTGATATGACTATTCCCGTGCCGTATCTTTTCACTATGTTCGAAAAATACCTGATATTATTGAAATTAGGATCTCTTTCAAACTTGATCAAAAAATGTTCATCATCCTTTTCAGCGAGCAGGTCGCAGATTTCAGAAGAACTTATGTTATATCCGCGGTAAGTGAAAATATTTCTTACAATATCGATTATGACCTGCTTATTCATGAATACCACTTCTTACATATCTAAAATACTTAACCTTTCGGTATGTTTATGACTCATTGTAATTATACATGATTGCTGAATTAATATGGCCGATTTAATGTTCATAATTTCAAGGATCGAAAATATGATGTATGAGGTTACCTTTGACCCTGTAAAACGAAAAGGTAAAATAATCATAAATATTTCGATAGTAAATGAATCTGACCTGAAGAAAATCATCGGTCTTTTCAGGCAGGCAGTGCATAGCGGACTTGCAGTAAGCCCTTTTATGAAAATAATACGGGCCGGAGAAAAAATCGGCAACCTTAAGATAGAATCCGGAAAGGCCGGAATTGCCTCAGCCTGCAGCATTACTATTGATGGAGTGTTGCTAAAAGCCGGAATACCTGTAAAACCGAAATTGGGAGGAGTGGTTGAGATCCATGAAGGCTCTCCGTTGAGATTTACCGACGTATTGACCTATGATAGCACGACGATCGATCCTCTTGATGTTTTTATGTCCCAGGAACTTACCTCCGTGACCCAGATGATCAACACAGGTTCAGGAAAAATACTGGCAAATATGCGTGAAGCGCCCATGTCAGCCCGCAACAGGATAGAAGTGGTGCTGGATTCACTCGTTAATGCGGGTTTCTCCTGTATTCTTGAAGTCGGAGAGCCGAATAATGACATACTTGGCGTCCAGGTGGGGAGGGATAAATTGGGAATAGCAGTTATCGGTGGTACAAACCCAATGGCTCTTGTGCAGGAAAATGATCTCGAAATAGATACAAGGGAGTTATCAATTTTACTGGATATTGAAGAAATGGTTCATATAGATGAACTTAAAATTTAGTATAGAATAATAATTATAGGAGAATATTTGAAAATAAGCGTGCCTGCAACGTCAGCTAACCTTGGAGCCGGCTTTGATGTATTCGGAATTGCCCTTGAAAATCCTTTTGATATAATAGAAATTGAAAAAAGCGATACTATAAAAATAGAGATGCATGGAAGGGATTCCAGATATATCCCGACAGATCCGAAACGAAACATTGCCGGGATCGTTGCTTCCATCATGAAAATCCCGGTGAAAATCACAATACACAGGAATATTCCACTTTCAAGCGGGCTTGGAAGCAGCGCTGCGCCTGCTGCAGGCACTGCGTTTGGCCTGAATGAGATGTTTTCACTCGGCCATTCAAGGGAAGAACTTGTACAAATAGCCGCACAGGGTGAAAAAGCGGCGTCCGGAGCAGCTCATGCTGACAATGTGGCCCCTGCGATCTATGGTGGTTTTGTGATCGTTCATAAGAATAATATAATTTCGCTTATGCCCGACAACATAGGAATAGTTGCCGTACATCCCGAAATCATAGTCAGCACGCGCCATGCCCGTGCCATTCTTCCAAAAAAACTATCGCTTGAGGATATTTCGTTTAATATGGGAAATGCCGCTTCGATGGTGGTGGGAATTATGAAGAACGACATAGAACTTATCGGAAAAAGCATGGAGAACAGGGTCATTGAGGAGATTCGTTCAAAGCTTATAAAAGGGTATGCAAATGTCAGGCAAAGCGCATTTGAAGCAGGGGCGAGAGGTGTGACAATAAGCGGTTCAGGACCTACACTGATCGCTGTTTGCAGGATGGATGAAAGAGAGAAAATCGCAAAAGCAATGGTCCGGGCTTTTTCTGAAAACCAGGTAAAAAGCGAGGCTTTTATTACAACAATTGGTAAAGGAACAGCTGTTCTGGAATAGATTATGGATATATCCGATATTTTAAAAAAGTTGAAAAATAACGAGATAAGTCTTGAAGAGGCGAAAAAACAGCTTTGCATCATAAACTTTGAAAAAATATCGGATATTGCAAGGGTAGATGTTCATCGCACAAAGAGGGTGGGTATTCCTGAAGCTATTATTGCTGATTGCAAGACATCTGAAGATGTAGTATCTATTGCGCGTGTTCATTTAAGAAAAGAGGGACGCGCAATAATAACGCGAGCTAATGATGAGAATTACACTTTATTGAGATCATTAGCAGATGAAACGAATTCCAGGATCAGGTGGGAAAAACGTGCAAGAATCATAATTATTGGGGAATCACCCGCTAAAAAAGGGGGAAGAATAGGTGTTATTTCGGCGGGTACCGCTGATATCCCTGTCGCTGAAGAGGCAAAAGTGATCGCGCAGGAAATGGGTTGTTCGGTCACTGCAATATATGATGTGGGTGTTGCGGGAATTCACAGGTTATTCCCGGAATTAACAAAACTTGTTGAAGCAGGGGTGGATGCAATAGTAGTTGCTGCCGGTCGTGAAGGCACACTGCCTACAATCGTATCGGGCCTGGTTGACGTTCCGGTTATAGGAGTTCCTGTTTCCACAGGGTATGGGGCAGGCGGAAAAGGTGAGGCCGCCCTATTATCTATGCTACAGTCATGTTCTGTCCTGGCGGTTGTGAATATTGATGCGGGTTTTGTTGCCGGGGCTTTTGCAGCCAGGATCGCAAATCTGGCATCTAAGAATCGAAACAAGGAGTGAAAATAAAAACTAAAATTGATTTTCCTGAAGTCAAGAGTTCATATACAAATAAATACTAGAACGAACTATCTTAAAGTCTATGGTATTGGACGTTGGTTGGTTAATGATAATTATCGGCTTAGTGCTTCTTATCATAGAGGCCTCACAGCCGGGTTTTTTTGTGGCTGTCCCCGGAACCATACTTATTGTCCTGGGCATTGTCACCCTTCTTATTCCTGAAGTGGCGCAGGATTATGCCCCTGTGATAATTGTTGTTACAGCGCTGGTCTCAAGTATTATCACGATCATCTTTTATAGGAAGTTAGCCCCCGGACAGAAGCCTCAAACAACAAGCATGGATGTTCTCGGTGGCAAGGAAGGAGTGGTCGTGAAAAAAGTCTATTCCGATTCAATTTCAGGAAAAGTCCGGATTGAAAACCAGATATGGAGCGCTACAGGGGAAAGCGAAATAGATGTCGGAAAGAAAGTTTTGGTCATAAGCTCAGAAGGAGTTCACATAAAAGTAAAAGAGGAGATTTAAGATGGCATATGAATTGTTTATAGCGATATTTATCGCAGTAGCAATATTGATCCTGTTTATTTCAGGGGTAGCGATCATCCAGCCTTACGAACAGGCTTTATGGATAGTTCTGGGACAGTACAAGAAACGATTGAATCCTGGTTTTAACTGGGTGTATCCACTCATAAGCGATGTCATAAGGCTTGACCTTCGTACGCAGGTCCTTGATGTCCCACGCCAGGAAGTAATTACCAAGGATAACTCTCCCACAAACGTTGACGCCATTGTTTATATCAGGGTCATCGATCCGGGAAAAGCATATTTTGAAGTGGTTAATTATCATGTCGCCGTATTATCCCTTGCGCAGACTACACTTCGAAGTGTGGTCGGCGATATGGAACTTGATGAGATCCTTTATAATCGTGATTTTATAAATACAAAATTGCGCGACATTCTTGACCATTCCACTGATGCCTGGGGTGTAAAAGTCGAAGCTGTTGAGATACGGGAAGTTGATCCTGTTGGCACAGTTAAAGGGGCAATGGAAGAACAGACATCAGCAGAAAGGAAGCGAAGAGCTGCAATATTGATCGCAGACGGTCAGAAGAAAGCCGCCATTCTTGAGGCAGAAGGCGCCAAGCAGGCAAAGATATTGAATGCAGAAGGCGCAAGACAGTCAAAGATCCTCGAAGCAGAAGGTGACAGGGTCTCCCAGATCTTAAGGTCGCAGGGTGAAGCCCAGGGACTCAGGATCCTTTCAGTTGGAGCAGTGCCCCTTGATAAGAAAGCGCTTACCGTTCTTACTATGGACATGATGAAAAGTGTGGCAAACGGCCAGGCAACCAAGATAATCTTCCCGATGGAGATCTCAAAGATGATCGAACAGGCTGCCAAGTACCTTGGAGCTTCCGAAAAGATACAGGAAATTGGCTCCCCCATGGACACGGAAAAGATCGTTGGGACAGCAGATGAAGTCCTTGGTAGAATTCCAAGGCCGGATGAGCTAAGGCAAGAACTTGAAAGCATTGAGAAAGAGATGGCCAGGGAGACTGAAGAGAGCCTGAAACAGGCTGAGAAAATTAAAAGTTCGGAAGTGCCGGAGCTTCCAAAGAAGAAAAAATGAGTATCAAAACTGAATGGAAATTGATATCAGAAAGGCAACACAGGCAGATCTAAAGGATATAAAAACAATCCTCTCTTTTTATTATCTTGATACGGAAAATGTAGAGAAGAATTTGCCTGAATTCATAATTGCGCAAATTAATAATAAGATCGTTGGATGCGCCTGTCTTGACCTGGGGAATGTGGTGGAATTGCGTTCAATAGCAGTGCTTCCATCCTATCGCAATAAGGGTGTGGGTTCAAAACTTGTGGGTGCTATTCTGAAACGTGCGCAGGATTTGACAGATATTGTTTATCTTCGCACTACCTCACCTATTTTTTTTGAGAAGAAAGGATTTAAAAGGCTTCATAATAATGAGAAAAAAGTTGTCTGGAAAGATTGCATGCAATGTGACAAGTATGATATTTGCATGCAAACAGTGATGAAAATTGAAATGACAACTTAAAATAATTAACATCAATATATAAAAATATTTACTAATTTGATGTAAGCTGATTTTCCAGAAAACTGTCTAAATAATTATATATGAGCATGAATAATTATATATATTTTTTGTTGATATTACATTATGGAATAAGGGTTTTGGTGATTCTTGGAAACTCTGGGAGGTGAAAAAGTAGATGAATTGGGGATTTTTTATTTTTTCTAAAGGTTGAGTGGGAAACAACTCAACCGGAATTTAAATAAAAATAAGTGCATAAAATATGTCCAGTGAATAAAATAAACCGAGGTAAATATATGAAACAAAAATATAGACGAGGTATAGATATGGTAGATAAACACAATGACCAAAGGAAATATACAAGTTTGGGGTTACTACTTATGACATTGGGTGCTCTTATTCTAGTGCCCGGAGCATTAGCAGTAAGTGATTTCCCACCGGTCTTCAATCAAAAATATGGTACAGTAGACACGAGAATTGATGCCAGTTCATGCACCATCTGCCATGAAGGTGCGCCCGTATTGAATGATTATGGAAAAGCTCTAAATGAAGCAGGTGTTACACCAGGTTCTAATGACACCGAATTAATAAATGGTTTGACAGCTATAGAACAAAACGATTCCGATGGGGATGGCTTTAGCAATATTGTTGAAATCAATGCCAGGTTTTTCCCCGGGAACGCATCGGACCATCCGGCAACCACACCAAATGCCACACCAACTGTTACGGCAACACCAAATGCCACAGAAACACCTACTGTTACAGCAACACCAACTGTTACAACAACACCTGCTGCTAAAAAAATTAAAGAAATATCAATAAATAAGCAGATTATTAATATATTCGAGGATGTTTATAGTTACTTTATGAAACTATCTCTTCCTAAGTCTTTGAATAATTTCTATCAAAACTCGAAGCCTGGAACTCCTTCAAGTGAATGGGTTGGAGAAATGTTCATAATGGCCGGTGCATTTGACGGAATGATAGCTAACATGCAGGAAGGTGACATGGTTAATGCTAACGTATCGTATAATGTATTTGCAAATGAATATAAGAAAGTCTCAAATAAGGTGCCGTCTTGGAAAGGATATTTCGACGTTTCTGCGGTGAAAAAACTTGGAAAAGATATGAATAAAAATGCCAATGAATCCGTAATATCTAAAGATATAGCAAAAGTCGGAGCAACATGTGAAAAATGCATGGGTGAACGAACAGCCCAGGTATGGGCGAAATATTATTGGAGAGATTTTGATACTGTAAATATTAGTGGTGAGGTACCATGGCCAGATGGTATGGCAATGTTAGCAGTAAATTTTGGTGGTATAGGAGCAAATGCTGCCGAAGGAAATCAGACTTCGACAAATAATAGTTTCAATCAGTTCAAGGTTTTATATGCAAATGTGAAAGTTGCATGTTATAATTGCCACGATACTCCTAGATTGTACTATGTTAGCGACGATGTATTTGCAAAAATTGATCAAATGGGAACAAATATTACGGCGAACAATATGACAAATGTCCAGGCGATTCAACAGGAACTGGGTATCCAGTGCTACAGATGTCATGTCTTGCATTGGCCTGCTCAAGATATGAAAGGCAAAATGAAGTGATGTGTAACAATGGATAAGTAAAGATGTTGAAATTCTTTTTTATTTTTTCTAAAAGCTGAGCGGCAAATCGCTAAAACTGTGAGAATGGGAAACTACTCAGTTGGAAATTAAATAAAAATAAAAGATATAGAAAAGACATCAGGATAGGAAAGTAAAAGCCATTAAATACCAAGAGCTTAATGTAAGAGCATCATTTTCGGAGGATTTCATTGCAACCTGTTGTAAATATTGGCATTGTAGGGCATGTTGACCATGGCAAGACCACTCTTGTCAAGGCACTTTCAGGAGCCTGGACTGATCGGCACAGCGAAGAGATTAAAAGAGGTATTTCCATTCGGCTTGGTTATGCGGATATAGTGCTCAGGAAATGTCCTGTCTGTGCAGAACCTGATAGTTTTACTGTAAAAGAAGTATGTGAAAAATGCGGAACAAAAACAAATGTGCTTCGCTCGATATCATTTGTGGATTCGCCGGGTCATGAAACCCTGATGGCGACTATGTTATCAGGGGCGGCTCTAATGGACGGCGCGCTTCTTGTTATCGCAGCTAATGAAAATTGTCCCCAGCCACAGACAAAAGAACATCTAATGGCATTGAACATCCTGGGGATAAAGAATATTATTATTATCCAGAACAAGATCGATATCGTCCCGCGCGAGAAAGTGCTTGAAAACTTCAACCAGATAAAGGCTTTCGTAAAAGGGACAGTCGCCCAAAACGCTCCCATCATACCGATTTCCGCCCAACAGAATGCGAATATCGACCTGATCATAGAGGCTATTGAAAAATACATACCTACCCACGAGCATGAGCTTGACAAATCACCTTTAATGTTCGTTGCACGTTCTTTTGATATAAATAAACCCGGGACTCTTCCTGAAAACCTAAAAGGAGGCGCGATCGGCGGTTCCCTGAATTGTGGTGTTTTCCGTCCAGGTGATGAGATCGAGATGAGGCCGGGCAGAAAAGTCGAAACCGGCGGAAGTGTAAAATGGGTGCCAATAAAGACTGTTATAACAACTATCCATGCAGGGAAAGAAGAGATAGATGAAGCAAGACCTGGAGGTCTTATCGGCGTTGGCACCAAACTTGATCCCTCCATAACAAAAAGCGATGCGCTTGTCGGACAGGTTGCAGGTATTCCGGGAAAACTACCTCCAACGATCGAAGGTTTTGTAATGGAAACAAAACTTCTTGAGAGAGTTGTCGGAGTGAGTGATGAGTATTCTGTCGAGCCAATACGATCAAATGAACCTTTGATGTTGAATTTAGGAACAGCGACGACTATTGGAGTCGTCACAAGCGCAAGGCCCCTGGACGCAGAGGTTAAACTCAAAAGACCCATATGCGCAGATAAAGGTTCTCATATAGCGATCAGCAGGCGGGTAGGGGCGCGTTGGAGGCTCATCGGTTCTGGCATTTTGAAAGAATATAAATGAAGTCAAAAGTGATAATAGATACAAATGGCTTGATGATACCCGGACAATTTGGTATAGATATTTTTTCCGAATTGGAACACCTGGGTTTTTATTCGTTCATAGTTCCAAGCGCTTCGGTAAAAGAGCTTGAAAGAATAATGTCGACTGGCCGCGGTAAAGACCGGTCTGCTGCCAAAATGGCCTTATCTTTATTGGATAGGTGTACAATTATTGAAAAAAATGGGTATGCAGATAATATAATAATCGATATGGCAATTAGTATGGATGCGGCAGTTCTTACCAATGATGTCGAATTAAAGAAAAGATTATGTAGTAAGGGAGTTACTAATGTGTATCTTCGAGATAGAACTCGTTTAAGTATATAATACCTTTTTAAGAGGATTTAGATGTATAAGAAAATGAGATTAGCAGATACGGTGAGGATTGCACCAGAATTACTCGGTGAACCGGTTGAGCAGGCAGTAAAAATCGCTTTACGGGAAAAGCTTGAGGGACTTGTTGACAAAAGGATGGGTGCGATAGTTGCGGTCAAGGATATTATTGAGGTTGGCGAAGGACATATACTCGCAGGGGACGGAGGAGTATATTATGATGCGGTTTTTGACGCATTGACTTTCATGCCGGAACTTCAGGAGATAATTGAAGGAAGTGTTGTGGAAGTTGTCCAGTTCGGGATATTTGTCGGAATTGGTCCTCTTGACGGTCTTGTGCATGTCAGCCAGCTTACCGATGAATTCGTAACTTATGATGAGAAAAATTCCCGACTGATCACCAAGGAATCCGGGCGTTCTGTTACAGAGGGAGACCGAATAAGGGCGAGAATTATTGCGGTAAGCCTGAATGAACGTGAACCCAGGGACAGCAAGATAGGTCTTACTATGCGCCAGCATGCTCTTGGGAAGATGGACTGGATCGAAGAAGCCAGAAAACCCAGAGAGGAAACCGAAGATAAAGGAAGATCCAAAAAGAAGAAGAAAGAAGAATCTCCAAAGCCGGAGAAACCTGATGAACCAAAAACCGAGGGAACATAAATGCCTGATAATGTTTGCAGGGAATGTCACAGGTTAGTTAAAAAAAGCCAGGTTTGCTCATATTGTAATTCAACGGCTCTTACTAATGACTGGAGCGGTTATGTGGTAATAATTGATCCCGAAAAATCACAGATCGCTAAAAAACTTGGAGTTAAATTACCCGGGGAGTACGCACTGAAGGTCAGGTAACTTGAAAAGATACTGTCTGCCTGTAGAGTTAAGAGATGAACTCAGGAAGCTCCATGGAGAGCTTTATCGCGGAGATGGGATCGAGACTACAAAGAATATCATCAAGGATCTGGAAAATAATATTAAAATAATAGCGGTCGGCGATATTGTGACCTTCAATCTTTTAAGTGTGGGAATTGTCCCGGATCTATCCTTTGTTGATAACAGGACAAAACGCAGCCCGGTATCAGATAAAATTACACAGGGAACGAAACATGGTCATTTCAGGACAATAACTGTGGAAAGCCCCCCCGGAATAATAACCGAAGAATTATTGCAGGAAATCCGTATGGCGATGGAATCCGATAAACCCATACAAATAGTTATCAAAGGTGAAGAAGACCTGGCAGCTCTTCCTGCGATCGCCATGGCGCCAGTATCATCAGTAATTATATATGGTTTGCCTGACAAAGGGGCGGTAGTTGTTCGCGTTACCGAGGACAAGAAGAAAGAAATCCAATCATTACTTAATAGAATGAAATGTAAGGAGAAAAAATAATGGAAATCCAAATCATAAAAGATAAGACAAATCCTTTGTTAAATAGACGAGAGATTTCGGTGGCTGTAAAAAATAAAACAACAGCTACCAGAATAGAGTTGAAGAATAAACTTGCCGCTCTACTTAATTCCAAACCGGAATTGATAGTGATAGAGCATCTTGATACAATATATGGAAAGCAGGAAATGAAGGGAACAGTGAGCCTCTATCAGACAGAAGAGCGCTTGAAGCAACTTGCCCACAAGCATCTTATTGCAAGGGATGCCCCCAAGGTAGTGGAAGGAGAATCCGCGGAAGCACCCGCTGAACCTAAACCGGAAGCAAAATAAAGGAAAAGGATTTCAAATGGCAATAAATAAATTTTATGAAATTAGTGCTAATAAAGCTAAAAAGATTAAACCCTCATGCCCCAGATGTGGCCCTGGTGTATTCCTGGGTGAACATAAGAATCGCTCTTCATGCGGTAAGTGCGGTTATACCGAATTCAAGAAATAACCTGTTTTTCTTTTTTTTCTGATCTTATCCGGTATTTTATTCTGCATTTTAAAAGCTAAATTAGATATGCTCATAGTGACAACTCTAGATACTGATTATGCTAACCCGAAGAGTCCAGCACGAACTGGAATTGCTAAAAAGGCACCTCATTATCCTGAAGAAAGTAATAGATAGCGGACCCATCGGAATATTGAAATTATCTCTTGAAACAGGCATACCTGACCACCTTGTAAGATATTCCCTGCGCGTTCTTGAACAGCAGGGTTTGATCGCTCCGTCTACGCAGGGCGCTGTTGCTACAAAATCGGCTAAAGAAGCATATTCTGAGTTCAAGACGGAGCTTGAAAGGATCGCGGAGATGACCGAAGACATCAAGAGGATCGGATTTGGAGACTGATGGCCGGGAAAAAATATGAATACCTGTACCACATAGCAGACGCCAAGTTCAAGGCATTCGGTTCTACACTTGAAGAAGCTTTTGAGAATGCTGCTCTTGCCCTGTTCAACGTGATGATTGATACATCTAACATGAAAGCCCTCAAGGAAAGAAAGATCGAAATAACCTCATCTGATATCAAAATGCTTCTTGTTGAGTGGCTTTCCGAATTATTATATTTGTTTGAAGTGGATGGGATCATATTCTCTGAATTCAGGATCGATAAGATCGAGAAAAAAGATGAGGATTTTTCATTGAAAGGGAAAGCATCGGGCGTCCCGATTGACCTCCTTTATCATAAGTTCGATACACAGGTAAAAGCAGTGACTTTTCACGAACTTGAAATAGAGCAGGATAAGACAGGGGGATTTTGGGTTCAGGTTGTTGTGGATACGTGATAGATGCCCCGGGGTGAGCGCATCGGATTTTGTGGAAGCGACATGAAGCAAATCCCCATGAAATTAATAAATTTCAGACAGGATTTACAGGATCAACAGGATTGGATTGAAAAGTTATCCTGTAAATCCTGTTATCCTGTCGAATGGTGCCTGGCACAGCCATCAGCATATCGTTAGGACGGACATCTCTGGTTCAGAGAGGGATGAGGGATTAGCGATCCGGAGAATCTTAGCTCTAATAAGGCGGAGAGTTGGTCAGTTGCGCCAGACTTAATAGCCTGGTGAGCATATAATTATCAAGAAGGAAGAAAAACATGGCAGATGGAAGTATAAAAGATGTGGCAAGCATCCTTACGAAAGTAAATGATTACACGTGGGATATACCCATGGATTATAAACCTGGAATGAGGGTACCAGGGCGCATTTTTGTTTCATCGAAATTGCTTGAAAGCCTTGAGCATGACACACTTACCCAGGTTTCCAATGTTGCAACCCTTCCGGGAATCCAGAAATTCGCCATGGCAATGCCTGATGCCCATTCAGGTTATGGATTCCCCATAGGGGGAGTTGCCGCTTTTGACAGGGATACGGGAATAATAAGCCCCGGAGGAGTGGGATATGATATCAATTGTGGGGTAAGGATAATCAAGACCAATCTCACAGTTGATGAAGTTCGTCCCGGTATGAAAGAACTAATAGAGCTTCTTTTCCATGAGATCCCATCCGGCGTAGGCTCAAAAAGTAAGCTTCGCGCTTCAGACAGTGAACTGACAGACGCCTTCCTGCATGGTGCAAAATGGGCAGTGGAAAGCGGATATGGGGTGAAAGAAGATGTGGAGCATTGTGAGGAAAATGGTTATATGAAAATAGCCGATCCCTCAAAAGTGGGTGAAAAAGCGCGTAAGCGCGGCAAGCCGCAATTCGGTACGCTAGGAAGCGGGAACCATTTCCTGGAAGTGCAGTATGTGGATGAAGTATATGATCCTGAAGTTGCCAGGGTTTTTGGGCTTCATAAAGGCCAGGTAACGGTTATGATCCACTGCGGCTCTCGGGGTGCAGGTCACCAGATATGCGATGATTATCTCAAGATCCTTGATAGGGCCACGCATAAATACGGTATCCAGCTTCCGGACAGGCAGCTTGCCTGTGCGCCTGCCGAATCGACAGAGGGCCAGAATTATTATAAAGCCATGGCAGCGGGCGCCAACTACGCATGGGCTAACAGGCAGGTCATTACTCATTGGGTCAGGGAAGCATTTACCCGCTTTTTCAGGCGCGATGATCTTGGCATGGATCTCATTTACGATGTAGCTCATAACGTGGCAAAACTGGAAGAGCATACTATCGATAATGAAAAAAAAATGGTTTATGTACATCGCAAGGGCGCTACACGGGCATTTCCTCCCGGACACCAGGATGTCCCACTAATATACAGGAAGGTAGGGCAGCCGGTCTTAATTCCTGGCAGTATGGGCACCCCGTCTTTTGTGCTGCATGGGACATCAAAAGCCATGGAACTTACATTCGGGAGCGCGTGCCATGGTTCCGGCAGGGTCTCAAGCCGCGGGGCCGCAAAACGTGAATTCCATGGTGAGACAATACAAAAAGAGCTGGCAGCAAGGGGAATATCCGTCAGGGCCACACATCCCTCGATAATTGCGGAAGAAGCTCCGGGCGTTTATAAGCCAAGTGAAGACGTTGTTGACGTAGTTCACCAGCTTGGCATAGCTAGAAAAGTCGTGAAGCTTATGCCCCTAGGAGTGGCGAAAGGATAGCTGTCACTTTATATTTGCCAGCAATTCCTGCAATCCTTTGGAATTAAGCCTGTATTTATCCCCATCTACCTGGGCATAGCACTCCTTTATCAGAAAATCAAGCTGGAATTTTAACTGTGATTCGGAAATTTCCAGTTCTTTCATAATTTCTTTTCTTGTTTTCCCGAAAGCACCAATTGATTTTACAATATTTCTCCTCAGCGGGTTCTCAAGAGCCCTGAACATCATCCTGTGGTCATCAGGCGTTTTCATCTCGCAGGCATCGGACTCCTGCGGAATTGGTTCAATCTCGTCTTTCATAAATCTTACCCCTGTTATTAATATGTCATTCTACCTATTATAGTTCATCGTATCTAAGATCCGCGCGTATCCGTGTAATCAGTGTCATCCGCGTTCCTTTCGTATGGATGAATACTAAGCACAATATTTTGATTGATATTCCAAATTGCGTCAAAAAAATCCTCCAAACAGTGACCGTTACATTACATGTTGGTATAATTTTTTGCATCATTATTTTTTTTGACAGGATCGACAGGATTTACAGGATTTTCCACACAAACCGTATCCTGTCGATCCTGTAAATCCTGTCAAAGGTCACGATTTGTTGTACACCACCAGTCAAGTTCGCTTTTATTCACCAACACTAATTGCAACGGTCACTCCAAACAGAATCCTTCATATATCCTTATAAATATATGAACCCTCATGGATACCTCGCTGCTTCATAAGGAAAACGCACCGGGAATTTACAAATGTGCGATATTGACCATAAGTACCTCACGATTTGAAAAATATGGCAAAACAGACCGCCCCGAACGCGCTGAGGATGCATCGGGAAAACTCATATGGGGAATGGTACAGGTCAAGGGCAGCACTATTGTTAATTACGAATTGATCCCGGATGACATGGAAATAATCAGAGAGACCTTCAAGAAAGACTTGTATTCAGAAGCAGAAGTGATAATATCAAGCGGGGGCACAGGCCTTTCTCCAAACGATGTCACAATTGAAGCCGTGGCACCCTTCATCGAGAAAGAGATGCCCGGATTTGGTGAACTCTTCAGGTTACAAAGCATAAACCAGATCGGGAATTCCGTAATGCTCACAAGAGCCCTCGCCGGTGTTGCCCGGGGAAAAATAATATTTTGTCTTCCAGGTTCACCAAATGCGGTAAAACTTGCACTTGAACTTATTCTTCCTGAGATGGGACACATCCTTAAACATTTAAAGGAACAGTAAATGGAATACAAATGGAAGGCGATGGGAGTTGTCTGGATAGGCATCTTTATGGCTACCCTTGACGGAAGCATAGTGAATATAGCTCTTCCAACACTTACAAAATTTTTCAATACCGATGTTGCAACTATCGAATGGGTGGTGATGGCTTATCTTTTGACAATTACAAGCCTCCTTCTTAGCCTTGGCAGGATATCGGACATGGTGGGCAGGAAAAATATTTTCGCGGGAGGACTGGTCCTCTTCACCATCGGCTCGGGTTTATGCGCATCATCAACAACAGAGGGGCAGCTAATAATTTTCAGGGTATTCCAGGGTATCGGGGCAGCTATGGTGATGGCGACAGGAGTGGCAATAATTACCCATGCATTTCCTCCGCGTGAAAGAGGAAAAGCAATGGGATTAATAGGCACGGTCGTTTCCATAGGCTCGCTGGCAGGTCCGGTAATGGGTGGTTTCCTGATACAGAATGTGGGATGGCAATCGATATTCTACATTAATATACCCGTTGGGATTTTCGGGACTGTGATGGCGCTAAAAGTTCTTCAAAAAGAAGAAACCACTAATAAGAACCAGACATTTGACATTCCAGGCGGACTTACACTGTTTTTCAGTTTGATCTCATTGCTCCTTGCTTTAAGCGAGGGACAGGAAAAAGGTTGGGGCTCCAGCTTCATTATCTTCTTATTCGTATCATCCATTGTATTATTTATCTTATTTGTCAGTATCGAAATTAAAACTAAACAACCTGTTCTTGATCTTGTGCACTTCAGGAACAGGCAATTTGCAGCAGCAAACATCAGCGCTCTTATAAGTTTTATGGCAATGTTCAGTGTCATACTTTTGATGCCTTTTTTTCTCCAGGACGAACTCGGGTATTCAACAGAGAAAATGGGATTTGTTTTCATGTCAGTCCCGCTTGTAATGTCTGTAATATCCCCTTTAAGCGGCTGGCTATCAGACAGGGCAAATTCACACCTGTTGAGTTCAATTGGTATCGGGATCTCGGCATTATCCATCCTGTCGCTGGGTTACTTATCTATGGATTCAAGTTTCTCAGATGTAGCTCTTCGACTTGGCCTTCTTGGTCTTGGCATGGGGCTTTTCCAGGCGCCGAATAATAGTATAATAATGGGTTCACTCCCTAAAGAACAGCTTGGCATTGCAGCAGGGGTAATGGGAACGATGAGGAATACCGGTATGGTCATAGGAGTTGCCGTTTCAGGAGCAGTATTCTCAAACAGGTTTGCATATTATGGGAATGCGTTCTTGCCTGCTTTCAGGGATGCATATACCGTTTCTGCAATTATTTGCAGTATTGCGGTTCTAATATCACTTGTGCGCAGCAGGTCGAAAATTGAATGATCATCTTACAGACCTGTGATTCTGTGACCTGAGGATTAAGACATATACACAAAGCATCAATCCGCCGATTGCAAATAGAATAAGTAATACAAACGAAGAATATTGATAGAAATAGATTGCAATGGTTGTTCCTATAACCATGGCAATTGGAAGTAATAAACTAAGAAAAGTTACACTTTTTGATACCATATTCAGTCTCTATAATATTAGTAATGCTTCTCAATGATAAAATCAAAGTTGTGAAAAATAGTGTGATCTAAATTTTTTAGATCATTCTGATAATAAAGGATATTTTACTGTTTTAAGTGTTTTTATTAATTGTAGAATTAAAAAAAATCATAGTATATGTAATTTAATAATTAAAAGTGTAATAATTTGTTTTTATTCAAATATATGCTACAAAAAATTTTAAAACTATACATATATTCTTCACAATAAAAACTATTCACACATTTTTCACAATTCCGTTTATATTCAGGTGAACCATTTGAAGACTTGCGCTATTTAGGACGTCTTTATGTCAGTAAGAAAAAATATTTCATTAGAAAAAGGACATTTAAGAAAACTGGAGCCACTTGTCCTGAAACACAAGGGGAATTTCAGTGCTGCAATGCGTGAAATAATAGATCTTATCGATACAATGACAAGGGATCCTGAAGCCATAAATAATCTCATAGAGGGATTGAAAACAGACTATAATTTAACTGAAAACGTCATTTTCTGGTTGATAAAGCAGGCACATGGGAGACTTATTGATCCGGAACACCTGAACAGTATTATTGACCCGGCTAAGATCGTTCTGCTTTCTGACCTTGAAAAGTATATGGATGAGATGACAAATGGGGCGAGCTGGCAGACAAATATTAAGATCGAAGATTATGACGATAATGCAAATCCATCACATGCAACAGTTATACTATCAGGAAATAGTATTTATAAAATTGAATTTCTCGGCGGTTTAATATCATCATTCTTAGTATTGCATAAAAAACAGGAGATTATCTCCTTAAAAAAAATGTCTAATAAGATCACTGTTAATTTCAGAAAACAGATGAATACAAATATTGCTAGGCAATCACTTATTAATTATTTTGGAGATATGGAAGACATATCATCTGAGATATATAAAAAATTGGAATTCTGGAAATGCATAGTAAATCTTTACAAACAGACTAATTACAATATGGTCACAATTCCTAAAAATTATTATAATGAATTGTTGATCGGAAAAGAGGCGCCAAGTTATCTTACTGCTCCTATTGAAGCAATACACAAGATACCGATAAGGGATATACCTCTTGATGTACTTATCCCGACGATGAAATCGGTTTATGAGTACATGGGGATCGTGGAAAGAATTGACGTAAATGAGAACACATTGTATATCTATCACGGAAATACCGATAAACGTGCTATAAGCGCGATTGAAAAAATACTTCTCAATGTCCTTAATTCGAATGGCACTTTGTTTGAATCACGGTGTTCGGAGAACCTGATAGTGATGAGTCCTGTCGTAACTAAAACTGAAATTATTGCTATCACAAAATGATTTAAGTTTTCTCACTGACATGAAAGAGTAACATGGAAATATATAAAGACAAACAACAAGAAAACTTTACTCTTGTGCTATCAAGAAATGAGCTCAGGGAAATAAAAGATGCCCTTGGAGTACGATGTCTTTATCTCGAGGCGCTACTCAGGAAGAAAGCTAAAATCGCAAGGTCAAAAGATATGCCAGAAGCACGAGAAATGCAGATCGATGCACGCAATATATACATTCAAATAGCAAAAGAGATGGAATAATGCCAGGGATTTTTTGAATTTTTTAAAAATAAATAGTTAAAGGTAACAGTTTTATATCTTTGAGTAATTTTATGTGTGCTTCCGGAGAAAAACTGGAAGCAGAAGGGTACGAAAAATGGCAAATATGAGCGAAGATGCGCTATTTAAAGCGCTTTTAAAAAACAAACCACCACAGCAACCGCCAAAACCTATGGTTGCGCAAAGTATTCCAAGAACAGAGATACCAAGACCTGCAGCCGCACCGCCTGTAGAAAGATACCAGGTGGAAGAACCTTCGATCGAGCCGAAGATAATTCCAGTGGTTCAACCAGTGAACCTGGAGCCTGTTGTGGATTCAATAAATCGGTTAAATTCCAGTATTAATATGATCCATGGAATGATGAAAAATATTATCACCCCGATTCTCATATTGGTATTGATCGTGTCAGTCGGACTACTTATACAGGGAAAGTAAATTATTATCAATTAGAATATTGTGTTGCCATCATCAGTGATAATTTGATCTGTTCATTTGTGCTCTCCGTTACAACATCTCCATGACCCGGGTACATGATATTGACATCAAGGAGTGTTAATTTTTTTATTGACCCAATCAATTGGGAAGAGTTCCCGCCATAGAGGTCAGTACGCCCGAAACTTCCATCCTGGAACACAGTGTCCCCGGAAAAAAGGGCTTTTGATTTCCGATCATACAGGCATATCCCTCCGGGAGTATGACCTGGTGTATGGATTATTTCAAGCTCCCCGAATTTCTCCCCTCCCTCAAGAAAAATATCCGGCACAATAATGGGGGCTTTCTTACCGAATAAGCGTGAAGCGCTCGCATCCGGATTTAAAAGGAGCCCGGCATCATTCTTATGAATAGCTATTTTTGCGCTAGTAGCTGCAGCAACACCTCCGGCGCCGCCTGAATGATCATAGTGGCAATGTGTAAGTACAATTATTTCCAGATCATGCAGATCTATATGTTTTTCGAGTTCAGCGATAATATCGCTGCTGTCCATTCCAACATCTATGAGTATTGTTCCATTTACAAGGTATGCATTGGCATCATTGGGAGAAGTATTTATTTTAATAACTTGCATGATTGGCCTGTTATATTTTGAACTCATTTATAACTATTTCAACTTTATTTCAGCCAGCGTCTCATATAACGGTCCCTGGGGTCTTAGCGTACTTTTCTTGAGGAAAATAGATTCAACTTTCATCGTACCCAGGTCAGTATGTTCCAGTTTTTCCAGATTCCCAAGCAGTGAGGCCTTATCCCTCAATTGCTTCACACGGGCAAGGGTCGCATGGGGGGAGAAATTGTGGTCTTTTTCAAATTTAAATGGCGAAAGGACACGTTCAACTTCATTATGCAGCATATCAAAATTACCTTCTGCGCCAAGCCAGACAACCTTAATATAAGCAGGCTTCGGGAACACACCCACGCCTTTGATCATTGCTTCAAATGGTTTGCAATTCACGTTTGATAAAGCAAGAACAATGGGTTCAATATCACTTTCTTTTATATCTCCCAGAAATTTAAGGGTTATATGGACCAATTTTGGTTCAACCGGTTTAATTCCCGGTGTGTTAAGGATTGATCCGATTTTCTCAATTCCAGGAATAAACCTATCGGGCAAATCAACAGATATAAATGTCCTTATCATAGTGGTAAATACTCCTTTAAGAAATAAAAATTATTTGATTCGATACCTTGATTATAATAAAGGTGTTTTAGGGATAAAGGTGTAATCAAAATGAAAAGAGACTTGATGGATATTCTGTGCTGCCCTATGTGTAAAGGGGATCTGGTACTTGAAGTAACGGAAGAAAATGAGAAAGAGATCATTAAGGGTACGCTTTTTTGCGCAAAATGTACTGAGTATTACCCAATAGACGATGGTATTCCGAACATGCTGCCCCCGGAATTAAGGGAATAGCCCAAGAAGAAGTGGCATCTCACTGGAATGAGCTGGTTTATCAGGATAGAATACACTTCAAAAACTCTTTTATCTTTTATTACTTCAACATGTTTTCCTCAATAGTAAAAGCTTCTTTTCCGCAATCCATGCATGATACCATCGCAATTCCTTTGATGAAATCAGCGTTCCTTAGCTGTATTAAATGTTTGCAATTAGGGCATTTCATCATCACAGATTCTGATTGAATTAAAGTCTCCATCATAATTATCAATTCTTAATGATTATTCATTGATTTAAGGCTTGTCATGAAGAAAAGCTAAGAGATTTAAGGAATTAAACCAATCCCCTTATCAGGTCAAAATGTCCCGTCTTGTCCACCAGAGAATTACCGCTACCTTTATTTTCCTGCTATTGTTGTTACTTGGAGTGGTTTTTGTTCTCATCAGCATAAACCTGATCGGTCTTGCTTTCATAAAACTTGGTTTTCCTCCCCAGTATTCCGTCCTTCTTTTATTTTTATCGCTGATTGGCAGCTATATTAATATTCCCATAAAGGAGATAACCTCAAGGGAACCAGGCATCTCAGGCAGGATCATAAATTTCTATTGGTTCAGGTACATTATCCCGCCTCTTGAGATAGAACATCGGACCGTAATTGCAGTAAACCTGGGAGGAGGAGTAATTCCGGTACTTATATCCGCTTTTCTTATCCCGATGGTAAAACCGCTGGATGTACTGGCAGGTGTAACCATTATGACAGTGTTTATCCATATGATAGCAAGACCCGTGAAAGGACTCGGGATAGCTGTTCCTGCTTTACTTCCCCCGATCGCAGCTGCCGGCCTGGCTTTATTGATCTCCCCTCAAAATGCGCCTATGATAGCGTATATCTCAGGCACGCTTGGCAGTCTTATCGGGGCTGACCTGTTGAACCTGAAAAAGATCCCTGGTCTTGGGGCGCAAGTGGCTTCAATTGGGGGAGCAGGGACATTTGATGGGATATTCCTGACAGGAATAATTTCTGTGTTGCTGGCTTAGAAAATCACATTTTTTAATTTTAGACAGGATTTACAGGATGAACAGGATTGGATCAACAATTTATCCTGTAAATCCTGTTATCATGTCGAATCAGCACCTCCGCCTGTAAATTTATAGGAAGATTACTTAAAAACAGTTGGAGTTACGAATTAATTTCTCTTTTTCTTCTGCTTACGCTTCCTGATAGCGTCAATTTTTGATTTTAATTCCCCGGATAGTTCTTCTCTTAACTCACCCGAATAAAGATCATACCGTGAGGCAAGTGAGATTTTCGATGAAAGTATTTTTGCAATTTTTCCGCGCTGCCATCCTGGCGAAGTATTAATGAGGGGATGCCTGAAAATGAGTCCGTGTTTTGGTGAGGGGGCTTTTCCTTTCAAGTGCTTAAAAAGCGCATTGTTGGCCCCGATGACCTGTATGGTGCTTGAGGGCATGAAAGCAAGTTTTTCAAGGCTTCCTGCAATACTCAGGAGGCGCGCCCCAAGAATGTGTCCTGCGATATTGGTTATATTTGGGGCAATAATCGGCATTCTATCCTTGAGGTATTCTTCTATTCGATCTCGCGTTTCATACGATGCAAGAAGACTTGAAGAAAAACTTTGCATTATTTTCAACTGCGTACCTTCTCCTTTATCTTCCATCCCGATAATCTTAAGGGCAAGCTCTTTTCCTGATAGGCGTGTATTCTCAAAATTCAGAATATACCATTCCTTGAGCCTTTCTGAAAGGACGTTGCTTGTTTCATTGAGGTCATCTATAGCCTCCACGGCTGCAATTATTCTCTTGTCCGGTGTCAGGGTTTTTGAGACCTGTTCTTTTACCAGCCTGATATTCAGTTCATGAAGCAGGCTGTCATATTCGTTATTTGAACCCGCAAAACCAAACTCAACTGCCAGGTCACGAAGATCCCGGCCTGCAATACTGCCTCTTAATATCAATTGTTCCTTAAGTAGTCGTTCAAGAATGGAAGCAAGGTCTTTCGGGAATATTTCTGCAGTGATAATCCTATCATTTTCAACGGTGAAAATCCCGAACCATGTTCGAATTTGCATATCTTACACAAATTTTGGCCTTGCCGTCAATTTTACAGCAAGCGGATGTCTCTTGAATGGGAAACCGGATATTTCTTTTGCTATCCTTCCATTGAGCTCCGGAATACTCATCTTTACATTCAAAGGTTTGTTGGGCAAAGATTCACTTCTGACCGTAACGGTAATATTTCCGTTATTTAATTCCTCGTCCCCAACTACGGCTACATACGGTATCCAATCTTTTCCTGCATCTCGGATCTTCTTTCCAACGGTTTCCTCGCGATCATCAATGTCGACCCTGCAGTTTAATTCTCCCGCTATTTTTTCCGCATACTCCATGTGCTTTTCCGCAACAGGGATCACTCTCACCTGGGTAGGTGAAAGCCAGATCGGGAACATCGGGACAATTCCTTTTTCCGATTCCATGTTAGCTTTTTCAAGCAGCGCATAGATGCATCTTTCGATCGCACCGCTTGGCGAGCAGTGCAGTATGAAAGGTCTCATTTGGGCGCCTGTTGAATCGATGTATTTTATCCCATAACGTTCGGCATTCTCAACGTCTATCTGCACAGTGGATAACGCGCTTGCCTTATCCATAGCATCTATGTAATTGAACTCAAACTTAAGGACGAAATAGAAGAATCTCTGGTCCCACAGCTCTATCAGTACGGGTTTATTGACCGTTTTGACGAGCCCGACAATAAAATCCCTGTTCTCTTCATAGAAATCCCTGGTAAAACGGATGGCTACTTCATAATCATCAAGACCAATTCCAATCTTTGAGAGGACGTTTATGCACATGTTGTACTGGTCATTGAACTGCTCTACCGCCTCATTCATATCCTTGCACAAAGAATGCATGTCAGGCATAGTGAATGCTCGAAGGCGCCTCAGGCCTACAAGTTCCCCGCTTTGCTCTTTCCTGAAGCTGTAACGTGTAAGTTCCACCATCTTAAGAGGCAGGTTCCTGTAAGATATTGTCATGTCATGGTTCATGAGGAACTGGCCAAAACATGCCGCAAATCGCAGGAATAACTGCTTTTTGTCAGCTTCTATGGAATATTGCCGCGCAGGGAAGCGGTCAAGGTATTTCTTCAAAGTGGGATGGTTCATGTCATACATCAAAGGTGTCTCTACTTCCATTGCACCCATTCTGGCTGTTTCTTCCAGTACATAATTTTCAATAAGGCTCTTCATAAGCCTGCCCTTCGGGTAGAAGCGCATATTCCCTGAGTCAGATCCAGGTTCGTAATCCGCAAGTTCAAGCCGTCGCATGAGTTCAACATGAGGGGGGATCTTATCAACTGCCCGGCTCTTGTGGATCTCATAATTAACGAATTTCTTGAGATTTCCATGCCCTGTGAAATCAAATTCCTCAGGTTTTAGCAATTCGCCATCCGGGGTCAAAATATGCCAGTATGAGGTCGCTTTTGCCTCGGATTTCAGGGCTTCTGAAACAACTTCTTCCTTTTCTTTTATTACTGTAATGCATTTTTCCTCGCCTATCCTTATTGTTCTTGATAGTTCGGAGAGGGGATGGCCTTTGCATTTAATGGTGAAGGATTTATACCAGCCAAAAGGCGCGCGTTTGACTTCAAATTGAGCTTCTTTTAGCAGATCTTCTATTTTCTTCAGGGTCTCTATCGCCGTTTTTGGGGATGAAAGGCTTGAACTCAGGTGTGCATACGGGTATAACATAACGCGGTTTGTCTTTACCTGTTCAGTGACCTTTTTTATTTCAGCAACAGTCTGCATTGAGGCATATTCGAGGTTCTCTTCGTCATTTTTCTCAACAGCCATAAAAACGGTAAGAGCCTCTTCCATCCTCCCCTTCTTGAGTGAATCATCAATCTTTTCAGCGACTGGAGTGCTCTTTTTAGTTTCATATTCTATAAAATCCGAATGAATAAGTAGTATCTGCATTTTATCACTTTAACGCATCTACACAGCAATTAAGCTTAAAGTTTTGTCGGTTTTTCGGCTCTGTCTAATTCTTTGCGATCATAGTTCATTCAGGATTTATTCGCTCATTATTCTATCATTATTAAAAATTTTCATTATTATTAGTTCTAAAATAGTTTTATATTGTTGAAAATCCATTAGACGATAACGAGATGAGATAAAATGGACACATTCGATGTACTAACGGCAATATCAAAGAGAAAGAAAACATTCATAAATAGCGGTATTAATGAGAATAAAGCCCTGATAAAAGCAGAAATTGATGTTTCTAAAGAATATCACATTTCACTTTTCGATATTAAAAAGTTAATAAATTAAAATATTAGTTAATCCACCGTGTATGTTTTTACGGTTGGATTTGACCAGCTATTTGAATTATCATGTTTCCATGTTAAGACCAGTTTTCCACTATTATCTATATGAGTATATAAATATGAAGAGTATGGGTCTTCTCCATCCATGGTTTTCTGTCCGGATACACCGGCATCAACATGATATACTCCACCCACAGTGTTTACTGTTGCGTAATGTGTATGTGCACCGATGAAAACCTTTACATTTTTCGATACTAATAATTCCTGAAGTTTATCTCGATTAGCTTTGTCTGCATCCAATGAATCGCCTACATGGCGTGATTTGGGATACATTGGTTCGTGTCCAAGTAATATTTTATACTTATTTGTGCCAGACAAATCTGTACTTATCCAGTTATAGAGCGCATCCGGTACGTAACCATCACCATAGGCATCATTGTTCTTACCATCCCAATATATATTCATATTGACGATATGCATTCCACCCACATCAACAGAATATGTTGTTTTATCCGTTCCTGTGGGGCCTCTGCTGACTGGTAATTTTGGTGTCATGGCTTTAATTGCCGTCACATCACCGGATGTGCCTACTTCGTGATTTCCAATCACATAAAAAATAGGAATATCTTTTGCAGTTGATGCCGCAAATGCTTTTTGTGTTTGTGGAATCGCGTCAAAATCACCGATCAAAAATATAGCGTCAACCTTACCAGTGGGGGATTGTGAAACAACATTATTGAAATCTTTTGTCAATTCTGTAATCCCCTTATTCCCAAATTTTGATGGCCTTGCATCACCAAGATATGCTATTGTTGAACCCGGTGTTGGAGTTGGTGCTGGCGTTACAACAGGTGCTGGCAATGCAACGGGTGCTGGCGTTACAACAGGTGCTGGTGTTGGAGTATCTTTCAATCGTAATACTACATCATCCATCCAGAAAGTTCCATAGCCATTCCAGATATTGGCATAGATGTAAATATAGGCAGTATTCGAACCAGTCTGAAATTCTATTCTTTTTTGTTTCCAGTCATTCGTACCTCTACCGAATATGGGAAGGTTAGTCTGGCTCAGCCAATTCTTGTTCGGATCAAGCTCGATTACTCTGACTGCTGGAGTATTCGTGCCGCCTGCATTTACTGTTTTGCCCCATACTGAGACTGTATAATTTGTAAGAGATTTTGCTGGAATTAAATCAGATTGTGGATATCCGGATTTATGATCTATCGTTCCGAGGATGCTTATTTTTATTGATTTTGAGCCGCTGTAAGATATATTATCCCATATCGGGATGTTACCATTCTTGCTAATAAATGTCCAGTTCATAGGAATTGATGTGCCGTTTTCAAAGCCCGGATTTGACACGAGGTTTGTATTTGACTCTGCAATTGCCAAAACCGGATAAATTAGTAGACTGCAAATTGCCAGTGTAATTTTAATCATCTTCATCGATTTTATTGTAATCATATTATTTTCACCAGTTATACTATATTAAACAAATTTACTATATTTTATATGTAATTATAGTATCTATAAAAATTAGATGGGATTAGTGAAACAAAAATACTTTGATTGTTTTTAAAAGTTTTTTTGAGTTTTTAAAGTATAATATAGTTTATTTTAATTTTTTATTGTATAATTTTTCATTTTTTTTAAAATAGGATAAAATGACAGCTTTATTCAATGGATCGGAACTTTTAACATATATATTCCATCTGAAGTGATATTGTAACTTGATATTAGGAAGTTATTAAAGGCATAAATAAAGCGTGTGGTCACCTTCCTCCACCGCAACTCCCACAATCTCCTCCACAGCCGCCAGATACATAATCTTCTTCACCATTGCCCTGTTTCAGTATGCTGAGTTTTCTTTTTTTTTCAGAGATTATTGAGTCAATATTGTTCCATTGAATGCTGCCTGGAACGCAATGTTGCTTTACTTTTTCAATTTCTATGATTTCCTCTTCAAGTTCTCTTATTGACATGATTTTTTCTCCATTCTGTAATTGTTTATTTCTGGTGTAATTATTAATCAAAGTATTTGAAATAGCAAATTACTTATAGGTTATTCTCATTGGGAAGTGATAGTGACATTATGAAACAATATGTGATTTTTCTACTTATTGTTATAACATTACTCAGCGGCTGCGTTGGAGAAAAAACGGTGAAAACAGGCGATAATATTTCTGTTGATTATACAGGAACTCTCCTGAATGGGAAGGTCTTTGATACATCCATTGAGAGCGTTGCAAAGGAAAATAATCTTTCCAATCGTGGCAGCGAATATAAACCAATTAAATTCACAGTTGGAAAAGGACAAATGATCAAGGGATTTGATGAAGATGTGATTGGAATGAAAGTGGGGGAAACCCGAAAATTGACGATTCCACCGGAAAAAGCATACGGTCTAATTAATTCCCAGATGATCCAGGCAATTCCTATTTTGCAGGAAATACCCACAACAAGGGTCCTCCCGAAAAATTTTGAGGTGCCGCTAAGACAGTTTGAGGGTGTATTGGGGCCAGACCACAAAAAAGGTGAAATAGTGAAAATCCCTGAAACGAATATTAATTTGACTATTCTTAATATTCCCTCCGATAATTCCTCTAATGTTTCATTATCTTATAATCTTAAGATGGGAGACGAGCTATGGACGCAGGGGGCACCATGGAATGAGACTGTTGTGAAAATCGATGACAAAAACATAACACTGAGAGCAAATGTAAGTAAGAACGACATTGTTCAGTTAGAGGGCGCCCCATGGAACACCACAATACTTGGTCTGGACAATATAAATATTACATTGAGACATAACCCGATTCAGGAAACAGTGGTCCCTGGAAGGTTCGGGCAGATGAAAGTCAGTTTCAATGAGACATCGATCATATTGGACCAGAATCCGGAACTTGCGGGCCAGACGTTGATCTTTAATGTGACTGTTGTGTCTATTGATAAATAGGCGATGCAATCATTTTCTAATCCCGATGTATTCCCGCAGGTCGGCGATCCCCAGCTTCTTTGAAAGCTTATCTATCCATGTGGAATTCAGTTCCCATCCCAGATCAAGCTGTGTATAATAATAGAGCGTTCCCAGAAGTCCCATTGCTTCCAGGCGCCGCGATGAGTTTATAACATTTATATGGGGAAAATATTTCACAGTTCCGAGCTGATCAATCCGCCGGCTGAAATCAACATCTTCAAGCAGTACATTCTGGTAGCCCCCACATTTAAAGTAAGCTTCCCGCCTGACTGCCGTGTTAAAACCCGGAAGTGTTGCCGAACGCAATTTATCCCTTATTATAAAATATTTGTTGGCAACATTTTCTGCGAATTTTACCTGTTCTGACCTTTCGGAGAATCTAAAACCTGTAGAGAATGCGATAAGGTCGGGGTCTGTTTTGAATGTTTCGTATAAATAAGCAAGATAATAACCCGGTATATGGGTATCCGCATCCACAAACAATAAATATTTGCATCTCTTGTCCCCATACAATGCGCCGAAATGCCTGGCTGCGCCAATCCCGATTTCTTCACACTGAAGCACACAGTTCGCATATTTTGTAGCAATGTCCAAGCTTCCATCCGTGCTGCCGTTATCCGAAACTATCAATTCATAATCTATATTTGTATTCTGGTTTACTATTATTTGAAGCGTAGTTTCGAGATATTTAGCTTCGTTAAGTACTGGAACAATTACTGAAATTTCCGGGGTCATAGCCTAGATTGTGATTCTTTTAGATTATAACGATTTTGTGTGTGCGATTTTTCCGCATAACAATTGATATGTTTTGGCCATCGATGAATAAATCCGGTGCAACAAATCTGCTTTAATTTGCGTTTATCTGCGGTTTCAATAGATCTCAACAGACATGGCAACCTGATTTTAGTCTAAAATTAGAATCCAGGTGTTTCTTTTTCATTTGTTATGCATTGCAAAACATTAATATGTGGCTGGATTTGCAGATATGGTCATTATTGATTGCTTTGGCATTTGAAAAAAAGGAACCGCAGATGAACTCTGCGCAGTTGTCGCCCAACCTCCCCACCGGGCGCGCCGTCAGAGATGCGGCTGGAAGCCAGGCGGCGCGCAGGGTGATTGGGCGCTATTTGTTTATATACAATAATTGACCGTCGGTATTGTAAGAATGAATTTTATGTTTTTTGCCAATCAGAAGGGGCACTTTCGTAAAACCAATGTTTTGACAATTATATGCTATTACCATATAACTATTTATACTTTTGAAGTCCCATTTATCCTGTGCCAGATAGAACCATTAGAGAAACCCGAATACTTGCCGAAGATGAGATTATTGATATCTCAGTTACACAAGTACAGGTATCCTCTGAAATCCCTCACGGCGTGAAATATAGTTTCAATTACCGAATCAGAACAAAAGATGGATGGAAGACTCTGATACGTTTCGATAATGCTCATGTGATAAAAGGGCACCGCAAAAGAGACCACAAACATATGTTTGAAAATGATGTGCAAGAAATTGACTTTAACAGCCCAAAAGAATTGATAGATGAGTTAATGAAATTGATAAAAGATAATCGGAGGAAGATCGATGAAATTAAAAGATGTTGAAATTGTAGTTATGAGCGATGAAGATTATGGAGAGCACTTGAACCAGCTATTTGAAAGGGTCAGGCGCGGCGAGATTCATGAACCGGAACCCCATAAGGTAGTTGCGCGCACAACGGAGGATATTGGAAAAATATTAACTCGCGAGCGCCTGCGCCTGCTTCAGATTATCAGGGAAAAAACTCCGGAATCCATAAGCGAACTGGCAAGGATTCTAAGGCGCAAGGAATCTAATGTACATAATGACGTTACGTTCCTGGAAGGTATAGGTCTCCTTGAGCTTAAGGAAGGTAAAGATCACATCAAGAAAGTGCCTGTTGTTGAGTATGATGCGCTGCATATTACGGTGCCTCTGACGGCGTAGTTTACGGCTCAGTTCAGGGACCACTTTTCTATTTTTGTTCTTCAATAAATTCTAAAACTTTTATTGTATTTTGTCAATTATATCCTGCATTTTTTCCTTTGAAGGAAATATTTCTTATCATACTTTCAGTTCCAGTCCATTCCATCAATGCTGCTGGGAATCTAACGGTGCGCGGGGTGTAAAAGGGCGGAATCTAGTCTTGGTTCATATACAATAATTGACAGTAACATGTGAGAAATCTAATTTTATTAGAAAAATATAAACTATTATAGAAATATAAGACTATAGAATATGATTAAAAAATGACAAAAACACTTATAGCCTAATATTTGAAGAAGAAAAGAAAAATACTTAACAACTGGAAATATCAGATAACGAGTAAAATATGAAACAGGATATGTTGAACCTTAAGGAATTAATTAAAGATGAAGCCGACCTAACGACGAGGCTAAATACTATTGAAAAAATAATGAGGGAAGACTATTTACCTGTATGGCATATCCATTGTCCTCATTACACAGATCATGGTGAAACCCATTGCAAAGGGGTAGAGGCTAAACTGAACGAATTAATTCCAGATAATATTAAACAAGAACTAAATGAATATGAAATATTCTTTCTTTTAAGTGCTGCTTGGTTGCATGATGTTGGAATGACTGGTTTTGATGATTATGAAGGCTTTACTAGAGAGAAACACCATGAATTAGGAAGAGCGTTAATTAGAAAAGATCAAATTAAGGGCATCTCTTTAGATGAACATGAGAAGATGGTGTTAGGGGAACTCGTTTTTGGCCATTGTGCTCCTATTGATGAAATTGAAGAAATAACAAGAATTGAGAGAAAGAACAAAAAGAATGAAATTATTAGAATCCGGTTCTTAGCTTGTCTTCTTAGATTAGCAGATGTCTGCGATGTTTCGCATAATAGAACTTCTGACGTAATTTTGGCCTGTAAGGGAGTTGATCCTATTTCAAAGGTTCATCATGAATTGCATCAGAGAGTCTCATCCATACAATTTGATAATGACTCGAATAAAATCATCATTTATGCTACAGTTAAAGTCGAGAAAGATAAAGAATTATTGGAAAAAACAATACTTAATGACATTCAAAAGGAACTGTGTACTTCATTGAAAATTTTGCATCCTAAAATAACTTATAATTTTGTTGAATTAAAAATTACTTATGATAAATTTAAAAATGAAATTATTATACCATCAGATTTCAATCAACAATTACAGTCTCATTTGTGCTTTAAATGCGCTAAAAAATTAGGGCCTTCTCAAATATGTGGATCAATGCATGAGAAAAAAATTGACTTAGAACATAAAGTTGAGCATTTTAATGATGTTATAACAAAAAAATCTAAAATTCCCGTTCTCTTTGGTTCTTCTGATATTGTTAAGTTGCAGGAAACCTTTAAGTGCAGATGGATAACTACATTTAATGTTATTGAAACTCTGAGCTTTAAGGAAATAGAAAAATCTCTTGAAGAGGGCTTGCCAGCAATAATTGTTGGTAACCGCGATTCAGGTAAAACTTCATTTGTTTATGAGATGTTAAAAAAATTTCTATTAAATAATTGGCATGTTGCTGTTTATGAAAAAGATGAAACTTTAGAGGAAGAAGACTTCAAGACAAAATTGCCTCTTTTGATAGCAGTAGATGATTTGCACGCTTTTGAAATAGCAGAACAAGATGAAATATTCAAGCTTTATAAAAAATCTATAAAAAATAAATGTGCATTCTTGGTCACATATAGGTTAGAAAATGAGATTGATATAGGACATTTGTGGAGTAATGAAATAAGCCAGATTAATACAAAATGTGTCCTTCCAGATCTCAGCAGAAAAGAGCTTAAACAAATTATAGAGGTTCACTCCAAAGAAAAAGGAGTAACAATAAGTGAGGAAAACATAGAGCAATTCGCCTGGCATGTATCTAAATATTCAAGTATGCCCGCGCATATTGCATATAGTTTTTTACCAAAAGAAAAGGGAGATACATTTTCATCAGATGACATTAAAAAAATACCATCAAAATTAAATGAATTAATTGAAGGTATTATTATGAAATTGGATGAAAATGGCGAAAAAGTAATGGCATCTTTCAAGATCTTCAATAATCTTGATGGGGAAGACAGCAGATTTGTATTTAAAGAAGAGCTAAAATATGTTTTTTCCAAAGTTAATAAAGGCTTTTCAGATATCGATTTTTCTCGATGAGTAAATTCACTTCTAAAATTAGGAATAATCCAAGAAATTGATTCCATTTTATTTACGACACCAAAAGAAGGATTTTTAGATCAAATATCTTTAGAATTATATAACATAGATATAAAAGCAATGAAAAGTGCTTTAAGTACGGATTATCTAAAAATATTAAAACAATTAAATTTAAATTGTAAAGAAGATAACCAAGCTTATTCTATCGCGCTTCACTCTATTTATGAACGAATAAAGAAATTTGAAATTCCTGTAATTGATTTCATTAAGATAATTTTGTTAAAAAATAACGAATTGGCAAGGATTGTTATATTTAAGAAAGCTCCCAATGAGCCAAAAGCTGTCCAGAAAATTATCTTTAAATTAATTATCCCTTATTTAAAGCAATTGAAAGATAAAAAAATTGAAGATTTATATCAATTAGCTGCTGCTTATGAACATATAGGTGAAATAGATAATGAAGTTACAATAGCAAATGAAATTCTATCAAGAAATCCGGAAGATTCAATGGCATATCACCGTTTGGGGCATATATTTTCGAAATCAGAAAAGCATGCTCTTGCAATTGAAAACATGGAAAAGGCAGCTAATCTTGATCCTAAATATTTTGATTGTTTAGGACAGGTTTATGGCAATGCGGGAGATAATGATAAGGCTATTGAATTTGCCAAAAAGGCAATTGAGTATGATTCAGAAAATGCACAAGCGTACGATGTATTAGGACATGCCTTCTCGAAAGCAGAAAAGCATGCTCTTGCAATTGAAAACATAGAAAAGGCAGCTAATCTTGATCCTCAATATTTTGCTTGTTTAGGACAGGTTTATAGCAACGCGGAAGATGATGATAAGGCTATTGAATTTGCCAAAAAGGCAATTGAGTATGATCCAAAAAATGGTAAAGCATATCATGTATTAGGGCATGCCTTCTCGAAAGCAGAAAAGCATGCTCTTGCAATTGAAAACATGGAAAAGGCAGCTAATCTCGATCCTAAATATTTTGATTGTTTAGGACAGGTTTATGACACTGCGGGACATAATGATAAGGCTATTGAATTTGCCAAAAAGGCAATTGAGTATGATCCAAAAAATGCACAAGCGTACTATGTATTAGGGCATGCCTTCTCGAAAGCAGAAAAGCATGCTCTTGCAATTGAAAACATGGAAAAGGCAGCTAATCTTGATCCTCAATATTTTGCTAGTGTAGGACAAATTTATGCAGATGATCTATACGAATATCCCGAAGCAATAAATTATTTTAATAAATATTTAGAAATATATCCACAATCAGATGATAATAAAGCTAACATTGTAGAAGCTCTTCTTGGTGCAAGTCGATTTGATGATGTAATAACTATATCTACCGAAATTTTAGATGATCCAAAAGAAAATACTAGAAATTTGAATGTAAGATTTATTGTATTATGTTCAAAAATTTTTCAAGGAAGTGAAATTGATAAAAAGAAACTGATTTCTGATTTTTTAGAATATTATGAAGCTTTACCCAATGATTTTGAAAACTCTTGGAATTATAAAGGAATAATTCATATGATAGAAAATGCCGATTTAGATAGAAATGATCGTGAGCCACTTATTTCATTAATCGATCTATTAGAAATGAAGATTTCAATAGATGATTTTAAGAAGAACTTTTTAGACTGAATATTCCCTTGAATAATCAATTACTTTTCGATATGGGTCAAAGAATAGATCTTAGGAATATAAATTTTACTACAATCCATCATAATCCCGTATTAAATCAAATAGGTTGTATCTTCCTATAACCCCCCACCAATCAATACGAATACCTCTCCTCTTTCCACGGGTCTGCGCTGTCGCTGTATCCCCTCTGCTCCCAGAAGCCCAGCTCCTGTTCTTCTGTAAATACCACTCTTCTCACCCATTTTGCAGATTTATAGGCATATTTTTTTGGGACCACAAGCCGCAGGGGTCCGCCGTGAATGGGTGCAAGCGGCTTTCCCTCGAAAGCATAAGCAAGAATCACATCAGGCTCCATGAGTTCACCTAGCGGCATGCTGGTAGTGTATCCTCCCTCTGCCTCAATAGTAACGAATCGGGCATTGCTTTTGGGTTTTACCAGCTTTGCCAGGTCGCTGAACCGGACGCCTTCCCACTTATTTTCAAACCTGCTCCATCCAGTCACACAGTGAAAATCGCTTATATCCACTGTTTTTTCAAGCGCGAGGAATTCATCATATGTCAGCTGTTTGGGATTTTCGATGAGTCCTCCTGCCTGGAAATCCCAGGTATTTCTATCGAATTCCGGTACTTTTCCGAAGTGCAGGACAGGAAAATCCGTTGTAAGGTGCTGATTTGGGGGAAGACGGGGCATAATTTTGTTCTTTGAATACAATGCTTTTTGATTATTTAAATGTGCTCGAAAATTTTCTAAAAACTCAAAATGCCAGGACAATTTCAAAAACCTTATAAATGAATCCAGCCAAATTCCGGTGTGATCAAATATGGTCGTTAAAGTAGGCTTTATTAAACTTGGAAATCTTGGAACCTCACAGGTAATAGACTTATTACTTGATGAGATAGCAGCGAGAGAGGGAATAGCAGTCCGTGTATTCGGCACAGGGGCAAAGATGGGAAAGGATGAGGCAGCAGAAACGGCATCCTTCAAGAATTGGGGGCCGGACTTTGTTGTTATGATAAGCCCTAATTCCAGTGCGCCTGGCCCGACAGCAGCACGTGACGTCTGGAAAGGTACTCCAACTATAGTAGTATCAGACGGCCCCACAAAGAAAGAGGACCGGGAAAAATTGGAACAGGCGGGTTTTGGTTATATGATCCTTCCTGTTGACCCGTTGATCGGTGCAAAAAGGGAATTCCTTGACTGCGTTGAGATGGCGTCCTTCAATACGGATGCATTAAAGGTATTGGCAGTGGGCGGGGCAATAAGGCTGGTCCAGACTGAGATCGATAAGGTAATTGACCAGGTGGCAGCAGGCACAAAACCACTTGTCCTCCCCAAGATACTTGCAAAACCCGATAAATGTGTGGAGAGCGCGGGATTCAGTAATCCTTACGCAAAGGCAAAAGCCCTTGCAGCCCTGCACATAGCCACCAAGGTCGCAGAGATCGACTTCCCGGCATGCTTTGTATTAAAGGAGGCTGACCAGGTCGCAACAACAGCAGCGGCAGGTCATGAAGCCATGCGCGCTGCGGCAAGACTTGCCGATGAAGCACGAGAAATGGAGAAAGCAAATGACTCAGTCCTCAGGAAGCCACATGCCAAGGATGGAAGGTTGTTGAATAAGACTAAACTCCTGGAGAAACCACAATAAAGTGATTATTCAAGAAAGCTTATTATCGTCAAGAACAGAATATATTTTCAAATTGACGATAGCTTCCTGTTTTTCTTTTTTTTTAACTACTATCCTCATTGGCGCTTTTCAAATAAAAGTATACGGCTTTTGAAATCGCTTCCCTTACATGCGCTTCTCTTGTTTTCACTTTCAGCGCTACAATATCATCCTGTGGAAAAATGGATTGAACATGAACCAGGTTTTTCTGCTCTTTTTGTTCATCCTTTAAATTGCCATTTGAGTTTTCTTTGGTAGTGGAATTATTTTTTAAAAAAATTCCATTTCTTCGCATCTCTTTTTCTGTCTTTCGCTTTCTTTTCTCACGTTCTTCAATCATCTTTATTGCGGTTATGAGCTTCATATTTTTCAACCCGGATAGGTAATATCATTATGATTAGTATTATAATGTATTAACGTAAAAAGATTTCCCTCAATTCCAGGATAAAATTCAAAATAAGAGAAACGCCCTTGAACCCACCCCACTATGAACAATTTATATCTTGATTTGTTCCGGTAAAAATCCTTTCTTAATAAGAACTTCCTTCATTCTGCTTTTGTGATTTCCCTGAAGTTCTATAACATTATCTTTTATAGTACCACCGCATGCGAATTTTGATTTTAGATAAGATGTTAATTCCTGCAAATTTATCTCGTTTGGATTAAGACCATCGATCACGGTTACTTCTTTCTTATATTTGCGTGTATCTATCTTTACTACTATTCTCTGTTGTTCTTTTGCTACTTCTTCGCATATGCAAAGCTCTTTTGGCAAACCGCATACAGCACACATTTCTGAACTCATTTATTGGGTTAATACCTCCATTCTTATATTACACAAGATTGTTATATAGCTACTTGATGCTTCCCGTATTAAAATATAATGGTGTATTGATAGCGAATAACATTGAGTTTAAACGAACAATGCTGGCACAGTCGCTGGGTTTGATGTTCAGGAAAAGTATACCCAACAGTTATTCGATGATATTTATTTTGAAAAAACCGTCCCATGCCAATATTCACATGCTTTTTGTTTTATTTCGGATCGATGTAATATTCTTGAATGAAGAAAAGAAAATAATGGGTTTTTCCCAATTAAAACCCTGGGTTGGATATAAAGGGATGAAGAACATCAAGTACATCCTTGAAATGAAAGCAGGAACTATCGATATGTTCGACCTTAAGATCGGGGGGCAAATGGAATTCGATGAAAGCTAAATAAATAGGACATTAATATAAAATTTATGACACTTAAAGGAAAATTAACAATAGATTCGGTATTACTTGAAAAACAGGCAATTGAGGAATTGCATGATAAGAGTTATTACGGTCGCATAAAAGGTGACACCCTTGAAATTTCTCTTCCCGAAAGCGCCTTTCTCATTTATATGGAAAAAATAAGAGTTGAATTTGAAGGAAAAGAAATTGGTTTTGAAGACTTCTTCCTTATGGCTTCATCCATATTAAAAAATTTTGAGTTATTATATATAGTATATAAAGACCTCAGAGAACGTGGATATTATGTCCAGCCAGGAGTCACTGGATTTCGGGTTTATCCCAGAGGCGGGCATCCGGGGAAAACGCCCGCTGAATTTTTTGTTTTTGTTATATCAGAACGGATACCACTATTGCTTTCCCAATTGAGACTGCACCTTGAGACCGTCGAGAATCTCAAAAAACGTCTGGTTGTTGCTATAGTTGATGAAGAAAGTGATATTACCTATTATGAAGTAAAAAAAGCCTTTCCATCAGGGACTTACAAATCAGGATTAAAGAAAGGATTGTCAAAGGCAAGCCTTCTCGAAGACAGGGTCATGGTTTGGGACCAGGATGCCTCTTTAGCACTCCGGAAAGACGGATTTTTTGGCAAACCAATGGATGAAGGACATTTACAATTATCTCTTATAGAATCATGCTATCTTTTGAAAAAAGACATCCTGGAAATTGAAACCAGGAACCACAAGTTGCTGGATTTTGAAATGTTTGCAAAGACAGCCTCCAGTATAGAATCCGATTTCATGATAAAATATTCTGTTTATGAAAAATTGAGAAATAACGGGCTTGTTCCAAAGACCGGATTCAAATTCGGGACACATTTCAGGGTTTATAAAAAAATTGATGATATGATAAAACTGCCACACTCCGATTATCTTGTTCATGCGATCGAACAGAGTCATGTCTTTTCGTTGCAGCAGCTTTCACGCGCCGTAAGACTTGCAAACAGCGTTAGAAAAGAAATGATATATGGTACAGTCGATTCGCAGGTTGATTTCTTTATAATAGGACGAATGCGACTGTAACCCGAAATTATTCTTCTTCTTCCTTCTGTTTTCTTTTAACGACTTTCTCGAGTTTCTTAGCCCACATATCTTCTACTTTTGTATATTCGCACTCAAGGTAATGAGAAACTGCTTTTGCAATTGCATCCTTTGTGCTTGTTTCTCCCGTTTTTTGCTTAAGAGCTTCGATATCTTCTTCTGTAAGAACTGTTTGTGCGTGCATTATTTTTGCCATTTTATTTCTCCTCTGAAGAAAAAGCAATACCACAACATATACGGCATCCTTTTCATTAATACCTCATCATCATAGGAAAGTATTTAAACATTACTGAAAAAAAATACGAAAAAAAAATACTATGATTTGGATCTTTTTCTTAAGATCATAAAGGAAATACCTATTACAACGATAAAAGCCATTCCTCCAAATCCCGGAGTTGTATTATTTCCTGTTTCCTGTGCTGTCTTCTCTGGAGTCACTTCTGTCTTTCCTGAGGTTGAAAAACTCTTTTCAGCAAGACCAATTTCATTTTCAGCATTTACAATAGATTCCATGGCAGATTTATCATCTTTTTTCCAGAAAGAAGATAATGCTGAATTCGCATTATTTGTATTGGAATCCCCAGCGTTCTTAAGATGTTCTTCAGCATCAGTAACGTCAATGCCTTTTGCTTTTGCTTCAACCAGCTGTTTGGATAATATCTTTGATCTCTCATCAACATCAGCGATCTTATTTAACACATCTGAATATGAACCCGTAAGATTAATCACGTCCTTTGCATGCAGATCTTGTGGTGTCCATGTTGGGACCATATGACTGTTCTGGAACAGTATTCTAAAAGGTTTGGGCGTTACTGATGTCACTTCAATTCCTTTTGGAAGGAACATCTGACCCCTTATCTCTGCATCCTGTGAAATCCCGACATCCATATTTTTTCCGGATATTATTGCCTGTGGCATATCAACCGGAAGCTTAATTGTATACTCCTGGGCCGTTTTCCTGGCAATATCCTTTGCTTTGAAAGCTATACGCCCATTCCAGGTTTCACCGGTTTTTACGGATGTATTGAATTTCACGATCAATTTTATTCCATTGTTAACAGCTTGCTGTTCTACTGTCTGACCTTTTGAACTGAAGGTGTGGTCAAAATCATATATTACTTCAAGACTCGATGCCGGCACCGTGAATGATATGCCATCAAGGGGCAAAGAACCGCCATTTGCGACCTCGACCTGTATCAGTTCGTCAACAAGGCCATCATCATTCAAAGTTACATTCAAGATCCACCTGTTAAGGCTTACGTCTGCTGCAGAAACCGGAAAAACCATAAGCAAGACAATAATGAAACAAACAATAATTTTTTTCATAACGATTTAATATCTCCGTTCATATCTGGACTTTTAAAACTTATAAAGTTTCCTCCTATTTAAAGTGCACGAATTCTCCGGTCTTTTCATATACCCGAAGCCCCGGAGGCAGATTTTCCCCGAATTCTTTTGACATGAGCACCTTTAAGAATCTTAATATTTCATCTTTTTCCATAAGTCTTTCAGGGATCACAAAATCATATTCCTCATCTGCTATTTTAATGAACTTTAACCCATTCAATTCTGCAACTGTGCGAATCCCTATTCCCACATCCGCTTTCCCCAGCTTTACTGCAGCTGCGACTGCACTATGGGTTTTTGCTTCGGTATGATATCCCTTAATGCCATTGACGAATTCTTCGAAAGATATTTCCCGTTCATTTGCTATTTTCTTTAACATCAGGTCGGTCATAACTCTTGTTCCGGAACCCGTATTCCGGTTAATGAACCTGTAATTGGCCAGATCCGCAAATTCCTTTATTATACTATCTTTTGGTATTATGAGGCCCTGATCTCTCAAGTATCCCTTTACAAGAACAACATCGTGAAGCCCGAACCTTGAAAGAAACTGCATATTATACGCACCGGATTCATCAAGCAGGTGTACTCCGGCAATATCAGCGATACCATTCCTGACGGCGCTTAATCCGCCTGATGAACCCACGTTAATTATTCGCATTTTGATGTTAGTCATGTCAGCGATCGTATCAAGACCGAGACATTGGCTGCCAACGAAGAACAAATCCACGGGATTAAGCTCCCCATATAAAGTGACTTCAACATCTTCCCCTGCTTCTATCATCTCAATTGATGATGGGATTTCAATAAAACCGTCTGCCTCGGAAAGAGTTGTTATGGCTCCCGATCCCTTCTCGATGGGATAAGCCATGCCCCTGACCAACCCAACGGGAAGAAGCTGGCTTCTGCCATCCGATCGTATCCTTATAGCTGTTCTGGCATGTGTTTTATTATTTGTCCTTGTCTTTCCGGTCATTTTCCGGATCAATGGAGCCACAAATTCATTGAAGATCGTGAGACATGACGCCGGATATCCCGGAAGACCAAAAATTGGTTTACCATAAACCTGCCCGATAATTGCAGGTTTTCCCGGCTTTATATCGATCCCATGCGCAAGAACCGTGCCGTTCTCTTCAATAATCCTGTACATCATGTCGCCTGATCCTGCTGAAGTGCTTCCTGAAGTGAGAATGAGGTCGCATTTTGAGAGTTCCATCAAAGCTTTTTTGATCCCTGCCTCAGTATCATTTACATTTCCGTAACGGATTGGAGTGCCCCCGCACTCCCTGACTCCGCATGAGAGAGAAAAAGAATTCACATCATAGATTTCACCTGCATCAAGCTGGCTGCCTGGTTCTTTTAGCTCATTTCCGGTTGAGAGTATGCCCACCGTAAGCCCCAGGACGCTTATTCTTGATTTACCGATAGCACTTAGGACACCTATCTCCCGTGCCCCAAGACATGTCCCTTTTCTTAAAACCCTCTCTCCGACCATTATATCCGAGCCTGCCTGCATAACATTTTCATTAATTGAGACGGGACGATGGATAAAAATATCTTTATCAGTATGTGTATATTCAACCATTACTACGGAATCCGCCCCTTCCGGCATTACCGCCCCTGTTGCGATTTCAGCGGCATGTCCTATTTCCAGGACTATCCCCGTATCTATTCCGGCCTGGATCGATCCGGCAAGTTTGAGCCTGACCGGCCTATCCTCCTGTGCACTGTAAGTATCAGAAGCATGAACTGTGTAACCATCCATCGATGCCCTGGTAAAAGGAGGAACATCTACCTGTGAAATAACATCCGCTGCAAGAACACAGTCCCTTGCGTTTTCAATATCAACTTCCTCAGGATGGGATTTGATATCCAGGGAATCAATAATTCTTTTTGCCCTATCCCTGGAAATAAGTTCCCTGAATTCTTTTCTCATATATTCTTCATGAAATTCATCAGGTAAAGAATTTATCTTAAATCATAGCAAATTCTATTATCATTCAAATTAATCATACCGCTATGCTCTATGCCATTGAAACATCAGGAATAACAAAGCGCTTTGAAGAGGTGACTGCAGTAAATAATATCAGCATCTCTGTAAGACCGGGGGAATTGTTCGGGCTCCTTGGTCCCAATGGCGCCGGGAAAACCACATTGATAAACATGCTTTCAACAATGATAGAACCATCAGGGGGAAGCGCCCTGGTATGGGGTCACGATGTTGTAAAAGAAGCAGACCTCGTCCGGCAGAATATCGGGGTGGTTTTCCAGGATACCACTCTTGATGACAGGCTTACCGGAAGGGAAAACCTTGACCTGCATGGAAGGCTCTATGGTCTTGACGGAAAGACAAGGAAGAACCGAACACAGGATGTACTCTCTCTTGTGGAGCTTACGGAAAGGGCAGATGTCATTGTCAAAACATACTCGGGCGGAATGATGAGGCGCCTTGAGATCGCACGCGGGCTCATGCATCATCCCCATGTCCTGTTCCTTGATGAACCCACGCTGGGACTTGACCCGCAGACGCGCCTCCATATATGGGATTATATACATAAACTGAACAGAGAGCAAGGTGTAACAATATTGCTCACAACACATTATATGGAAGAGGCGGACAGGTTGTGCGACAGGATCGCAATAATCGACTATGGACAGATAGTTGCTCTTGACACTCCGCAGGAACTGAAGAACATGCTCGGAGGGGATGTAATAACACTCGAGCTTGAAGATCCTGAAGATGTGGGTAAGCTGTGCAGTTCTTACCAGAAAGACGGATGTGTCAATATGGTTACAGGGAAACAAAATGAAGTTTTTATTACTGTCAATAATGGTGAGCGCCAGATCCCCCATATCCTTGCTCTTTCTTCACATGCTGGAATACCCATACTTTCGGTGAGCCTCAGGAAACCCACGCTGGATGATGTGTTTATCCACTATACAGGCAGGGCGATAAGAGATAAGGAAGTAAGCGGGATGGAAGAGGTGGGGTATAAGATAAGATCAAGGAGGAAATAAGGATGGATCTTGGAAGGGCGGCACAGACAGTATATACCATGTGGCTGCGTGAAATGATACGATTTTCGCGGTCAAAATCACGGATAATCGGGGCGCTTGCAACACCTCTTTTTTTTCTTGTAATACTGGGAACAGGCTTCAGTTCAGCTTTCCAGGTAAAAGGAGGCGGAACATTTGATAAAAGCTATCTGGCTCCCGGTCTTATCGGGATGTCCGTTCTTTTTGCTTCATTGATGGGAGGCGTATCTATTATCTGGGATAGGGAATTCGGCTTCCTCAAGGAGATTTTGATAGCCCCTGTAAGCCGCTTTTTTGTCGCGCTTGGGAAAGCCGTAGGAGGCGTCACGACAGCAATGATCCAGGGCGTATTGATTATGATCATAGCCTGGTTTATAGGGATCCATTATGTGTCCTTCTGGGGAGTCCTGGCCGGTATTGGCGTCATGTTTATCTCAGGGATCGGCTTTATAGGTCTTGGGATAGCGATCGCTTCAAGGATCGAAAGCCATGAAGGATTCCAGATGGTCATGAGTTTCCTTACAATGCCTCTTGTTTTATTGAGCGGGGCATTTTTCCCGATCGCGAACCTTCCGGGATGGCTAAAGGTACTTGTATATGCAAATCCCCTGACCTATGGGGTTGAAGCCCTGCGATATTTCCTTCTTGGAAAATCCTTTATCTCTATATGGTTGTGCATTGCGGTACTTGTAATATTTTCTATAGCGATGATATCTCTTGGCGGAAAATTGTTCGGGAAGATGAGGGCATGAAATGATCCTCCTGTCAGGCGGAACAGGCACGCCCAAGTTGATCCGGGGTCTTCGGAAGTTAATTCCTGATGAAGAGATCACAGTTATAGTTAACACAGCAGAAGACATAATGGTGTCAGGCAACATGGTTTCACCCGATGTTGACACGATCTTATATCTTTTTTCGGGAACTCTTGATACTTCAAAATGGTGGGGGATCAGGAATGATACATTTCATACAAATAATGCTTTAAAGAAAATGGGTGTCATTGAAAAACTCATGATGGGAGATGCTGACCGGGCTTCCTGTATTTTTCGTGAGGAGTTGATGAGAAAGGGGGCTTCATTAACAGAAGCTACTCTCCTGTTATCAGGGGCGCTTGGAATAAAAGCAAAGATACTGCCAATGTGCAATGAAAAAGTAGATACGATGATACAAACACCACACGGGGTTTTGCATTTCCAGGATTTCTGGGTAGGCGCGCGCGGAACTCCTGATGTCCAGGACATTGAAATTACAGGTATCCATGTTGCCTTGCCTACTAAGGAGGTGATTAACGCCCTGAAACTTGAGGAAAATGTGATAATCGGGCCCAGCAATCCCATAACAAGCATCGGACCGATCCTTGCGCTCAAAGGGATAAGAGAAATTTTGAAAACCAGGAAGGTTATTGCTGTCAGTCCTATAATTGGGAATTCCCCGGTCAGCGGTCCTGCCGGGAAATTGATGAGTGCTTGCGGGTATCCTGTTTCATCAAAAGGAGTTGCCCGGTTTTATGGGGATATTCTTGATGTTATGGTCATTGACGATAAGGATATTATGAATTCATCGGATTTTGACATAAGAACAATTCGGTATGATACCATTATGACATCAGTTGAAAAAAGCGAATCCCTGGCAAAAAATATTCTTGAACTATTTTCCGATATTCGATAACAGGACAAGTCCCCTGTCAGTCAGCCTGAAATTATCTCCTTCGACTTTAAGATAATTCCCTTTAATAAGGAAATCCGCCTGGAAATTGAATATGGCAATATCAACACCAAGTTCCTTTTTCAATTCATCCTTTGTTTTACCGAATACCCCAATGGTTTTAATCATCTTTCGCCTGACAGGATGCTCAAGCGCCCTGACCATCAGGGCATGTTCATCTACTTTTGCTTCACGTACTGTTGGTTTACGCTCAAGCATTGCTTCCAGTTCATCATCACTTATTTCGGGCATTATTACTCAAGAAACAAGTATAATATACTCCTGCAGGATTAATAAATCTCTGCCTTTGAACCCTCTCTCACGGCTAAAGCCGGGAGATTCCTCTACGCTCATATAAGCTCTCTATGGCTCTCATCCGGGAGGATTACAGCATCCATAGCCTCACTTATAATTCGTACGGGATTAACGAGCGAACCGCTCTGGCTCTGAATTCCCGTGAATCCAAAGCTGGCAGGACAAACCTTGCCTATCGCAGTTTGTTTCGCCCTTGAAATCGCTTCGCTAAGGATAGATTCCATACCTTGCCAGAGGTCTTTCGCTCTGGCAAAATCAAGGGCGCTTGTTTCTTTATCCACACATTTTGCCAGAAATGCAGAATACAAGTTCCTCTGCATCCTGATACCACAACAGATATGCCCCACATTCCGTACCCTTTACTTTTACAAGTTTTATTTTAAGTATATAGCCACGGTATTTTGGAGACTTTTTATTATCTTCTGTTTTGAGAAACCACAGAGAGCACAGAGTACACAGAGAAAAGAGTCAACGCTCTGTGCTCTCTGTGGACTCTGTGGTTGATTTTCCATGCGATTAACCATTTTTCCAGAATGAATGAAAAATCTCGCATTTTGATTTCAAATTTTTGGTTTATATGTACTTGGATAAGATATTAATTATAAAATGTTAAAAAAAAGGTGTATTTTCGCATTTTTTATAAAACATATATAAAGATATATACGATGTTAAATTTTAAAACCATGCGCAGTAAAATTATTTTGTACCTCCGAACAAGGGTACGGAATAAGGGATATGCCATCGCTTGCTAAGGTTTTTCTTAACAGCCTGTTTGCAGATATGGCACGTTTGGGATAGTTTCGTTGTCTGTGTAGGAAATTCAAATAAGTAGCCACCAGCATTTTCAGCTTTTATTTTGAGGCTATTCATGAACATGGAAGGAGCACGCATATTAATTGACCTGCCGTATCGCTTTTGCCAGCCTTTATAAGATACGTTTTCAGTCTGGATTCGTGTGCCCATTGCTATTATTTCGTTTATGTCTTTTCCGTGAAGGGATTTTCGATGTGCAGCTAAGATTCTATCAAGTTTTCGTTGTAGCTTTCGTTTCTTTTTCTGATCAGGCATTAACTCAAAGATGGGGGCTTGCAGCCGTAATGGCCGAAAACGATAATATCGATGCGATAGCTATACAATAAAGGTGGCAACTCTCCCATATTATTGACCTTTGTTAAACTTTAATACTGCATAGTACTATCCTGAATAATAAATAAAAGGAGTTTTTACTATAACTACGGATATTACTATCGGGATCGGTCATTATTACTCAAGAACACCGGGTATCGGGGGCATTATACGGCAGGAAATCCAGGATTTCTGCGTCGAGGAACTGACCAATAGGATCGAGACCGCAAACGGGCAATACCTTATTGCACAGCTCACAAAGACCAACTGGGATATCCATCATCTTGTGCGCGACCTTGCACGCATATTGAGAATAAGCCAGAACAGGTTCGGATGGGCAGGAACGAAAGACAAGCGCGCTATTACGAAACAGAAAATTAGTGTATGGGATATCACACAGGATGATCTTGCACGTGTGCATTTAAAGGATATCGAATTTAAGGCGATAGGGCGCTCAAATAAGAAAGTCAGTCTTGGTGACCTCTGGGGAAATCGCTTCAGGATCACAATAAGGAACATCGAACTTCTGCCAGATGATGTATCACAGCGAGTAAAATCCATAACTGATGAACTTGCAAAAGGCATTCCCAATTTTTTTGGCGTACAGAGGTTTGGCGAGAACAGACCTGTTACGCATGTGGTTGGCGAAGAGATACTCCGGGGAGATATCAAAAAAGCGGCTATAACATATATTGCAAAAGCATATCCTGAGGAAAATGAGGAAATAAGAAAAGTGCGCCAGTTCGTATATGATACAGGAGATTTCAAGGAAGGAGTGAAAATATATCCTCTTCATCTGCAATTCGAAAGGGCTATGATGAGCCACCTGATAGCCCATCCTGATGATCATGCCGGGGCTTTCAGGGCATTATCACCAAAATTGATGGCAATGTTCCTGCATGCATACCAGTCATATATTTTCAACCTTATATTGAGCCGCCGTATCGAATACGGCATGTCGATACACGAAGCTTATGACGGGGATATCGTATGTTTTAAGAACGAGATGGGGCTGCCTGATACGTCAAGACTTCAGAAAGTGACCCCGGACAACCTTGATGGTATAAATAACCTCATCGACAGGGGCCGGGCATTTGTGACAGCGCCTCTTGTGGGATATGAAACCCGGTTCGCGCAAGGACAGGCCGGGGAAATAGAACAAGCGGTAGTTAAAGAATTAAACATTGACCTTGAAGGTTTTAAGGTTCCTGACATGCCTGAATTAGCATCGAAAGGGCTTCGAAGGGAGATAATATTGCCTTTTAAGCCGGAATTCAGTGTTGATGATGATGATAAAAATGAAGGAAAGACTAAAGTGACGCTGGGTTTTTCCCTGCAAAAAGGAAGTTATGCTACAATCGTATTGAGGGAGTATATGAAGATCACTTAGCCATTATTTTCCTGCACATATCATCACACTCCAGTATATATTCTTGTGAATTTTAATCGTAACTGAAATCCCTTGACAAATTTTATATGATACTTGAAAAAATTATGAACAAAAGTCCGAATTACATTGGTAAAAAACAGGGGGAAAGAGCATGAACCCATTATTAAGATTATTGGCAATAATGATTTCAGTTTTCCTGCTTGGATTTTTTCTTGAGGAAGTGATTTCAACAGAATTAAATGACCCCCAATCACTGGAAGAGAGGTTGGAGATAATATCTGAATTATTCTCTGTTTTCGTTGCTTTTTCAATTTTTACCATAACGTGGTATGCATATAATAAAAGCAGGGATAACCATTCTCTTTTTTTGGGTACAACTTTTCTTATTACAGGACTATTGATTCTGTTTCATTTGCTTTCCTATCCTTTCATGCCTGATTTTATCAGCCCCAACTCATCTTATAAAGCAGCCATTTTTTTTATATATTCCCGATTCATCCTTGCCTTTTTACTTCTTGCAAGTGTATATGTGCATAAGGATTCACTTCCTAACCTGATCAACAAATATTTCCTGTCTTTGTTTACAATAGCAATAATATTAGTCTCCCTGACATCTGTGCTAATTCATGAAGATTTTCTCTATGCAATATATAATACTTATCACAATGTAATCATTGTATTCTTATTACTAGTAATTACAATTATCATGTTAATTGCAGGTTATCTTTATGCAAAAATGGCCAAAGAAACAGGGCAGGATAACCTTCTTTTATTAACATATGGTTCCATCGTGGTGCTTTTCGGTAATCTTGTATACTTCTCCTTTGAATTCTCAGGGCATTTTCTTATTATCGCCGGCTTTTTCTATTTTTATCTTTCCATGTATAGATCCTCTGTAGAACTACCTTATGAAAAATTGGCCATGGCAGAAGAAAAGCTTCGTAAAGGAGTTGAGAATAAGTACCGTACTCTATTCGATAATGCAAATGATGCAATAATAACAACGGATCTTGAATATTTGGTCACCTCATGGAACAGTAGCGCTTCGAAACTTTTTGGATGGGAAGCGCCTGAAGTAATGGGAAAGAAACTTCCCAGTCTTATAGTTCCATTAAATTTGCAGATCCAGGGAGAGGGAATCATTCGTGATACCAGAGATGGCAAATCCATTTTCGGGCTGGAAACAGAGAAAATCCGTAAGGATGGCAGTATAATTTTTGTGAGTTTAACAACATCTCAATTGTTAGATTCAAATCATAATTTGGCGGGTCTGTCTTTTATAATCCGTGATATCAGCGAACAAAAGCGAGCTGAAAAGACAATAGAAGGAAGTTTGAAACGGCTCGAAGAAGAAAAAGCCAAAACAGAAAGTATTATTGCTGCAATCGGAGATGGGATCAGCATCCAGGATACTGATTTTAAGGTATTGTACCAGAATAAGATCCATCAGGATATTGTGGGAGACCAAAAAGGCAGGTATTGTTACAGAGAATATGAACATAGGGATCATATCTGTGAGGGTTGTCCTGTGGAAATGTCTTTTAAGGATAATAAAATACATACTGCAGAAAGGATTGTAATCCAGGGGGAACAGAAAATATACTTTGAAATAACAGCGTCCCCCTTAAGGGATTCAACAGGTAATATTATTGCAGGTATTGAAGTTGCGAGAAATATCACTGAACGGAAGAAGGCTGAGTTGGAATACAAAACGATACTCAAAACTGCCATGGATGGTTTTTTCATTACCGATCTTAAAGGGGATATTCTGGACGTCAATGATTCCTATTGCTCTTTAATAGGTTATAGCCGCGACGAATTGCTTAAGTTGAACCTGAAGGATATCGATGTAATAGATACAGAGGAGATCATTGCCCAACGCATTGAGCGAATCTCAAAATTTGGCTGGGGTCGCTTCGAAACCAGTCATAAATGTAAGGATGGCAGGATTGTTAAAATTGAAGCCAGTATCAATTATATGGGAGGAAGCGGAAAATTCTATGTTTTCATGCGGGATATCACAGAGCGCAAGATGGTTGAGGACCAAATCAAGACATCTTTGCGGGAAAAAGAAGTGCTTTTGCAGGAGATTCACCATCGTGTCAAGAACAATATGCAAATCGTTTCCAGTCTTCTGGATCATCAAACCCAGTTCATTAAAGACGAAAAAGTGATTGAAATATTTACAGATAGCCAGAACCGGATAGCATCTATGGCACTTGTGCATGAAAAACTATATCAATCAAAAGACCTGGCAAAAATTGACTTCTATGATTACATCAATGATCTGGCAGCTAACCTTTTTCAGTCTTATGCAAAAAATTCCGGGAAAATCAAATTTAACTTAGGTATCGAAAACATTCAATTGGATATTGATCTTGCCATTCCGTGCGGATTGATAATCAATGAGCTGGTCACAAATTCTTTAAAATATGCCTTTCCAGCAGGCAGAGAAGGGGAAATTAAGATAGTGTTTCGCAAAACAGATGAAAATATGCTTGAACTTGTGATAAGTGATAATGGCATTGCCATACCTTTCGATCTGGATTTTAGAAAAACCGGGTCATTGGGTTTACATCTTGTCACAATACTGGCAGAAAACCAGCTTCATGGCCAAATCAATCTAAATCGAAATAAAGGAACAGAATTTACAATTCAATTCAAAGGGATAAAATGAAACAAATATTGATCGTTGAAGATGAAATCATTATTGCTGAAGGCTTACAAAGAAAATTGCAGAAGATGGGGTATGATGTTCCAGTAATAGTATCTTCCGGGGAAGATACTATTAGAATGATAAAAGAAAATCATCCTGACCTTGTGCTGATGGATATTGTAATACATGGCAAAATGGACGGGATTGAAACCGCAGGACAAATACATAATCTTTTTGATGTTCCGATCGTGTACCTCACTGCTTTTGCTGATGAAAAAACACTCGAACGTGCAAAAATTACAGAACCGTTCGGATATTTAATTAAGCCATACAAAGATAGAGAATTACAAATAACCATTGAGATCGCTCTCTATAAACATGAAATGGAAGGAAGGTTAAAACAGAGTGAAAGAAGTTTGCGGGAAAAAAACCAATGGCTTTCAGCAGTGATTGAAAGCATAGGTGATGCTGTGATCGCTACTGACCCTGAAGGGACAATAAGACTTATGAACCCGATCGCTGAGGCATTGACAGGCTGGAAACAAAACGAAGCTTTGGAAAAACCTCTGACAGGTATCTTCAATATTATTAGCGAAGATACTGACAAGAAAGTCGAAAATCCTGTAACAAAGGCAATCCGAGAAGAAAAATTCTATGGTCTTGCCGATAATACAATATTGGTGACAAAGGAAGGTATAAAAATTCCTGTTGATATTGTTGGTTCAACAATCAAGATCGATGGAGATAGAATCATTGGTATTGTATTGATTTTTTGCGATATTTTTGAACGCAAAAGGATTTATGAAGCGATGAAAAATTGAGGAGAAACGATGCGCGATTACACACTTGGTATCAAAGAACTGGATTATGAAATCGAGGGCATAAGAAAAGGTTCGAACATTATGTTGATCGGCCCTCCCATGAGTGGAAAGGAGTTGATCCTTAATCTGATTATGTATCATGGTGCAGCCATAAATGGTAATGCAGTAATAACGGTATCCACCCGGGAATCAGCCCCTCATATTTTGGAATGGTTCATAGAAAATAATTTGAATTTGCCTTTGGACCGGATCGGCATAATCGACTGCGTAAGCAAAACCCTTGGTAGTACGCTAAAAGAGAATGAAAATATTAGAATAGCAAGCAGTCCGGTTGACCTGACTGGAATTGGAGTGAAAATCGGTTATTACTTCGAAGAATTCATAACGAAAAAGAAGATCCTGAAAACCCAGCTCCATATAAATTCACTTTCAACCATTTTAATGTATTCAAATATCCAGACAGTTTTCAGGTTCCTCCATGTTTTTACAGGTCGGATAAGATCAACCGGGGGTCTGGGAATATATATGATGGAAAGCGGTTTACACGATGAACAGGCAATAGCGACATTAAAGCAACTTTTTGACGGCGTAATAGAAATTAGAACCGAAAGTGATAAGAATCTTATACGGGTGGCGGGCCTGTCGTCAAAACCTACTTCATGGTTTGAATATGAGATAGAAAATGCAAACCTGAAGATGGTGGAAAGAAAATAGAACTGGGAGTGTAACGAATTTTATTATTTTCATAAGAAATTATCTTCCATTATTCCAGCATCTTCCGGAACATCTTCCTGACAATTATCCTTTTCAGTATGAAATAATCCTGTGTGGCAGCGATTACAGCTTGCTTTTCCAACTTGAGAGCATGATCAAAAGCCAAATCAAAAACATAATATCCAACCATCATCATTCAGAAATTAACCGGAGAAAATCATGAAGATCAAACGATTTCAAAAATGGCATTTAACGTTTAAAGTCTTTCCTGTAGTATTATTAATTATTATTTTGAAATTTCTTGCCCATCAATTCAACCTGGAGTTCATTTCCTTAAATCCACTATTCACAGGAATTGTTACTGCCAATATATTCCTGCTTGGATTTCTTATCGCTGGTGTTCTGTCCGATTATAAAGAGAGTGAAAAATTACCGGGAGATATGGCAACAAGCATTGAAACGATCATTGACGAATGTTTGATCATCCATAAGAACAAGAAAGCAAAACCGGCGCTTGAATGTTTGGGGCATACCCTGGAAGTCACAAACTCCATTATAAAATGGTTCCATAAGAAAGAACGTACAAGAACCTTAATGGATAAACTTTCAACATTCAATGATTTCTTCCTTGCTTTTGAGTCTTTAACACAGGCGAATTTTATCGCCAGGTTGAAACAGGAACAGAGCGCTATCCGGCGTATTTTGATACGGATCCATACAATCCGTGAAACTTCTTTTGTTTCAAGCGGGTATGCAATTGCAGAAGCAATTGCCATAATTCTTGCTATAGGGCTAATATTTGTCAAGATAGATCCTTTTTATGA
>Ga0172443_1019_pt1 | contig 56949 bp, 59 predicted proteins | sample MayberryNE_Catta_6_FD_114741 | JGI IMG/M metagenome (GOLD analysis project Ga0172443, IMG submission 114741) | reverse complement strand
GCGGTTCTGGGCTGATTCTCCTCGATAACAGGTCTATCTTTCCTGTAATCTTTTATTCTCCTGATTATCACTTCAGCCAGGAATAAAACCAGCGCCGCAAGAAGGTAAGGCTCTTTTTCGCTCTTTGGTTCATTTACCGTCCTGACAGCTTTTTCCTTGATATCCACGAACAGCAATCCTTCGACTTCATCCTCATTATACACGCGCCCACCATTTGATTCAATGACCGCTTTCAATTTTTCATTAAACCCGATCTCCCTGTATTCGAGGGGATAGTTCACAGCTATCCCGTATCCTGAGAGATCATGGAAATCCCCGGTCTCAATGTTAATGGAAGTTTCGTATGTTGTCGGCCCTGTTCTTGAAAGTTCAAGAGGCGCGCCGTCAAGTTCCACCTTCGGAGGCTGCTTATCTGATGTAACAATGATCCTTCCCGCTGTTCCCGCCCAGATATCCTCAGCGGTTATAACGTCCCCTTCTTTCGGGCGCGGATCGCCGATCGCCCAGTTTATCATGGATGAGATAAGGCGTGAGTTCTCACCGCTGTAAACGGCGTTTGCCCAGCTGGTTTCTGCCCCACCGTTATCGGTAGTGAATGAAACTACCCTTCCAAGACCAAAACCCCATGTGGTCAGGATAGGTTTTCCGCGTGTGGTTGCTATGAGGCGGTCGGAGCCGAGTTTTGGGGTGACGTCGTTGTATCCCGTTACTGATGCTGTGATATTGATGTATTTTGTGATGAAATGGTTAGAATCTAAAGTTGCTAGGGGATATTCATAAGTAACAGAAGGGGTTTCGGCAGGTGTGGGAGTGGAAGATGGCGCTTGCCCCATTTGAGTACTTAATCGTTGATCAGGATATAGAAGTACCACATCAGTGCCAGCCGCTTTAGCCAATATATCATATCTATCGCTTGGCATTCTTGCTTCTTCCGGAAAAAGTATCTGGACGAATTGAATTTTTGTATCTTTCTTTGTTAGATCCAGCACCGTATTTTTTGTCTGGGTAAGGCCATTAGGATCTATAAATCCATCGGATATCACTATTATCTCTTTTGTACCGCTCACCGAGTTTAATAATTCATCAGCTGTGCGGAGTCCTTTATCAAGATCAGTGGGATTATTTCCTTCTTTCGGGCCTATTTCCCGGATGAAATTCTCAAGTTCTGCTCTATTTGTTTCTGTTCCCATAGATAGCAAATTTGTTTGCCTTGTGATTCCGCTGAATGCAACAACCCCCACGCGGCTGTCCTGTCCGATATTTCGGACCACACTTATTGCATTTGCATCAATAAGACTGATTCGCGATTCTGTTCCTATACTGCTGCTTATAGCGGTGCTTCCGGAGGAATCAATCAAGATCACAAGGCTTCTTCCGCCTTTAAATTCTCCCGCTCTTGAAATGATAGGTAGTATAGCTTCAACCGGTGAATTATTGTATAAACCTTTATCATACGATGATTGTCCACCAACAACCACCAGCCCACCTCCATTTCCAACATAATTCCGCAAGATATCGGCATTAAGCTCAGTCGCTCCCTTATTATCTATTATCACAGTCTTATAGAGTGAAAGGTCAGCTGGCAGAGAACCAGCTGTAGTGACATCATAAAGGCCTGTTGTGATAGTATAAAGAGGCGAGGCTGTATCGCCTGTTACAGCCAGGACCTTTGGCTTTGGCACCACAAATACCGACCTGTAGAATACATTGTTTTGCTTGAACCTGTCCTCTGTGGCGGGTGTTATAGTTGCCTTAATTTTATGCGAACCAAGAGTCGTAAATGAACCTGTTATTGGAATCGACTTTTCACGTTCCTTCTGGGTAACAGAATCGCTGTAAACTGACTTCCCATCAATTTCCACATCAAGCTTGTATCTTGAATCGTTTCCTGCCTGCCCCACCACCACATTGAACACATTCTCATTCCCAATGATGATATTCTTTGAGCTTACTATCTCAACGCTTGCATCATTATGGAGAGGTTCCTGTTCTACGGCGAACACTCTTGTTCCTGTCTGGGAAACAAACGAAATCGCATCGAAAAGGTCTTTTCCGTAATTTGCGTTGCCGTCTGTCACAAGGACCAGGTTATTATTCTCAGAGGCGCCTATCACCTCATCGCCGATTGGTGATTTTATCCCGGCGAATTCCCTGAATTTGGTGGGGGTTTTGGGTTGAAGCGCATCAAATACCTTCTTCCCCAGGTCTTTATTGAATAGATCCATGCTCAAAGTGTCATCCGAAATTACAGTTATCTTCGGGGCATCATCACGCACCGTGCTTATACCCAGGGAATAAGGCGAAGCCAGGGCCATTATCAGAAGACCCAGGATAATGATTCGCGAAATAATTATCCATTTCGAAACACCTCTCCTGATATAATACAAACCCGCAAGGATCAAAGGGCTTATGAGCAAAAGGACATAAGGATTCTCAAACTCGGTTGAAATAACCATTACAACTCACCCCTCCAGCGCAGGTAATATAGTTCAAGGAAAACAAGGAAAATAGCTCCCACTATGAAATAAATGTCAAGATCCATGGGTTTTCGGATCACTTCAGGATTAAAAGGGAGATTATTTGCTGCAGAAACATTTACTGCCCCATCAGGAAGCCCTCCGCCCACAAGATTTGATTCACGTTCATCATACAGGTTTACAGCAACGCTCTTTCCGGGCACTTCATAAATACCAACCTCATCAAGCAGGAGCGTGTCTGTGGTTACCCTGTCAGAGGGCGTGTTCACAGTCACAGATACCGGGAATTTTATCAGCATTCCCGTCTTTGCATTATATTCGGACACATCAAGGCTGCCTTTTATCCACTCAAGCATCTGTTTCCAGAAAATAGGATATTCCGGAAGCGTGTGCAGATCATTCCAGACATTTTCATTAAGCGGGTCGTAGATATTATTTCCCCGCGGATCGGCCAGACCCGAATAGATAACTGTCCCTTTCCCGTATTTCCAGTATGCAAGGATAGCGGATTTTTCCTTATCCCCGCTTTCAACAAGACCCACGGCTGTGTTCTTAAGATGCGCCTTAAAATATTTTTTTACGGCAGTTTTCTCAATATCGATGCCTGCGGTTATGGTGCTCTGGCGGGCGATGTTCAGGGAAGTACTATTGTTTGCGAGTGTTCCCAGTTCAACTGGCAGGATGTCCATATCCGTTAAATTCGGGGATGCAATTATTACAGCAGTACCTCCGCTGCTGACATAGTCAGAGAGTTTTTTCACAGCATCCTGGGGCAGGGCAGCACTCACTACAACAATACCGGACATAGAAGGTATGCTCTTAGGGTCTGCTTTTGTGACTTTTGTATCGGGAATAAGACCAAGTGCAACAATTGAAGGAGATTTTGGATTATCCGTAATATAGAGAACATCACGCTGCATCGATGGCGGCATATAAACAAAAGCATTATTATCGACAGCTAAGGCATCATCAGGACCGATCGAAATCCTGGTTATTCCGGGATTAAGGTTCAGGTCGCTTATGCTGAAATATTCACTCGACTGGCCTTTTACATTGATCGATTTAGTAAGTACACTCTTATCATTTATTGAAACATCGATCTTTACATCCCTTGCATCCGTGTTGAAGTTTTTTATCACTATCTTGTAATTGCCTGAGGATTCAAACCAGCCATTCACTATGCCGATGTTGTCAGTCCTGCCTCTTACCGTTATGAAATCAACTCTGATACCGCTAGCTTCGGCAACTTTTCTTGCTATTTCCGGACTGTCACCGCTCCAGCTTATGAAATCCGAAATTACGATTATTCTGCCACCTTCCGGGAGCATTCTTCGTCCAAGTATAATTGCGCTTGAAAGGTCAACACCTGTGGCTTTTGCCTTGAGTTTTGAAAGCGCGTCCTTTGCGCTGCTTGCCGGCGCTTCTTTCATTACCATCAGGGGAATGCTCTGGGCCAGGATGATGGTATTTTTGGTGCTTAAGAACTTATTTGCTTCCACAACAGCTTTTTCGAACCTGCCATCAGCCTGCATACTTGCTGAACCATCAAGAATAATAACGGTAGAACCGCCACCGGCTTCTTCGTTCGCCATGATAAAAGGCGCTGCAATAGCAAGTGAGATAATAATAAGCGCAAGGAGTTGAATGAGAAATAGGGGATCTTTCAAGAACTTCCTGAAAATATTAAGCCTTTTTTTCTTTTCAATATCAAGAAGGAACATGATCGAAGGTATCTTTATTTTTCTTGCCCTTGGCCTGAGAAGATAAATTATGATAAGCGGAATAATTGACAAAAGCGCATAGAGCCCTGCCTCATTAGCGAACTGCAATGGATTAGCAAAAAATGAATCAAGAAGTGCCATTATATCCCCTTATTTTATCTTCACTTCCCTTCTGCTCACAACTTCAAAAATGGCATCAAAGACCGGTCTATCAGTTGTGACAGTATGAAAATCAGCCCCTAACGTCATACATGTTTCTTTTATCCTGGATATATGGTCATTTAATTTGTGCTGGTATTCTTCACGAAGCCTGGGGCTTGTATAAATGTCCATTTTTGCATCGGTCTCAAGATCGATCAATTTTGCTTCCCCTCCGAAGTCAAGGCTTTTTTCCAGGGGGTCAAGCACCTGGATAAGCACAAGTTCATTATCCCCAAGCCTGAATACTGAGTTCCTGATGGCATCGACATCCGCCATAAAATCAGAAATAATAAAGACCAGTGACCTTGATCTGATAACACTTGCGTATTTTTCCATGCAATAATCGAAGTTTGTTTTTCCATTAAGCTTTGCCTCATTAAGAAGATCTATTGTCAGGGAAAGAAATCTTCTTCCTCGTTTGGGTTTCGTGATAATGATATCATCACCGAATGTAGCGACAGCGAATTTCTCATTGTCTTTTGTTACAAGATATGCAAATCCAAGCGCCAGCATTGCAGAATACTCAAATTTATTCCGGAAATCCATGCTTTTGCTCGTGTCAAGCAATATGTGTGTTGTTAAGCTTTTTTCTTCTTCGAATTCCTTGACATAAAGTTTCTCAGTGCGACCGTACACTTTCCAGTCGATGGTCTTGAAATCGTCTCCCTGTGTGTACTCACGATAGCTTACAGGCTCCATGCCCCTGCCTTTAAGGATGGAGCGCCGGCTTCCGCTATATGCGGTGGAAACGCGCTTTCTTACCATGAATGAGAAGCGGTCAAGCTCTTTGAAGAACGAGGTGTCTATCATTCAGTTCACTTTACTTTGCAGTTTTCAAAATATCCGCGATCACCTGATCAGTTGTCATGCCTTTTCGCTCGGATTCAAATGTCAATATGACACGGTGGCGCAGCACCGGATATGCCATGGCATCGATATCTTCCTTGCTCACATAATTCCTGCCCTTCATAAGCGCCCGTGCTTTTGCTGCAAGGATCAAGCCAATCGAAGCCCTGGGGGATGCGCCGTATTCGATTTTTTCACTTTTTCCCCTGGTAGCGCCCACGATCTTTATAGCCCTGGTCTTTATATCTTCAGCTATGGGAACATCCCGCGTGAGTTTCTGGAGTTCAAGGACTTCCGTTTTTGAGACTACGCTCTTTACGGTTGGAATAATATTCCTGGTGTACCTGTTAACGATCTCATTCTCGTCCTCAAATGTAGGATAATCCATCAAGATCTTAAGGAGGAACCTGTCAAGCTGCGCTTCCGGCAGGGGATACGTACCCTCCATTTCGATGGGGTTCTGGGTGGCAAGTATAAAGAAGGGCTTATCAAGCGGATAAGTTTTATTGCCTACTGTTACCTGTTTTTCCTGCATTGCCTCAAGCAGGGCGCTTTGGGTCTTGGGAGATGCCCTATTTATCTCATCTGCAAGAACGATATTGGCGAATACCGGTCCGGGTTCAAACCTGAATTGTTTCTTCCCCCCGATGTCTTCGATGATATACGTACCTGTAATATCAGAAGGCATAAGGTCGGGAGTACACTGTATCCTGTTGAATTTAAGGTCAAGCGCTTTTGAAATTGTGCTGATGGTAAGTGTTTTTGCAAGCCCCGGATTGCTCTCAACAAGTGCATGGCTGTTGCAAAGAATGGCTATCATCATCTGTTCGACCGCCTCGTGCTGGCCCACGATTACCTTCCCTATTTCATCAAGAAGCTCTTTGAAGATCCTGGTCGAGCTTGCATACGTCTCATTACTCATGTTTTAACCTCTTTCATATTGTACTCCTTTTCACTGCGTATTGATTGATAAGCTGCTTTTCACTTTCCGTCTTTTGCATAAGCGTACTATAACCGCCATCTGAAACATTGGAACCCAGGACATCCACCGGGAACGCCGCTGATTTGATGAACTGGTTACTGGCCTGGCTTGTATCCCTTACTTCAAAACCCGTATCCTGTCCTGAATACAGGGTAAGGTCAATATTTTTTCCTTCAATGGATGCTATCTTTGGCTTCCCAAAAATGTTCCCGCTTCCGTTCTGTCCCACGTTTTCCGTATTTTCAAGGCGGCTGTTGATGTCACCGATCGATAAATTCGTGTTTTCATTCCCAATTCCGGTCAAATTCTTGAAATTATTAGCAACGGTATCGGGCGGGATGCTGTATTTATCCGGATTTAAAGATATAATCGTTGCTGCGGAAATGAATATTATCACCAATATTATCTTTGTGACTACTACACTTCCCTGTATTAGTGTTGAGGATGAAACGATTGCCAGTCCATTCAAGACAAGACTTTTTAAAGAATCTACAATAACATTGGACTCAGAGATATTGTCATAGGCGGTCCTGAGTTTTTCTTTGAGTTCAGGATATTTGCCTTCAACCAAAAAATTAAATTTGATCTTGCGATCGTTCCTATGGAGGAAAAAAGCCCCCATTATAGCAATAATAAAAGCAATTATTGGCAGGATTATCCCAGTTGGAATTCGTGGATCATTAAAAAATTTATCCAGGAAAAATCCAGCTGATAAGATAATGAAAATCGCATAAAAAATGGAAAAAATAGAGATTAAATCCAGGATTAACAATAACTGCTTGCGTTTAAAATAATCAGACTGAAGTTTTAGAATTTTCTCCATCAGTTCGTCCATTCAGTCACCTTCATCCTCATTATTGGTTTTAATTATATTATTTAATTTGTAATCGGTCATTTTAAGTTAAGTTTTTATATAATTTCATAACACCATATGGAAAAGAAGGAATATAAATACTCCGATTAATTATAAGAATATTTTTATATTACATTATGTATGCATTATCCTTATAAATTCATAAAAAAATATAAGTGTGACTAGATACTTATAACCTATTTAAAATAATTGCTGAGGATAATTTGAGCAATTTTCCAGTTCTTGTACCAACTTTTGAACTTCAATCTAAATTTGAATTCATTGTCGAGAAAATCGAATCCATGCGCCAATCCCAGAACCAATCAAAGAAGCAGATAGAGGACTTGTTCAGCGCCCTGATGCAGAAGGCGTTCAGAGGGGAAATATAAGGCAGTGGGAAGAAAAAAGAAGAAGCAGATCGACAGGAAAAAAGGAAACTGATCAGGTTGTTCCCTGTTTTTTCAGATAATCTCCGACAATTTTCTCATAAACATCTTTGATATAAGAGTCCACTGAATTGACAAGTTTATTAAGCTTGCTTTTTGTCAGAGTTCTTACTTTTTCAGGTAATTCTTCTTCATTCAATCCCTTGTCATGAACCATGTCTCTTACAATCCTGTATAACTCATAGAGTTCCTCAAACTTATCATTAAAATATTCCCTGAATTCCAGGGAAAGCTCAGGCACATCGCTATAATACAGCCGCTTGATCGAATATGCCTGTCTCAGGCGAAGGATGGCAGAATGAATGACACGGGCTTTAACAATATCATCAGGTTTATTCTTCAGCATCTTTTTGAGATATCCAAGCTGTCTTATACAGTCCTTGAGTTCAACCTGGAGAGCGATATCATTCATCTTCTTTCTTACCAATTTTTCCCGCAATTCGGCGCCGATCAAAGGCACGCTTTCCTTAAGAACCGTAAGCAGATATGATGGAGTCAGATCAAGCTCCCTTTTTACCTGGCTTAAAGTGAAAACTTCCACCTGGATATTATGTTTCTTCATCTCGATCTTTAATTCATCATCTATTTTATCACGGGTAATAAGCACAAGGTCGTAATCGGAGTCTTCCCTGTGATCCCCTCTTGCTCTGCTGCCGTGAAAATAGAGTCCACTGATTGTATTCATGTAAGGCTTTAATGCATTTGTTACATGCTTCAGGATTGGAAATTTCCTGACAAACTCAGTAAATGCTGGCTGCATCGGTCTTTCTATTTCAAACCGTTTGCATCGGGGGCAGTACAGCCCTATCTTTTCTATGCCCGGCGCCGCCTTTCCATGTCTAATGTATGCTGAAATCATCATGGAGCCGCAGCAGCGAGGGCGCCTGAATCTGTAGTTGCCTTTTCTCATTTAAGGTTATTAGACTTTAATAGTATAAAAGTGTATACACTCTGTTACAATAATGGCATCGCTGTGTAGAAGTAAGTTTAGATTTCGATTATGGCAATGATCCTGTTCACTTCTTATTCTGTCCTTATCCCTACATTTCAACAAAAAGACAAAATTATATAGGTTTGTAGGGATAATACAGTATAATTTTATGGTAGCGATCAGAAAAAAAACCGTACGGAAACAGAAATATTATTATCTTGAGCACAGCTTTCGCGAAAATGGTAGAGTGGAGAAGAAGGAGAAATATCTTGGAAAAACTTTGCCGAAAAACATTGAAGGATTGAAGCAACAATTTATTTCTGAAATTTACAGGGAGAAATGGTTTGACATCTTTGATAAAATAAAAGAAGAATATTCAGCGCAGGAAAAAAGCACACCTCCATCGGCAAAGGAAAAAGAAATAGATAATTTCGCTATCAAATTCACTTATCATACGAATAGGATAGAAGGATCAACGCTCACATTCAGGGAAACCTCACTTCTCCTCGAAAAAGGCATAACTCCAAATGCAAAGCCCATGCGTGATGTAAAAGAAGCGGAGGCGCACAGGAAAGTATTTTATGAGTTGTTTAATTTTAAGAAAGAGCTGTCACTTGATGTAATCCTTTACTTTCATAAAAAATTATTAGAGGATACAAAAAAAGACATAGCAGGGAAGATCAGGCAGCATCAGGTCACAATCGCAGGAAGTAAATTCATACCGCCTTTTCCAGCAGAAATATATCCTCTGCTAATGGATTTTTTCAAGTGGTATCGAAAAAGTAAAGAAAAGACACATCCCGTGGAACTTGCAGCGCTTGTCCATCTGAAACTTGTAACTATTCATCCTTTTGCAGATGGGAACGGAAGGATAAGCAGGTTAATGATGAACTTTGTTTTAAATAAGCATGGATTCCCTATGCTCAATATTTCTTATGAAAAAAGAGCGGGTTATTATAGCTCATTAGAGAGATCTCAGATAAAAAATGATGAGGCTATATTTCTGCAATGGTTTTTCAAAAGATACCTGAAAGAACATACGAAGTAGCTCCAAGCTGTTCAATTCCAGCTCTGTTAATATTTAAGATATTACCTTCGGCATCATTAATGTACATGGGATCGATAGTGTTCTCGAAAAATTCCTTGTATTTTACTTCGGATTCTTTTAAAGCCAATTGCAATTTCTTTTTTTCATCAGACAATCTCTTGTTTGCCTTTTCAAAATCTACATTTTGAGTTTCTTCTTTTTTGATTTCCATATTGAAAGGATTTTTACTATCAACCTGCAATTAAATCTATCGAATAAGTATGGGCCTTCTTCCATGATTTGCGGATTCCTAAATAGTGAACTTGATGAAGCCTGTTTCATCGACTACCTGGTGACCTTGTCCGAGCAGCCGAAAGATCGGGAGTTTTTTCGAGTTTCAGCCCACGTCTCCATGCACCGGCGGCGAACTAATTAGAATTATCCAGGCACTCTAAAAAAATATAAGTATGACTAAATACTTATAAACCTATTAAAAATAACTGCTGAGGATAATTTGAGCAAAGACCTTAATGAATTTTTAACACGAAAAGAAAGGATCGATGTCATGCTCAAAGAGCAGGGATGGGTCGTTGGGGAGAGAGAAAAAATAATTGTAGAAGTTGATACAAAACAATCGGACTTTCGCGCCCAGAACTACAGGACAGTTTCAGATACCCTGAAAAACGACATGGAAAGCAAGTATGTGGATTATTTGCTTCTTGATAGATTTGGGGCGCCACTAGCCATAATTGAGGCAAAACGCACCTCACGAGACCCTATTCTCGCAGCACAAAAACAGGCCCAAGAGTATGCGAATGATATCAAATCGCAGACTGGAAGGGACGTTTTTATTTTCTTATCAAATGGATATGAGATATGGTTCTGGGATCGGGAACATTATGGGCCAAGACAGGTTAAAGGATTTTTTTCACAGAGCGATCTTGAGAGGTTGAAATTCCAGGGTATGGAAAGAAAAAACCTGTCTGATTTTGCAATCAATGGGAGAATTGTTGACCGCTCAAAGAGCACAGAATCCGCAAAAAGAGTTCTGGAGCATATCCAGAAAGGAAACCGCAAAGCCCTTATCGTGATGGCAACCGGGACAGGAAAAACAAGAGTTGCTATGGCGATAATCGATGTACTTTTAAAAGCGGGCTGGGCGCAGAAGATCCTTTTCCTGGCTGATAGGAGGGCGCTTCGAAAACAGGCGTGCGATGATGGATTTAAACGATTTTTCCCTGAGGAGGCAAAATCCATGATACACTCCGGTGTTTTTAACAGGAATTCAAGGCTTTATGTATCAACGATCCAGACATTCATGGAAATATATAATCAAAAGGATAGTTCCGGGAAATATATGATATCGCCAGGGGAATTTGATGTTATTATCTCTGATGAAGCTCATCGTTCCATATACAACAAATGGAAGGACGTATTCACATATCTTGACGGGATACAAATCGGTCTTACTGCAACTCCTGCTGATTTTATCGAAAGGGATACCTTCAGGTTCTTTGGCTGCGAAAATAAAGTTGCTACCGCGCTTTATGATTATGAAGAAGCAGTAAATGATGGCGTGCTTTGTGATTTCAGAACGAACATATCGAGCGCTCGAACTCATTTCCAGATCGAAGGCATTAAAACAAAAGATTTGCCTGTTGGCGAGATAAATAGGTTGTCCGGAGAGGGTATTGATCCGTATGAGATCAATTTTGAAGGAACTGATCTTGAGAAGAAGGTGGCTGTAAAAGGAACAAGTGAAGCTATTGCAAGGGAATTCATGGATAATGCCCTTATGGATCAATCTGGAAATCTCCCTGCAAAAACAATCATTTTCGCTATCTCAAAAATGCATGCGAAAAGAATATGGGAAGCTTTTGAGAGATTATATCCTGAATATAAGGGACGTCTTGCGCGTGTTATTGTCTCAGAAGACCCACGGGCGCAGGATTCGATCAAAGAGTTTAAAGAAGAATCGCTACCCAGAGTAGCGATATCCGTAGATATGCTGGACACTGGCATTGATGCGCCGGAGGTATGCAATCTTGTTTTTGCCAAGCCTGTTTTTTCAAGGATAAAGTTCTGGCAGATGCTTGGAAGGGGGACCCGGTCTGATAATGCCTGCAAGCATAAAGAATGGCTGCCCGATGGGAAAAAAGTCTATTTCAAGGTGTTTGATTTCTGGGATAATTTTGAGTACTGGGATATGCATCCTCAGGGGGACCAGAAGGAGTCGGGGGAAGCCATTACTAACAGGATATTTCTCATAAGGGTAAAACAGCTCGAACATCTCCTGAATATTGGCGATGCGGAAAAAGCAAAAGGTGTTAAGACGAAGATCCTTGAAGATATTGCATCGCTGCCAAGGGATTCTGTGAGCATCAGGGAGAACCTGAGGGATGTCGAGAAAGCGTTATCTGCGAAACTGTGGGATAACGTGGGACTTGACCCGGTTGAATTCCTGAAGAAGAAAATCACTCCGCTTATGAGATTCCAGCAGGATGTGAACCTGAATGAGGCTTCTTTCACGCTAAAATGCGAGAAACTGGGTATTGCCATCCTGCAGGGGAACAGGGAGGAGGTGGAACGGTTAAAACCAAAGATAGGAGAGATGGTGGAATGCCTGCATGAAGAACTGAATGTGATCAAACCAAAGCTCGCATTTAAAGAAAAAGTGCTTTCAAACAGATTCTGGGAGAATGTTTCTTTTGAGGATTCGCAGATGCTGATATCGGAACTGGCAAAACTCATGAAATATATGGCTCCTGAGCCCCGGAGAACCATTGTTCTTGACATGGATGACATGATACAGCAAAGAAAACTTATCGAGTTCGGACCCGATGCGAAGCAGGAGTATGTGAAGGTCTATAAGGAAAAAGTGGAGGACAGGATAAAGAAACTGGCTGATGAGCATCCCGCTATTATGAAAATTAAGAATGATGAGGCTCTGACCGAGTCTGACCTTCGCGATCTTGAATTGACGCTTAACAATCCTGAATTGTATATCACAGAGGATGTTTTGCAGAAGGTGTTCAGCCAGAATAAAGGGACGCTGGTGCAGTTTGTCAAGAATATCCTGGGATTATACAAGTTCCCTGATCCCGGGGAGAGTATAAAGGATGCTTTCAATACCTATTTTATCGAGAACAGCAAGCATTACAGCGCCGACCAGCTCAATTTTATCAGGACAATACAGACGGTTTTTTCGAAAAAGAAACATATCGAGTATGAGGAGCTTTTTGATGCGCCGTTCAGTAATTTTGGGATCAATGCGCCTATGCCTATGTTCACTGAGAACGAATTGAATGATTTTATTAATATATGCGGTATATTAGAGAAGGAAATATTCGCGGAGGCTTAAGAGAATAATTGATGTGAAGAAAAAGCTTAACACAATTGAGGAAATAATTATTCTCAATGAAAAAGTATCTGATAAAGAGCTTCAGGAAATAACCCAATTAAAAGAAGAATCCTTGAAGGGAGAATATGTCAGATGGAGTGAGTTTAAAAAGGAGTTGTCTAAGTGACTTTTTATGATGTGATCATTAACAGAAAGCAACTCTGTTCACATGTATGGCATAGCCATATGTGGATTTACGCCTTTTGTCTCCTCTGCAGTGTGTATTTCATCGCAAAAAGCTCGAATTGCGCAAAGGGGGGAGCAGTAGATGGATGCTCATGAGCGGCGCGCGCTGCCATGGGGAGGGGTAGAATGCGCATATTAATTGATACGAATATCTTCATTTATAGGGAAAATGACCATGTTCTCCCAGGTAATTTAGAGAAATTATTGAAAATATTAAATGTTATAAATGCAAAAATACTCATTCATCCCAAATCAGTAGAAGAATTAAAACGAGACTTGAATGAAAATAGAAAGAAAGTTGCATTATCTAAAATTAACACATATCCACAATTAGAGACACCATCTGACCCGGATTCGGATAATAATTTTTTGAATATTGTTGGATATCCCTCAAATGACAATAATTATGTTGATAATGCGATACTGTATTCAGTTTATAAAGACGCAGTTGATTTCCTGATTACAGAAGATAAAGGAATACAAAAGAAGTCTGATCGATTAGGAATAAAGGACAGAGTTCTGTATATTGATGAGGCTTTGAAAATCTTGGGAAAAAATATTTTTGATGAAAAGGTAGCTCATCCTCCGGCACTTAAGGAAGAGCTTGTATATAATCTGAAAACAAATGATCCGTTTTTTGATTCATTGAAGGAAGATTATGGAGAGTTTGAGACATGGTTTAAGAAAATTTCAAAGGAGGGGAGAAAATGTTGGGTTTATTATAAGGAAGATGGTTCGATGGGGGCTTTATTAATTTATAAGTTTGAAAACGAGCCAATTGACGCCAATCCGTCTTTTCCTGCTAGAAGGAGACTCAAAATATCGACATTTAAAGTCATTCATACAGGTTATAAGATTGGGGAACTATTTATAAAACTCTCATTAGAATATTCCATTAAAAACAATCTCACTGAGATATATTTAACTCATTTTACAAAACCAGACGACAATTTAGTTGAATTAATAACTGAATATGGCTTTTATCATGCAGCCAAAAACAGAAGGGGCGAAGATATTTATATTAAAGAACTATCTGCAAATAAAGAAAAAATCATATCATTGCCACCAATAGAAATCTCTAAAAGGTTTTATCCTACTTTTTCTGATGGTATAGGAATAAATAAATTTATAATTCCGATTCGTCCTGAATATCATGAGAGGCTTTTTACCGATTACAAAGAAAGGCAGACGACCTTATCAGAGCATGTTGGTGAATTCATTATCGAAGGTAACACAATAAAAAAGGCATATCTAAGTCATTCCAGGAATACGAAGATTTCACAAGGGGATATCTTATTATTTTATCGATCGAAGGATAAAAAAGAGATAACTTCTCTGGGAGTGGTTGAAAACGTATTTCCTAGATTGTGGGATAAAGATGAAATTATAAAGCATGTTGGAAAGAGAACTGTCTATTCGGTTTATGAAATTGAAAAGATGGCTGAAAAACCAACAATGGTTATTCTATTTACATGGCATTTTCATTTGGCAAATCCATTAAAACTCTCTGATCTGAAAGTTATGAATATTTTCGCTCCGCAGTCTATGACCCTAATATCCCATGAAAAATATCTCAAAATAAAAAATAAAGGTGGAATCGATGAACGTTTTACTGTCCATTAAACCAAAATATGTTGAAGAGATACTGAACGGAAATAAGAAATATGAATTCCGCAAATCTATTTTCAAATGCAAAGAAAAGCTTGAAATGATCTATATTTATTCTTCTTCTCCTGTAAAAAAAATAGTAGGCGCTTTTGTGATAGAAAGCATTATTGAAGACCATCCAAAAGTTCTATGGGAGAGATTCAAGGAATTTTCGGGAATCAATGATGAGAGGGAATTTTTCAATTATTTTGGAGGAAATAAGAAAGGTTTTGCCATTAAAATTGGAGAGTTAAAAGTTTTCAAAAGCCCCGCTGACCCAAGAATTTTAAATCCTGATTTTGTTCCGCCACAATCATTTTGTTATATAGATGAAAATTTCTTTAGAGGCGCAATACATGGATGATCTTAATGAATGTTTCTCGCTCTCTGAATTCTTGAAGAACAATGAACTGCGAATAAACGCAAATGAACGCAGATTTGATAATCGGGTATCTTCGTCCATCTGCGCCTTAGAACCGATCTTTGCGCCCTGCTGGTATGAAAACAAAATTAACAACGAACTCGGACGAACTCATAACGAACTTACGCTACCGGAGTTCGTTTCAGTTCGTAAAAGTTCGTTGTTTTTTTCATTTTCATTTATGAACCATAGGTTCAAAGCCGACTTTGTGGTGAGATTGTATACACCGCAAAGAGCGCAAAGAACGCAAAGGGGGGAGCAATAAATGGATGTTCATGAGCGGCGCGTGCTGCCGGAGGGGTGGGAATGGAAGAGGCTGGGAGATGTTATAAAATACAAAAAAGGCAGAAAACCTGTAACTCTGCTTGATGAGGAAACTGAAGGGTCTTTACAATATCTAACGGCAGAATACTTTCGAACAGGTAATTCAAAAAATTTTGTTCCTAAAGAGGAACTTTCAAAATGCATTTTATGTAGCGAACATGATATAATTCTAATCTGGGATGGATCGAAAGCGGGTGATATTTTCATGGGTCTGAATGGAGTTGTTGCATCAACAATGATCAAAATAGAACCTGAAGAGAAGTTGCTTGAAACTTATGCTCATTTCTTTTTAAAGACTCAATTTCAAAATTTTAAGGAACATACAAATGGATCATCCATCCCTCACGTCAGCAAATTATCATTTGACAATACAAGAATCCCTCTCCCCCCTCTCCCAACCCAGCGCCGCATCGTGTCAATCCTCGAAAAAGCCGAGGAAACAAAGAAGCTCAGGGCGCAGGCGGATGAGCTTACAGACAGGCTGCTGCAGAGCGTGTTTATGGAGATGTTCGGGGACCCGGTGAGGAATCCGAAGGGGTGGGAAATAGTGAAATTGAGTAAAATCGGAGAAGTTAATAGTGGTTTCACTCTGAATAGCCAAAGGAGCGCAAATAATAACAATTTGTTCCCATACTTACGAGTTGCTAATGTATTTCATAATAAATTAGATTTAAATGAAATAAAATATATTCATTTATCTGACAACGAGATTGAGAGATTTCTTTTAAGGAAAAACGATGTTCTTATTGTGGAAGGGCATGGAAATATCGAAGAAATAGGAAGAGCTGCAGTCTGGAGCGAAGAAATATCCAAATGTGTTCATCAAAATCACTTGATCAGGGTTAGACTCGACGAAAAATATATGCTACCATATTTTTTATCATATTTCCTAAATATGTATGGAGATCATGGTTATTTTTCTTCTAAAAGTAGTACCACTAGTGGGTTAAATACAATAAATACGAATAAAGTAAGAAATGTTAAGATCTTCCTCCCTCTTCTCCCCCTCCAGCAAAAATTCGCCCGCATCGTTGAGATAATTGAAGCCATGCGCCAATCCCAGAACCAATCAAAGCAGCAGATTGAGGACTTGTTCAGCGTCCTGATGCAGAAGGCATTTAAAGGGAAGATGGTGGCATGACAGAAAAAAGGCAACCAAATCTTTCTGATTTATTCAAAGCAGAATTCTGGGCAGAATTTTTGGCTGAGGCAATTTCTGATACTTTTAAAACACCAATTCAGAATTTCAAATTTAACATCTTGAAAGCTAAGGCATTACATGCAACCGCTAAGGAAATAAGTCATATTTTGCAAAAAATGTTAGAAAAAATGTCAGAAAGTGAAAAGGAAATAGTCTTTGTCTTGTATTATGTTTATACTGAGCAGGCATTAGTCTCAGCTGTCAGTGCTTCAGAGGTATATTTTAAAGATATACTAGCTTATACAATTCAAAATGATGCCCGATTATTGAATCGTTATTTGGATAAGGAAATCAAGGTTAAGAGAATTTTAGATGCAGGCTTAAATTTATCCGATAACATTGGAATTTTAATTGTTGAGAGCATGAACTTTCAAAATTTGGATAATGTCAGAGATGAATATAAGAGAGTGCTCAGTTTTGAACCATTCACTAAAGACGAATTGAAGAAATTAAAAGAAATTTTTGCGATTCGGCATTTAATTGTTCACAAGTCTGGTATCGTAGACCACATGTTCATTTCAGTAACTGGATTAAATTATCCAATTGGAAAAAGACTCGTTTTTAAGCGAGATGAAATACTACAAATGATTGATTTTATAGAAAAAATAGTAACTAAGATAGATTCACAATTGAGTCCAAAACCAACAACGGAGGAAGAAATATTAGACTCGCACCCGAACTAAAATCCAAAATAGACGCCCTCTGGGACAAATTCTGGAGCGGCGGCTTATCCAATCCCCTCTCATCCATCGAGCAGATGTCATACCTGATTTTCATGAAGCGCCTTGAGGATATGGATGTGGCTGAGCAAAAGAAAGCGCATGCGAAAAAGCAGCCATACAAATCCGTTTTTGAGGGACAGGAGGATTGCAGGTGGTCAAACTGGAAGCATTATCCTGCTGAAAAAATGCTCACTCATGTAAGAGACATCGTGTTCCCTTTTATAAAGAACATACATGACGGAGAAAAAACGCTCTTCTCCCAGCACATGAAGGATGCGGTTTTCATCATCCCAAAGCCCTCGCTCCTTCAGGAAGCGGTCGCCATCCTGGATGATCTGAACATAACTGCGCAAAACAGGGACACGCAGGGAGATATTTATGAATACCTCCTGAGCGAGCTTAAATCCGCAGGCAAGAACGGTCAGTTCAGGACGCCCAGGCACATAATCGGGATGATCGTGGAGCTTGTTGACCCTAACATTGGGGACAGGATTTGCGACCCTGCATGCGGTACTGCAGGTTTCCTGATCAACGCCTATGAATACATAATCAGGAAGCACACCAGCCCTGAAATGGTACAGGAGGACGATGAAGGCAAATATTACGGATTGTATGGCGACAAAATATCAGATAAGAACGCTTGGACGTTGTTATGGAGTTCTTTCTATGGTTATGACTTTGAGCCCACGATGGTAAGAATATCTCTCATGAACATGGTGCTTCACGGCATTGCGACTCCTAAAATTGAGCTGGTCGATACTTTATCCAAACAATTCACGGAAGAAAACAAATATACCGTGGTGCTTGCAAATCCGCCCTTTAAAGGAAGTATTGACAAAAGCGATATTAACGACCACCTGACAGTGGGTACGACCAAGACCGAACTGCTTTTTGTTGAAAAAATGATGAACCTGCTCCAGATCGGTGGAAAATGCGGTGTCATTGTCCCGGATGGGGTATTGTTTGGGACTTCAAATGCACACAAAAAATTGCGGCAGATACTGCTTGAAAAATGCCAGCTTGAAGCTGTCATATCCATGCCTTCCGGAGTTTTCAAGCCGTATGCAGGCGTTTCCACTGCTGTTCTTGTTTTCATAAAAGGGGATAAAACCGATAAGGTCTGGTTCTATGATATGGAGGCGGATGGCTATTCTCTGGACGATAAACGAAATTTCATCGATGGGAAAGGCGACATAACAGATATCATTAGTAATTTCAGGAAAAAGTATGAAGCTAACCCGGTAGATAGGAAAGGCAAGTGCTTCTTTGTTCCAATTAGCGAGATAAAAGAAAATGGATATGACCTTTCGATCTCGAAGTACAAGGAGATTGAATATGAAGAGGTTGCTTATGAAAAACCAGAGGTCATAATGGGGAAAATAGAGGGATTAGAGGATCATATAAAAGCGAATATTTCTGAATTGAAAATTATGTTGAAACAACTTTGAATGGTGTGAACATATGAAAAATCAGTGCTCAACCTCATGCGAGATGACGACGTTGGATGAGAGCAGGTGGAGGCGCGGGGATTGCAGGCAGGGGATGAGCTGGATGGTATGATTATACTGATTTATTTTAATAGTTATTAAGAAACAATGTTTAAATATAGAGTAAGGATATAAAGAATACATAATGAGTAGTGTAATTGAAGCTTCTTCGGAACATAAAGCGCACTGGGTAACTATTTCAAGTGATGAGTATGAATCCATGAAATCTACTATTGAAGTTCTTTCAGATTCTGAACTTATCGAACAGATTAAAGAGAGTAGAGAAGATTATAAATCTGGTAGTTATAAAAAACTTCGTGAATTAATAAAGGAATAAGTTTTAAGTCATTTCATCTTTGTGTTTGAATCCTACAATTATAATTGATTTATTGCTTTCATCTATTTCAAAAAGCACTCTCCATCTTTTCTCAAAATATATTTCCCATATGCCCGCGAGTGGAACACGCAAAGGCTTAGCATATGATTGTGGAATGTTTTCAAGTTTTAGTAATTTTATGAACAGCCGTTTTTTCAAGTGCTCATCGCACTTTTTATTGATAATTCTTTGAATTTTATCCGGAATAATTATTTCATAGGGCATAGTTCATAATCTCTTAATTATAATAAAATATGATTATAACATAATATGGTCAGAAGTTTTCATTTATTTCTAATGATATTACATCAAGAAACTTTTTTAAAATTTCAATGTTTTTGGCAGTTGGCAAAAGTTTTAATTCGATTCCAGAGGATTTTAAGATTAAAAAATCTAGATCCTTGACTTCTTTCCTTTTTGAATCTATTATCAAGTTATCTTCTTGTTGTTTTCTTGGATTATCGATATAATTTTCTTTTTTTTCCACTTGATTTTCTGGTTTTTGAATAATATTGCTAATAGATTTAGTATCATTTACAATTAAATTCCCATCAATATCTTCCTTAATGAGATTTACATATTTTAAATAGTCTATGATTGAATTAAAGCACAATCTATGTATTTTCTGATCTGCCTGACAATCCATTCCTAGACGTCGAATTAGATCATTTAGACTACTTTTTCCATTATTTATTGAAAGATGTTGATTCGTTGTCTCCCAAATCCAAGATTTTTCTATTAGATTTCGTAATATTTCTTTTGCTTTGGTTTCATCCCTCCATTCTAAACTATTATAAAAATCTATTGCAGTTTGAGTTGGAACATAAAGCCCTAGACCTCTTCTTTCCAGGAGCCCAATTTCTTCAAGAAATTTATTTGTTCCACTAATATAACCAATACTAAAATCAATCATATTTGCCAAATCTGTGGTTTTTACAGGTTTTTGACCCTTATTTGTTGCAATTACATAAACCTTAATCATTTTAAGTTGCTGATCAAACTTCGCATTTGGGTGAGGTAGACTATGTAATTTTGGAATAACAACCCTAGTCTTCCTTTGTTTATCCTCAATAATTTCATTATTATTTTCCGTAACAACAATATTATCATCCATTCTGTTTTCGTCTCCGTTTAGGTTTACTATTTGTTATTCCTAAACATGTTATTATTATATATAAAGGTTTTTCAAAATAAAGCTAAGAGTATACTTAAAGGGGTTTACATTTGAACATAAAAGATGAGTTTAAAATAATAATGACAAGTCTCTCAATTAGAATTCTAAGACCTATTACAAGATTAAGGTACTAATAAAGAAACATTTATTTATTTTTAAAATCATATTATTTTCCTTTAAATATACTACAATTACCACTATTGCCTATATAATCAAAGCTAAGTTTATAAGCAAGATGCTTGACAGTTGTTTTTCCTAATGCAGGAAATGTAATAACTGTGAAAATAAATAATATTATAACGACAATACCATTTCAATTAGGTTTAATTCCTTTACGAAATAATAAAGCAATTGAGTTGTATTGTGGTTTCTATCAGCAAAGAATTGATATTAATTTCAATGCCCCGCCTCAGCATGCGCCGCCGCATACCTCTCGCTTATTAGCGCCCTCTTGAGCCTGAACATCACTTTGTGCTTATCGAAATTGAACTGCTCACCCAGCATCTTGATAAGCCTTTTCTTTGATGCGCCTTTAAGCGCCATCTCAGTCATGATGCCATCCACAAATTCCTTATTCGGGTCGGCTTCCTTCTTAATTTCAGCTTTTGCTGCTCCAGGTTTTCCTTCAGGTGTTGCTTCTTCCTTTGTCGTTTCAGGTTTTGCCACTTCCTTTGTCACTTCGGCTTTTACTGGCCCGGTTTTTGCCTTAACTTCCTCAGTTTTTATCTTCTGGGCTTTTGGCACCTCAGGTGGTTTTGTTCCTGCAAGAGCCAGTAGAGTGGCTTTTGCCGCTTCTTTGTCCGCTTCCGGTTTTTGGATTTTCTTTTGGTCAGCCATTCCCATCACCTCGATATCTCAACTGGCGTAATAATTCCCTTCTCTATACCCATGCTTTTCCCTGTGAGCAAAACATTATCCTGCACGGGCGCGACCTTGAACCTCTTTTCAATAGCGCTTCCGTTTGATTTTATCTTCAGCGTCCCACCCTTCAGGAGCTTCAGGGCCTTAACAGTATTTAAATTAAGCTCAACGAAATCATTGTCATCCGCCAGGTTGAACCACATGAAAGGATTAGACACATCAATAAGCGCAGGGTTTTTTTCCACTGGTTTTGAAGCCGCCTGTATCGCACCGTATGCCGGTCTATCATATTTCGGGATCGTAAATTCATCGACCACCGTAATGCCGATCGTTTTCTTTATTGATTCTTGGAGTGTATTGAAATCAAATTTGCTCCCGGCAATGATCCCAAGCGCGTCAAGTCCGTTCGTTCCGGCGCCGCCAAGTGCCTGCACTCTCCCCTCATTATTTATCAGTGTGCCTTTCTTCTTATAAAGCGGTTCATGTGCTATCACGATATTTACTTTTGCCGAAGATGCCTGTCCCGCCTGGATTATCAGGTTTGTGAGTTTTGAAAGGGTATCGGATGGTATCAACACCGATAGATCGGATTCAAGAGCAAAAAGCGTCTTTATCGTTCCTTTATTAATATCATCAATAAGCTGCGCAAGTGACTTTTGCTTTGCATCCTTTGAAATGATGTACTCACCTGTCGAGTTTGCAAATGGCTTGAGGAATGTTACTTTTGCCCCCGCATTCTTTGCAAGCGAAAGCACGTTTTTTACCTGCTCAGTATCAGAAAGCGGATGGAAATCCGCGATGAGGATGGAATCCTTAGTAAGCGCAAGTTTGGAAATATCATCAGGCCTGATGTTTTCATCTGCCAGCGTAAGGTCTTTCCACCAGACAGCCGTTACTTTTGCGCCTTTAGTCTTTGCCTGAAGCAAGCGCCGTACGATGAGAGGATACTGCTCATAGGGATCAATGAAAAGCACGATATGTTTTGCAGCCTCGATCTCGCTATAAGGAATTCCGATGCTTATCGTTTGATATGTATCCCTCGGCAGCGCTTCAAAATTTACCCCGGTGCATAAATATGATTCAGCGAGCTTCAGGAAAGCAAGAAGCTCGCAGTTTGAAGTATTCCCCAAGGAGAGAAATGCAGTAGAACCCTTACTGGCTGAAATTCTCTTTGCCGCTTCCTTTGCGGCTTCTTCCATAGTAGTCTCCACACCGTCTATCATGGATTTTGCGGGCGTAAAGAACCTTGGAAGGCTCATTCCGAACCTGCACAGTTTTCCGGCATTAGCAGGTGATGATTTCCTGAAATCAACTTCCATGGAGCCATTCTCACGAATATATAGGCCGCAGCCAAAATTGCAGCCGGGGCATATTGTGGAATAAACGTTATCGCTCATTCAAGTTCCTCCTTTTCCGGATCTCCACACTAAGACCAAGAGGGGAGCAAAGTCCTGATAAACATCTTTGTATCTCCGTGCCCTGTGATAATCTTTTATTCAAAGGATCACTATCCAGACTCTTTTCTTCATTTTCAGAAAATGGACGATGTGTTGATAATCCATCCCTTACATGACTTCTGTTCAAGATCCTGTTGCTTTCATCAACACAGAAATTCAGAGGGGTCAATCCTGAAGAATTTCCCAACGTTTCTATGTTCTCTTTTGCTAAAGTCCCTTTTCGCAATGAATCGCAGATATCGGGAGCAAATACGCTCTCTTTTTTCTGCTTCCTGTTATAACCGGAATCCTCACTCATTTAACTTCACCTCAAAATAGGGGGGTTTTCGCATATCCATACCAGGCTCATACTTCAGCTCCTGTTGAATTGGATTTGCAAACCTCCTGTATAATCTTGTAAGCGGAATATCTACAGGGCATACATCGCTGCACTGCCCACACCCGATACATGCGTCTCCTAGGTGCAGGAAACGCACAAGGTGATACATGGACATCTTATAAGCATCGCCCCGGGAATGATATTCCGTACATTTTGAAACATCACCGCATGAACATGTAGGACAAACAGTCTTGCATGCGCCGCAATCGATACAATGCTCAAGTTCCTTCCTGAAATACTCAAGCCTGTTATCCATAGGAACAAATATTTTGTCTTTCCATTTCTGGCCAAGGCCTTCCATCACGCCTTTTATCTTTGCGCGCATTGCAACTCCTTTCTCATCGGGTTTCTGTACCTGGATATAACCTGCATCAACAGCATTCTGGAGGAGCCTGGCGCCTTTTTCGGAGTTTATCTCCACAAATGTGGCTTTGCCCACAAGGTCACCCGTAACCCCCCAGTTGCCGCAGGCAATGTCGGAATTATTGGGTATCTTTATGGTGCAGTATCGGCAACTTTCACGCCGGCCATATCCTTTTTCTTCAAGTTCATCTATAGTGATGGCGTTCTCTTTCCCATCCTTTGTCTTGAAAATGAGCTTTCCTTTCTCGATCTCTTCACCATGGACATCTTCCGGTTTTATCTTATACATCACTTCAAGCATTTCACGTGTAACGACCGGGTGCATCGATCCGCCGCAATTAAGTCCAACAATGAATGTATTCTCAAGGTTTATAGCATTGCGTTTACCCTGCTCGATAATCCCCCGCACGTCACATCCTTTTGCGGGGAGTGCGACTTTGAGGTTCTTATTGGCTATCAACTTTGCAAAATGGCTCGGTACCGAGTGCAGTGAACCTGCCGAATTCAGTACCTCATTAATATCAGAAGTTATGATAGGAACTGCTTCGAATTCGTTTATCTTTTTCAAAACAACAACTGTATCAACAAGCTCCTTTTCAAGTGCTGCCGCCAGCATGGATGTTACAAGCCCGCCTGAGCCCCCGCGTTTTCTGACATCATCTTTTGTTGACCAGCCAACATACATCTCGCCTTTTTGCATCAAACCACCCCCTCGGGTTTTAGAGGACTCGGCCCCAGCTTCTTTATCTGGGCGGTAACATCACGGATGAAAATTGCGAACTTCTCGCCTTCACTTGCCGATATCCAGTTAAGCTGCAGTCTCTCTTTTTCAATACCAAGCTCACGGGCTACGTTTTCAAGGTATTTGTATTTGATCTTTGTCTTATCGTTCCCATTAACATAATGGCAATCGCCAATATGGCATCCTGTTACAAGTACGGCATCAGCGCCTTCCAGGAATGCATTGAACACATGCAACGGGTCTATTCTTCCCGAACACATCACACGGATGATCCTGGCGGAAGCAGGCTGCTGGAATCTTCCCATGCCAGCGCTGTCGGCGCCTCCGTATGAACACCAGTTGCAGCAAAACGCTACTATCTTGGGTTCCCAGCCATCGGTCTTCGCGGCTGTTTGCGCTACCACACCACTCATGCCGCTACCTCCTGGAACTTGAATACATTCTTGACCTGTGCAAGTATCTGTTTATTCTTAAAATGGCTCTGCTCAAGAGCGCCTGTGGGGCATGCCGCAACGCATGTTCCGCAGCCTTTACAGAGCGCCTTTACAACATTTGCTTTTTCCGCCTGCTCGTCCATCCGGATCGCCTGGAACGGGCACATGGATATGCATACTTCGCATCCCACACAGACATCAGGGTTCACAACCGCTGTAATGCCTTCTGTTATTGCTTTCTTGTTTTTGAGCAGGATAGTTGCGCGCCCTGCACATGCACTGCCCTGGGAAACAGCATAAGGAATATCTTTTGGTCCTGAAGCGCAGCCTGCAAGGAACACGCCATCGATGGTGGTATCAACAGGCTTTAGCTTCGGATGCGCTTCCATGAGCATCCCATCCGCTGCTTTGGATAATTTCAATAATTGCTGTATCTGTCCGATCCCTTCATTCGGAACGATGCCTGTTGCCAGGACCATAAGATCGAACTCAAGGTTTCGCATTTCCCCGGCAAGTGTATCCTCAACCCTGACTTTTATGTTCTTTGTAACAGGGTCTTCTTTCACTTCCACAGGTCTTCCGCGCAAGAACTTGACTCCAAGGTTGCGCGACCTGTTGTATGACTCTTCATACGCGCGAAATGGGGTCCTGATATCAATATACATTATCGTATGGTCAGTTTCGGGGCGCTTCTCTTTGAGGAGCTGTGCGTTCTTTATAGTGTACATGCAGCACACACCGGAACAATAGATATTTGTATTCTTATCGCGCGAGCCTACACAGTTCACAAATCCGACGCGTATGGGTTCTTTGCAGTCAGATGGCCGAACGACGTGACCGCCTGTTGGCCCTGCAGCATTGAGAAGTCTCTCAAATTCCATAGCAGTAATAATGTTATCATATAACCCGTATCCGAAATCATGCCGCGGTTCAGGATCATAGGTCTTAAAGCCCACTGCTCCTATGATGACACCAACATTAACATCAGTATAAGAAGGCTGCATATCATAGTTTATCGCTTTGCTCTCACATGCTTTTGAACATGCTTTGCATGAAATGCAGTTATCCATATCGATCAGGGCGCGAAGAGGTACAGCCTGCGGGAATGGGACATATATTGCTTTTCGTGTTCCCAGCCCTTCATTGAAATCATAAGGCACTTCAACAGGGCAGACTTCGCTGCACTTGGCGCAACCCGTGCATTTTGCAACATCAAGATACCTTGGTTTGTGCTCTATCTTCACGTTAAAGTTGCCCACATACCCATCTACTGCTTTGACTTCCGAATAACTCATTATATGAATATTCTTATTTCGCGCAACCTCTACCATCTTGGGACCAAGGATACAAATAGAACAATCGTTAGTCGGGAACACCTTATCGAACCGCGCCATCCTTCCGCCTATTGAAGGCTCCTTTTCAACGAGATAAACATGGAATCCCATATCGGCAAGATCAAGAGCAGACTGCATTCCGGCAACGCCTGCGCCTATAACAAGAGCCTTATCAGTTACAGGTACTTCACTTGCCTGGAGTGGCTCAAGCAGCTTTGACCGTTCAACACCCATCCGGACAAGGTCTTTTGCCTTCTCTGTGGCTTTTTCCTTCTCCCACATGTGTATCCATGAGCAGTGATCCCTGATATTTACGAATTCAAGGAAGTACTGGTTCAATCCCATCTCTTCGATGCATGCGCGAAAAGTGGGTTCATGCGTCTTCGGGGAACACGCTGCCACAACAACACGGTTAAGTTTATGCTCTTTTATCTTTGACTGGATATCGGCCTGGCCTGAATCCGAGCAGGTGAATTTATTAACGGATGTGACCTTAACACCCGGAATGGTTCCGATATAATCGGCCACACCTTTCGTGTTCACCACTCCGCCTATATTCACTCCGCATTCGCATACGAATACACCTACCCGTTTTTCTTCCTGATCGACTTTCGATTCAACAGGTTTCTTAACAACATTGCTATCACTCATTTAACTTCACGTCCTTGAACATTAGCCGCTGACTTGTTAGCTGATGCATTCAATCTGCGTTCATCTGCGTTTATCTGCGGTTCAATTTTTTCTTTTACCGGGTTTTGACCCAATTTCTTTATATCTTCTGTAAAATCTCGAATAACTTCTGAGAATCGCAATCCTTCGCTGGCGGATATCCATTCAAGCCGCAGCCTCTTATCAAATCCAAGTTTTCCAAGAGCTTTTTTGGTATTATTTATCCTTACTTCAGCATTCTTATTTCCATCAATATAGTGGCAATCCCCGATATGGCATCCTGCCACAAGCACACCGTCAGCTCCGTCTTTCAGCGCTTTCAGGATGAAAGCCGGTTCCACCCTGCTTGAACACATGACACGCAGGATTTTTACAGTTGGAGGATACTGGAACCTGCTTACACCTGCAAGGTCTGCGCCTGCGTATGAACACCAGTTGCAGCAAAATGCGAGGATATTGGGTTCCCAGGCATCCGGTGTTTGTACTTCCGTATTCATACCATCACCTCTACAACGCCCTTATCGATCGAAATGCCCTTTACACCTTTTTGAAAAGCATCCATAGCTTCACCTATCTCTTTTGATGAGAAATGCTGCGCCGTAATAGCGCCTGCCGGGCAGGCAGCTGCACATGAACCGCATCCTTTGCATGATGCTGCATTGATTTTTGATTTCTTGGTGGTATATGTGACCTCTTCCACCTTTACCGTCACATCATACAGTGAAGGGGCATTATATGGGCACACTGTAACACATGTGCCGCAGCCTATGCATTTTGCTTCGTTTACAACTGATACTGCACCCTCTGTTTCAATGAATTTCCTGGATAATATCGTGCATGCACGCGATGCCGCAGCGCTTGCCTGGGATATTGCTTCATCTATAAGTTTTGGCCCCTGGGCGCTTCCGCACAGGAATACTCCGTCCGTGGCAAAATCCACAGGCCGTAATTTGGGATGGGCCTCAAGGAAGAATTTGTTCTTATCAAGAGGTATCTTAAAGAGCTGGTTAATTTCTTCATTCTCACCTGCTATAAGGGGAGTGCTCAATACAACAAGGTCTGAGGCTATCTCAATATCCTCATTGAGCATTGAATCGTGGACGACCACTGATGCACCCTCCACTTTTGGCGGAGCGCTGGCGTCGTATTTGATAAATATCACTCCAAGGTCTCTTGCATTTCCATACAGTTTTTCCATCACGCCGTAAGTTCTCATGTCACGATACAGGACATAGACACTTGTATTGATATTTGCTTTCTTTATCCGTATCGCATTCTTGACCGCATCCACACAGCATGTTCTTCCACAATATTCCCGTTCCGAATTGCGGGCTCCCACACACTGGATCATTGTGATGACATTTGCACTTAAAACTTTTCCCAGCATTTTTTCAAGCTGCGCCTGTGTTACTACCCTGGGATCTTTTCCATAATTGAATAATCCGGAAGGAGTTAGGTTCCTGGCGCCCGTAGCAACTACAGCTGCGCCAAAATCGAGTGGTATCTCCTTGCCATTTGCAAGTACAACTCCTTTGAAGTTGCCAAGATAACCTTCCACCTTGAGGAGTTTTGCCTCATTTATTACTTTAATATTTTTATTTCCCGCTACTTTTCCCATTATCTCTTTTAACACATCAGCAGGCTTCTTTCCATCATATAGTTCTGTCATTTCACGAAGCATTCCGCCAAGCTCTTTTTCTCTTTCGATAATTGTCACAGAATAACCGTTATTGGCAATATCAAGCGCAGCAGTCATGCCCGCAACACCTGCGCCAAGTACGATCGCCCTGTTTATGAGCGATACTTTCTGCTTGTAAAGAGGCTGGAAAAGAGCGGACTTTGCTACTGCCATGGAAACGATGCCTTTTGCCTTCCGGGTAGCCTTCTCCTTATCCTTCATATGCACCCAGGAGCAGTGCTCACGGATATTGGCAAGCTCGAATAAATAAGGATTAAGTCCTGCTTCCCTGCAGGTATTCTGGAATAAAGGTTCATGGGTACGGGGGGTGCAGGATGCCACAACAACGCGATTGAGATCATTCCTTGCTATGACATCTTTTATAGTTGCCTGGGAATCGGAAGAGCAAGCATAAAGCATCTCCTGGGCATGCGTTACGCCAGGCAGGTTCTTTGCATATTCAACTACATCCGGGACATTGACCACGCTTCCGATGTTTATTCCGCAGTGGCACACAAATACGCCGATGTGGGGCTCTGTCGAGAGTTTCTTTTCTTCAGGGAATTCCCTCTCTTTTATAAGTGTTCCGCGCTCGCCTGACAGGAGTGCTGCAGCCTTTGAAGCAGCAGCGCTTGCCTGTGCTACGGTATCAGGTATATCTTTTGGTCCCTGTGCCACGCCGCATACATATATACCTGCAACGCTTGACTCAACAGGGTTCTCGATGCTTGTGGCAATATTCCCGAAATCATCAAGCGCAATGCCTGAGGACCGGGCAATGCTCCGGGTCGAATCAGCAGGATCAAGCCCAATGGAAAGAACCACCATGTCAAAATTTTGTGATTTGAGGTCTCCTGTGTTAAAATCCTCATATTTCAAGGATAGGGCATTATTTGCGTCAACCACCACTTCAGGCGGTCGGGAGTTGATGTATTTGATGCCGTATTCTCTTTGCGCCCGGTTGTAAAATTCCTCGAAATTCTTACCATACGCCCTTATATCGATATGGAAAATCGTAATATTGAGTTCAGAGTCATGCTCTTTCGCGATTATCGATTCTTTTGTGGCATACATGCAGCAAACAGAAGAGCAGTGGTTCCTGTCTATTCTCGGATTTCGCGAACCTACGCACTGTATGAACGCAATATTTTTCGGGACTTTGCCATCTGATTGCTTTGTCACGTGTCCCTGCGTAGGGCCGCTTGCGCTCAGGAGGCGTTCGAACTGGAGCGAAGTTATGACATCCGGGTGGTCAAACCGGTACTGTTTAAGGCTTGTGGGATCAAATGGCTTAAAACCTGTGGCCAGCACGACTGAACCTACATTTAACTCAATTTCCTTATCTTTTTGTTCATAGTCCACAGCTTTTGGCCCACACACTTTCTTGCATACGCCGCATTTGCCTTTTGTGAGATATAAGCAGTGGGCAGAATCAATTGTCGCCACACGCGGTATTGCCTGGGCAAAAGGAATGTAGATGGATTTGCGCTTGCTCATACCTGCATTATATTCATCAGGGACTTTTGAGGGGCATTTTTCAGTGCATGTGCCGCAGCCTGTGCATTTTGTTTCATCAACGTAGCGCGCTTTCTTTGTAACTTTTACTATGAAGTCACCCGCTTTTCCGGTTATGGATTTTACATCGCTGTATCCAAGCAATTCAATATTCGGGTGCCGTGCTGTTTCCACAAGTTTAGGCGATAAGATGCACATTGCGCAGTCATTTGTGGGGAAAGTCTTGTCAAGCTGGGACATTACCCCGCCAATACTCGGTCTTGATTCTATGAGATAAGTCTTAAAACCGCTGTCAGCCAGGTCAAGAGCTGCCTGTATTCCCGCAATTCCCCCGCCCACTACCGCTACTGAGCCTTTCATTCTGCAGCCTCCGCAACTTGCGCTTTACTTGCGGCTTTTACTTCCACTTTCGCTTCTTTCCCTATAGATCCGATAAGCTTTGAGGCTGGAACCATGTTCTTGTCAAGCTCAAGCTCCTTTTCACTCAGACCCATGGCAAGCCCGATAAGTTGCGTGAAATAAAGGACAGGCATCTCGATAACAGTATTATGCACCTTCCCTATCATTGTCTGCTGGCCATCAAGCAGCATGTGGCACATTGGGCAGGCCACCACGATACAATTGGCGCCAGTTGCTTTTGCTTCATCGAACAACTTCTTCGTAAGAATAAATGCGTAATCCTGTTTGCTCATAAGAAGGTTACCTCCGCAGCATTTTGTCTTCTGCGTAAAAGGAAGGCAATCGGCGCCTGTTGATCTTATCAAGTTATCAAGAGACATGGGATTTTCAGGATTATCGAATTTTGAAACCTCCGAGGGCCTCACAAGAAGGCAGCCATAATACGCGACCGCTTTTATTCCCTTTAATGATCTTTTGAATTTCCCGGATATTGCATCAATCCCGATATCATTTACAATGACATCCAGCAGATGTTTCATCTTAACGCCATGGTATTTTTCGCCAAGGGCTCTTTCTATCTTTTTCCTGAATGCTTCATCTTTTTTCATCGCTGTATCTGCTCTTGAAAGATTGTGCGAGCAGATGCTGCACGGGATCACGAGGTCAAGCCCTGTTTTCTGTGCTTTGAAATTGTTCCTGGCGGAAAGCCCCATTGAAAGTTCTTTGTCAAATATAGCTTCAAGAGCGCCGCAGCAGTTCCAATCCTCGATCTCAACCAGGTCTACCCCTGCAGCCTTACATACTGCTTTTGTGGATGCATCATATTCACGTGCTGTGCCATGAAGTGTGCATCCGGGATAATAAGCCAGCTTCATTTTTTCTCCACTTCCTCAAAAATACGCTTTATCTCTTTTGTGCCTTTTATCTTATGCGGCAGGATGCTTAATTTTCCCTTCTTGAATAATTCAAGTCCCATGGGAGCATAGCCAATAGCCCCTCCGATCCCTTTTGTCTTGAGCATGAATGTACCGCTTACCCCTGCTTCATACCATTTGCCGTTACTTTTTACCGAATCGATGAAAAGATTATCAAATAATGGTTTATTATTCCCTATCTTGATCTTTCCTGCTTTTGCCTCGCGCTGGGCGATCGCGCGTATTGCCCCTATCACTTCTGTTATTTTGACATCCTGAGGGCATCGTTCAAAGCAGATGTAACATGATGCGCAATGCCACATGGAATCATCTGTGAGAACTTCTTTTCGCATTCCAAGAAGCGCTTTGCGAAGTATCCTCCTCGGATTATATGATTTGTCAATTTCCATGACCGGACAGCCAACAGTACAACCCGTACAGTTAAAGCATTTCATAATATTTTCTCCACCGGGTTCTTTAGCTATCTCATATTTGAAATTCGGATCAAGCTCGCTTGATTTTATCATTTTCATACCTCCGGTTTTGCAGATCCCTGTTCTTTTTTGACAGGTTCACCCAATTGCCTTGCAAGGAATACGCTAAGGTCAACAACATCAAAATCATACCTCTTCACGGCATCTTTTTCTGTCTTCAGGCAATTAAAATGGGCCAGGCATTTTGAACATGTTGTAATAAGGGTCTTTGCGCCTGTGGCCCGGGCTTCATCCATCCGGGCTATGCGAAGCGCTTTCGTCTGCTCATTGCAGTTCATGAAACTGCTGACTCCGCAGCACAGGGCGTTCTCTCTTGAATGCTCCATCTCTTTTACTGTAACCCCGTTTGCAGTGAGCGCTTTTCGTGGGGCATCATACATTCCCATGTGCCTGCCAAGCCTGCATGGGTCGTGGAACGTCACCTCGGCATTTATTTTCAATCCCAGTTTATCAAGTAACTCCGAGATATGAACAACCTTTATACCCATGTCATAATCCTTTGAAAAAGTACGATAACATTCTGCACAGCTTGTGATCAGAGTATCTATTCCACTTTCCTTGATGTAATTCTTATTGTTGGCCTTAAGATCATCAAAAATATCCTTTTTTCCCTGCCAGAGTACATCATGGCCGCAGCATTTCATATTTAATACCTGCGGTTTCATTCCCAATTTATCAAGAAGCTTGACAGATGAAGTTGTTATTTCTCCAAAATTAGTTTTCATATCGTGCAGGAACAAGTCCAGGGAATCCACGCATCCCGGAAAGAAACCTATTTTTGAATCAAATGTTTTGTCCGGAATGCTCCCATTGAGTTTGGAGCCGAGATCGGCAAGTTCTGTGAAAACACCAAGATGCGCTATATCCGGAGGCTGTTTTCCCTGACGTTCTTCCCTGATAAAGCTCAGGAAATCTACCTGTTGCGGGCATTCCTGTGGACACAACCCGCATGTCAGGCATGTCCAGATATCTTTCGTTTCGAGCCCATAGACGTTCGCATTGTAAATAGAGCTTCGAGGAGAAGTTTTTGAAACTCGGCGCATGGGGCATATAGATGTGCATTTTCCGCACTGATAACATGATTGTACGTTACTCATTTTGTACCCATCAGATTTAATTTGCCTGTAACGTTTTTTTAGATTTAAAAGGAGTGATTGGTTTTAAATCTTTCGATTATTTAACGATGCAGAGCATCATTATTAATAATGGAACATAATTATTAATAATTTAACATAATTATTAATAATGTTACTTGACCATCGACCCCCTGTCACCATAAAACAATATAAAATTATTAACTTCATGGCTGGTGGGTTCCCTGTGGTTTTCCATCTCAAATATGTCTATGATCGCGCTAAATGTGCAATGCAGCCTGTCAGTTGTTTTTCTCTTACTATATCGGGTCATATTTACAATTCATGTAAACGATATGTAGCTTAATAAAGATTATGGTTCGTATACATACGAATAAAATGATTGATGGTGATAAAAGGCTTAATTTCATTATTATAAAACTGCTTTCAGGGTAATTGCAGGAAATTCTTATATGGTCTTTCATCCAGTAGTCATTTCATGAACCGATGGAAAACATTTGCATTGATCATGATAGGCTTGCTTGCAGTTGCTGTGGGATTCAGGTTTACATATTTTGAAGGTCATTCATTTCCTGCTAGTGAGGAAGATAAGCTTTTCGCGATAAATGCAGTCCGGAATGGACTCCGAGATGAAAAAGGGATCAATAATTATAATATTACTGTACAGGAACGCGGACGGATCATTTCAACCGTAAATGGGGATAAGAAAGTCCTGCATGTTGTTCTTAGCAGGGAAAATATCACCCTGACTGCCCTTGTTGATATGGAAACAGGAAATGTAGTGGAAAAAAGCAGGATAGAATCCAGCGGATGGATGGCAGAATATATAAAGAATAAAAATAATAATTTAATGGGCTGGGGTCATCAACGCCTATTTAACCGGTGATTTGATGGAATTTATAATGGAATTACGGGATGTATGGAAAATATATCGCATGGGTGAGTTTGATGTACCGGCGCTTGCAGGAATAGAGCTTGCGGTCAAACCAGGGGAGTTCGTAGCCATTACAGGACCAAGCGGTTGCGGCAAATCAACCATGTTAAATATGATAGGTTGTCTTGACATGCCAACGCGCGGAAAGGTTTTGCTCGAAGGCAGGGACATTTCGGAATTTAATAGTAATGAATTGGCGCGTGTAAGAGGTAAAAAGATCGGGTTCATTTTCCAGACATTTAACCTGTATCCTACCCTTACTGCTCTTGAAAATATCCGACTTCCAATGAGGATTCATGAATTTCCTGAAAAAGATGTAGAAGATACATCAAAAAAACTGCTTGAAATGGTTGGTCTATCAGAACGAGGGAGCCATTTCCCTGCCCAGTTGTCAGGTGGGCAGCAACAAAGAGTTGCGGTCGCAAGGGCTCTTTCCACAGGCCCTACGATTCTCCTGGCAGATGAACCCACGGGGAACCTGGACACTAAATCAGGAGGCGAAGTAATGGATGTTTTTAAACGATTGAACAGTGAGGGATTGACTATTGTGATGATAACACATGACCAAAAAATTGCAGGATCTGCAGGAAGAGTTGTGAAAATGCTGGATGGAAAAATAGTTGGTGAAACATGAATAAGGTTAATTTAATTTTGATAATCGTATCGACATTAATGATTGCACAGGTCGCATCAGCCACTAATTATCTTGTGACTGAGAGCTCACCGGTATATCCGGGAGATACGACATATGTCTATATACCGATAAAGAACATGGGATTTGGGAATGTTATGGAGGATGTTACTGTAAAACTTGAGCCAAAAGAAACTGCTTCGGCTAATGCGGTAACGATACTAAATGATGTAGATTCGCTGGGAACCATAACTAATTGGGGGGACCAGAGAACGGCAAAATTCAGGATACATGTAAATCCTGATACAGTAGAAGGAGATTATTTTTTCAATGTTTATATAACCTATAAGGGACAGGAAACAAGCAGCGGAGCTCCGGCGATGTTTGCGACAACCAAGCTCGATGACCAGATATTGACTATCAGGGGAAAGCCCATGATAATGCTGGTTAATTCAACTATTGGTATATTGGCACCGATGAGCAAGAACACAGAGACACTAACATTCAAAAATACTGGTACAGGTACAGTACAGAATGCTGTAGCTGAGATAAACCTTGCCAGTACGAATTCAGCATTTTCCATACTGGGAGGAGGAACGCAATTTTCCCTGGGTACTTTGAAGGCTAACGATGTTGCATCTATAACATTCGATCTGGCCGTAGACATCGCCGCACGCCCTGGCGTATATAACATTCCTATAACGATCACAGGACAGAACAATTATTCAAGCAATAATCTCATTGGATTGGTTGTTGCAGGGATAACCGATTTTGATATAAGCTATGTGGAGACCCTGGGCTCTTTTTCGCTCAATGTCGCCAATGTAGGGATAAGTACCGCAAGTGCAGTAGCTGTCAACATTCCACCCCAAAAAAACTTCTCAGTTACAGGGAGCAGTACTTCTGTGATTGGAAATCTGAATCCGGGGGATTACACGTCTGCGATATTCCAGCTAACCAAAACGCCCGGGAGTGGAAATGATCTTGAACTGGAGATACAATACACTGACACCAGCGGACAAAGACATACTATAACAAAGTTTCTTCCGGTGACATTATCCGCAACTGGACCACAAACAAGATCATCCAGTACAAATTATACAACCTGGCTGCTGGCCGCGGTGATCATACTAGTATTATACTTCCAGCGAGGAAAAATAGCAAAATATTTCCGGAAACCTAAAGAAAAGTGAGACCAAAGGAAACTAATAAATACCAAATATGAAGACTCTAGATACATTCAGGTTATCCCTGAGCCATGTCAGGAAAAGTAAGATGCGAAGCTGGCTCACCATAATAGGCATTGTAATAGGTGTGGCTGCGGTCGTCGCCATAATCTCCATCGGACAGGGCATGCAGGAGAGCGTGGCATCACGTCTTGGCAGTCTTGGTGCTGATCTTATCACTGTTACCCCGGGTTTTTCACGGGCAAGCGGCGGTGGGGGTTTTGATGGTGGCAGATCAGGCGGAAGCACAAGTATTAACCTCACGGATAAAGATGTGAACGTGATCAAACAGATACCTGGCGTGCTTTATGTGAACGGCATGGTTTCAGGCAGATCTGATATGATAATGGGTACGGAGAAGACATCAGTATCCATAACAGGCGTTGATCCTGTAGTCTGGCGTTCCATGGTAACAACAGAGCTTGAAGCAGGAAGATACCTCCAACCGGGTGATTCGAATGCTGTGGTCATAGGTTACTCTCTTGCCCATGAAACTTTTTTACAGCCACTCACCCTGAACAGGCCAGTTACCATAGGAGGCAAGACTTTCAAAGTCGTGGGGATATTCGTCCAATCAGGAGGGGGTTTTGGAGGCGCGGGAGGTGATAATGCAGTGTACATGCCGGCTGATTATACAAGGGATGTGATAAACACAAATATATCCAGGAACTCATTTACTTCGATCATGATAAAAGTAACAGACCCCAATCTGGCCAATCAAGTAGCGACAGACATTGTAACAAAACTTATGCCATCGAGGCATGTCAATCCAAGAACCCGGGATTTTACTGTCACTGAATTTGCAGTAATACAGCAGCAGATAACCAGTGTCGTCCAGACCATATCGTTGTTCCTGGCTGCAATAGCGGCTGTTTCTCTCATAGTGGGGGCAGTAGGCATAGCAAATACCATGTTCATGTCGGTCATGGAACGAACAAGACAAATTGGATTGCTCAAGGCTCTTGGGGCCACAGACGCCGAAGTAATGAAACTTTTCCTCATGGAATCCGGATTATTCGGGCTTGTGGGAGGTGTGATAGGAATAATTACCGGCGTACTGATATCGGTAATAATATCGGCTGTGGGTTTGCGGGCAATAGGACCAGGGGGGGCTATGAGTGCGGTTGTATCGCCTCAACTTCTCATATTTGCACTTGCATTCTCTATATTTGTGGGGATAATATCAGGAGTCGCACCTGCGCGGTCTGCAGCAAAGATGAATCCGGTGGATGCCCTGCGATTTGAACAATAGTTGATATAATGCAGGAACGATTTAAAAAAATCATATTACTGGTAACCATTTTTGCTCTATATCTCGGTGGTTACAGATTAGTTCAAACGATGAATCCGGTAGGTCTTAATCTTGAAATAGGATTAGATAGATATATTCCTTTAATTCCAGAGTTTTCTGTGATTTATCTGTTGCATATTCCTATGATAATTTTTGTTTTGGCATTTTACTGGAATGACTATACGACTTATCGTTCAATGTCGTTTATGCTCATGGCGGTCATATTGATAGCATTAATGATTTATTCTGAGTTTCAAACAGAAGTCTTAAGGCCAATTATTACTTCCACGGATTTTTTTTCACACTTGACGAATATAATTTATAAATATGATATGCCCAATAACACATTTCCATCACTGCATGTAGCACTTACTACGACCATTTCAGCTTTTGTTTATGAAAAAGACGCAAAAATTGGATTGGTTTTAATACCTTTAACTTTTTTAATAATCTTATCAACAATGTTTATCAAACAGCATGTTTTTCTTGATATAATCGGAGGACTTATGTTAGCGTTTGTAATTTTTGAAATAAAAAAAATTAGCAAAGATTATATAGGATTCAAAACCTTTCATTTCTTACTCCCTACTTCATAAAATAATATTAATGGGAGATAAAAGGAGGAACAAAATATGAATAAAAGAAAAGTAATTATATTACTTTTGTTAGCAATAATTTTCCTTACAGGAGCACCGACGTCTCTCGCAAGACAAAGTTATCTAACAAATCTTACTGAAGTGTATGGCGCTGGTTCTTGTGAAACCTGTCATAGTAATGGTATCAACGATGGGCCGCGTACCTCTTACGGAATGTTATTTGAAAACCAGTCTAATCACGCTACTAATGCCAGTGCAGCCTTGATAGCTATAGGCGCACCTCCCGAATCAGTCGCGATAACACCAACTGCGGTGATGACTACAACAGCATCAGTTACAACCGAAGAAACTGAAGTGACTCCTGAAGAGACTGAATCACAAACAGAAACACCTGTTACAACTGAGGCAGCAAAATCTCCGGGGTTCGGAATTCTTGCATCTCTTGTGGGATTGCTCGCATGGGCACTTCTGGCAAGGCGGAAGATTTAGTTGAATATCCGTTTCATACTTGATATTTAAAAGAATTGAAAATTTTTGAAATTTTCAATTTTATATTTAGGCCAATGCTTTGAGATTTGAGCAATAAATATTTAGATTTATGCCTTCAACATTATCAGCATCATCTTGAACTTCTTCTTTGCATTGATAGCATGCGGCACATTTGCCGGCATTATTATCAACTCTCCTTCCTTCAAAACATGTTCATCTCCCCCTATTATGAAATGTCCTTCCCCATCAATAACCTGGACCACCGCATCAAAAGGGGCTGAATGCTCGCTTAATCCCTGTCCCGCATCAAAAGCAAATAATGTTATGGAACCTGCAGGGTTCTGCTTCAAGGTCTTGCTGACCACTGCTCCGGTATTGTATTCGATATGTTCCTTTAATATGATAGATCCAGCCATGAATATTCACCATTCAGTTATTGAATATACTTACTCCAGGCCGAAGTGTTTCGCATTCCAGTCAGCTATCGCCTGTATCTTCTTGATATCCTCAGTTTTGTCTTCCTTGCCGAAAAGGTGCTTGAAGCGTCCCTGTACTTTCAGGTATTCTTCTACAGGTTTCCTGTTTTTGATCTTCCTTACTCCTGTGATCTCGCCATTTTCCATCTCATACAGGGGCCACATTGCGGTTTCAACAGCTAACCTGCCTACCTCTATGGTCTTTGATCCCTCGAATTTCCATCCTGTGCAGCATGGCGCATGGACATGAACATAGGTTGGACCTTTTACCTGTGCTGCTTTTTTTACTTTCTTCATCATATCGGGCGCATATGCGATGGACGCGGTTGCCACATAAGGCGATCCGTGAGCTGCCATTATCGCAGGCATATTCTTCTTATGCTGGGGATTTCCGATAGAGACTTTGCCAGCAGGGCTTGTGGTTGTGCTTGCATATAACGGTGTAGCGCCGCTTCGCTGGATACCGGTGTTCATATAAGCTTCGTTATCCACACAGATATATGTTATATCATGCCCGCGCTCAAATGCGCCTGATATTGCCTGTAAGCCGATATCAAGGGTAGCGCCGTCTCCGCCTATTGCAACCACTTTTGTGTTATTCTTCTTACCAAGCGCTTTTAATGCGGCTTCAACGCCTGAAGCAACAGCTGCTGCATTTTCAAACAGTGAATGAACCCACGGCACACCCCATGCAGATTCAGGATAAGGTGTGGTAAATACTTCAAGACATCCTGTCGGGCTGACAACAATAACATCCTCCCCCAGCGCATCAAGCATAAATTTTCCTGCAAGTGCATCGCAGCAACCTGCACAGCCTCGATGACCGGGTTTTAGCAGGCTCATGCCAGGTCCTCCCTCAGGTCAGCAAATTCGCTTTCCACAAAAATGCCTTTTTCAACTAATTTTGCTTTGTTGATGATTTTTTTGATCATGTGTATGGGAATATCGCGCCCTCCGTGACCTAACATGAAACCGATAACGGGCACTCTATTATCTGTGTTGTAAAGGCATGCTTTGATCTCAGTGCAAAGAGCCCCTTCATTTTTGCCGATAGAAATATTCTTATCAAGAGTTATGATCACTCTTGCATTTTTCAATGATTTCCTGATAGCCTCTGTCGGGAACGGCCTGAAAGACCTTACTTTAAGAAGTCCAACACTTTCTCCTTCTTTTCGAAGTTCATCGATAGTATCCTTTATGGTTCCGATGATCGAACCCATTGCAATAATGACTATCTGGGCATCGTCAAGTACATAACCATCTATAAGACCGCCGTAATATCTTCCGTAAATATCCTTGAATTCATTCGCGATCTCTTCAATTTTCTTTAAAGCAACACCCATTGCTTTTTCCTGCTTGTACCTGAACTCGGTGTATGTACTGGGATCAGCAAAAGCTCCGAATGACATAGGATTTTTCGGGTCAAGAACGAATTCGGGATTATAAGCGGGAAGGAATTCATCAGTGAGGCTCTGCTCAAGTAAAATTACAGGTTCATAAACATGGGAAAGGATGAATCCATCCATGCAGGACATAGCAGGGAGCAAAACATCTTCGTCCTCTGCAAGCTTGTAGATCTGCGGAGTCATGTCTGCAGATTCCTGGACATCTTCAGCATAGAGCTGTATCCAGCCCGTATCCCTCTGGGATATAGAGTCCTGCTGGTCATTCCATATATTGATTGGGGCTGAAAGAGCACGGTTAACAACGGTCATGACAATGGGTAATCTCATTCCTGAGGCATTGAATAATACTTCATGCATAAGTGCCAGTCCCTGCGATGTCGTTGATGAATATGTCCTTGCCCCGGCTGCGCTTGCGCCTATTAGTGCCGATATGGCTGAGAACTCCGATTCAACATTCATATATTCGCAATTCATATCACCATCAGCAACAAACTGTGCAAGGTCTTCCACAATATGCGTCTGGGGAGTAATAGGATATGCTGATATTACATTTGGCCTGCATACCTTGACGGCATGGGCCACAGCATAAGAACCCTCTACAACAACCATGTTTTTTCTCATTTTCCCTCCAACACCATTACGATGGCTTTCTTTGGACACTCGTTAGCACAGATACCACAGCCTTTGCAATATTCATAATCCGGCTCAAAATAACCATTTTCCAATTTATTAACAATCCCTTCGGGACAATAAATCGCGCATATCCCGCATTTGCTGCACAGTTTATGATCAAAAACCGGCATGAATGAACGCCAGGCACCCGTCTTATTAGCTCGTGTGCTTCCCGGTTTGACTACAGTTTTAATTACCAGTTTCATCGCTGGGCCTCCATAAAGTCATAAGCAGCCTGGATGGCTTGCGAATTTTTCTCGCCGACTTTTCCCGGGAATCGTTCCATGACGGCATTCTTAATGGATTCCGGATTGATAAGGCCGGAAACACCAGCAAACGCACCGGCAAGGATAGTATTGACAATAGGTTTTCCAATTATGTCCATTGCAATTTTTGTGGCGTCAAGAGTTTTAATTATGGCTCTGGTATTAAGATTAAAGGATATGGGGCTTTTTTCCGTGTTTATTAAAATAAACCCATCGGGCTTGGCTCCGGCAGCGATATTAACGACATCCACCAGGGTCGCATCCTGTACTATCACATAATCCGGTTCATATATCTGGCTCCTTAAGCGTATGGGTTTGTCGTCAAGGCGCACAAATGCAGTTACGGGAGCGCCTCTTCTTTCAACGCCAAATGCAGGGAAGGCCTGGCTGTATTTTCCGTCCTCAAATGCGGCAACGGCCAGTAGTTCTGCTGCGGTCACAGAACCCTGTCCACCGCGACCATGTATTCGAATTTCCTTCATTTTTTTCTCCAAGAATAATAATATAATAATTATTTAACAATCAATCATGATGAATGATCCAAACAATTGCATTAAGGTATTTATTCTTTACGGGTTAACAATCTCGCTGTTTTAATTATTATGTCAGACCTTTAATGATTTTCTAATTATTCCGATCTTTGTGGTTATATTATTCATTTGGCCAGGACCTTCATTTTCTTTGTTGTCTCAACAACCCTGTCAAAGAAGATCTTCTCAGTATCAAGGGGCCCGGGATGCGCTTCGGGATGATACTGGACTGACATTATGTCGAGATCCCTGTGCTGCAGTCCTTCAACTGTTTTATCGTTGGTATTGAACTGGGTGATCGTGAGTTCTTTTCCATCTATACTGCTTTCGTCAACAGCATAACCATGATTCTGCGATGTGATGTACACGATGCCGCGATTCAAATCCTTAACAGGCTGGTTCGCACCGCGGTGGCCAAATTTCATTTTATAAGTTTGGGCGCCAAGTGCAAGGGATATGATCTGGTGGCCAAGGCATATCCCGAAAATCGGGAGCTGCCCGGCAAGCTCTTTTACCACGGATATACCATTTACCGCCTGCTGCGGGTCACCCGGTCCGTTGGAAAGAAGTATTGCATCCGGCTCGTAATTCATTATATCTTTCAGCGGTGTTGTCGCAGGAACTACAGTTACATTGACTCCCCTGTTGTTCAGGCTCTTGATAATATTTCTTTTAACACCAAAATCCATTACAACAATATTATCGCCGTCTTCATTACCTGTCAGTTGGTATGGCTGTTTGCATGTGACTCTGCCTATAAGGTCAAGACCGCCAATATCTTCTTGTTCCCTTGCAAGTTTTACTGCTTCCCTGCCATCATCACTGCCTACTATTATTGCTGCCTTCATTGTTCCGCGTTCCCTTGTTTTGATCGTGAGCATACGGGTGTCAATGCCCATTATTCCGGATTTTCCTTCGTCTCTCAAATATTCATAGATTGAACGTTTGGACTTGTAATGCGAAGGATGGTCGCACGCTTCCCTGGCCACCAGTCCTTCAGCCTGCATGCAATTTGACTGGAAAGTTTCACCGCTTATGCCGTAGTTCCCTATGAGCGGATATGTGAACATTAATATCTGGCCTTTATATGACGGGTCCGTCAAAGCTTCCTCGTATCCTGTGTATTGGGTCGTAAAAACAAGCTCGCCACGGACAATTCCCTCCACGCCGAGCCCTTCACCTATCACGAATGTACCATCTTCAAGCCCGAGTACAGCTTTCATGTCCGCTTAACTGTGAAGGCATCGTAAATAGATTACGCAATCACCTGCCGATCAAAATAAGCAGATTTATGTGTCTGGAATCCTACAATTAATTTCGTGGTAAGAAATATGATAAGTGTAAATGAAACCGGACTCTGTGTGTTTAACGAAATGCTTGACTTTGCGAACGAATTGAATGTTGAGATACATGAGCAAAAAAACGGTTCCACGGTTATTGATGCTGGTGTGAACGTATCCGGGGGTTATGAAGCGGGTATGTATCTTTCGAGGATATGCCTTGCAGACCTTGCAGATCTCGAATATACTACTTTTGACCTGGGAGGTATCATGGTTCCCGCTATCAGGGTCAGCACCGATCATCCTGTCGTTGCTTGCATGGCTTCGCAATACGCCGGATGGCGTATAAGTGCTGGAAAATATTTTGCCATGGGATCAGGACCTGGCCGCGCCCTTTCCCTTAATCCCAAGAAACTATATGCAGGGATAAACTACAAGGATTCCTATGATCATTCTGTGCTCGTCTTAGAATCTGATAAGCTGCCGCCTGAGGATGTCACGGACAAAATCGCGAAAGACTGCAATGTAGATCCATGCGATCTTCATATCGTAGTTGCTCCTACTGCTTCTATCGCCGGGTCAGTGCAGATATCGGCCAGGATCGTTGAGACCGGCATCCATAAAATGGAATCTATCGGTTTTGATATCAACACCATAAAAAGCGGTTACGGCATCGCCCCCATATCCCCTATCATCGGAGACAATACAAAATGTATGGGTTCCACCAATGACTGCATCATTTATTGCGGAAAGACATACTATAACGTGAAATACGATGTTGACAAGGTGAAAGAACTGATCGTCAAAGTGCCTTCGGGAACCTCATCTTCATACGGTAAACCTTTCTTTACGACCTTCAAGGAAGCAGGCTTTGATTTCTTCAAAGTGGACGCAGGCGTTTTTGCCCCTGCCGAGATAACAATAAACGAACTCAATAGCGCCAAGACCTTTACAAGCGGTAAGATGGATCCGGAGGTGCTCATGAAATCCTTCGGGATTTCAAGGCTTTAATTTTTCGGTACCCGAAATCTTTTTATAGAACTATAAACATGAAACAACCCAACGTCAGGGGAAAATCCATTATTGGAAAAACCAGGACGTATTTCATTTAATTCTGATACAGGAGAATATCTATGCAAGGCCAAACAGGCGGACAGCCAATCATTATTTTACGACAGGGAACACAAGAAACAAGAGGAGACGAAGCAAAAAGAAGTAATATCATGGCAGCTCGGGCAGTAGCTGAAGCGGTACGGACTACACTTGGTCCGAGAGGATTGGATAAAATGATCACTGACCCTGCCGGGCTTGTTATAATTACGAACGACGGGGCCACTATTCTTGATGAAATGAAAATTAAACACCCCGCAGCAAAACTTGTGGCTGAAGTTGCAAAGACCCAGGATGATGAAGTTGGCGATGGTACTACGACCGCAGCTGTTTTGACAGGTGAATTCTTAAAAGGAGCCCAGGAACTCATGGAACTCGGAGTTCATCCTACAACTATTATCCATGGATATAATCTTGCATCTATGAAATCAAAGGAACTTCTCTCCGGTATTGCAGTTCATTCTACTGATGAGCAATTACGAAAGATCGCTCAAACCGCACTTACGGGAAAAGGCGTTGAATTCTCACGCGAGAAATTGGCGGACCTTGTGGTCAGGGCAATAAAATCAATAGTAAAAAAGGAAAACGGCAAGAGTACTGTTAACATAAAGGATATCTCTATTGAGCGGCGCGGGGAAGGAAGCGTTGAGGACAGCGAACTGGTTGAAGGTATAATCCTCGATAAGACAAAGACTCACCAGAGCATGCCTTCAATCATAAAGAACGCAAAGATCGCGATCCTTGCAACACCTATCGAAGTGAGGAAAACCGAAACAAAATCCGAAATATCCATTGAGTCGATAGGACAGACCAGGATGTTCCTGGAACAGGAAGAGAGATTGGTCCGCGATGCTGCCGACAAGGTAATAAAAAGCGGCGCTAACGTGGTTTTCTGCCAGAAAGGCGTTGATGATATGGCCAGGTATTTCCTTGCAAAAGCTGGCATATTTGTAACACACAGGGTAAAAAAGAACGACCTTGTCAAATTATCACGAGCAACCGGGGGTAAGATCATAACAAGTCTTGATGAAATAAAACCCGATACCCTTGGTGAAGCAGGACTTGTTGAAGAGAAAATGGTAGGCAATGGCGAAATGATATTTGTTACAGGCTGCAAGAACCCGGACACATATTCAATATTATTGCGCGGCGGTTCGGAACATGTCGTGACAAGCCTTGCCAGGGCTATGCATGATGCCCTGAGGGTCGTGGGCGTGACAATCGAAGATGAAAAAATACTGGCCGGGGGTGGCTCACCAGAGATAGAACTTGCGCTTCGCCTGAGGGAATATGCTTCAACACTTGAAGGCAGGGAACAGCTTGCTGTGAGTAAATTTGCCCAGGCGCTTGAGATAATACCCAAGACTCTTGCTGAAAACGCAGGACTTGATTCTATTGATATGCTTGTGGAACTGCGAAGCTCGCATGAACATGGAAATAAAACAGTAGGCCTTGATGTCTATGAAGGCAAACCTGTGGATATGCTAAAGATCGGCGTTATCGAACCGCTTCGCGTTAAAACCCAGGCTATAAGTTCTGCGACCGAAGCAGCTTCTATGATATTGAGAATAGACGATGTGATAGCATCCGCAAAGGACGCGAACCCAAAGAAGAAACCTGATCTTAGCGACCTGGACTAATTTTATATAGTCCTTTGCTATATTTTCTTGAAATAGGAGCAAATAGGATCATAATTTTTTGAACGCGGCCTCCTCAAGACTCTTGCCGATCCCATAATAACCGAAACTATCCGGAGAGAATATGATCGGTTTTATCTTTTCAATATCAGTGAGCTGATTTTCCTTCAGGACGAGTTCATCCGCCTTGACATCCATGATCTCCCCTATAAACTGCGTGTGCAGCCCTATTTCAATAGTATGTATCAGTTTGCACTCCAAAATAAGAGGAAATTCCTTTACATATGGGGCCTCCACAAGTTCGCTCTTGATGCCAGTAAGCCCGGCTTCGCCGAATTTGTCCACATTTCTACCCGACACAGTGCCAAAATAATGTGCTTCAGTCACGTACTTTTCGGATGGAACATTTACAGTGAAAGCTTTATTTTCCACAATATTTCCATACGAATATGTCGCTTTCCGAAGAGAAATCGCAACACATGGCGGTTGGGAGCAACATATTCCACCCCATGCTATGGTGGCTACGTTCGGTTTTCTTTCTTTGTCATACGTTCCTATAACCCATACAGGGATAGGATAAATAATAGTTTTGGCGCCCAATGACTTTTTCATAATTTCCTCCTTATGGTAATTCTAGTTTAAACGCAAGTCCTGCATATATCGCAGCCTATCGTGCAGGATTCTGCCCCATACCTGCTGAAATCAAATTGCTCAGGATAACTTTCTAATCTGCATTTTGAAATTCCATGCAAGCTGGGTCATCTACTCTCACTGATCCATAGAAGCGGCACTGATCATAAGCAGGGTCGAACCATGTGCAATCTCTGCAATTGTTTATATATTCACTCATTCTTTTCCAATCATAACTTCTGTTGCTTTTATTATAGCCATCACTTTATCTTTTTTTTCGATATCCAGTACTTTTCCTTTCATCTGATTCCTTGCAGATATTTCCAATCCCACCACCTCCCCCGAAGTATTATCCTAGACACTGTTTAAGCAAGAATATCTTGATATGTAATATTATTGTTCTATCATGTTTATTGCCTTTTCGGTCAAAAATGTACCTTGTATAGGTAATACTTTTCTTGAGGTTGATAAAAACAGTTTTCACACGTTTTGTTCAACAAATGATAAATATATGTTTATCAAGACGTTACTGCTATAAAAAATGAAATTATGACTACAACATACATGACGGATTTCTTTGAGACATTTATGGTATTTTATAATGCCGGAGCGGCGTTTGTTTTGATTTTCATGATAGGATATATTCTTGTAGTGATGCGCAGGGTGGACAAAGAGCTTCTTAAAGCAAGAATATTTTTAAATGATGTAATTCTTCAAAGGACATGGATATATATTTCTATTGCTGGCGCTTCATTCGCATTATATAACCTAATGAAATTTGTTATCAGGTTTACTCCCAAAGCTGAGATTTTTGAAATTTATCAGATGCCTGAATTGATCATGCTGATTTTCCTTATTTCTTTCATAATTGCGGTCCACAACTGGTATGGATTCATTAGGACTTTGGTAAGCAAGAATTAACCTTGGCTTACATTCTCGTTCTGATATATGCCGGAATAACCTTTCCTGACTTCTTTCCCAAGCCTGAAAAACAATAGCTGCAGCATGCGCGCATCTTTTTTTATCCTGAATCCGTTCTCGTTATAGACCACAAGAAGACTCTCGCTCCTGCCGCTGTAACCAGCATCCCAGACAGCTGTCTCTACAGTGGCTCCGCAACGCAGGAGGCTTGAGCGCGGCTTTGCTATCGCAGCGATGTTATTGGGGATGTTAACAATTTCATTGAATACGACCTTATAACTTCCTTTTGGTAAATCCAGCCATCCCTCCGCATCAAAATCAAGGTTTTTTGTCGGGGGGAGTTTTCGTTCAGAATTATCAAAAGCTATTGATCCTGATCCTTCATGTAATTCCACATGGTGCAGAGTCAATTCGATTCCATTTGGCTGTACCTGGATATCCGGATCGAGCATTTTTTCGACGAGATGCGGCTTTTCATTAATGAGTGAGATCAATTCGTCATGGGATAACATAGGTTCAAAATTAGGCGAGGAATTGATAAACATTGCTGAAGATGCATCAGAGTAGATTTATTATAAATGTTCCCGACCATAACCTAAATATACCACGATATACTATAACGATTATTCAATCAGTGTTACGAATTTTCATAATTGTAATACTATATATGTTCAAAATAAGCAATCATTAACAAATATTATTTGAGGAGGACATTAAAATGCACATACCAGATACATTTATTCCCCTGGGACAGGCGGCGATTTACTGGATAATATCTATCTTTTTTATTGCACGTGCGGTAAAATGGGCACGAAATGATATGAAAGAGAACATGATACCTCTTTTTGGCGTACTTGCCGCGGGCATTTTTGTTCTCCAGACAATTAACATCGCGGCAAGCCTCATAATCCCCATACCAATGCTCACGGGCGTTAGCTGGCATATAGTGGGAGCTGCGCTTGCTGCAATAATTTTTGCAAGTCCCTGGGCAGCAGTGCTCTTAATGACAATGGTTCTTGCCATTCAGTCCCTTTTCGGGGACGGCGGCATCACAGTAATGGGAGCGAACATATTGAACATGGGAATTATGGGAGGCTTCCTGGGGTATTACACATTCATCGGTTTGAGTAAACTTTCGGTAAAACGTCCTTTAGCAATGTTTGCAGGAGCGTTTTTAAGTATGTTATTACCTGGAATTGCCCTTGCCTTTGAACTCTGGTTGGCAGGCACTTTCCCACTCAAACAAGGCATTCTTCTCATGGGAACATTCCAGGGAGTTGCCGGAATTGGCGAAGGATTCATAACCGTGATCGTATTTGGCGCAATATTGAAAGCAAGGCCAGATATCGTTAATGAAGAAACACTCACAAAAGAAAGCACAGCAAAGGTTGCTGCTGTGGGAATTGCAGCATTGTTGGGACTTGCTGTCGCAGCGCCATTTCTTGCTTCAAATAATCCGGACGGGCTGCAGCAGACAGCCATAATGGTTGTCAGCAACGAGATCAACAATATGATAGCTCCGATAACTCCCTTGTTCCCGAATTATGCCATACCAGGAATGGGAGAAGCGGGAAGAGTGGCTGCTATTGTAATCGGATTAGCGGCAATATTGATCTTGTGGGCCGGAATAACAAGAATCATAAAAAAGGCATAATATGAACATTATTGAAGCGCGCAATCTCACGCATATATACCGCGGAAAGATAACTGCCCTGGATGCTATCAATTTCGCAGCAAGACCCGGTGAAAGAATTGCAATAATAGGGGCAAATGGCGCGGGGAAATCAACTCTTTTCAAGCATTTCAACGGGATACTAAAACCCTCAAGCGGGGAGATCCTGATCAACGGCAAATCAATAAGCAGTGAGAATATCCTTGATGTCAGGAAAACAGTTGGTGTTGTTTTCCAGGACCCTGATGACCAGATTTTTGCTCCTACCGTAAAACAGGATGTGGCATTTGGTCCTATGAACCTTGGTTTAGATATCGAGGAAATAGAAAAACGTGTCCGTGAGTCACTAGAAACCGTAAGACTGACCGGTTTTGAAGATCGAGCGCCGCATCATCTCAGCACAGGTGAGAAAAAGAAAGTCGCAATCGCCGGCATACTTGCAATGCAGCCCCAGGTTCTTGTTCTTGATGAGCCCACAGCAGGACTTGATCCGGGTGGCGCCATACGCCTGATCAAGCTAATCAATGGAATGAACAGGTATCTGGGAATAACGACTATTGTCTCAACACATGAAGTTGATATAGTACCCATGCTGGCCGACAGGGTTTGCATTATGTCAAAGGGTAAGATAATTGGGGATGGCACACCCCTTGAAATGTTCTCATCTCCTGACCTCATAAAGAAAACCCATCTTCGCCTTCCGATGGTCGCTCAGCTTATGGAGATGCTCCGGGAAGAAGGTGTGCCCGTGGAAGTTAAATTCACTCTTGAAGAAGCAAGAGATGAACTCTTAAAGGTCGTGAAATAGATGCATGTTTCCATTACGGAAATGGAGCGTGAGACATATAAGAAATCCCCGATCCATGGAATTGACGGGAGGATTAAGATCCTCATGACACTTGGCATTACGGTTTATGTAGTAGCTCTCCCGCGCATGGAGATTCTTAATTTCACAAAACTTGGTATACTGGAAGCATATCTTTTTGTCCTCATGCTTTTTTCAAGAACCGAGCTATCACACATTATCGCAAGATTTGCAATAGCTCTTCCTTTCGGTCTTGGCATCTCCACCCTCCAGCCATTCATAAAACAACCGTTCATACATGATTTTACCATCATATTCTCGCTTCCGATGGGGCTTGAAATCACGCGCGAAGGAGTATTATATGGCACGATCATTTTTACAAAATTCCTTGTGTGTATAACTTCGGTCATCCTTCTTTCCTCAACCACATCCATGAGCGAACTTGTCGTATCGGCCAGGCGACTTGGCCTTCCTAAAGAAATGGCCATGCTTTTTACAATGATGGTGCGCTATCTCTTTGTTTTCTGGAATATGCTTGGAAGGATAAGAACAGCGCAGAAAACCCGCTGTTTTGAAATCTGGAACAGGAAAGTCCCGAGAAAGTGGACTCTCGAACAAATAGGATATACAATCAGTTTACTTTTTATTCGTTCATACGAACAGGGGGAGAGAACCTACCAGAGCATGCTTTGCAGAGGATATACTGCAGATGCCAATGTATATGTGAATAAGAAAAAATTGCAGATCACAGATTTTGCCGTATTGATTGTCACTCTTGGAATTATAGTTATCACCCAGATATATATCGCAAAATAAAAGATATTTGCATCATAGATGACAATGAAAAAGCATCATTAAAGGACTTTTTCATACCAGATAATTAGAGAGAAATAATAACGATGAGCGGAAAAGGACAAGTAGTCAAGTGTTTATGTCTCATAATTGAACCCTATTCATGATATCCAATCAAAGCGAAGTCTCTTGTTGCCTAACCAGGGTATGGCATATGATTTCTGAAAAACATCATTGGACTTGAAAATAGGTGTTGTTGCCTTCTTCTTCATTTTGATTATAATCTCATCGCCAACCACTTCTCCCATACATCTGCAGTTGATGAAATCAGCAAAGATAGTTTTTGGTGTACAATCCTCAAATCTCTTCAAATCCTTTGCAATCTTTTCCTTACCCTGGCAGTGAATTATGGTGAAGATGAAAGGGAGCCATCAGAATTCCTTCAGGATATTGGATATGCGAACTGGAGGGCTGGAGGGAATATCACAGTTGAAGATCTCAGTTATTTTAGGGATAATGATACAAAAGTCAGGGAGATGATTAAGGATAATGCGCTTGAGCGGGAAAAGGCTCTGCGAAAAAGGCTTCTCATTGAGTCGCTTGATTCTGGCGGTTTCAATGAAATCATGAAAAATACGCTGCTGTATCAGGCTTTGAAGCTTGGAAAAACACCGGATTTCAAGGAAGTTTTCAATTCCAACTGGCTGCCAGTCCTGTTCCGACCAATAGCCCTGCAAGTTGCAGCTTGGTGATTTCTTTTGTTTGAGTTTTATACATCAATAATGTCTATAATGTTATTATATCTTTCAATCTTTTGTTGCTTTATTTTTTCCTCATTATTGATAATAAACTTCATTTTATTTTTGCAACCTTGGATAAAGGATAACTTAATTAACAACCAAAGAAATAACATAATTGGGGAAAACATGGATTTTTCATTTACTGAAGAACAGGAACTTTTCAGAAAGTCCGTGAGAGAATTTTGCAAGAAGAATCTTGCTCCTCACGCCAATGAAATCGATGAGAACGGAGAGATCCCACATCAAGTTCTTGAAGAGATGGCAGCTTTCGGTCTACTTGGTATAACTGTCTCTAAAAAATATGGAGGGTCAGGAGCTGATTTTATTACAGCTGCCATAGCAGCAGAGGAAATAGCCAGGGCAGATATAAGTATGGCAACTGCAGTATATTACTTGGTAGGAGCAGGCTGGGGTTTCCTGATGGACAGATATGCAAGTGAAGCAACTAAAGAAGAGATACTGCCTGATGTAACAAAAGGAAAAACATTTCTGGGCATAGCATCAACAGAGGCTACAGGGGGTTCTGATATTGTCTCAACATCTACCACTATGGAAAAAATGGATGGAAAACTGCTATTGAACGGCGCAAAAACATTTATTAGCGGTGTCAGAGAGGCAGCCAGATATGGAGGAGGTTATGTAACAATCGTGAAGACAAGCCCTGAACTCAAGCATAAAGGTCTGTCGCTCTGTTATCTTCCGGTAAAAGATGTACAGGGGATAACGACCAGTATTTTTAAACAGATGGGACGTGAGGGGATATCTACAGGCACCATAAACATAAACAGTGTTGAGATACCAGAGCATTATCTCATAGGAGAATGGAACCGCGGATTTTATTATGCAATGGAAGGTTTTAACTGTGCCAGGACGCTTGTGGCTGCAGCATGTATCGGTGCTGCCCAAAAGGCTCTGGAATCAGGTATCGAGTATATAAAAGAAAGACATATTTTCGGTGCTCCTCTTGCAAAGTTTGAAGGGATACAGTTCCAGCTGGCAGAGGATTTCACAAAACTTGAAGCTGCAAAACTGTTAGTCCATAAGGCGGCATGGATGCTTGACCAGATGTACACTGAAAACAGGTTCAGTAATAATGAGATAAATAAAGCCGTAGCCAGCGCAAAACTCGTTGCACCAACAGCAGCCTTTGACATTATCAAGGACGTACTGACATGGTACGGAGCATATGGTTATACCAGAGAAGCCGGACTTGAGCGGGGCTTTAGAGGTGTATATTCCTATATAATAGGTGCTGAGGGAGCACAGAATATCATGAAAATAATTATTGGCAGGGAAATCCTGGGGAAAGAATTCGAACCTTACTAAGATCTTAGTCTAAAAAACAAATGGAGAAGCGATCGTGGATATAATTGTATGCCTCAAACAGATATATGATCTTGCTCAGATAAAGATAGATACTTCAAAACGGCCGGTAACAGAAGGAGTTGCACGAAAGCTGGGCGACTTTGATAAGAATGCACTTGAGGAGGCAATAAGGATCAAGGAAAAGCATGGTGGAAACGTTTTTGCCGTAATTAAAGGCGCGAAGGATGCTGCCAAAGAGGCTCTGGCAATGGGTGCGGATGAAGCTATTTTGTACAATGCTGGCACTGAGTCTCTTGGCACAGCACACATCCTTGCCGAGATAATCCGGAAAATGAAGTACGACCTCATTCTATGTGGAGAGGCTTCCATCGACGAATATTCTTTTCAGACAGGTCCAAGGCTAGCGCAGGCTCTTGGGATTCCTGTGATGACGTACGCAAGAAAAATGGAGGTGAGAGATGGCGGGGTTGTTGTTGAGAGGGATCTTGAAAAAACGTACGAGGTAGCCATTGCAAAACTCCCGGCTTTGGTAACAGTTACCAAAGAGATCAATGAACCAAGAATTCCCACGCTAATACAGATACTTGGCGCATCAAAGAAAAAAATCACTGAAACGAGTCCTTCGAAACCAGATGCTGGGGTCGAGACATTGAGTATCCTGGCGGTTGAGATGAAAAGGAAGGAAGTGATCCTGAAAGATGTGGAAGCTCTGGCAAAAGTGATAATTACTGAAAAATAAGGGGAAGAAATGATATTAATATTCTCTGAAGACAATGAAACCGCTTTTGAGATGCTCGCAAAAGGAAGGGAGCTAGCCGAATCTTCAAGATCAGAGCTTACATCGATCTCATTTGGAGACGGTGAGAATGATCATATTTCCTGTGGAGCTGACAAAGTCTTTTCTATTCAGTTCCAAGATTCAAAAATGGGGCATTCATTGCTTGCAGATACCGTTGTGGACGTCATCTCTCAACTTATTGATCAATACAAACCAGAAACACTCCTTATAGGCAGTACAAAGCTTGGCAGGGAAGTAGCTCCGAGAATTGCACAGCGGTTTGGGGTTGGCTGCGTTACAGACTGCATAGATTTTTCGAAAGATAATGAGCAGTTTACAGTAAAACGCTTTGTGCTTGGTGGTCGATTTATCATGACACAGAAGTTCCTGCATAAACCCCGGATCGTTACTATACCTCCCAGGAGATTTGAGAAGAAGATAGACATATCAAGAAAAGGCGAGATCATCAAAACCTCGTTTAAACCAGTCGAGACAAAAATTCAGGTTGTGGAGATAAAGAAAAAAGCCCCACATGAACTAAAAATAGAAGAGGCGAATATCATCGTTTCGGCAGGGAGGGGCATGAAGAAAAAAGAGGATATTAAACTCATTGAAGATCTTGCGCAGGTATTAGGAGGCGTAGTGGGCTGCTCGAGGTCTATTGCCGCAGACCTGAAATGGCTCTCTGAAGAACACTGGGTAGGGTTATCAGGACATAATGTCAAACCCAGGCTGTATATTGCTATTGGCATTTCCGGTCAGGTGCAGCATATTGCAGGCATAAGAGATTCGAAAACGATTATTGCCATAAATAAGGATCCGAACGCAGCTATCTTTAAGGCATGTGACTACGGGATGGTGGGGGACCTTTATGATATAGTGCCGAAGCTGACAGAGATTTTGAAAAAACAAAGTTAACGGAATTTGTCACCCATACTTGTAATAAACACCAAACCCTCCTCTCGGATAGTTAAAATCTACCACGCCTTTTGGACAGGAAAACTTGCAGCTTCCGCATTCAATACAGCCTTCAAAATCATGCTTTATCTTCCCTTCTTCGAGAGTAAACCTGTTGGCAGGACAGAAATAAAGGCATGCTTTTTCATCGCACTCGCTGCATAAGCTGGTATCTACTTTGATATGCCGCTCCTTATCAACTTCAAAGCTTACAAGCCCGAGCCGCTCTTCAATACTTATATTCATAGCGCTTTCAAACCTCCCAGTAAATCAAAGATCATCTTCGTCCTATTACCTTTTGTCACTTCTAAGAGCTCATCAAATGCTCGTTTCTTTGCTCCATCAACAGTTGTAAGGTTATGAAGAAGCCTGCATGTAACCTCCGGATATAATGCGTACAACCTATCATTCTGCAAAAATTCCGGGGCTTTTTTAAAAGTAGCAATATCTTTTAGGACAAAATCGTTTTTCAGCAGGTATTCATAATAAGAGAGGCTTTTCTTTGAGAAATCATTCTTTTCCATGGCTTTTTTCACCGCTTCGGCCGCCGCTGCTCCGGAAGCAATAGCCATATCCATGCCCCTAAGCGTTATACCACTATTTACCACAAGACCCCCAGCATCCCCAACAACAAGCATACCATCAGTGAAAAGCCCGCTTTGTGAGGTTTCTGGGATAACATGGGCAGAATATTCCAGTATTTTGCCACCTTCGATCAGTTTTGCTACAACAGGATTATCATTAAACTCCCGAATGATCTCGTGGGAATCTATTTTTTTTTCAATGAGCCGGTCGATATATACCACAATTCCCACGGAAAGGCTTGTTTTGTTGGTATAGATGAACCCTCCCCCCGGGATCTCCTTTGTGCACTGACCCACAAAAAGCTGTGCTGCACCATCCCCATGGGTAAGATTGAACCTATCTTCAATGGTTTTCTCTGGCAGTTCTATTATCTCCTTCATGCCAAGTGCAAATTGCTTCACTTCAAATTTCTTCAGACCTGCTTTCTCTGACATGAGTGAGACCGCACCGTCGGCAGCGATAACCACGTTCGCTTTAATTTTATCCTCACCTGAAACTATGCCCGTAACTTTTTTCTCTTTCCATAGGAGGTCATCGACCCTGATGTTTGGCACAAGCATGGCTCCTGCTTCCACTGCTTTATTCGCGAACCACTGGTCGAATTTTGCCCTGAGTATGGTAAAGCTGTTCGGAGGTTCCCGGAGATTCTCATCCTGAAAATCAAGGGTAACAGAGGACTTATTGCACAGGAATGTCAGTTTTTCTCGTGTAACCATTCGCTCTACTGGAGCTTCTTTCCAGAATTCAGGGAGGAGCCTGTTTAAAGCATACGCATACATCCTTCCCCCCATTACGTTTTTAGCTCCAGGGTATTTGCCTCTCTCCACGATCAGCACGTTAAAACCCTTCTTTGCAAGAGAATAGGCTGCTGCGCTTCCGCCGGGACCTGCACCCACGATTATAACATCGAATTTTTCAGTCATTCCCTTCAACAACTCTCTTTTCAAGTCTTTCTTTTATTTTGGCGAATCCGATTCTCACGTATTCTTCGCTCACGTTTTTTTAATGTTCATGCGACACTTTCCCACGCACCTCATAATTTACGTTGATTAATCATTGTTATTGATTATACATCAATTTTTGGATGCTAATTTAATGCAAAAGAGATGTTATGATTTAGACTTTTGAATTATGAATTTCTGGAATTTTATGACTTCAACTTTCCTGCGAGTTCAACAGTATCATACAGGAGCTCAATCTTAAGGTTGTGCCTGTGCGGTTCTGTGGGAGGTCCTATGGATCATAAAACCTGCTTAATAGAATATCAATCTTGCCAGCCCCGATATCGAAGTATTCCTTCACGAACTCAGCCATGCTGCATTGGTCATTGTTTAAGGAATGATATCGTTTCTACCTCTATCGTTTTATGATTAATTTCTAATTTTTATAAATCTGTATTTTTTATCTTAAAATTTCATTCTCCAATAAGTAATCGTTATGTATCGAAGCCTTTAAGTCCTATGCATGCGTATATTACTTAAAAATTCTAATTTTATTGTGTTATAATTAGAAAGAGGATTAAGAGCATGAAAAAGACAAGAAAATCGAATTCAAAAAAGCCATCTTTTGAACCAGATGTTATTGAAAAAGACCTTTGCAATCTATTTACAAAAGAATGGTCAAGAAAAGCAGCAAAGGAAACTGGCTTGATAAAAAGAGAGAGAAAAATAGAAGCTTTCGTAATGCTCTGGACTCTTGTCTTTAGTTTCGGTGCTCATCTTCCACGAAATCTTGCAAATATGAAACGAAAGTATGAGAAAGCATCCAAGAAGGAAATAGCCGAAAGCAGCTGGTATATGAGATTTACGCCTGAACTTGTGGAATTCCTAAAAGTATGTGTCACTCATGCCATTGAACAACTTGCATCGGAACAGAACAAAGTTCTCAGTGAAAAACTTGCGAAATTCAAGGATGTGTTGATACAGGACAGTACAATAATCAGGTTGCACAAGTCTCTTGCTAAGAAATGGCCAGCAGCTCGTTCTAAAACAGTAGCAGCAGGCGTCAAAGTTGGTATGCTCGTAAGTGCAGTCGCAAATAGCCCCAAATCTATTGGAATTTATGCTGAGACTACAAATGAATTGAAAACATTGCGGATAGGTCCATGGGCTCACGGCTGTCACCGACTTTGGAAATAGAGATTTGGAAACACACTGCATGAAGATAGCGATAGAAGATAGCGATAGAAGACGATGAGGAGAAGAAAAAAGCAATCTCCGAAAAGCTGCTGAAGAGAAGGCAAAGAGGCGAGGAAAAGTATCCTGAGGATCATCCCGAAGTGAAGGTATGTAGAGCAATATTCGAGGAGCTCAAATCCAAAAAGGAAAAAGTCATTTTTAATTTTAACATCAGGTTCAAAGAAGGTCTTAGTACTGATACGCAGA
>Ga0172443_1018_pt1 | contig 59891 bp, 65 predicted proteins | sample MayberryNE_Catta_6_FD_114741 | JGI IMG/M metagenome (GOLD analysis project Ga0172443, IMG submission 114741) | reverse complement strand
CACTTTCACTAATTCCATTTTTAATAGAACAGTTTCTTTATGGAATGAATTTGATTATTGACTATGGGAAAATAATTATTTTTCATATAATTACAATATTCCCAAAATTTGTGGCATGTAAGAGTTCACTCGTTATAATATGGGTAACATTGCACTTATTTACTTCCAGATGGTCATTATAGATAAGATGAATTCAATACTTTTTGACCCTTTCTGCGGCGCTTCAGGTGACATGACAATAGGGGCGCTTATTGATCTTGGAGCAGATGCCGAAAAAACCAGGGAAGCCATGGAGATCGCGGCGAATGTAGAGGTCAAAATATCAAGATCGAACAGAAAAGGAATCCGGGCCTGCTCGGTCGAGGTATCAATCATAAAAGAAGGCTGTATGACTTTTTCGGAAATCATTGCAAGGATAAGATCCCTGGAAGTTCCTCCCCTTATTATCATGGATGCAATTTCGGTCTTTAACATCCTTGGAAAAGCTGAAGCAAGAATTCATGGCACAACTCTTGATAAACTGCATTTTCATGAACTGGGGCAGGAAGATGCTATAGCGGATATTATTGGAGCTTGCACTGCATTTCATGATCTTGGCTTACATGATCACAGGGTCTATTGCGCACCCATATCCGTGGGAAAAGGATTTATTGAATTCTCACATGGAAAATTTCCTGTACCGGCGCCTGCTGCACTTGAGATATTAAAGGAATATTCTCTGCCATGGCAGGCTGGTCCTGTGGATGGAGAATTGCTCACACCTACAGGATCTGCGCTTCTTGCCCATTTTGTGAATGAGAAAGGAACCTGCCCTGTGATGAAAACACAAAAAATAGGCTATGGCGCAGGAAGCAAAGATCTTCACGTCCCCAACGTATTGCGAATTATCAGGGGAGAGATAGATGATGCGCTAATTTCAGACAGGATCGAAATGCTTGAGACAAATGTGGATGATGTCACAGGCCAGGTTCTGGGGAACCTGATCGAAGAATTATTGAAATCAGGTGCAAAAGATGTTTCGATCATACCTGCAACTATGAAAAAAGGACGAAGCGGCCATATCATCCAGGTGATCGCAAAGCCTGAGGATTCATCTGGGCTTGCACGAAAGATCATTGAAGAAACAGGTTCGCTTGGTGTAAGGATAATACCGATAAAGCACAGGTTGATCGCACACAGGGAAATGGGTAAGGTCCCGATTATTTTGAATGGCAAAGAGTTTAAAATTACGGTGAAAGTTGCCAGGGATCTAAGCGGTGTTTTGTTAAATATATCCGCTGAGTTCGAGGACTGCAAAAGGGCATCCGGGGAATCCGGTATTCCCGTCAGGGATGTTATCCGGCTCACTGAGGAGGAAGCACGGAAAATCTTTTCCTCTGCGCCCGTTTAATGTCCATCCTGTATGTCCAATCATAACATTGGTATTTTTCCAATAACTGGTTTGCAGTATTGATTTCGTTTTGGGTCAGCACTCCCCCATATGTTGTTATCCCAAGCGCTTTTTCAAAACCATCCAGGAGGGCCTTTTTTGCAAAATCGATATCTTCTAGTCCAATATCTTTCAGGGTTATCATCCCTTCCCGGGCATTAGCCACAGGATACAAATTTTTTGTGGGATTTTTAAGTACCCTGTCCATAAGCTCAAAATCAAAATCCATTAGGAGGCTTCCATTGATAAGAACCGCACCATCAAGACGTCCCTGTGCGTTTCCTGATATCTTTCTTCCATTTGTATATACAGCATTTCGTACAGGCTCAATTTCACCTTCCGTCCCAAGGGTATGAAGAGCGTTAACTACCGCGCCAAGTACTTTTGTATAAGCAGCCCGAATATCGGGAGGTATAATGCCGCTCTCTTTGCCAATACAGGAGAAAAGAATCTGGTTCTCATCGCAAAATCCGCATCCTCCACCCAGGATCCTGCGCACTATACCGATATCATGGTTTCTGCATTGATCAACATTTATTTCATCCTCCACACATTGATGATAACCAAGATACACTACAGGCGACAGGACGCGCCAGAAAAGGATGGTTTCAGGTGACACGTTTCCGCCAATATATTTTGCAATAGATTCAAAAAGTGCTGCGCTTTTGAAGCCATCAATTTTATCAAGATCAATGAAACGCCATTTATCTTTCAATTCTTTCTCCCTGAAAGTATAAAAAACCCGTTTCTGTTTTTGAACCATTTCAATTGGGTCAAAAAAGATCGAAATATGCCAATATCGGTATGGGGATATGATCCTATATAAGAGATTTCGTTCTTATTGAACCAGTCGATCACTTCAATGACCGAATGATAACTTTCGTAAGGATTGGCGTATTTGTCAGCAGCATAAGCCTGCTCATGTATATTTCGGAATTTTCCACCATAAATTGAACTCTCAACAAAAGACATTCTCCGGTCAATATCTTCCCCTGCGTTCAGTTTTATCCACATCCTTTTTGCCCTGTGAAGAAAACGCCCGTACCGGTTATATAATCCTATAGTTATTGTTCCACCGGGTTTGCACAGGTCGGCAAGCACCCGGAATCGGCCGTAAGGGTCATTTGTATGATGCAGCACCCCCAGGGAGAAGATATGATCGAACTTAATTTCGGTCTTAAAATCACTGATATCGCATCTGTTAAATTCCACCTTCAGATCGAACTTTTGTGCAAGTTTCTTTCCCATCGAAATTGATGAGCAACTCAGGTCTAAAGATGTCACCTTTGCTCCATGATATGCAAAATAGCATGATTTTTCTCCTGTGCCGCATCCGGCATCTAGAATTTCTTTTCCTGAAAGGGAAGCGGGCTTCAATCCTGCAGTAGAGAGAATTTTTGACATCACATTTGCATGAGGTCTTCCTGCAAGATCTCGTTCATTCCTGATTGGAAGAGAGGGATAAGGGTATCGTTCATAGAATGAATTTACTGAACATGCGATTTTATCCATTAATACAATGTTTGAATCAGAGGATTTATAAGTTTGCCCAAAAAAGAATTGTGAAGGGATCACTCCCTTCTTTAGTCGGCCGAATACTACTGGACTGTTTCATATCTTTTTAGAATGTTTATGACCTGGTTCAGCAGATTTTTAGACTCTGAAAGGTGCTTTGCACCGACATCTGCTGCCCTGTCAAGATTCTTGTCCAGCACAAGAAGATTCTCCTGAAGCAGATATATCAGATACATCATTATGCACCAGTATACTGCAAAGGTCAGGATTAATAAAAGTCCGATAACATATAATTGACTGTATATCATTGCCGTAGATGGCGCTACCGGGCGCAATATGTTTATGGCACTAATGAAATTATATAGGATCAATACTCCAAATACCAGCGGTATGGTTGTTGCAATAATTAAACTTTGTTTACTCAGCTTCATTCAGTTTCCTCCGGGAGTTTTCTTCCCATGTCTTTTTATGCCATTTATCTATTTAAGTATATCTATTTAAGTATAACATTTATAATTTAATCAAAAAAAAGAGTGAAGGGATTGCTCCCTTCAAATTTATCTATTTACTTTCTTTGTCTCAACACGATGTATGCTACTGCAAGCAAGCCTGCAATTGCAAATACTGCCTCAAAACCAGGCACTGTTGTAGGTGCTGCGGTTGGGGTGGTCACTAGTTCGGTTGATACCACGGTTGGTGGAACTGTTGGCACAACTGTGACGTTTGCGGTCACGTTTGTTGTAGGCCTCGCTGTTCCCACTGCTGTGACGTTTCCGGTTCCTGTAGGCGTGGTCACATTTTCTCCTGAAACCTCCAAGTCAACCTTGGGGTAGAATCTCAGTGTGTCGCTATCAGCTATCTTGAATTTGAGTTCACCTACTAGACTTGTCTCAGAGTTCTTGGAAAGACTGATGGAGTTTTCATTTGAAAGCATTATCTCATCCTTATTTGCAGTTCTTACTTCGAACGGTCCGAATTTATCAGCGGACTTGATCTCTTTAGCTGTGCTTTCATCGATTAACCATGCGTACTTGAACTGTACCATATCTGAGGCTGAGCCTGAGAAGATTGAATCTACATAGACGGTAAACAACAGGGCATCAGATTCTCCAAGGATTGTCTTTGTCTTGTAATATACTGCCTTCTGCTTGTCGGCCACTGCGCTGCCAGTTGGGGCCTGACCGATGCCTTCATCGATTAAAGCTCCATCTTTCTTGAGAGTGAACCATACCTGTCTTGGTGATGCTCTTGCATCTACGGCATTGATTGTTAACTCATAGCCAGAGCCAAGTGCCCAGGTTTCACCTGATGTGAGGGTCTTCTTGTCTTCCTTATCCATCTCAAAGGCAAGTTTGGCGATCTTGTTGGAATTGTTTTTTATTGCAATCCATTTTTCTGCCATCCAGCCTACAAGTGGATAACTGGTGTCATTTGCATTGGTGATACCGATTGTTTCCTTTTCGAAAGCCTTGAAGTCAACATAGGCCTTTCCTGTGCGGTATTCAAGTTGAGTCTTGTCAATTGATCTTGAAGTTTTAAAGTTACTAAGGTTTTGAGTTAACGCCAATGTTTCCGTGGATCTATCGTATTTAATGTCATAATAGAATCCTGCAAATGATTGAGCAGTCCAATTAGCATTCAAATTTGGTGAAGCATCCGCATCCACGACGCTCCCTCGTACTTCTGCTTGGGTTACTTGTACAGCTGCACTTGCAGTAAATGCTAATATCAATAGCATTAACGCTGCTAATACAACTGCCACTATTTTTTTCGTCATTATTTCTTTACCTCCATATTTTTATGGTTATATTTTGTTCTCCTTCGAGATATGCCGATTTTACGGCCAGGAGTGATAGTTATCAAAGGCCGAAACTTTCGTTCCGCCTGCATCGCTAAACCGTCTTTGCATGAACACCCAATTTAATGGCGACATCAAAGGCGATTTCATCACCCTCTATTAAATCCAATTATGGATTACAATCCGTTTATAGTAAGTACCCTTTTAAATCTTTTGTGGTCAAAACAGCCATGCATGGGCGCAATTGACGATTCGGACTTCACTTATTGTCGATTTGATAGTATTAATGAAACGTCAGATTTATGATGGTATCTGAGAATTTGTCGATCATGGAGCATGAAATATTGTATAAGCCAGCCTATACCCTGCTTGAGGTAAAGCTGGAAACAGGGGAACGCATCGAAGCCGAATCCGGCGCTATGGTATATATGTCACCCGGAATAGAGATAACCACAAAAGCAAAAGGCGGTGTATTAGGCGCACTTACCCGGGGTTTGCTTGGCGGGGAGTCTTTCTTCACAAACACTTTTACTGCAAATTCAAAAGGCGTCGTGGGACTTGCCCCACCATACCAGGGAGACATCGCCCATCACAGGCTGAATGGAGAGACACTATTTATACAGAGTGGAAGCTACATGGCCTCTTCTCCGCAACTGAGCCTTGATACAAAATGGGGAGGAGCAAAATCATTTTTCTCAAGCGAAGGTTTATTTCTCCTGAAGATGGCAGGAACAGGTGACGCTTTCATCTCCAGCTTCGGGGCCATACACGAAGTCAAGATGAAAGGAGAAACTTTTACTATTGATACAGGACACATGGTAGCTTTCACTGAAGGATTGGACTATAGCGTAAAAAGAGTCGGCGGTCTCAAATCAACTATATTCAGCGGGGAAGGCCTTGTAGCAGAATTTCGGGGAACAGGTACTCTTTATTTGCAGACGAGAAGCATGAACTCGTTCCTTGCCTGGCTGACACCGTTCCTGCCAAAAGGCGGATAGTATCTTTTCACGTTAGGTCATGGATTGAATACATTTTATCAATCTTAGCAACTATAATTTCCCCCCCCTCAATCCCCCAATTTCCTCTTTTCCAGGCACCCTCAGCACAAAACACCCATGGCATGGCTTTACGTAAGGCATGATAATATCATCATTATCAACCGCTATCGGTATTGGCGGGATCCCCACAAGATAATTGTCAAATATCTTGTAACCCGCTGGTACATAATATATTTCTTTGAAATTTTTCTTTATATACTCAGCACATTCCTTGAAAGAGCTATTGGGAAGCAATATCTCATAATTCATCTCGTCAACGCAGCCCATGACTTCACCCCGTCTATCTTTGCCCGAAGCGGCGTAGGGTTATGAACAGCTTTTGCGGCAATTATAACAGAATCCGTACTCGCTTCAATGAGAGGCTCTATCTCTTTTCCGAAAATAACGGCAATTGTCTTCGCCTTTGAGATCGATTTTATTGTTGCCAGGTATGAAATGCCGCTATCGCTATGGATAAAAACAAAACACAGGTCAAAATCCATTGCCTTTTCGGCAAGAGCTCCGATACACCTGTCAAGATCCATCACTTTCTTGATATAATGTTTCTCAGGATCGGAATTAATAAGAAGGCTTATGGCAGCTTTATTCCCTGCGGATATGACTTCAAATCCTTCCCGGCCCAATTTATTGGCGATATACAATGCCGCTGCTGTCTGGACTGGCAATTCAGGGCATCCCATCATTAAAAGTGCTTTCATCGTCCCTCTCTTTTGATTTTTCATAGTGATCAATGCGCTGTTTCAGGACGCAGCTGCCGCCCCTTATACCTCCGATGGGATTCCTGGGTACTCCCATGGAGTTCATGCAGCGCGCCATGACTGCGGCGCCGCGGGCTAGACCATCATCCACGAAGACTATATGGTCCCTGGGATCTTTGAAAATACCGAGCTTTTCAATAGTTTTCAATATCAGATAAGGTTTACAGCCCGTAATGGCAGCTCTTCCTGTCAATCCGATAGATGTCTTCCCCGAAACAAGCTTATTTTCGATGGCCAGTTTGACGATTCTCCCCACCATCAAAGCAGATACGAGATCAAGAGTAGCAAACAGTATTCTCAAACCATGTTTTGAGTATAATTCCGAGCCAATATCCGTTAATTCATGCAGGAGACTTCCGTTCTCTCCAACATCGCACCCGATAAGTATTACACCAATATTCCTTGCGGCAACAGGATCGACCGGGACGTTTCCGTATCGATTTACATTATCGGGTACGATTTCAATTTTGACATGTGAAAGTATCTCATCGCAATATTTCCGGATAACACTGCTTTTTGAAAGCCATATTATGCGTTCTTTATTGTCACGGAAAAGATCAAGGGCGGCTCCGTATCTCTTATCTACAAGACCTGTTCCTTTTATGACAGCATCCGGAATCGCGCCTGCAAACCCGCAAAGATTTGCAATAGTCCTGGCATAAGGGATTTCATCATTGGTAATACGCCCTTTAAGGGTTGTCCCGAAATCCATTGAAAAAACAGGATTCCTGAAATCTACGCCTGACCATTTGGCGCCTTCCTTGATGCCGGCTGTTGCGAGTTCACCTTCCATTTCATTTGCGACGATCTCAACGCCCGTTGAGCCAACGGGAGGAAGGACACCTCCGACAGCTCCTGTAAATATGATCTTATCTATCAGCGAAATGTCTTTGAATTTAGCAGGGATGTTGTCTTTAGACATTGCCGGGACCATCTTCTTTGGCGGGATCCCTGCAAGCAGGCATCCGTCTGCAAGCGCTTTTATAAATTCCCCGACTTCATGGGGCGATGAAAAACCTGCAACTACACCTGTTGATCTCACAGCAAAATCAAGATCTGTGGTGATATCAAGGTTTACAGCCTCATGCGATTCGATCAGAGTATCCCTTACAAGTTGGGCAATTGATTCTCTAGTTAATGATACGCCATTAAGCGTAGAACCAAATATCCTTTCGTCAGGTTTTGGTTTCCTGACGTCCCGCGTCATTTTAACGGTCTTGTTCAAAACGCGTGTGCGTCCGTCCTTCATATTTGTGGCAGTCAGGATGCATTTGGTAGTAGTATTCCCGACTTCTATAGATGCAACGATAAAGAAGGGAATAAACTCGCCCAATTTTATATCCCCTTTCAGTTCGGAAGGTTTGATCATCTGACTTTGAGCAATTCTTGGCTTTGTTCCAAACATGCAATCAAATAAGAATTTAACCGGATTTACCATATTCACCTGTTCTTAATTTCCACTGGATACGGCGCAGTATCCCACGAAGGGTCTGTACCTCGCGCGCTGTCAATTCAGCCCGCCCTAATATTCTACTTAACATAAGCTTTGTCTTGTCTTCTTTATATTCCTTATATTCAATATCATCGAGTACTTCATCAATATGCTCATATAGAAGCTCGATATCAAAATGGTCGGCTATATACCTATCTCCGGCTTTTATATCGCTCAGTTCATACAAAACCACAGCAACAGCGTGAGAAAGATTCATGCTCTGGTAAACCTGGCTCGTGGGGATATTAACTATGATATCGCACACTTCAAGTTCCTCATTTCGAAGCCCTGCATCTTCCCTTCCGAAAACAAGGGATATTACTCCGTTATTCCCGGCAAGTTTTTTCTTCAATTGCCTGGGACTATATGCAGGGATCCTGAAGTGTTTATTATCGGTTTTCCCCGGAAGTCCAGTCATCCCGATAATAGTATTTGAGCCTTTCAAAGAGTCATTTAGAGAGAATTCGATCCTTGCATTCTCGATAATATCATACGCATGAACAGACATTACGCGTGCAGGCATGTCGATATCGCAGGGATTTAGAAGAACAAGTTCACTGAACCCAAAATTTTTCATGACTCGAGCTACAGAACCTATGTTTCCGCTGTAAAGCGGTTCAACAAGTACTATTCGAAAGGTAAGCATGGATCGGTGACTAAATCGAGAGAATCACATTTCCTCGATCTTCTTTACACTCATCAAAGGATAATCCTTTTCTTTATCATAACACATTTCTGCATGAGCTATAATATTCTTATAAAGCACCTGTAAACTTACATGGAGCATACGACCTTCCAATTCGCAATATCTGAATTCTGGATTCTGATTTTTTTCAACCATTCCGGCGTCTATTGATACACTGATGCTTCTTACGAAAGGCTGGACACCTATGCTTTCTTCTATCATCCTGGCAAGACCATCAAGCATATCCATATTGATGGGAGTGCCAACGAACTGGTGATACAAAGCTCCGAGTTTTATTCCAGCTTCAAAGACTGCCCTGTCACGGTTATTTATTTCTGGCATATATTTTCCTCCATACCGGGAACAAAAAGTAAGCCATAATAAGTAGGAACAGCAACAATGAACCTTTTTTCACAAGGTCCAAAGACCCGTAAAAAAAAGCCGCGATATTGAAGATGAGGACTATTGCCATAGGTGCAAGTATTATGGTTTTTTTAATTTTCGGATAACTTATCGTGCTTACCATCAACAAGGATAATATAAAAAGAAGTACAGCAAAAGAATATTCGAAATACGCAACGAGATCTTTTATCAGGAGAAATAAGGCTACCATTAAACCACCTGCAGTTATGGGAATTCCTTCAAATCCGTCCTTTTTCCCGGAAATATTGAACCTGGCAAGGCGTAATGTACCGCAAACCATGAAAAGACCGGGAAAAACTCCTGCCATGTACCCCAGGGTTGAAAGAGAAACAAAAGCAATAACTGCCGGTGCGACCCCGAAGGATATAACATCGGATAATGAGTCAAGATTCGCTCCAAGAACACCGTATCCGGAATACCTCGCTACCGCACCGTCAGCGCCATCGGCTATCACTGCAAGAAGTATCAAAATAAGCGCGCTTTCTAGCTGCCCCCGCAGCGTCATTATTATCGAAGCAAATCCCATTAAAGCGTTGATGAGGGTTATGATATCAGCCGGCTTGATAAGTTTTAATATGTTCTGTCCCATTCCCAGTCCTTATTTTTCAGATATTACCTTGTGTTTCTCCATTTTCCTGGCAATTATGGTCTGTGCAGCTCTTACATTATCATTCAGCCCGACCGTAAAAACATATCCTTCCGGTATCGTGATATCCACTCGTGAGCCAAAACGTATCATTCCGATACGCTCACCCCTTTTGACATGTGTTCCTTCGCTGATATAAGAAACGATCCTTCTTGTCAGGACACCTGCAATTTGGGTTAATTCAAGAGTTCCTGACGCAGTATCAAAAACAACATGGTTCCTTTCATTTACTTCGGAATCCTTGTTAAAGGCAGGGATATAACCTCCCGGTTTATAATCTATATGAGTAACTATTCCAGCAAGAGGAGCACGGTTCACATGAACATTGTGGATATTCATAAAAATGCATACTGTCCTCTGGTTGATAGATATCACTTTTCCATCAGCAGGCGAGACTGCATCGTCCTCATTCCCGGATGGTATTCGTTCAGGATCGCGAAAAAAAATAATGAAGAACAACGAGAGTATGACCCCGATATCGAATAAGGAAAAGAAGATCAATGAGATCGGGCTACTCATCTTATTAAATGCGATCCAGGAAAATATGGTAAAAAGAAATATTCCTGATATCCATGGAAACGAACCTTTAGCCATCATTCTTGAAAATCCCTCCGACAAGATTCAGTATCCCGTCAATCATATCGATAATTTCCGGCAGTATCTTGAAGACCGCGTAAGCTATCACGAATAATGCTATCAATGAACCGATTTTTGCGATAACAGTATGTGCAATATAAAAACTCATTTCAGGGTCTCCAAACCATGTCATCCCGTAAGCTTCAACCACGAAAACATTTCTTATCAGGTTCAAACCATATATTACCGGAACAGATATCATAAAAGCCGTTGCCAGCCTTTTAAAAGATGCATCGACACTTGCAATAATCCCCAGGAATAATGCAATGCTTTCGATAGCTGTGCATGCAAGGATTATCTCCACTTTGAAACCATTCACTGATATAACGTTCCAATCAAGTCTTGTTATCATTATTCCAAAAAACGATCCGATCCATACAGTCTGGTCAGTCACCGTTGTGATTATCCATAAATTCAATGAAGGTATCTCGGCGAAGAGAAAATAAGATATACCAGCTATTGCGGCAGTGGTAGTCATCATGGAAATAGAAGTCAATGTATCTACTCCATTGATTTTCCTGAAGAGTAACCTGTCCTTTTTTATCATTATGTAGCCTATGAAAATGCTAAAGACCGCAGCAGAAATTGTTATGAATAAATTAACATAATCTTCAAGTTCGTAATAATGCTTCCACTGGAGCATCCAGTGTATTGAAAAGAACATCCAGCTTATTCCCGTAAGAGGAAGTTTGATCTTATTATGCTGTGGGATAAGCGAAGCTACAACAAGCAATCCGAGCGCCAGCCAAATGATATTTTCTATCATGTTTCTTTTTCACTTTTTTGTCAGAATATCCTCTACAACCTTATTAAATCTCTCATTAACCCTGTCCGGATAAATGCTTCCTGAAATCCGAAGATTAGAACTCCTGCAATTTTAGTCCCATCTTTGCTTTTAATGCTTTCTGATACACCAGATTCGCGGTCGCAACATCCTGAATAGCAAGTCCTGTCGAATCAAATACGGTAATATCCGAATCATTCGTCCTTGCTTTCTTTCCTGCAATTACCTCACCAAGTTCACCAAAAATATGTTTCACAGAAAATAATCCTTTGGATATTGGTATATTGATCTCTCCCGAATGTGAAGCCTGTTGGATATCGTCAACAATGACCTTTGCTCTCTTCAGGATCCGTGGATCAAGCTCTTCTTTTCCCGGGGCATCCGCGCCTATCGCATTGATATGAGTACCTTCCGATATCCAATCGTTCATCACAATTGGTTCTCTTGAAGGAGTTGTAGTTACGAGAATATCACAATCGCACACTTCCTTAATGGTTTTTTTAGGTGTAATTTCACACTCTATTCTCAGTTCCATATCGTCCTTGAACGCAAGTGTCTGTTTTTCCGATGTGCTCGTGGCTTTTATCTCATGGATATCTATAATTTCATTTATCCCCAGCAATTGGCTTCTTGCCTGGTTCCCCGTTCCCACAAAGCCAACTGTTCTTGAGTTCTTCCTGGCAAGATATTTGGCGGCAATCCCGCCGGCGGCACCCGTTCTCATATCGGTAAGGTAGGTTCCATCCATAATAGCCAGAGGGGCGCCTGATTCCGTGGAATTCAGGATCACCAGGGCCATCACTGTTGGAAGTCCTCTTTTTGGATTATCGGGATGGACATTCACTATCTTTACGCCAGTAATATCCTGTTCTTCAAGATATCCGGGCATTGTCCGGAGGTCTCCATTATGGTTTTTAAAATATAGATAAAGCTTTGGAGGCATCTGGACTTTTTTGAGCCCATGCTGCCTGAATGCTTCTTCCACGACTTTTAGCGTCCCTTTCATGTCAAGAAGCGATTCAACTTCTTTCCTGTTAAGCCAGAGGATTTGGTTTTGCATTGATTCCACAATAATTATATCACTACCGGATAGCTTAAAACTTTACCTTCAAATGTGCGGATCTTTATGATCAATCATTTGTGTTAACAAATATTTTATTGATATTAACAAATATTGCCGCTTCCATCAGGTATATTTTAGCCCCGTATATTATCAAATCAGAATTGTTTAAATATCAACCTGTATATTAAGGAGCACCATGACCCTAGAAAAACTTGACATAGCGACTTTGAAAAAATCCGGTTACATGAAGCAGCGGCAAAGAGATCTATTTGTGGTCAGGTTACGCATGCCCTGCGGCAATTTAACATCAGGGCAACTTTCCGGAGTAGCCCGAATAGCCCAGAAATACGCAACCGGAACTGTGCATGTTACGATGCGCCAGGGGATACAGATCCCAAATGTGGACATTCACAATCTTGATACAATAACTAAAGAACTTGAAGATAATGGTACGCCCCCAGGCTCATGCGGGCCAAGGGTTCGAAATATTACATCATGCCCGGGAAATTCGGAATGCAATTACGGCATCATAGATACCTATGGAATAGGTGGATTACTTGATACGGAATTCTTTGGTGAGGACATGCCTGTAAAGATAAAATTCGCGGTTACGGGGTGTCCAAATGCCTGCGCAAAACCTCAGGAAAATGATTTCGGGGTAATGGGAGTGCTAAAGCCAGCCATAAACACGCAGGATTGCACAGGATGCGGGACATGCACGTTCATGTGTCCTGAAAAAGCGATCATTCTTGAAGATGACAAAATAAAAATACTCTGGGATAAGTGCAACCTGTGCGGAGCCTGTGTCGGAGCATGCCCATCTGACCTTATAATCGAGGAATGGAAAGGCCAAAAGATCTTTGTAGGCGGAAAGATCGGAAGACATCCCATGCTTGGAAAAGAATTAACATCTACCGGATCTGCGCAGGAGACGGTGGCAATATTCCGGAAAATAATAAATTGGTCAAAAAAGAATACAAAAATAGGCGAAAGGTTCGGAGATTGCCTTGAACGTGTGGGATTTGAGAAATTCAGGAAAGATATTTTAGGATAAGGTGAAAAAATGTCAGAACAACTTAATATTGAAAAATCGGCTAAAGATTATGAGAATAAATCCCCGCAGGAAATACTCGGACTGGCACTTGGGAATTTCAAGAACATAGCGATATCCTTCAGCGGCGCTGAGGATGTTGTATTGATCGACATGGCAAAAAAGATCGGGTCGGATTTCAGGGTATTTTCACTTGACACCGGACGTCTTCATCCGGAGACATATCAGTTCATCGAAGATGTCAGGAAGGCCTATAATATTCAGATAGAAGTGTTTTTCGCCAATCGTGACTTGACTGAAAAATTGGTCAAAGAAAAAGGATTATTTTCATTTTACCAGGACGGTCACAAAGAATGCTGCGACGCGCGAAAAGTTGATCCGTTAAAACGCGCCCTTAACACGGTGGATGCCTGGATAACAGGACAAAGAAAAGACCAGAGCCCCGGAACAAGGGCAAATGTTCCTGTCATTCAGAAAGACCCGACATTCGGGACAGGAAACCTGGTAAAATTCAATCCCCTGGCCGGCTGGACTTCGAAAAAGGTATGGGAATATATAAAGGAGAACAATGTTCCTTATAACAAATTGCATGAAAAAGGATTCGTAAGCATCGGATGCGAACCATGCACAAAACCTGTGCTTCCCGGCCAGCATGAGCGAGAAGGACGCTGGTGGTGGGAAGATGCAACAAAGAAGGAATGCGGGCTGCATGCAGGGAACGTTAAGAAATGAAAATTTTTTAAGAATAATTTATAGTGTAAAACAATTTGATAGGATAGAGCAGGCTTTGGATAGGTGTGTGGGAGTGACATTAAAAAAATGCCTGCTCATACATACAATTATCATAATGACATATATAATTTCCGGCCTCTGTAATGAGCATTATCATTACGATTATACTGAGCATAAAAATTGTAGATAATCTATATATTCACGCAAATACATTTTGGGTATTGGATAAATGGATAGGTCGTGCTCCAATTTCGGCAAGGGTGGCGCTCGTCTGGCCACCCTTTGGAAAAAATAAAAGCTTACCTTCTTTTCTACCGGAAGGGACGGAATCCACTGCTGTTGGTAGCGATGACAAACAGCCCTGCAAGAACCATAGCCAGAATGAAGGCTATTATCAGGGGCAAGACAAGGGCAAGGATAGCTCTTCCAGTCGTGATTTCATGCAGCTGGCGTATCCCGATGATCTCGATAACCAGTGACCATATAGCTGCGATAATGTTTATAATGGGCAGCCACCCGAACAATAGCGATGCTGTAGATCCGTACATTCCAGCCTTTATTGTCTGTGCCATCCCTTTTCTTCCCCCCGCGATATATACGAAAATGTGAAGTATCGCCCCTCCTATAAACGCACCCACGATCGCCATTATCATGAATAAAACAAAAAATGTTATTGCAGCGCCGATCCCCACACCTGCGCCCATCATCATTCCCAGATTCCCGAATCCCATCATTGAACCAAAAAGGCTACCTGCAAACCCTAACATCAGCGCAAAAAGCGCAGAATATACCGCAGCAATACTGATATAATATTTTACGGCTCCAAGAAGAGGCTCTTCTTTCAAATCATCAAAGGTCTTTGAGGGCTCCAGCAATAATCCTTTCATTTTTTCAAAGAAATCCATTTAGTACCACCTGCATTTAAAGAACCGCTATATTATAAATAGTTTCGCTTGATTATATAATCACCATTGGGGAAGGAAATAATATTATTTTCAAAAATATAACATTTGATTAATCGCTTATTTTTCGTCCAATAAAATATAAACGATTAAATTCAACGTTCAATCGTCCGTTTATGGATTCTTTCCTGTCAAATACTCTTATCATATAAAATACCTTCATGTTGACAAACAATTATTACTCAGCAATTACTATTAAGGCCAAAATCTGGGATTACAATGACACAAATAAAACCTCACGGCGGAAAATTAATCGACAGGACTTTGACAGAACAAAAACGAAATAAGATCCAGGAGCAGGCTTCTGAATACCAGGGAGTTCAGGTCAGTAATGACCTTATGAAAGATATTGAAAATATCGCTTCAGGGTTATTCAGCCCCCTTGAAGGTTTCAACTGCCTGGAAGATTATGAAAGCATACTCTACAACAAGCGCCTCTCAAACGGCCTTCCATGGACTCTTCCCATCGTTCTTGACACTGATAACAAGAATATCAAAGAAGGAGATGAAATTCTTCTTAAAAATGATAATAATCTCGTAGCCATTATGCAGGTGGAAGAAATCTATAGCTACGAAAAAAGAGCCCACGCAGAGCAGGTATACGGGACAAATGATGCTGCCCATCCGGGTGTGGCAAAGACCTATTCCATGAATGACACGTTGCTTGGAGGAAAGATAAGCCTGATAAACGAATCGGAAACCCCCTATTTCAAATATGCTATGAAGCCCCGGGAAACCAGGAATCTTTTCAAGGAAAAAGGCTGGGAAAAAGTAGTCGGGTTCCAGACACGAAATGTTGCACATCTTGGCCATGAATACCTGCAAAAATCCGCGCTCACAATGGTCGATGGGCTTTTCATAAATCCTGTTATCGGCAAGAAGAAAAAGGGTGATTTCAAGGACGATGTAATACTTGAAAGCTATGAAGTCCTGATAGACAATTATTATCCCAGGGACAGGGTCGTGCTTGGCATTTTCCAGACCGAAATGCGCTATGCAGGCCCCAGGGAAGCCATATTCCATGCTATCGTGAGAAAGAACTACGGCTGCACTCATTTCATAATCGGAAGAGACCATGCGGGCGTGGGAAGTTATTATCATCCGTTTGCTGCACAGGAAATATTCAAGGAGTTCCCTGATATCGGAATTGAGCCAATGTTCTTCATGTCATTCTTCTATTGCAACAAGTGTGGCGGCATATCCAATGACAAGGTCTGTCCGCATTCTGACAGGGTGGATTTTTCCGGCACAAAGATGAGGCAGATGATAGAAGCCGGTCAGAGACCCCCAGCGGATTCCATGAGACCGGAAGTGGCGGATGTTATATTGAAATCCGGAAAACCGTTTGTGGAGTGACCAATTCTTCTTTGGAATCAATCATTTAATGGATATTAGATCATGTTCAATAAAAATGACTATAAGGGTATCATAAAATCGATGGGACTGGTTTTCGGGGATATCGGAACAAGCCCCATTTATACTCTTACAGTAATTTTTCTATTAAAATTAATTCCTCCTACAATAGACAATGTTATTGGAATTCTTTCCCTTATTATCTGGACCCTGATTATTGTGGTAACTGTCGAGTACGGATGGCTTGCAATGAGCCTTGGCCAGAAAGGTGAAGGAGGGACCATTGTTCTCCAGCAACTTTTAATCCCATTGCTAAAATCCGGCAGAAAGATATTATTTGTCACTTTGCTTACTTTTATTGGCATCTCTCTTCTTTTCGGGGATGGTGTGATCACACCCGCAATTAGCATACTCAGCGCTGTTGAAGGTTTGACACTTATTCCCGGATTTGAAGGAACAAGTACAAATACGCTCGTTATCATAGCAGCATTTATCGCTATCCTGCTATTTGCATTTCAGAAAAAGGGGACGGAAAAAGTTGCATGGGCATTCGGACCGGTCATGGTTCTGTGGTTTGTATTGTTGGCAATTTCCGGTCTCATAAATATTATTGAGTTTCCGACGGTACTGAAGGCCTTAAATCCATATTTTGGCATTGAATTCCTGGTCGAAAACGGCATCACAGGATTCATCTTACTTTCGCAGGTTATTCTTTGCGCTACCGGCGGGGAGGCATTATATGCAGATATGGGACACCTTGGAAAACTTCCAATTATTCGGGCATGGTATTTTGTTTTTTTTGCGCTTTCGTTAAATTATCTCGGGCAGGGAGCCTATATCATTGCGCATCCTGATGCACACAATGTACTTTTTGAAATGATATTTCACCAGGTACAGATTTTTTACGTTCCATTTCTTATCGTAAGTATCTTTGCGACCGTCATTGCATCGCAGGCCATGATCAGCGGGATGTTCTCCATAGTGTATCAGGGAATTACAACGCGCGTTCTGCCCATGCTTAAAGTTGATTATACCTCCAGTGAGTTGATGTCTCAAATTTACATTGATTTTGTAAACTGGTTCTTGTTATTTTCAGTTCTGGTCGTTATGTTCATTTTCAGGGAATCGTATCTGCTTGCTGAAGCATATGGCCTTGCCGTTACAGGGACCATGACCCTGACAGGTATAATGATGACATGGATATTTTATTTAAAGGGTAATAGGTTGAAAACCAGTATCGCTACACTGGTTACAATTGTTGACTTGGCATTTCTTCTGTCAAGTTTTCACAAGATACCGCTTGGAGGCTACTGGTCAATAGTTCTTGCGATAATACCCTTCAGTATAATTATGATTTTCACATCCGGTCAGAAGAGGCTATACAAGGCCCTTGCGCCATTGGATCTCGATGTATTTCTTAAAGAATATAACATATTGTATAATACTATTAGCAAAATTAAAGGGACTGCCCTTTTCTTTGCAAGAGATGTAAAAAGGATACCCCCTTATATCGCAAATACAATATTCAATAACAATATACTTTATGAGGACAACATTATCGTCTCCCTTATAATGACGGAAAATCCATTCGGCATTTGCGGTTCTTTCAAAAGCCAGCTTGGAGCTGGTTTGAGAGTTTATGAAATCTATATGGGGTATATGGAAGTGGTTGATGTTGAATCCATCTTAAAAGAGTCAGGAGTCGAAGAAAAAATAATATTCTATGGTCTTGAAGACATTACGTCGGAGAATTTGATCTGGAATATATATTCAATTATCAAAAGAAATACTCCGGCATTTGTACTTTTTTATAAACTTCCCTCCCATAAGCTTCACGGCGTACTATCCAGGATAGAAATGTGATATCGGATTTATTGAATTTTTTTCGGAACTACACAATTTAATTTTTTTTCGAAAAGATTAAAGGGAAATAAGATTATTTAAGGAGAGAAAGGGTCGATATAATTAGAAGATAGACTGAATCATGCTTGACAGGGAAACTCTTAAGGGAATTATAAAATCGCTGGGTTTAGTATTCGGTGATATCGGAACAAGCCCACTCTATACCCTGACGGTCGTCATAGCCATGACAAGTCTTACCGAAGAACATGTCCTGGGTATCCTATCACTTATAATATGGACACTAATTATCGTAGTTTCCATGCAATATTCATGGCTAGCGATGAGCCTTGGACAGAAAGGGGAAGGAGGAACCATAGTCCTGCGTGAAATACTTGTTCCTTTATTGAAGTCCGCAAGACAGGTGGGATTTGTTTCTCTCCTTTCTTTTATCGGTATTTCACTGCTTTTTGGCGACGGTGTGATAACACCCGCAATTAGTATACTAAGCGCTGTTGAAGGATTGAAATTGATCCCCGGACTTGAGGGGACAGGACAGAAAATGCTGGTCATGATAGCGGCGATTATTGCGATACTCCTGTTTGGAGTCCAGAAAAAAGGAACGGAAAAAGTCGCAGGGGCATTCGGGCCATTGATGTTCTTATGGTTTATCTCTCTTGCATGTTCAGGTATAATATCAATTATACAGGTTCCGGCTATCCTGAATGCCATAAATCCATACTATGCCGTCACTTTCTTATTGGAAAACGGAATTCCGGGATTCTTTGTTTTATCACAGGTGATACTTTGCGCTACAGGAGGGGAAGCCCTGTTCGCAGATATGGGCCAGCTGGGAAGACTTCCTATAGAAAGAGCCTGGAAATTCGTATTTATTGCCCTATTGTTGAATTACCTGGGCCAGGGTGCTTATGTGATCGGGCACCCTGAAGCAAAAAGCGTACTTTTTGAAATGATATTCCACGAGGCTCAGGTCCTTTATATACCATTTCTTGTTCTGAGCATTATTGCAACAGTGATAGCATCCCAGGCAATGATCAGCGGGATGTTCTCTATCGTGTACCAGGGAATAACGACCCGCGTTTTGCCAATGCTCAAAGTGGACTATACATCAAGGAAGCTCCAGTCGCAGATATACATAGATTCAGTGAATTGGTTCTTGCTTTTTTCAGTACTTATGGTTATGATACTTTTCAAGGAATCTCACAGTCTTGCTGCTGCGTATGGTCTTGCCGTTACAGGGACTATGACCTTAACAGGTATTATGATGTCATGGATCTTTTTCCTGAAGAACAAGATGTCAAAATTCACGATCGCTATTTTTATCACAATTGTCGATATAGCGTTCCTCCTCTCAAGTCTCCATAAGATTCCTTCCGGCGGTTACTGGTCAATAATCCTTGCCTTAATTCCATTCAGTATAATTATGATATATACATCAGGACAAAAAAGGCTTTACAGGGCTATTTCGCCGATGGCGCTTGATGATTTTCTTAAGGAATATAATGAAATATATAAGAATATGCCTAAAATAAAAGGCACAGCCCTTTTCTTTGCAAGGGAGATAATTAAGATCCCACCGTACATGGCCAATACAATGTTTAATAATAACATCATTTATGAGGATAACATAATTGTTTCCCTTATCAAAACAGAGAATCCCTACGGAATTTCCGGCTCATTCAAGAGCGGACTTGCGGATGGGTTGAGAGTATTTGAGATATACATGGGATATATGGAAGTTGTTGATGTTGAGGCCATATTAAAGGAAAATGGAATAGAGGAAAAGACCATCTTCTATGGTCTTGAAGATATTGTTTCTGATAATGTAATCTGGAGGATATATTCTATGATCAAAAGGCTTACGCCTGCCTTTGTGCAATTCTATAAGCTTCCGCCTCACAAACTTCATGGGGTACTATCGCGAATAGAAATGTAAAATATTTTTTTTCATTATAAATATCAGGCTCATAAGGCTTAAATATTATCGATATTATAGACTGCTTTGCTGATGATCCCGAAACGAAAAAATGGTTATGACTTACTGAAAAAATTATCTTTTCTAATATTAATCTTGTTATTTTTTTCAATGCCTGTGTATGCTTTGCGAACCGAATCTTTTTACCTGGAAAATAATACCGGCTTGGATTTCATGAATGGATATTACAAAGTGGAAGTAGTCGAAATTAGCGTTATTCCATCATATGTTGAAGTCAATCTAATTACTGGCGGATCGGAAAGGGAAAACAGATTGTATAATAATGAAAACAGTTTAATCAATCCCGAACCATTTAGCATAATTGCGATCAATTCCTCTTCAATTACTTCAAAAGATGCAATGATCACAGTTAAATACCCTGATTCCTGGTCAAGTCCGAAAAAATACACTATCGAAACTGTAATCGAAGAGAAAATTCCAAACATAGAATTGACAAAATCGGCCGATAAAACAACAATGAATAAAGGAGATGTTGTAGAATTTAAGATTAATCTGGAAAACACAGGTAATGGAACGGCCTACAACCTTTCATTGGATGAAAAGCTGCCGCAAGGATTTGCAAGAGCACCAGGATCAAGTTTTCCGCCCGTTTTACAGGATGAACTGAAAGCGGGTGACCATATAGAGCTATTATTTGCATTGAAGGCAGTGGAATCGGGCACATATAATATTGAACCTACGATAGTAAAGTACGGATCAAATACTACACAGTCAAATTCTCTTTCAATAACAGTTCTTGAAGAAAAAAAAGAAAAATCCAACCTTAGCACGGTTATTACACTTGATAAAAATAATATATTCACAGGCGAGTCAGTCAAAGGCGCAGTGAAAATCACAAACAACGGTAATGTATCTGCAGAATCAATACTTATAGAAGGAGCAATTCCAAAAGGAATGGAAGTAACAGGAGGAGACCTACGACAGGTATATAAAAAAATAGAGCCGGGTGAATCTGAAGAATATTTTGCGACCCTGAAAGCAAATGAACCTGGAAATTACTCAATAATTTTAAAAACCAGTTATTCTGATGATGCAATAGGTTTCACTTCCAATTCCGATTCCATTATTGTGAAAGAAAATGAAAAAAATTATCTGTATATCCTTGTTCCGGGAATAATAATAATAGTCGGAGTAATGATATTTATTATCAGAAGACATAGGGAATATTCATTCTAGAGGAAATATGCTGAATGTACTTATTATCGGAGTTGGACAATGCGGGAACAGGATCCTTGATTCCATTAACAAGGAGGCATTTGGCGGGGGAGCCCTGGCAAAGTATTATGGAAGCCAGAGATTTAAAAGCCACGTTGAAACGCTGGCAATCAACACTGCTGTTAATGACCTTAAAGAATTGAAGCATACAAAAGCAAAAGACAGGATCCAGGTGCCGCATCTGCATGGCGTGGGAGCTAACAGGAATGTCGGAAAAAAAACTTTTGAGGATAATAAAGAACTCCTGCTTCGTATTATTGAGGAGCGAGGTGATTTTGATGTTGCCTTTGTTATGGCTTCCTCATCAGGCGGAACCGGTTCTTCTTTTGCGCCCCTTTTGATAAATGCGATGAAAGAGCGATATAAGTATAGTGTGTATGGAATCATAGTTCTTCCATTCAGGGAAGAGGGTTCGATCTATCTGCAAAATTCCATCTTTTGCGTGAAAGAAATAATGGATGGAAATGGTGACGGTACAATACTTGTGGATAATCAATATCTGAAACATCTGGGAAAGGATATCAAAAATGCATATGATGAAATAAATTCAACTGTTGCCAGAAGGTTCCTCTTTCTATTGAAAGCGCTTGACAGCGAAATGATGATGGTTACCGACCTTGGGGATTTTAAAACTGTAATGTCCGGGGGAACAAAGCTTGCTACCATGGGATTTGGGAAGGGAGATAAGAATATGCCCATTAAATCAGTCATCCAGCACAGTATTTCATATGCAGGTCTTCTTTTTAAGCTTGAGCCTTATAAGGAATCGAATAGGGCGATGATAATAATTGAAGGGGATCCGAAATACCTGAACATCACTGATATTACAAGTGAGGTGGAGAAATTATCCACCGAAATAGGACAGATATTCAAGGGTATTCTCTTGCGCAACGGGGAAATGCCAAGGGTACTGACATTACTTTCGATAAGTACCTCAAGTGAACTGGACAGGTTATTTGAAATTGGCATTGATGCGGTTCACAAAGAAAAGGATAAAAAGGAACAGAGAATGGGATTAAATGAGGAAATCAAAAATAGGCTCGAAGGATTGGAACCCCAGTATTAATCGAAATGTTCATATCACTCAAAGAGGTATCATATATTTATGGCAAAAGACAAGAAATTAATGCAATCGGATATCTGCAATGGATGTGGAATATGTGTGTCGGTCTGTCCGACAAATATCAAACTTGGTAAAGCCGATGATTTTGACATGAATACTGCAAAACTTGCAATTTCCGTAACGAACGGGGCAGCAGTGATCAATCCTGACGCATGTATCGCCTGTGGGATATGCACACGCAACTGCCCGGTAACATCCCTGGCGATCGTTCCGGCGTGAAGACCGCAGATTCTTTTTTCATAACCGTTCTGCGGTTGATTTTCTTTGCCTGGACAGGATTAATAACATTTTTAAATCTGAGGGTCACCAATGCAATTAGGCAAGGATATCAGAAAAGCCTCGGAAATCATCAAGAAAAATGGTATAGTAGTCTATCCCACGGAAACCGTATATGGCATCGGGGCAAATATATTCTCGACCGCCGCCCTTGAAAAAGTATTCACCATTAAGAAGCGCGAGAGAGATAAACCTGTTTCTGTGGCTGTATCTGACCTTAAAATGATGGAAGAACTTGCGTATATCGGGATAAAAGAAAAACGTTTTATTGAAAAGTTCCTCCCCGGACCCGTGACAGTCCTCCTGAAAAAAAAGGAAATCGTCAATGGTATGCTCACATCGGGTTCGAAATTGGTTGGTATACGCTTCCCGGCGCACAAAACTACAATTGAACTCATAGAACTTGCCGGGGTGCCGATAACATCTACGAGCGCCAACTTTTCAGGGGAAGTCCCTCCGCGAAAAGTGGATGAGATCAAGATCAGCGCGGATTATATCATAGACGGCGGGGAATGCAGGGGCGAGCCTTCTACGGTGATTGACCTTGTTAACATGAAGATCATAAGAAAGGGCGCAAAATTTGATGAGGTGGAAACTTTTTTGGAGAATTTTTAACGCCGGGGGTAGCAAAAATTCCGCCATCTTTAATTTTAACTGTCTCAAGTTGGCTTTAATCGCATAAATTATTTATATATGATGAGTTCTTATGACACAGAGGTCTAGTTATACGCATTTTGTGATATAGCGGCCAAAGGAGAATAATTGAAAATGATCAGAGGGGAAGAAAAATATGGTAAATAGAAAATATGTTTTAGGAATTGCGATAGTATTGTTTATGTGTTTGTTGTTTGCTTCGAATGCTTCCGCAAATCCAAGCATCAGTAATCCAACAAATAACAAAACAAATAATAATAGTCTGGCATTCACTGTTAATGAGACCGAAACAGTGAAATTCATTGTTGGTAACTGGAATGAATCCGTAAATGTTACCTGGAACTGGTTTGTGGATGGTAATCCACAAAGCGGAGATAATAGATCTGATTTTACATATACATTCTCTACTTCTGCTGACAGGAAAATCAAAGTGAATCTTACCAATAAAACTACGGGACAGAATTCAAATTCGATAACCTGGGATGTAACTGTTCAACCGCTTCCCCCTAAACCGCACATAACAGGTTGGAGAAATAACAAAACGAACGGTTCTTCCTTAAATATTACAATAAATCTAAGTGATACAGTTAAATTCAATGCAACTGCAAATCAAACTATTCAAACCTGGAATTGGTATGTCAACGGTTCGAAACAATCTATAGCTAGTGATACCTATAGTTATCAATTTAATATCGCAGGCACTCACAAAATTAAAGTCGATGCACAAAATGAAAATGGAACATCAGATAACAAGGAATGGAGTGTTTTTGTAGAGGATAATAATCCTCCTGCGGACATTACTCATTTAACCTATACAAACGGAACTACATGGATAAGATGGAACTGGACAAATCCATCTCCCGATTATGACCATGCAATGGTTTATCTTGACGGTGATTTCAAGAGAAATGTGAGCGGTAATTCTTATAACACTTCTCAAGATACCGCCTTGGATCCAAAAACATCACATAACATCTCTCTGCGGCCAGTTGATGCTTCAGATAATAAAGGAAATTGGACAAATGGCTCTGCAAAAACTGATGCAGAAAGACCAATCATTAAAAGGGATTCTCCAAATCAATCTAAATTCGAGTCCGGTATAGAAACAAAGACATTTTCAATACAGTTAACAAAACAGACTGCAAATGTCACCTGGACTGGGGCCAAATCACAGACAAACACATCAGTCTCCCCTGGAGATTTTGTTTATCTTAATTTCACACCAAGCGATACGGGGACATACATTATTTCAGTTTCCGCACAAAATGAAAATGGAACATCAAATATAATTTCCTGGAACTGGACTGTTCATTCCGCGACCTTCAGCTCAGGCAATCGCATCTGGGACGGCAGCAAACCGAATGATTTCGATCTAACATATTCATGGACTCCGCAGAGCTTCTCAGGATTCTATTATAATGCGAAGGACGATGTAGGTAACGAAAATATAAAAATTACATTGCATGATTATAATTCAAGAACCATCAATGAGGGTGATCTTGTTTATTCGACATCCCCACAGAATGTGAGCTTTACACACTCAGGTTTCGGAAGTTACCAGGTCATGGGCTTTATGGCAGAGAAGTATTTTGCAGGCTATACTGCCAAAACCATTTCAACAGGAACCAGGCCAACTACGGATTTTGAAGGGAAAAGCACAGTTGCACAGCATCAGCTCCATAAGGTGCTCATCGACGATGATACACAGCGAACCATTTCAGTTGGTGGAACTATTGCCTTGAAAGAAGGCTACGTCCTTAAAGCAAGAGATATTGATCTAAATGCAAGACAAATGCTCCTGTCACTCTTAAAGGACGGGAATGAAGTCGATGTGTCACCTCTTTCCGCGGATCAAACTTATGTATATTCAAAGACAGTTGGCGGTGTGGAGTCACTTCCATTGATCATGGTAAGGTTTGACAATGTATTCTCAGGCCAGGAAATGCAGGCTGCCTTCATGAAAGGTATGTTCCAGATATCCGAAGACGCTACAAAAGTAGAACAGGGAAACTCCTTCAGCAACATGGAAGTAACTTCTGTGAGCCAGAATGGAATAGAGATGAAAAACAGCGGAAATATCGGCCTTAGCAAGGGAACCACTGCCACTATCATGGGCGATGTGAAAATTATCGCTGCTGATAATGATTCGGTTGTCCGGTTTGCCCTTTCAGTTGAAAAAACAGGGGACTTCGAGGTCAGGAGTACTATTTACAGGGATGAACCCAATCCAATTTCGGTATGGACTCCCTACAATTTTGGAATGAATCTCGGAAAAACAAGTGTAGGATTCTACTATGATCTTGATGATGGTGTAGGCAGTGAAAAATTGGAACTTCTTCATAAAGTAAGTGGCAGAAGTATCCCGGATCAGGATCTTAAATATTCAACAACACCACAGGACGTAAAGTTCACTTACACAGGTTTTGGAAAATATCAGGTCATCGGTTTCATGGCCGATAAGTATTTTGCAGGTTACACAGAAAACACTGGAATATCCAGCGATGGAAAGATTATAACAAGACCCAGCACGGACTTCGAAGGTCTCAGCACTCTTGCAAACAACAACCTTCATAAAGTCCTTATCGATGACGATACCAAGCGGACAATATCAGTGGGAGGCACCATCGCCCTTAAAGAAGGATATGTTCTCAAGGCGACTGACATTGATCTCAGAGGAAGGACTATGCTTCTTTCACTCCTGAAGGACGGCTCGGAAGTAGATGTCTCCCCGCTCTCTGCGGGAGAGACGTATGTTTATGCTAAGACGGTCGGTGGCACAGAAAGCCTGCCATTGATAATGGTAAGATTTGAAACTGTATTCTCCGGGCAAGAATTGCAGGCTGCATTTTTGAGAGGGATGTTCCAGATATCCGAAGACGCTACAAAAGTCCAAAGTGGGGATCAGTTCGGTAAGATGGAAGTAAAAAGCGTCACAAGAAATGAAATAACAATGAGCAACGATGGTAGTATCGGTCTTGACAGGAATAAGAATGATGTGCTCATGGGCAACCTCAGGCTGAAAGTTGCAGATAATGCTGATGCGCTCAGGTTCTACTTCGCAGTCGATGTAACAGCTGATATGATAGAGAACCAGCTCGTTATCGATGCCCCCGCAAAAGTAATGGCTGGGGATAACATCAATATAAAAGTAACAGCCGGGGGAAACGTTGTTGATAATGCATCAATAATATTGGATACCGATATCGGCACGACTGATATAGATGGCTTACTCAATTACTCCATACCGAAGACCTTAAAAAACGGGACATATACCATTACAGCAACAAAAACAGGTTATGAAAAAGCAACAAAGGACATTGAGATTGAGAAATATGTGGATTACAGGCTGAGTATTGAAGCGCCTACGAAGGCAAACCAGTATGAAAACATAAATATAAAAGTCCTTTATAACGGTACCCCCATGAGCGATGCGTCTGTTCTATTTGACAATACAAGTATTGGCACAACCAATAGTACCGGCGAATTAAATTACAGGGTGGATACAAGCGGGACCCATTCAATAACGGCATCAAAAACATCCTATATAAGTGTCTCAAGGGATATAGATATTATAGCTCCGTATTCTGAATTCAAGGCTCTTGATATCAATATCACCCCCAATCCTGTCTTTACAGGTGAAGATTTCGTTGTAAAGTCCAATATTACCAACGTGGGAACCAAATCAGATACCCTTCCGGTCGAATTGATCATTAACGGCAGCGCTGTCGAAAATAGGTCCGTCACATTGGCCGCAGGCGAGAAAGTGGAGATAAATTTCACACGAAATGAAGCAAGAGCCGCAAATATCACAGTGGAGATCCTGGGACAGAGCAATTTATTGATCGTGCAGCAAAAATCAACAAGTTACCTTTTGATAGCTGCAATAGCTACTGGCATCGGGGCCGTGATCATCTATGTCCTGACCTCAAAAGGCTTATTGAGCCTTGAATTGTTGAAACAGAAATTTGGAATATTGAGCCAAAAATTCAACCTCTTGTTCAAGAAGTAAAGGGTTCTTTACTTCTTTTTTATTTTAGGATCAAATATTATAGCGATTAAAGAGTTCTTTTCTTACGGGACAAAGACAGACGAAAGAATAACCAAATGATATCCTGTAATTACAGGGTTCATTACTCATGCATTTTACGAAATGGATCTTATCTCCTACATTAAGTTCAACCTGACAAAAGCTTTTGCCTGAGAGGCACGAAAAATCTTTTTTACATTTCAAAGTATTCTTTAAGATTTCTTCATTTATTCTTATAACCGTTTTTTGGTTCATTTTTCTCACCCTGAAGATAATGTAACTATTTGCCTTCTGGTATTTATGTATGACTAATTAGATCCAATAACATCTGACGGCCATCACATCCCTTAACACCTGATCGGCATTACCTTTTGAAATAGTATCCATACTTTTCATAACAAGATGATAATCATATCCCTCCAGGATCATTTTTATCAATTTCCCCTCACCACCCGCAAGAACATATTGTATATCTTTATGTTTCAAGATCATGGGTTCAAGTACAGCCCTTACTTTATTAGAGTGGTGTTTAACATCCTCTTCCACAAGGCTCTGGAATCGTTTCTGGCTCCATCCTCCCTGTTTATGCTTTCCCATAACACTGCTTCTTACGATTTCATGCTCCACAAAAGTATCCGCTTCAACAATTCCTATTAGGGTCTCACCTGCATGGGCATTCACAACAAGTATTTTGTCATATTCCATATTATTTCTTAATGGCGAAAGATTGAATTGCCTGTTCAGGACACATTCCGATCTAAGAATTGGGAAAAGCGGTATTATTACCAGGTTAATGGTCCTGTTAGTATCGTACAGAATTATTTTTCCGGTGGATGATTCGATTTTTTCGATAAGATGCAAGGCTGAACTGTCAAAAAGGTTAATTATATCCCGTGCCACATCACCCAGTAACTTATCTTTTTCCAGATAAACTGTTATCAATGTTGATATTTTCGCCTGGAATCCACCAAGAGAAAAGATAATCTCTTCAAGCCTGTTTTTTGATAAACTTTCAGAAAGCCTGAATTTAAACTCCTGGGATGTTTCATTTTTCAGAGCCTGTATCTCATTAGTTAGTGAAGATATCTTATTTCTGGTCTCATTTAATTCCCTATCAACATCCTGTTTTATTGAAATCGTTTTCTTGGCTTTTTCATCTTTTTTCCCAAGCTGCAGGGAGAGTATTCTATTTTCTTCTTCAAGCCGTGATATTCTTGCCTTCAGGGAATTGATCTCTTCTTTATTAAATAAATCAAACACTGCCCTCGCCCCGTACTTCCAGTACTTTTAATTTGATATATGATTCACCATCATCGGTAAATTCGATATTATCATTAACCAGGATAACCCTTTTTGATTTTTCTCCTGTTCTTAATCCTGTTATTTTACATAGATCAAGCGCCATAGAATTATCTCCCCGGATTACTGGTTCATCCCCAATACCGATATCTCTATCGAGTGATACATTGGCACGGATTGAGAGAACACATTTGCTTCTTAAAAAAAAACTAAAGCTGCCTGGGTTTCCTTTGTATTCACCTACTAATAAAAAAGGTTTATCTGCAAACTCTAAAAGGCTGGATTTTCCGCGGGTCACATACATCCAGCCTGTGAACCTGCCTAAATGTTTACAGAATATTCGTGTTTTTGATGATGGTTTTCGTGCAGTGGTAACGATCATTCAGCTTTGACCTGTTTAACAAGTACAGGTCTTTCCTTTACCAGGATCCGATGGCCGCAATAAGGGCAACGGACACCGCTATATTCATAATCTATCTCCACTGCCCGCTTGCAACGGGTACATTTATAAACCATACTGAATCCTTATTATGCTTTAAGTCCTTGTGCCATCTGCTTGGAAATTTCAGCTTTTACACCCTGGACTGCTCTTAAAACAGTCATATGCGCCGGACTTTGAGGAACATATGAGCCTCCTGCAAAAGTGTGTTCGCATTTCTTGCATTGCCATATACCCGTCCCGATCCTTGAAATTTTCTTTGCGCCGCATTTTGAACATGTATATTCGGCATGCATTTTTTCTTCAATATCTGCAATAAGTTTTCGGCTCTTGGTTCCGTATCTTACACCAAATCTTCCGGCCGATCTTGATTTATGTCCTTTTGAACTGATTTTAGCCATGATTATATCTCCAGGAATTTTTCTCTTAATTCTTTTGCCTTCTCAATTGAAATATCCACTATATAATTTATCTGTTCGGTCGTAAGTGGATGAACACCGCTTTTTTGCATACCTGATATTCCGCCATCCTGATTGGAAATTACGGTCAATTTTGTTCCTGATATGCTTTGTTCATTCAGCGAGGGGTCAAGCATTATGGTCCCTCCTATCTCGACCGCCGTTACAGCTACAGGAACATCCCTCATTGGAACCGGCGTATCTTCGCCCACGCCAAACCTTTGTGCTGGTAATTTTGCGGTCATAAGAGCAGCTATAGCCCCCAGAGATGCCGCATCCATAATGTTTCCGCCATCATCAAGTACATGCACATCAATGAAAACCATCCAGACTTTTTCACCTGGTGTTATACACAGCTTGGAAAGGTCAATAGATTCGGATTCACGGATTCCCCTGTCCACCACCCTGGCAAGTTCAATGGCATCTTCCCTGGGTGGACCTGATTCAAACACAGGCGAAGCAAGAGGAATAAGTTCCAGGTTTGTGATGATCACTCCCTGGTCAGGTGTATCGGGGAAAGGCGTACCGGTCTGGATCTTAACACCTACGACAAGATGCGTGTCCCCGAGTTTGACGCGCGCGGAGCCTTCTGCTTTTTCAATAACATTTGTGTCAATTGTGATCTCCCTGTACTCGTCAAATTTGCGCCCATCCTCTCTCTCCCCTTTTATCATGAGATTATAGATATAATCTTTCCGAAGTTCGGACATTATTTCATTACTCATTGACTTCACCTTCTATAAGGGAGGAATATTTCTCCAGAAGTGCAGCTCTTTGCATTTCAGCGATCATAAGACATCCTCTTTTTGCCATCTCAAGCCCTTCCTTGAATTCTTCCCTGGTAAGATGACCATCCATCTGCAAAAGCGTGATATTTCCGTCAGGCGTCATGGCTATTGGCATATCTGCCTGCCCATAGTTATCTTCATCTTTATTCAGGTCAAGAACAAGCGTATCATCGACTTTTCCGACAGCACATGCCGAGACAAGGCTTTTCATTGGTATGCCTGCATCAGCCAGGGCAATAGATGCCGCGTTAATTCCTGCCGTCCTCGTGCCTGCATCCGCCTGGAGCACTTCTACAAAGATATCTATGGCTGAACGGGGGAAATATTCCTGGAATATCACCGGTTCCAGCGCTTCCCTGCTAACCTTTGATACTTCGATGCTTCTCCTGTCAGGCCCCGGGCGTTTTCGATCTTCAACTGAGAACGATGCCATATTATATCTGTATCGTACAACTGCGCTGTTTGATTTCTGCATATGGCGGGGATGTACCTCTCTCGGACCATATACTGCTGCAATAACCTTGTTTCCTCCGAATTCAAAATAACATGAACCGTCAGCTCTGTTCAAAACGCCCACCTTTATTTTGATGGGTCTGATTTCATCTGGTTTTCGGCCATCAAGGCGAATACCGTTTTCAATTAACTTTTCTGGTTTTACCATAAGATTCCTCTTCTCTTTCTTCCTCTTTCCTCATAATTTCATACAAAACAAATCATTTATCCAGCAGTTCATCCAGGATTCCACCCGATTCATTCTCTTCAGACTTCCCAGGTTCTTCTGCTTCTTCTCTTGACGTTTCTTCGGTTACTGTTTCGTTCCTGGCCGTTTCCTGGGGGAGCTCCGGTTCTACCTTCTTGGACGCTTCTTTTTCCGCTTTCTTTTTTACCGTTTCTTTCACCGGTAATCCTTTTTCTTCTTTCAAGAACTTGACTATCCTGTCTGTCAAACCCGGAATATGGGATTCTTTTTCTATTTTCTGGATCGTCCTGGCTGCAAGATCGAGATTATTATCTTTGCCTGTAAGCCATACCCTTCCATTCTGCCCGATAAATATATTGCAATTTGTCTCATTCTTAAGCATAGCGATCATTGAGCCGCTTCTGCCTATTAGTCTTGGCACCTTGGAAGGTGTAACTTCGATTACCCGTCCGTCTTTTATCTGCCTCAGTCTCTGGTCATTCAATGTAAGTTCAACCTTCATGCTCTGGTCAACATCCTTGACAAGCGTCATTATTGAATCACCGACTTTAAGATATTTTGACATTTCCGAGTTTTCTATTCTTCTTGGGAACTCGGATATATGCAATAAACCCTCATACGGGGAACGAATATCCACTATCCAGTTAGAAAAAGAGACTTCGGTTATAATACCTATAACAAGGTCGCCCTGCCTGGGTATATATTTGCCTGAGAGCGGCACGACTTTGATCTGGTTTTTCAATGAAGCTATTCCAAAGACAGATGAAAATACTTTACTATCTTCAATATATGTACCCTCATCAGCAAGCTTTACATCATCTGATAAGAAATCACCCGGAATTACTAATTTTTTTTCCATTTACATCACTTTAAGAACTTTGTCTCCGCACTCCCTTTTGTTAGCCGATTCAGGAGGCCATACAGTTCATCCTGCCTTCCCGCCGGAATTGTTATAACCCCTATCCAGGAACCGTCATTCTGCCATTCCTGCTTTGTCAGGGTTCCAAATCCGGCAACACTGCCATAGGCCTTTGTAGAGTATTCAGCCGGAAGTTTGATTGCGATCTTTACTTCCTCAAAACGTATCGGTATGAGGGGCCTTATCGCTTTCATTGCGATCTCTACGAGTTCATCCACATTTTTCATGGGATCGATATGCACGCCAGCTTCATTAATGGCGGCTTCGATCCGTGCAGGCGGATGTGGCCCCTTTGTCTGGGGATTGATTGCATTGGTTGCAATGATACTAATTACTCTGTGCTTCTTTTCGTCCTGTATCTTCTTTTTCTGTTCAGTTGTAAGATGAAGCTCTCCGTCCCTGACGATCTTTTCTGCGATCTCCAGGACATCGGTTGTCCCGAATGCGTTAATTACATCCTGTTCAGCAGGCCGGTCCCCATTCTTGGCATCCAGGAACACATCCTCTACTGCCAGGATATTCTCGATCTTTACAGAATCCCCCTTTTTTAGGGACAGCGCTCCCTCCGGTTCTACAAAAACCTCAAAGATTTTCCCATGGGTCTTAAGACGCGCTATTATGGACTCATCCAGAGCAACCATATTTCACTCACTCTTCTGCTTTCTTTTTCTTATCCTTTCCCTTGGTTTCAGAGGCATGCATCTTTATAACCCGTTCAACGTATTTCTCCACTTCCGATGGAGTGAGTTTCCTGAATTTCCTGTTTGAAAGTTCAATTATCCCCACTTCGATAGTTGAAGCATTAAAAACTCCTTCGGTCGTGCTGTGAAGCGCATCCAGCCCGAGAATAATCGCATCTTCCAGTTTGATATCATCTGTATATTTTTTCTCAAAGACCTCCATGGTCTCGGTCCTTCCTGAACCGATGCTTGTGGCCTTATATTCAAGGAGAGCGCCGCTTGGGTCGGTTTCAAAAAGTCGTGCCCTGCTATCATCAACCCCAGCTATAAGAAGAGCGGTTCCAAAAGGTCTCACGCCACCATATTGTGTATATGATTGTTTGAAGTCGCAGATCTTCTTGGAGAGGACCTCAACACCTATAGGTTCATCATAAGTTACTTTGTTTATCTGCGCTTCAACACGGGCGCGATCTATCAGAGCCCTGGCATCAGCAACAAGACCTGATGAGGCTGCACCTATATGATCATCTATCTGGAATATCTTTTCAATTGATTCCGCTTCGAGTAACTTACTGGTAACACGCTTATCGACCAATAGTGCCACCCCATCCACGGCCTTAACCCCAACTGCAGTTGTTCCGCGTTTGACCGCTTCACGCGCATATTCTACCTGAAACAATCTTCCATCAGGACTGAAAACAGTTATTGCCCTGTCATATCCCATTTGTGGTGCCATTTGCATTTTATCATCTCCTTTCTGGTTCTGACTCTTTAATGAGTGATTGTTGTATAAACTTTTCCGTTGCACCTTTGATAGTACCGGATATGCCAAGTACCCGGATAGAAACGCATATTCCCCGAATATTATTGATACAGGCAAGACCAGCCCTTGTTTCAAGTGTTTTTTCCCGGGCGCAGCGAAGTATTCCGAATCTCCCTTCAAAAGACATTAGCGCAGGTCTTATCTGGCTTGTTCCAATATCACCGAATAAGGATATTATTGAATTTGATATCTCCCTGACCAGATCCTGCCTGAAAATCGTATTCTCCGAATTAATTTCAAATGCGATATACCTCTTTTTTTCACGTAAGGTTGGCAGGGTTTTCATAATAGTTCAATACCTTCCTGGATATAATTGGGGCTTTTCCTTCGAAGGATACCCAGAGGAATAGTGCTCATTGCATCAATGGCTTCGGATTGTGTCATCCCGAAAAGGCTTGAAAGCGCCACCATTTCTCTCGGGGAACGAAGGTCATAAACCGAACCGGAATCTCCTGTGAGGATCATTTCGAGTTTGTATTTCCTGGCATGTTTGAGATTGGTTCTCATATACTTCAATTCCCTTATCCGTGCATCCCCCTTAAGTTTTATAAGTGAGCCAAGGTTGAATCCGATAGCTATAGAATTATCTCTTGCGGCTTTTGCAAGGACATTATTAAATTCAAGGGGCTGCAAGAGTATGTCAAGACCAGCAGATTCTACAGCTGCTCGATTTATTTCTTCTTCCCCTCCCCTGACTATCGAGATAATATTTGAGTTCTTTGATTTTTTTATTTCTTCCCGGATCCTTGATGGCTTTGCCTGTATCTCAATACCCTTATAAATAGAAAAATCATCCGGAAGAAGAATTCCTTCATTTATTTTCAAGTTGGTCACGACTATTCCGGAATAGCCATACCTCTTTGCTTCTGCTGCCATCTGGCCGGGACTATCAGGATGTGTTAAAAAGTCATAGAATCTGGAATCAAACTGCGACATTAACCGGCTTTATAATACTTACGAATGATATAGTTATTTGAACCCTCTCCCATGGCTAAACCATAGCGTCAAAGAACATGGGCTTTCGAAACGGAAGGGATATCGATAAAGCTTATAAGGAAGTATATTAAATTAAGCGGTATGCTTCCAAAAGTCATCATAAAGATCAAAAAGACTAACGGTAAAGCAAAGAATGGTTTAAACTAAATGTGATTAAAAATAAGTATGTACTTTTTTAATCATTTAATATAAAATAAGCTATCATGAGGCAAGGAGATTAAACAATGAAGGAACAAGTTGAAGTCCGGACATTAAAAGAAGGAAGATACATCTTAATTGATGAAGAACCCTGTGTTATTAAAAGTATTTCTCATGCAAAAACGGGAAAACATGGCTCAGCAAAAGCAAGGATCGATGCCATAGGCATTTTTGACGGCACAAAACGCTCGATCGTGCAGCCGGTTACGGATAAGACTTATGTCCCTGTTGTAGAAAGAAAGAACGGACAGGTCCTTGCTGTAAAAGGCGATGTATGCCAGATAATGGATATGGCCGACTATTCTACACTTGAGTTAAAAATACCTGAGGATTATAAAGATAAAATCGAAGCTGGAAAAGAAATATCATACATGATATCCATGGGAAAAATGAAGATCGACATGCGTATTTAGATGCACAAGATCATTTTTGCGGATGCAAATTCCGATTATGAAAAAGCCCAATATGTGATTTGCGGGGTGCCGTTTGATGGCACTTCAAGTTACAGGCTCGGTAGCAGGCTGGCACCTGATGAGATGAGAGCCGCATCGTATAATTTTGAGACGTATAGCAGCTTTTTTGATTATGACCTGGAGGATGTGGATATCCATGACGCAGGTAATCTTGAAGTAGCCGATACCATAGATAATACGCTTCTTGGGATTGCAGAATATGCAGATAAATTTGTCAACGATGGCAAGATACCTATAATTCTTGGAGGAGAACATTCCCTCTCATACCCGTTCGTAAAAGCCTGTAAAAAGAAATATCCCGGACTGGGATTTGTGGTACTTGACGCGCATATGGACATGAGGGAAGAGTACAGGGATGAAAAAAACAGTCATGCCTGCATATCAAGGCATGTTGTTGAGGAGTTGACCCGTAAATATGTTTCAATCGGAATAAGGAGCGGAGCACGTGAAGAATACGATTATGTCCGCGATAACAAAATAAAAATGTTTACAGCGGAAGACGTTTATTCCAAAGGTATCGAAAAAGTCATTTCTGAATTTCGTGATTATATCAAAGGGCCTGTCTATTTATCAATAGATATGGATGCGATCGACCCGGCTTATGCACCTGCTCTTGGAACACCAGAGCCATACGGGATAACACCGCGTGATGTCAGGGCAGTAATATCATGCCTTGCGCCCCAGATAGTGGGTTTTGACCTGGTGGAGATCGCCCCGGCTTATGATTCAGGGGGAACGGCAGTACTTGGGGCAAAGCTTGTGCGTGATTTCATAGCTGCGAATGCAAAAGCACTTAAAGACAGGATATAAAATATAAAGCGATGGTTGGAGATAAGATTTTAATAGGCAATGTAACTTTAGATAATTTTTTAATTTTTATATTTATTTTCCTTCTCACAGTGGTCGTAGCTAATATATCATACGCCTTAATGAGAAGGTTATTAGACGACAAACTATCATTGCGTGATTCAAAATTATTAGCCAGAGTTATAGAATATACATTGTATACATTTGGATTCTATTATGGCCTGCGTTATGTGCTTAATTTAGATTTGAATGCATTAATTGCGTCACTGGGTATTTTTAGTATTGCCCTTGCTTTCGGGTCGCAGCAAATAATCCAAAATTCCATAGCTGGATTATTGATTTCAGTAGTTAGGCCCATACAGCTTGATGACTGGGTTGAAATTGGTGATACAGGTATAAGCAATATTAAGGATATTAATCTAACACGTACGGTTTTAAGAAATAAAGATGGTAAATTGTTTTATGTACCAAACTCTCTCTTGATATCCACTATTATCATAAACTACACAAAATCAGGATTTGTAGAAATTCCAGTGCCATTAAAAATACCTTATACTTGCGATTTTGAAAAAGTCAAAAATATCATTAAAAAAGTTGCACATGGACACAGAAAAATACTTCCAAATGTATCCAGTGTAGAAAGAAATATTATCTCAAAATTACTTCAATTATCCAACATTAAAATATTATTTAGAAATAGATTGGATATGAATATGTTCGAGCCGAGAGTCTTGATTTCTGATATATCGGATTCCAAAACAACGCTCAGCATAAGAATCTGGATAAGAGAAATCGATAAAAAAGATGAAATAATCTCTGAGTTTTTAGAGAAATTATTGGAGAATTTCAAAGAAGAAAAAATTGAACTTATTTAGCTTTTTGTTTCTTTACATAATCATGGAATGTGTATATTAGCATATCTTTTCCATGTTCTTGTTTTAAAGTCTTGAAGAAATCACATTCTAAACAGGTCTTTTCTTTTTCTCTTACTGTGCCGTTTAACGTATTGTCACAAAATGTCCCTGTGATGTACATGCATGCACGACCGCCATTTATGCCTTCAAGGAATCCATTGGCATGATAATAGGTTGCAACAGGACAAATTCCGAGGTAAGCCTTCTTTCCACCCGGTTCACGTCCACATTGTTTATGTTCCCAGCAATTGAGTTTATGACAAACATTTTCTATTTCGAGTGAGTGAAGATTGGCGTGTTCTTTTGGTTCAGGTTCATTCAAATTAATTTCATATACGGAAAGAGGTTTTTGATATAGTTTCGAAAATATCCTCTGTTCGAAGATATTAAGTATTTCCGAGTCCTCTGTGCTCTTTGGAACTATTACTTCCGTTTCCGGAAGGACTAATAATTTCGCATCCTTGTAATTATTGATCGTATATCTTGCAATGTCAATTTCTTGACGGAAATGCATAAGAGATGTAATAGCAAGCTTTTTGAAGTCTTCGAGATTGGATGTTTTAAGTAAAGAGTCAGATATTATATAATTTATTAAAATATTATCAAATTTTTTATATTCTAATTGTTTTCTATAGTTTTCAGGAAGATCTTCATATTGCATGTATATTACATATGTTCATCAAGTAAATTAATTAGTGGGATAACAACAACTGAAGGTCAACATAGAAGAAATAGAGTAACACCAGGGCAGCTATGACCATTCCGAGATACACCGGTTTATTCCAATCCCATACTTTCCTGCCGTCAAATATTCCGAAAGGGATCATATTGAAAAGCGCAAGAGTGATATTAATGATCACCCCGTATTTGCCGATCTCATAAAGAATCCCCTGTTCGGATAACAGGAGGAAAAAGGCCATTCCCATAAGAAGATTTGAAAGCGGTCCCGCAAGCGAGATAAGCCCGTTCTCCCGGCGCCCCACATTTCCCCCGTAGATCATAACCGCGCCCGGCGCTGCAAATAAGATGCCAAACTCGTATACAAGAATTAGCGTCAGGAAGAGCATAATCGGGCTCATCCTGAATTCAGCCCAGGAACCGAACCTTTGGGCTACTATCTTATGGCTCATTTCATGAACTATGAATGAAATTCCAACTGTAAATAAAGAAATAACAAGGGGATTGACGATGCCGTTGAAAAGTTCTTCACCGGAAGGCTTGATACCGGATCTTGACCAGAGAAGCAGGATTGCGAATGCATATGAAATGGCAAGCCAGGAAATAATGATATGAACTATTTCAGTATTGCTTGTCCGGATGCTGCGCATGCTCCTTATATGTACCGCACCTTTTTGATAGCTCGTAAAATCCGGTTTCCCCTTTTGAAACTTATCCATGTGTATAAATTGGATTTTCCTGCATTTAACTATTATCAATAAATATAAATTTCAATGCCGCATATTAGAGCTGATGTTACGACATATCATCTCAATGAAGGATTTTTCGCGTGATGAGATTGATATTATCCTGAAGAATACAATGGATTTTGAACCGATAGCACGGGGGAAAAGATCCTCCCTTCTTTCCGGCAAGGTTCTGGCAACCCTTTTTTATGAACCCAGCACTCGCACACGCTTATCTTTTGAAACGGCGATGAAAAGGCTTGGGGGGGAGGTAATTGACCTGGGTCCGGTTGAAAAAAGCTCGGTCGCAAAAGGAGAAACACTTGCGGACACTATCAGGGTAATTGGAAATTATGCCGATGCTATTGTATTGAGGCATCCCAGGGAAGGTGCAGCCCGAATGGCTGCAGAATATTCAAATGTCCCTATAATAAATGCGGGTGATGGGGCAGGACACCATCCGACACAGACGCTTCTTGACCTTTATACGATTATGCGTGAGAGCAAACTATCGAACCTGAGGATCGCACTTGTCGGGGATCTCAAATACGGAAGGACAGTCCATTCACTTGCTTATGCTTTATCGATGTATCATGCCGACATGACCCTGATCTCACCAAAGCAGCTGCAAATGCCTGATGTTATCAAGAAAGACCTGAAAAAGCAGGGTGCAAGCATCAGCGAAACCACAAATATCGAAGATGTAATAGGAGATATCGATGTATTATATGTAACAAGGATCCAGAAAGAGCGCTTCCCCGATCCTGCTGAATACCAGAAAGTAGCAGGCATATACAGGATTACGGAGGAACTGCTAAAAAGGGCAAGAGATGATTTTATAATTATGCATCCCCTTCCGCGCGTGGATGAGATCGAATCCGCTGTGGACAGGACAAAATATGCACGGTATTTTGAACAGTCCTTTTATGGGGTCCCTGTCAGGATGACACTTCTTGCAATGGCAATGGGGGTTGTATGAACCAGAAAAAAATTTCTTCTGATGGTTCATTGAATAAAGAGATGCGAGTGCGCCCTATCAAGCAGGGAACGGTTATCGACCATATCACTGCAGGCCAGGCGCTCAATGTACTGAAGATACTGGGGATATCAGGGACTACAACTGCTGTGGTCAGCGTTGCAATGAACGTGCCAAGTAAAGTGATGGGAAGCAAGGATATAGTCAAGATCGAGGACAGGGAGCTTGAAGAGGAAGAAGTGGACAGGGTTTCCCTTATAGCGCCAAATGCCACTATTAATATCATTCGCGATTTTGAGGTCGTCGAGAAATACAGGGTTGACCTTCCCGATCGTCTTGAAGGTGTGATGAAATGCGAGAATCCCAACTGCATTTCCAATACCAGCGAACCTGTCACATCAAAATTCACGGTAAATAAGAAGCCTGTGGAACTTCGGTGCATTTACTGCGACCATGTGATTTCCCAGGGTATAACCGAACATTTGATTTGAGATGCAAACTTTAATCTAAGAAAAAGTTCAATTTCACCACATGGACGAGAACACCATAAACAGGACAAAAGCTGCAATTAATGCTCTCATAGATATAGAGCAGTTGTGGATCGAGAACACTCCTAATTATAATCTTTCTACGCAGGAACTGCTTGTCCTGAAAAAAAGGCTTGAGCGGGCTTCCGAGAATGTTTCCAGGATATATGAGGATAATAAGGTAAAATTACAGGCCGCTGAAGAAGAGATCAAGAAGATGCATGTTGGAAAAAAAGAAAATAAGAATATAAAAAGAAAATAAGAATATTTAATAATATATGAATGAAGGTATTTATCGGGATAAAATTAGAGTGGGATTGAATGTCGGGATTGTCTTAAAACAGGATCAAAAGAGTGGAAAAATTACCCAGGGCATTGTAAAGAGAGTTTTAACTAATTCTTCACACCACCCACATGGAATAAAAGTTGAATTGGAAAATGGAAAGGTAGGAAGGGTGAAGGAAATTCATTAGTTATTTATTTCTTAAGATCCTAATACCTGCAAATGCCTACCATAAGTGAAAAGATACTATCCCGCGCCTCTGGAAAAACAGCGCAAGCTGACGATTTTGTGATCGCGAATGTTGATTATGCAATGGCGCATGACGGGACAAGCGTGCTTGCTGTCAAAGCCTTCAGGGAAATGGGGGAAACGAAAGTATGGGATCCCGGGCGGATAATTATTCCATTTGACCATATCGCTCCGGCAAATAATGAAACCGCCGCAAAGCTCCAGAAAAGTATAAGGGATTGGGTAAAAGAGCAGGGGATTACAAATTTCTTCGATGTGGGAGAAGGTATCTGCCATCAGGTCGTGCCTGAGCAGGGATTTGCACTGCCGGGGAAACTCATTATCGGGGCAGATTCGCACTCATGCACTTATGGCGCCTTCGGAGCATTTGCCACAGGTGTCGGGGCTACTGATATGGCGGAGATTTTCGCAACAGGCAAGCTGTGGCTGCGTGTCCCGCAAACAATAAAGATCAATGTAGAAGGAAAACTGCCAAAAGGCGTATCGGCAAAAGATATGACACTTTTCATAATTAAGAATGTGGGCGCTGACGGGGCTAATTATAAAGCGATCGAATATTACGGCGATACGATCAGTGGACTATCAATGGCCCAGCGCATGACTCTTTGTAACATGTCTATCGAAATGGGAGCAAAAACAGGTATTGTGCCCGCTGATGAAAATACATTCGAATACCTGGAGGGACGGGGGCGTGAAGAATTCGTACCTGTTTATGCGGATAAGGATGCGAATTATTGCCAGGAATTCAATATTGACGTGGAAGACCTTGAACCACAAATTGCGAAACCGCATGAGGTAGATAATGTAACCGGAGTAGGAACACTTTTGGGCACACCGCTTGACCAGGTTTTCATAGGATCATGCACGAATGGAAGATTCGAGGACTTAGAAGTTGTAGCAAATATCCTGTCGGGCAGGAAAGTGAAAGTCAGGACAATTGTGCTTCCTGCATCGCGTTCTGTCCTGATAAAAGCAACTGAATCGGGCGTTATCGCCAGTCTTCTAAAAGCGGGAGTCATCATTGCGCCCCCTGGATGCGGGCCATGCCTGGGCGCCCATATGGGTGTAATATGCGAGGGGGAAACATGCCTGTCTACATCCAACCGCAATTTCAAGGGCAGGATGGGATCGGGAGGATTGATATACCTCTCTTCCCCTGAAACAGCTGCGGCAAGTGCACTAGAAGGGACGATTTCTGATCCGAGAGAATATTATTGATCATTTGATACAAACTTCGTTATTTGACGATGTCAGGTTCGTTAATTTTATATGTCATAAAATCCATACCTCGTGCTAATATGACCGAAAAAGCAGATATTGCTTCGACTTCCGCTTCTCCTACTCCTGTTATTAGTCCTTCCGTAATGAATGGTTCTTATCATGATCTGAAGAACAGACTGGCTGAAAAAATGGCGGGTGAGATAACCCTATCGGATAATCCGGGAGAGACATTAAAGAAATGGCGGGCAAGTTTTGAGATAGCCCAATCCGACCTGGCTTCTTTTCTTAAAGTTTCCCCTTCAGTAATAAGCGATTATGAAAGTGGAAGGAGAAAATCCCCGGGAATTTTTATCGTTAGCAAGATAGTTGAAGCCATCCTTGAAATGGATGTCGCACGCGGTGGGGCGAAAACACGTTCTTATGAGGGAATGCTTCGTGGTGGTTTCAGTGCTGATGCAATATATGAAATTCATGAATACCTTTCCCCCCTATCTATAGAAGAACTCATAAAGATCGTGAATGGGGAAGTTGTTTTCAGTCCTCCTGCAGAATACATAAAACCATTGTACGGTTATACCATTGTGGACAGTCTGAGGGCGATCCTGCAGCTATCATACAATGAATTCCAGAAATTATATGGTTGGAGTTCTGAAAGAGCCATGATCTTCACCCAGGTTTCCACCGGAAGGTCTCCAATGGTAGCCCTGAGGGTAACAAACCTGAAGCCTGCGCTGGTGGTCATACATGGAATTCCGGCATCACAGGTGGATAAAATAGCTGCAAAGATAGCAGAGATCGAACATGTTCCCCTTATTGCAACGGTAATGCCGATGACTGACCTGATCAGGGCCCTTCAGTCACATGATATAAAACATTAATATTTTTATTTTAATAAAAAAAGAGGTACAAAGATGAATGTTGGAATCGTTTCATATGGCGCTTACATACCCCGCTACAGAATACGGGTTGAAGAGATAGCAAAGGTATGGGGCGCAAACGCAAATAGCATAATAGACGGGCTAATGGTTTTTGAAAAATCAGTGCCGGATATCGATGAGGATACAATAACAATCGCAGTGGAAGCTGCGCGTCATGCAATTAACCGTGCGAATATTAATCCTGAAAAAATAGGGGCCATATATACAGGTTCGGAAAGTCACCCTTATGCAGTAAAACCCTCAAGCACAGTTGTCGCTGAAGCTGTTGGAGCAACTCCACATCTTACAGTAGCGGACTTTGAATTCGCATGCAAGGCAGGAACCGCCGGAATACAGGCATGTATGGGTATGGTGGGTTCAGGAATGATCGAACTGGGGATGGCTATAGGATCTGATGTTTCACAGGGCGCGCCCGGAGACGCACTCGAATATACTGCCGCAGCAGGCGGAGTGGCCTATATCATAGGCAATAAAGATCTTGTTGCGAATATCGAATCCACGTATTCATTTACTACGGATACTCCTGACTTCTGGAGAAGGGAAGGAATGCCTTATCCGGAACACGGAGGAAGATTCACGGGAGAGCCCGGATATTTCAAACATGTGTCTTGCGCTGCACAGGGACTCATGGATAAAATGGGCACAAGACCTTCCGATTATAATTATGCAGTATTCCACCAGCCTAATGGCAAGTTCCCCACTCGTATGGCAAAGATGCTGGGTTTCCAAAATGAGCAGATAAAACAGGGACTTGTTGTAACTCATCTCGGGAATACATATTCCGGCTCATGTATGATGGGACTTGCTGCCATTCTTGACATTGCAAAAGCAGGAGACAGGATATTCATGACATCGTTTGGTTCCGGGGCGGGGAGCGATGCTTTCAGCTTTAAGGTGACAGACAGGATCGAGGAAATACGAAATGGCGCGCCGAGCGTTGAAAAATTGCTTGCTGATCCTGTATATATCAATTATGCAACTTATGCAAGACATAAAGGTAAAATCAAATTATAAGGTGAAAAAATGAGAGATGTGGCGATTATTGGAGTCGGATGTACGGAATTCGGCGAATTATGGGATAAATCCTTCAGGGAGTTATTTGTAGAAGCTGGAGTAAGCGCGATAGAGGATGCCAATGTCCAGGGTGGAAAAATCGATGCCCTTTATGTGGGAAATATGAGCGGCGGGCGGTTTATTGAACAGGAGCATCTTGGCGCGCTTATTGCTGATTACTCAGGGCTTGCAAGCCTTCATATCCCCTCAACGCGCGTGGAAGCCGCCTGTGCCTCCGGAGGGCTGGCGCTTCGCCAGGGAATCATTGCAGTAGCATCCGGTTATCATGATATTGTGATAGCAGGAGGGGCAGAAAAAATGACTGATGTGGGCGTTGAGACAACAACAGATGCTCTTGCAGCGGCAGCTGACAGGGAATGGGAAGGTATTATGGGTGCAACGTTCCCGGGTTTATATGCTATGATCGCCAAATTGCATATGCATAGATATGGAACAAAACAGGAACAGCTTGCAGCAGTGGCAGTCAAGAACCACCACAACGGCACGATGAATCCAAAAGCGCAATTCCAGAATGAAATTTCAATTGAAGCTGTAATAAATTCCCTGATGGTCGCAGATCCCCTGCGCGTCTTTGACTGTTCTCCAATCACGGATGGCGCTTCGGCTGTGGTCATTGCACCGGCTGATATCGCTAAGAAATATTCGGATACTCCTATCTATGTAAAAGCATCAGCACAGGCAAGCGGAACCATTTCACTTCATGACAGGCCTGATATTACAACGCTTGATGCGACTGTTGCAGCAGCGAACTGGGCTTATAAGATGGCAAAACTCAAGCCAAAAGATATCGGTTTTGCAGAAGTTCATGATTGTTTTACAATTGCCGAGATATGCGCGATCGAAGACCTGGGATTTGTAAAGAAGGGAGAAGGCGGGCCAGCGACAGAATCCGGTATGACAGCAATTGGGGGTAAGATCCCCATAAACCCGTCCGGGGGTTTAAAAGCATGCGGGCATCCTGTGGGGGCAACAGGTGTGAAACAGGCTGTTGAAATAACACTTCAACTGCGCGGTGAAGCTGGCAGACGGCAGATAGAGGGCGCCCGGATAGGTCTTACGCATAATGTCGGAGGATCAGGCGGTACTGCTGTTGTTCATATTTTCGGGAGGGATAAATAAGCATGACAGTCCCAAGATTTTGGAGAAGACTTAAAAACCTTTATAATCTTATCGGAACGCATTGTGAAAAATGCGGTGGTTATTTCTATCCGCCCAGGAACATGTGCCCGGTATGCAGGAGGAACGGTATAATAATTCCTTTTAAATTCAAGGGGGCAGGTATGGTGGTAACATATACTATCGTACATACTTCTGCAAAGGATTATTCCAAGCTTACACCATATATACTTGCCATAATTAAATTGGATGAAGGCCCAAGGCTTACATCCCAGGTAATTTGCGATCATTCGGATATCCATATTGGCATGAGGGTCAAAGCAGCATTCCGGAAGCTGGGTGAAGAAAGCGATAAAGGAATGATATATTACGGGACAAAATTTGTTCCGATGGAATCTAAGGTTTGATTTTCCTGTGATGTGAAAAGATCCCTCCGAAAGTAATGGTAGTTTACCAGGTAGATTCATTATAGAGAATGGAATATATAAGGTCAAAAGATGAATAATCCTGAATCCAAATCCTTGAATGACCAAGAGCTTGCCGAGAAAATAAATCCGTTTTTCTCCATCTATGATATACAGCATGCGCAGGACAATATATACTTTTTTGGCACACCAAAGGAAGAAATAAATATAATCTTCCAGAAACTATGGCCATTCTTTTCTGAAAAAGGCTTTCAGTTCACCATGAAATACGATCTTGGGGAACATATTCTCATTGCATCACCGTATTCACCGGTTAAGGAGCGCCGCTGGATCAATGTGGTTCTTGCAGTTGTAACAATTATCACTACCATGATCGGGGGCTCTCTTCTTTTTGGCGCCAATCCGGTCACATCCCCGGTTGAAGTCCTGAAAGGATTACCCTTTACTATCGCGATCATGACCGTCCTTGGAGCACATGAGGCAGGGCATTACCTGGTCGCAAAAAAACATGGTATGCATACGTCTTTACCTTATTTTATACCATTTCCGAACATGATCGGCACAATGGGAGCTGTGATCAAGCACCGTGGACCCATACCTAATAGGAAAGCCCTTTTTGATGTGGGGGTCTCAGGACCACTTATAGGGCTTATCGTATCGGTTATTGTGACAATTGTCGGTCTTCTTCAGCCTCCGATAATATACACGCAGCAAATCTTACAGATAGAACTTGGTACGCCTTTGCTATTTGAACTGATAAAGAACATTATACCTGGAAGTAATGGAATAATAATGCACCCGATAGCATTTGCAGGCTGGGTTGGGATGTTTGTGACCGCCCTGAACCTTATTCCGGCAGGACAACTTGACGGCGGTCATGTTCTTCGCGCAATGCTGGGTGAAAAAGCAAAAGAGGTGTCAAGAGTTATGCCTTTTATCCTAATTTCTCTTGGTTTTTATGTCACATATATCCTGAACCGGGATGGTTTCATATGGGTATTGTGGGGTATATTCCTTTCATTTTTTGCTGCATCGGGGCATCCAAAACCTCTTGATGATGATATCCCTATCGGGAAAGGAAGGATGGTATTAGGGATAATCACTTTTATACTGGGATTGTTGTGTTTTTCGCTGGTTCCTTTCCAGCTGCAATGAAATTATTCCTCAGATGTCTGGCCGGAAGAATCCTCTTCCCAAATAATCCCATCGATAATTTCTTCCAGTTCTCCTTTCCTCTTCTTGCTGGAAGATTCTACTGAACCATCCGGCCTGATAACAGAAACTATTATATCAAATCTCTCCGAAGCTGCAATATCAGCCGTGGACAATATTGGGATTTCAATAGTTAAAGGCGGATTCCAGGGATTTGCATTGTATTCAAATTCCTGAAGCTGCGGCGTGTAGGAATGAATGACTTCAAGTTTTCCTTCTTTTGCGTGTTTATAAGCACGATAAAGGGACCTGTTCTGCCGAAAACCTACATATATTTCAAGAAGCGTTACACCGATAAGAGAATTCGCACCTTTTCCCACTACAAGGTCGCTTATTATCTTATCACCATCATCCGAGTGCTCCACGAGAAAACCGCTTTCATTATTTTCATTATTTGATATTTCGATCATCTTTTGAAGACAATCCGCCAGGGTCATATCTTTTGTAGGAATGATCCTGTCAAAATCCTTGATGGTCCTTGATATCTGGTCTTCATCATAATCTGTCACACCTTCGCGATTAATGATATCAGTGATCTTTGCCCCCTGGATACCCCAGAGGTTTGACTCTATGCCATATTTTTTCTCTTTTTCAATGAGTGCTGAAAGACGTTCCTTTGCATCAAGATGCCTCGCAAGTCTTCTTTTAATGAGTTCTTCGTCGCTTGCCACAAGTTCGATCGCCTTTGGAACGACGCCCAATTTTTTTGTGAGTATGGTGATCTGCTTGATCAGTTCCGTTTCCCCCAGTTCCATTACATCAAAGATATTTTCAACAAGCAACCGGATCTGGTCATAGACAGAAACATCTACATAAACGGGCTCATCTTCTTCATAAATGGGCAGCTTTCTTTTTTCATAAAGCTCTCCTTTCATTTTTTCAACGAGATCTTTCCTTATAAGAACCACAGGCTGGGCTGCGCGCCCCCTGCCTTCAAAATAAGCCCCGACATTCTCCGAAAGGAGCTTTATCGCCAGAGTGGTCTTTCCTCCTCCCTGGGGGCCTGTAAGCATTAAAATAGGATTCTTATCCAGTTCTTTTGAGAGAAATAACACCAATTCTTCTTTGGTATGTGAAGATGTATCAAGTATATCCATCAGGATCACTAAAAAAAGAAGCGGGAAAGACCCGCCTTTAATCCATTCCGCCCATTCCGCCCATGTCACCCATACCGCCCATTCCTCCTGGTGGCATGCCGCCTCCCGGTGATGATTTGCTGGACAGGACATCATCTATGCGAAGGATCATTGTGGCTGCTTCAGTGCCCGAACTGATTGCCTGGGTTTTTACTCTGAGAGGCTCTACAACTCCTTCTTTCCACATATCCACAACTTTACCTGTGAATACATTAAGGCCGGCTGTCTTGTTACCTTTCTCATGCTGGCTTCTCATTTCAACGAGCATGTTGATCGGGTCAAGGCCTGCATTCTCTGCAAGTGTTCTTGGGATAACTTCAAGTGCGTCTGCAAACTTGGCAACAGCCAGCTGTTCCCTGCCTTTTAAGGTGCTTGAGTATTCACGCAGGCGCAATGCCAGTTCAATTTCCGGTGAGCCCCCGCCTGCCACAAGTGTCTCATCTTCTATTGCAACGCCCACAACACGAAGTGCATCATGTAATGCACGCTCTGCTTCATCAGCTACGTGTTCTGTTCCGCCGCGAAGGATTATCGAAACTGCTTTGGGATTATGACATTCTGTTACATATGTCATTGCTTCGTCGCCGATCTTCTTTTCTTCGACAAGGCCTGCTTTTCCAAGGTCGGAATCATTTATCTCCTTGAGGCTTGTCAGGATCTTGGCGCCTGTTGCACGCGCGAGTTTTTCCATATCGCTCTTCTTTACACGCCTTGCTGCATATATTCCCGCTTTGGCCAGGTAATGCTGTGCTATATCATCAATTCCTTTTTGCACAAACACGACATTAGCGCCGCAGTCAATTACTTTGTCGACCATATTATGGATCATCTGTTCTTCCTGGTCAAGGAATAACTGGAGCTGGTCGGGTGATTTTATTGATATCTCGGCATCAACTTCGGTCTTTTTGATCTCAAGTGCTTCATTGAGAAGAAGGATCTTCGCGCCGGTGATCTTCTTTGGCATATTGGTGTGAACCCTTTCCTTATCTATTACCATGCCTTCTATCAACTGTGAATCTTCAACACTTCCGCCAACTTTCTTCTCGACTTTAATATCATCGACATCTACAACTTTCTTGCCGTTTTCGGTATCAACCACAGCGAGAATAGCATTCACTGCGAGATTTGAGAAAACATCCCTGGATGCTTCAGCTGCCTTTCCCGTTATTGCTGTCGATGCTATCTTGTACAACAAGTCTTTATCGTCCGAAGTTACTTTTTTTGCAAGACCCTTCAGGATCTCTTTTGCTTTTATTGAGGCAAGCCTGTATCCGCTTGCGATAACTGTTGGATGTACACCCTGTTCGAGTAGGTCTTCAGCGTTCTTTAAAAATTCGCCTGCAAGAACTGCTGCTGTTGTTGTGCCGTCTCCGACCTCATCGTCCTGGGTCTTTGAGACTTCAACGATCATCTTGGCCGCCGGATGCTCGATATCCATTTCCTTAAGAATGGTCGCACCGTCGTTGGTGATAACGATATCTCCCATCGAGTCCACGAGCATTTTATCCATACCCTTTGGTCCCAGGGTAGTCCTTACTGCTGCTGCTACTGCTTTAGCTGCCATGATGTTATTGTTCTGTGCTTCTCTTCCTTTTGTTCTCTGACTGCCTTCTCTCAAAATAAAGATGGGCTGTCCTGCTAATTGTCCTGACATAAATAGCCTCCGTTAAAATTCTTATTTGATAATCTGTACAAATACAACTGATTGTACGAGAGATTCTCGTTGTTTGTAATTCTATATAAGTGTTTTGATTGGTTATATTATATTATTGATATAATACAATTGTATGGGTTTTGAAAAAAAATCAAATGCAAATAATCAAAAATAAATATACCATCATCGAATAATCTAATGGGTAAATGGAATGATGTATATGGAAGAAATCACTTTTAAAACAGAAGATGGAGTGGAAATCGCAGGGAACTATTTCGAACCGAAAAAAGAACATTCACCGGTTTTTCTATTATTGCATATGATGCCTTCAACGAAAGAGAGCTGGAACTCGTTTGCAGCTCTTCTCCAGGATAACGGTTTCGCAGTGCTGGCGATCGATTTGCGAGGGCATGGCAGGAGCATAAATAAGAACGGCATAAGATTGGATTATAAGGAATTTAAAGATCCCCAGCACAGGGAATCCATGAAAGACATCGCTGCTGCAAAAAAATTCCTGGCAGGAAAGAAAGATGTGGATATATCCAGGTTTGCGATCGCAGGAGCAAGCATTGGCGCCAACCTTGCCCTGTGGCAGGCATCCCTTGATAAAGATGTCAGGCTCCTGATCCTGTTATCTGCCGGACTAAATTACAGGGGGATACAAGCGGCCCAACTTGCTCCTGCATATTCCGGTCATGTCTATATCCTGGCAAGTGAAGGTGATACTTATGCTGCCAACAGCAGCAGGCAATTGTTGGATTATTTTCCGGGTGATAAGAAATTGGAGATAGTTAACGGAAATTCTCATGGGACCAATATGTTCGTCTCGGAATCAGGAATTATGGATAAATTAGTGGCCTGGACGATCCTGAAAATGAAATAAGAGAAGAATTTGGTTGTTGGTCTTTTTTGATTTTTTAAACCGCAGATTAACGCAAATAAAACGCAGATTTGTTTCTAGTATTTTAAAATTTGTTTTTCTAAATAGAAATATAATGGTTCATTGCTAAGGATACGTCCCACCATAACTATCATAAAGATTTAAATATTGATTCTTATAATATTATCTTCTGTATTCAAGGAGAATTAATTATGGTCGATTGGAATGATAACAATGTAAAAATTGTGGTATATTTAATATATGGAACAAGCTTTCTCGTAATGTTTGCGGCTCTGACTCTCTGGAAAAAAAGGGTGAGCCATATAGAAATCATGGAGGATTTCAAATACCTGGCTGCTTTCGGTCTTCTTCATGGTCTTGCCGAATATTCGGACATACCCAGATTCCTGGCATGGCAGCCCTCCTGGATCTTTGACCTCCTCAAGTTATTGCTCGTTTCAAGTTCCTTTGCGGCCCTTCTTGCCTTCGGGTTGAATGTGATCTCAGCAGGATTAGAAGAGCGAAGATGGCTTCGCGGAGTGCCGTTCGGAGCGTTCTTGATGTATATCTGGTTGTTGGTTTTTGCAGGACTTGATTTTGCAAATCTGGATGCGGGTATTAATTATAAAGTAGCGGACCTGGCAGAGAGATATAGTATGGGATTGTTGGGAGCAGCATTTACATCATATGCATTTTTTGAATTATCAGGAAAAATGAATGACATTGCCGGCAAGATCGCCGGGAAAAAATTCATGTTCGCAAGTTTTGGATTTGCCTTATATGCCATATTCGGAGGTATGATCGTAAATCCTGTTCTTGGCATACCCGTGGTTGTTTATCGTTCTGTGATAGCTGTTCTGATAACAATAGCAGTCGTAGGGATTTTCAGGATGTTTGATGTGAAGGGATCGAAATAATTAAAGCCTTTTATTCAACTCCTTAAGAAGTTCATCAGGCGTTTTAAAATCATTTTGGGCATCGAGATCTACGATATCTCGGAGGATCTTTATGAGATTATGGACAGGTTTAGCCGTATGGCTGAAGTTCCGGTTAATATTCAGTCCTTCAAACCTGATCGAACTGTTATTGCTGAAATTGCCAAGATTTACAGTTATTGGCAGGTTATTTTTTGTCTTTATCTTATATGTTCCCAATCCGAACCTGATCACGGAAGGTATCGCATACGGTCTTCCATACACCTGTGCGTCAATGAACTCCGGTGTTGTGGGGATTATTTTTTCAAATGTTATTAAATAACATAAACCCATCTTTTTATTTATTATGGGATAAGCAATGAAAGGCTGTATCGGGGCAATTGAATTTATTTTACCCCCAAGAAAATTATTCAGTTCTGCAGGACGAAATTCTCTCCGGTCCCCTAAACTTTTTATAGTCCGCAGAGTTGCGATTATCTCCTTGTTGTTTTCCCCGTGTATTACAGGATCAGAATTTGGAACAGTTCTTGTTAACTTAACAATTTTCATCTCAATTTGTTCGACTTCATCATTTTGTTCCTGTTCAAGACCCAGCTTGCCTTTTCTCATAATTTATCCATCCGATCATCAAATGTCGATAGGTATCTTCCCATTATGTACCGCTGTTGCCACAAGGGCGCCGCTTATGCCGATTTCTTTCAATGTATTAATATCTTTCATATCCCTGATACCTCCGCCGAACAGAATATTATGGTTTGAGATCCCTTTGATTTCACGTAGAAAATCCTCATTGATTCCAGCGCCGGTTCCGACTTTACTCAGGTCTATGATCACTATATCCTTAATGTTTAATTCATTCAGGAGTTTTACAACTTCTTTTGGCTCCTTTTTCAAATCTTCATCTTTTGTGAGTATCGATCCGTTTTTTATATCGATAGTAATGCTTGTTTTGCCCGGATAATTTCTTGACGCATATTTCATGATCTCGAATGAAGATGCTTCACTGCTCAGGATAACAGTATCTGCAATACCGATGCATCTTTCAATATCCTCATTTTTCTCCACACCGATATTCACCATTGTTTTTGTAAGAGCGGAAATTTTTTTAATAACCGCAAAATTATTGCCTGTATGTTGAAGCCTGTCAAGGTCGGCGATATAGACCTCTTGCGCTTTGATCGCGGATATCATTTCGATTGGGTGTGCGCTATTACTTATTTTGCTGTTTCTCACTGACCGGTACTTTTCTCTTTCCCCCTTTATGGCGTGTACGACCCTGCCATCCAATAGATCAGCTACAAAAACAATCCGAAACATAAATGTATAAGAGTTGTTATTTTACTTAATGATTATGAAACTACTCGTAAGCCCAATCAATGTCGAAGAGGCAAATATCTGCAAGCTTGGCGGAGCGGATATTATCGATGTGAAGAACCCGAAAGAAGGCTCTCTTGGTGCAAATTTCCCATGGATGATAAAAGCTGTGAAAAATGCGGCAGGCACTACACAAGTGAGCGCAACGATAGGCGATTTTAATTACAAACCCGGAACAGCATCCCTGGCAGCCCTGGGAGCGGCTGTTGCAGGGGCTGATTACATCAAAGTGGGATTATATGATATCCAGACCAGGGAACAGGCCATGGAAATGCTCACAAATATCGTACGTTCCGTAAAGGAATACGACAGGAATAAAAAAATAGTGGCTTCAGGTTATTCCGATTACAAAAGAATTAACTCCATTTCACCGTTTGAACTCCCGGCGATCGGTGAAGCAGCAGGCGTAGATATTGTGATGATGGATACAGGGATCAAGGATGGTCGCTCCACTTTTGAATTCTTGAATAATGAAGAACTCAAAGAATTCGTAACAATCGCAAGAGACCACGGGCTTCAGACAGCCCTTGCAGGCACGATCAAATTTGAAGATATCCCCTCATTAAAAATAATATCTCCGGACATTATTGGCGTAAGAGGATGTGTGTGCGGTGGAGATCGCAATTCTTCCATCAGGAAAGAACTTGTGACAAAGTTAAGAACTGAAATTAGCAGGAAATAAGGTCAGCTTGTACGGCTTTCATGAATCTTTCCTTTATAAGGGCCGCAGAAAAGGGGATTTCCTTACATTTCGCATTCACGGGCTTGACTATTACATGAATGAATCGTACTTTACTCATCAGGGCTTCAATTAGAACCTGAATCGAATGCGCTTTGGCAGTATTATTTATTCCGCTTGCTCTTGCCAGAAGTTCAAGGTCAACCTGGTTTTGGGTGCATGTCGCCTGGTTCCCTGTTGAACCGTAAGCTGCATTGTCGATTCCAATGATCGTGAGGTTATCCGGTTCATAATCACCAATACTGATCAGCGCATTAGGATTCATAAGCAAACTGCCATCCCCGTCAATAACATACACATGCTTTTTTTGAATTATTGCAAGCCCCAGGCCTATCGATGAAACAAGCCCCATTGAACCAAGCATATAGAAATTAAGTTCCCTGTCCCTTATCTCATATAATTCTTTTGATGGGATGCCAAGATTTGAAACAATTAAATCGTCACCTATCGTTTCCGTGATAGTCCTGATCGCCTCGTACCTGGTCAATACCGGTTTTTGTATGGTAGTATTGAATTCCAGATTTACGTTCCTGGCGCTTATTTCCTGGGGTTGTGGAATTTCACTCATTGAACCTTCCCATACAGCCGGAGACATAAGGATAACATGGGGATGAAGGCTGCTGAAGGATTCTTTGATCGCTTCATCCAGCCTGTCAATTTCATTCAGGGAATTTATGATCGTGAAATTTATCCCTGATGCGAAAAGGATTTCAGGCAGCCTTTTGCCAAGCTGCCATTGCGCTTCTATGGATTCTTTATAAACACCGCGCCAGCTCGCAATTATCGGAAGCGGGATGCCGTAGGGAAGATTGAGTGAAAGGAGCGCATTTATCATGTTGCCTAAACCTGTGCTCTGTATGACCATGACTGGCCGTCCCCCTCCAAGATATATGCCCGCACATATCCCAACACCATTTTCTTCCCGGGTGAGAGAGATCGTCTTTATGTTCTTTTCAATAAGTACAAGGAGCGCTTTTATCCTGTCACATGGCAGTGTTGCCGCGATATTGATCCGGTTACGTTCAAGAATATCGAGAACTTTCTGTTCAGGGGTATCCGGAGTTTTCCTGGAAAGCATTGACCTGATGTTTAAATTATGTCATCCAGGGGAACATTCGCATTTTCGGCATGTGCAGTGGGTTTAATCTTGCATATGCCATAATCCTGCTCAACACGCTTTACTCCGCCTCCAGTAATATTTAATACGATATGATCATCCTTTTTCACTTTTCCGGAATCAACCGCTTCAATTAAGGACGCAACGGCAACTCCCGCAGGCGGGAAGATATCAATGCCCTCAAGTTCTTCAAAAAGATTAACTGCATTCTTCGCATTATCATTGGATATCGCATACATGCTGCCGCTGGTTGCACACAACGCATCATAGACCCCCCCTGGTACGGAATATGGTGGTTCGCGGTTGGAAAGGATATCCGCATACATTTCATGGATGAGCCTCTTGGGTTCAGGCATATCAATATCTTTGACGATGTCGCGCCTGTTGGCTTTCCATGCATTGAACATTGGTACAAAGGGCAGGTTCTGTGAAAGGTGCAGTTCCGGGAGTGATGAGCCAAATCTTCCGTCTTCGATCAATCGGAGTGACGCTTCCCACGCTGCTATTCCTCCTGTCCCGCTTCCGATCGCCTGGAAATAATGGTCGGGTATCCTTTTCATAAAAACCGATGCATCAAGCATCACTGTTCCCATACCGTCTCTTCGTGCAACGTTCCTTGCGCCGCCCTCTGCCTGCATTCCGGGTGCGGCTGATAGCCGTTCAGCCAGGTGGATGGAATCAGTATAATCACAATTATTACCCATTTGTATAAAATGTATGGAATCAGTGGGCTCTTCAGGAAGCCACATCCTTGAAATGCCGCTTCCCGGCACAACAATATAAACATCGACCCCTGTCATTGCAGATACATGGGCAAAAGCTCGCGCGGTATTTCCGGCAGAAGCAAGGACGAGGGATTTTCCTGAATTCTTGACTCTGGATAATGTCGGAAAAGCTTCAAGTTCCTTGAAACTGCATGTTTTTATATATGCCCCTCTTTCCGGCCAGTAGCCGTTAAAACCAATAAAAAGATTTGAAAGCCCCAGATATTGCGCAAGTTCCGTGCTCCTGTATGTAACGGGTCCGGAATCGGTCGTCATGATCTCATCCAGCGGCAACCAATCATGGAATTTCCCAATTCCAGGGACGTTTTTCAATTCAAGTTTCTTATTCCTGTAATTAGTACGAAGGAGTCCATTGTCCGAATCGCATTTGAGGCGGTCCTCAAAATAAGCACTGTTGCAGCCGGAACAAACAAGATCATATTTCAGGTCTTGTGGAATTGAAATAGCAGGGCGATGATTTGAAATGCTTCCACAGCATATGGATTTGCTGATTGTCATAATTAATGATTTCAGTCGAGGAGTATATAGATTTATCCATTAAATACAACAAATTGGCCATAATAGGACATTATTATTTTTTCAAAATACTATTGTACAATCTCAAGGTGGATCTTCACAGCTTTTTCTATCTTTTTCAATATCTCATCAGGAATTATTCCTATTCGCTCTTTCATCCTCTTTTTATCCAATATTCTTATTTGATTTGCTTTAACCTTTGAATCGCTTGATACATTTGCAATATCTTTCTTAATGAAAACTTCAAAAGGATACACTTTCCCCACACTTGAAGTGACAGGAATGACAGTTACAGTATCGGCAAATTCGTTGTTAATATTATTTGAGATCACGACCGCTGGTCTTGTTTTTCCGATCTCTGATCCTTCGATCGGATCGATTTTGACCCAATAAACTTCGCCTCTTCTAATCAATTCCATCCCCCGATGTCGTACTCCACTCAAGAGCTAATTCATTATCCTCCTTCTTTCTTGCTCTATACCCTTCACTCAATTCTCTGATAAGGTTAGCTCTATCTTGATCCGTATTTTCTGCATTCCCCCAGGAATTCATCAAACGAATTCGAAGCCGGATGCGTATGCATATAACTTGCCATTGTGTTATATTCTATCAAGCCATCGCGTCCTTCCAATATCCCTTTTCCCCTCTTTAATCGATATACGAAGCGCGCATCCCTATCGCATTCCGTTACAGAATAATGGAACTCGTGCCCTCTTATGATCGCGCTTTTTTTCGCGATGGGTGAATCAATAATGCTCTCTGCCTCAGTATATCCGAGCGCCTGGAGCTTTGCGGTCATCCGGGAATTTGCGCCAAGCACTCCTGCCATCCTGTAAGTCCTATCAGTTTCAAGGCTGGCGCCCAGATACAGAAGCGCCCCGCATTCGCCATATATAAGCATCCCGTCTTGTGCTGCTTTTTTTATCTCATGCCGCATGCCTGATGCTTCAAGTTCTTTCGCAAAAAGTTCAGGATATCCTCCCCCAAGGTAGAGTCCATCGACATCCGGCAAAGGATCGCTCATCGGACTGAAAAAGACAAGTTCTGCCCCTGACATTTTCAGGGCATCAAATGCATCCTGGTAATAGAAACAGAATGCACTGTCATTAGCTATTCCGATCTTAACATTGAATTGCTCGTTCTGGACCTTTGAAATATCATGCACCTCAAAATTCCCTGCAATTGTTTTCACTGGATCCATATCGATATGCTTTTCAATAAAATTTGCCAGTTCTGCAATTTTTGGCTCTTTTTCACCCGCCATATGAAGGCCAAGATGACGTGAAGGAATGGATAATTCTTTATTTACCGGAAGCGCCCCTATGACCGGTATCCCGGCGCTATGCAGCGATTCATTGATGAGTTTTATATGCCTTGAGCTTCCTGCATTATTGAGTATTATCCCCTTAATCCTGACTTTGCTGTCAAATTCGGAAAAACCTTTAACAACTGCGGCTATACTTCGCGATGCCCCATGCGCGTTAATAACAAGCAGTACAGGTACATCCAGGATTTTTGCGATATGGGCAGAACTTGCGATCTCTGTGGCGTCAAGGCCGTCAAACAAACCCATGACACCCTCGATTATTGAAAAATCAGCGCCTTTTGATGCGCGCGTGAATGTTTCCAACACGCCGTTTCCTCCCATTATGTAACTATCAAGATTCCTTGAGGAGCGGCCGCAAATCTGCGTATGATGCCCGGGATCGATAAAATCAGGACCTACCTTGAAAGGCTGTACTTTATATTTCCTGCTAAGGACAGCCATAAGACCTGATGCAACCGTGGTTTTCCCCACTCCGCTAGCAGTCCCTGCTATTAAAAATGCCTTTATTTTTTTATCTGGCATAATAAAGAAAGGCAATCCTCCAGAGTCCCATTCCCCACAATATCCGGATAATTCCCGGATTTCCTCATAGCATCGGCTGTTTTTTTCCCGATGGCAATAATTTTGATCTTTTTATTATTTTCAGGACTGAATCCTGAAAGTTCAAATGATTTAGCACTCGTAAAGATCACAGCATCCACATCTTTTGTTGCTTCAAGAATACTGTTCCCGGCAGCTTCCAAACGATATGCTGGGGCTTCAATAACTACAGCGCCTTTTGATTCCAATGATTCTATCAATTCATTATTTGGAACCTCAGCGCGTGCGATTCCTATGGTTTTATCTTTTATGTCGCCAAGATATTCTGCGAAGTTCGAAGATGAAAAATTTTCAATTATTTCGCTTTTTAATCCGCACTCTTCCACCTTCTTTGCTGTTTTAGGCCCTACGCATACGATTCTCAGGTTTTTTCCAGGAGTTGTCTTTTCTAAGAGTTTCTCTACACCCAGCGAGCTTGTAAAAATGAGAATATCGATTTTTTCTTTCAAGATCATATCGCATAACATTAAAAGCGGCCCGGGATCGGATGGATCGGCAGCCCGCATTGTGGAGACTATAACCGCTTCATGCCCATAGCGTCGGAATAATTCTTGAACGCCTGATGATTTTTCCTGAAGTTTTGTGACCGCGATTTTCACAATGCTAAAATCACACCTGGAAACATAATCCTTTTGTCCGAAAAGATGCTTTCTGGAGAAATCCATGGAAATCACCATCCTGATAATTTCGATATTCTTGGGCTTCCTGCTTGGCATCATTTCAGGTCTTACTCCGGGAATCCATGTAAATAATTTCGCCCTCATACTTGTTGCGATCTCACCATTTCTTTCAAGCCTGGGCTTTACACCGTTCTATATTGCTGTTATAATTATTTCAAATTCGATAGCGCATACATTTCTTGATATCATTCCCTCTATTTTCCTGGGGGCGCCTGAAGCAGACACGGCTCTGGCCGTGCTCCCGGGTCATGCGCTCCTCATGGAAGGAAGAGGCGCAGAAGCTATACGCCTTTCTGCCATCGGAAGCGCCGGGGCGGTCATTGTTTCTTTGATAATGGTGATCCCCATGGGTTTTTTCTTCCTGAACATTTATGGGATCATCAATGATTACATCGGGTGGATACTGGTTTTAATAGTCATTTTGATGATCGCTACTGAAAAGGGGGAATATGTCAAAGGTCAGGGTTCACTTGTGCACCTTAAATTCAAGTTCTTAGCTCTTCTTGTTTTTTTTATTTCCGGTTTTCTCGGGATATTTGCATTTGACAACACCATGTTGATGCAGCCCCTTGTCAAATTCGGTGAGCCCTCAATTCTTTTGCCTCTTCTTTCAGGACTATTCGGTGCTTCCATGCTGTTGATCAGCCTTATGACAAAATCCGAATTGCCCCCCCAGCAAAAGAACTGCATGTTCGTGCTTCCCGGAAAGAGGATCATACGGGGGATGTTGACAGGAACCGCAGCAGGATCTTTTGTGGCATGGCTTCCCGGGGTATCATCAGCAGTTGGCACGCTTCTGGCAAACCTTTTTGTTCGTGAGGAAAAAGATAGTATGTCATCAAAAGAATTTATGGTGTCAATAAGCAGCGCAAATACTGCTAACGCGATATTTAGCCTGATCGCTCTTTTCATTATTGGAAAAGCAAGAAGTGGCGCAATGGTGGCGGTCGATCAACTTGTTAATGTCAGTGAATGGGATTATTCGATCATCATTCTCCTGTTGATCGTCATAATATATGTTTCTGCAATTTCCTATTTTACCACCATCTATCTTGGTGACAGGATTTCAGGTTTACTTTCAAGGATCAACTATTCTAAATTATGCGCAACCGTATTGGCAGGACTTGCTGCTCTTGTTTTCATATTCACAGGGTGGTTCGGGTTCATTATATTCCTGATCTCCACGCCTGTTGGAATGATTGCAACTTATGCAAAGGTCAGGAAAATAAATGCCATGGGAGTTATTATGCTTCCAGTGATATTGTATTTCTTTTAATGGAGTCTGAATAAATGGAACCGCAGATTCCGAGTCGCGCCTCTCAAAGGGCGCAGACACGTATGTCCCGCAGGCATAAGTGGATTTCCACTCCCGAAGGGTAATCGGGACGCCGATTTAACACTGCTAAAATAATTGAAATCGCTATAAAAAGTAATATTGGATCAATAAGATATATTCAGGAGTTTAAATGGCCCGCTTTTTAAGTTAATGAATTATTGGTTTTTAAATTTTTCTATGCGAGAGGTTGGGGTCCGAGGAAGAAGCGAGGGAGACCAGAAATATTGTATAATTATAGTATACCCTAAATAACCCAAAAAAACCATCGGTATATATCGATTTTTAACAGATAGAATAAAATAGAGAGAATTACATTATAGAAGTATACAGAAAAATGACAAAAGAGAAATTTGAGGTA